>WNFR01006562.1_pt1 | contig 11886 bp, 4 predicted proteins | sample 5400221 | NCBI WGS metagenome assembly WNFR01 (sample SAMN13153357, study PRJNA577476) | soil metagenome | isolation source: 40 cm soil under Madrone tree | place: USA:California | collected 2016-06-14 | reverse complement strand
GACGGGAAGAGAGATAAGGACGCCGCGTACTGGACGCCGTTCGGCGAAATTGAAAAGTTTGAAGTTTTGGGAGACTGAATCACATGCAACCGTTCTCGACTCATACCGGCATGGTCATGCCGCTGGACCGCGTCAACGTCGACACCGATCAAATGGTGCCAAAGCAATTCCTGAAAGCCCTTACGCGCGAAGGCTTTGGCCGCATTCTTTTTTACGACTGGCGCTATCTCCCCGGCGAAAAACCAAATCCGGAATTTGTGCTTAATTTTCCGCGCTACAAAGGCGCATCGGTTTTGCTGGCGCGCGCCAACTTCGGCTGCGGCTCCAGCCGCGAACACGCTCCCTGGGGCGTAAAGGACTACGGTTTCCGCGTCGTCGTTGCGCCAAGTTATGCCGACATTTTCTACAACAACTGTTTCAAAAACGGCATCCTGCCCGCGACGCTCTCCGAAACTGAAGTCGACGAACTCTTCAAACGCACCGAAAAAGAAGAAGGCTACTCGTTGACCGTCAATCTGCTGAACCAGACCATCGCCGACAAGCACGGCCTAATGTTCAAATTTGAAATCGCTCCATCGCGCAAAGAAGTCCTGCTGAAAGGCCTCGACGACATCGGCACCACCCTGCAGCACGCCGCCTCAATCGACGCCTACGAAAAATCCCACGCCGCCTCCGCCACCATGTACGACCCCGTCGACGTAAAGTACTACTCCAACGTCCGCTGACTCAGTTTTTTATTTCCGGTCTTTACGTTTCAGTTTTAGGTTTCAGTTCTCAATCTTATCAACGCGAAATTCTCGGCTCGTACATCCATCGAACTCCCGAATTGAGCATTCTTGACTAAGAGTGAACCGAGGACTACGCTCTTGAGTCAGCCGCGCGGAAGACAAATGAATGTACCACATCCATGCGGGCCGCTCCGACACGCGCTAGCTGTCCTTCCGTTGCTCTTGTGTCAGCTTTTCCTATCTACCTCTACGGAAGCGCAGGATGGAACGAGCGAATCCAGTGGTCGGCTGACTACCGGTGCAATCGTGGTCATCGTTCGGGATGCTCGGGGTGAGCCACTCACGATGCCTGCCACGGTCAGTTTGTACTCGTCCGACGGCATGCCTATGGGGCAATTGTCAATTGTCAGCGGAAGACAGGCAACTTTCCGGAGTATTCGTCCTGGCAGTTACACCGTTGAAGTAGAGGCCTCGGGGTACACCAAGGTGCGCGAACAGGCCATGTTACCGATGACCGGCGAGGTTCATGTCGACGTTTACCTTCACCCAGAGTCAAGCGCCGACCCAGTCGTCCTGTCGGGCCCTGGAGTGCCGCTGCTGGCACCGAAGGCAAAGAAGGAATTGGAGGCGGGCCTGGCAGCGCTGCGCAGCGGGGACTTGAACAAAGCGCAGAAACATCTGGAAAATGCCAGCCACTTGGCCCCTAACCACCCCGAAGTGCTCTATCTTCTTGGCATGCTCTATATGCAGATGAACGACCTGCCTCGGGCTGAGGGCTTTCTCGACAAGGCTACGCAGATGGACCCTCAACAGGCCCCTGCCCAGACCGCCCTCGGCGTCGTCCTGGCGAATGAGCGTAAGTTTGGCGCGGCGTTACCACCACTAGGTAAGGCTCTGGAACTGGACGCCAAATCGTGGGAGGCACGCTGGGCGCTGGCGCGATGCTATTACTATCAGCGGAACTACGAAGGGGCAGCGCAGGAATCGCGGCAAGCATTGCGAGACTCCAATGACAAGGCGCCTGAAATCGCGCTTGTCGTGGCGGCCTCGCTTACGGCTCTTGGCCGGTATGAGGAGTCCGCTGCGATCTTGCGCGAATTCCTCCAGGAGTATCCGAACAATAGGGGCGCAGCCCGTGCGAAACGCTGGTTAGATCACCTACAGCAGACCGGCAAGGTCAAGCAGAACTGAACCCGCTCCAGATACTACACCTCCCGCACATCTTTACCAATGGCGTCGGGCATATGCCATTGCGAATACTTGAGTCCAAATGAAGAGGGGCAGAACCTTTCGGTCCTGCCCCTGAAAAGGGTTAAAGGATTGGTTAATTAGAACTCGAATCGCAGACCGAACTGGATCTGGCGGGCAGTGTTGTCTGCCCTAGTGACCACGCCGAAGCCACCAGGATCACTCATGTCAAGCGAGACGGACCCGGAGTTGGCGATGTCCGTGCCGAAGAGAGGGTGATTGAACGCATTGAAGAAGTCCGCAGAGAACACCAGTTTGAAGCGTTCGGTGGCGTATAGGTTCTTCCCAATTGCCAAGTCTACGTTCCATCGCCGCGGCTCATTGAGATTCTCCCTATTGGGGCGCCCGTCCACGCCCGGCAGCGGAGCGGTGAGGGCATTGAACACGGCCGCCGGGTCCGCAAATATGTTTTTACCGGTGGAACCGGGGCCCCGGACCGGGTTGCCGTTGAATGCCACATCGCTCGAGGTCGCGCCGAACACACCACTGCGTGCACTGGCTTGGCCAAAGAAGGTTTGCGCAGCGCAGGTGAACCCGTTTGGCGAGCCATAGTCGCCGTCAGCGCCAATGCAGACAGGCCGACCCGTCGCCCAAGTCCAGATGCCAGAGCTATACCAACCGCCGAGCGCGCGGTTGAGGAACCCTGCGGACGAGGAGAAATGCTTTCCGCGGCCAAAGGGAAGCTCATAGTACCAACTGGCGTTGACCACGTGCCGGCGGTCACCGTTCTGAGAACCCCACCCGCTATAGATGTCGAACGGGGTGGAAGGACTGTAAGCGGTGTATTGCTGGCCCAATGCATTGAAGCCAGCAGTGCCAACTGAGTGAGACCAAGTATAGTTGAAGTTCAAGTCCAAGCCTTGGGACATAGACTTCCGGACAGTGACGAACATAGCGCTATAGTTGGCGATACCGCCACTGGTGGTTATGTTGTTATTCGTCATTTGCAGCGGGTCGAGCGGCCGAGACGGCCCCAAGAAGGCGCCCGAGCCCGGGCCAGTGGGACCGACACCAAATAAGCCCTGATCGTAGTTATTGAGCATGAAACTGGCCAGGGAGAGGTCGCCGCCATCAGCAAAGGCTATTGCATTCGTGCAAGTCGGGCAGCCATAGGTCGGGTTCTCAAAAAACGGCTGCTTGGGAAATGCGGGATTGATCGCATTCTTTGGGAGAGCCCCGCAGGAGGCTGGATTGTTCGCCCCGCCGGGGCAGTAAGGGAGGATGCCAGCGTTAACCGCCGCGTTAACTGCGTTGTAGGCCTGCGCCAGCGTCTGGCCCGATGTGGGATCCTTGGCGAATAGATCGGTGGCCTGCGCGTCCACGTTCTGCCATACCTGCCTGGCGAATCGTCCGATATAGCCTACGTCCAGCAGCCAGTTGTGAGAGAACGCCCGCTGAATATCCAAACTGACGTTGTGGGAATACGGAATCGCTGCGGCGGGATCAAAGCCGCTGGAATGAGCAGTAAAGGGAGAGCCGGGTACCAGCGGGATTGGCGCGTTAGCGGCGCCAGGGACGGGTACCGTGTTGCCGTCGACTCCCAGGCGAAATCCATTCGTCGCGTTAATCTTACCGCCACTGCATGTAGCGCTCGTGCTACCAGCGGCAAATGTCGGGCCATTGCACAGCTGGGCCGAAGCCAAGCCGTCGCCGAGAAGTGGAATCAGCGCTTCGGTGACGCCATTGGTCCGGTTCCAGAGGATCGAATAACCGCCACGGATCACCGTCTGGTTATTGCCAAAGACTTTATTCTTGTAAGGCACCTGCCAAGCTACGGCGACGCGTGGACCCAAGTTATTCCAGTGGGTGTCTGCAGAACTGCTCCGGCCCGCGATATGGCGAATAGGGCTGAAGCCGAATGTGTTTTCCGTTAGATTGCCAAGATTGTCAAACGCACCGCTGGCGAAGAATTGACCGCTGGTGAGGGCCGCGTTGCGTTGCTTAAAGTACGACAGAAGATTTTCCAAAGGCTGGCCGCTGGCACTGAAAATCTCCAGCACCTGCTTGCCATCTCTTTCGTGCGGCGCGAAGGATACGCCGTAGCTCAGGCCGTAGGTGATGGTAAGCGAGCGCCGCACTTTCCAGGTATCCTGTGTATAGATATCGAACGTGTGGGTACGGACATGGTCAATCAACGGCGCTCCGAGCGGGTTGGCGATGAAGTTGCCGTCCCGAGTGGCGATCTGCGCAGAGTGGTCTAACAGCCCCAGCAGTGAGCCGTACATGCTGCCCCAACGCTTAACGGCGGTATTCCCATTCAAACAGTTGGTGGTGACGGCGGGAGCTGTCGTGGTCGCAGGGCTGCAGCTGGCTGGGCGTTCGCTCCCCGGGATATTGAGGAAGTTCCCGCCATTGTTGGTGGTTTCACCAACATAATAGGTCGGTCCAGTCGTCAGCCCGCCGGTTACGATGTCGGTCCGCAGGTGGGTCAGATTCCACAAGTAGTAGCTGCCGCCAAATTTGATGGTGTGCGATCCGTGCAGCCAGATAGCGTCTTGCGCGGCGTAGTAGTCTTTGCCCGCCCAAAGCCGAGACCGTGCATCCTGCGTGTCGAAATTGACAGGGTCGCCCCAAATCTTGCTGCCGCCACCGGTACCCGCCAAGCGCGCTTCGCCGGACAGGTTCAGCGCTCCGGCCGTGCCGGCGAGTTGCGGAAGGAGTGCTGCGCGGTTCCAGCCCCACCAGTCGCGCATATATGAACCATGGGTCTGAGACGTGAAATGCGAACCGATTGTGCCCTGAAGCATGAAAGTGACAAAGCGCGGCTCGACCGGAGTGTTGCTGACCAAGTGAGGCGTTTTGCCCGCCGTGATGTCAAATTGGTTGGTAGTAGCAAGCCGATACCGATTGTAGTGGTAAGTACCAAACACACTCCACTTCGGGCTAATAACGTAATCGACCTTGCCGACGGCAAGATGCTCGATCACCGGCTGCGCGAAAGACGAGGTGAATCCTGCAGAGTTCAACCCGTCGCCGGAACCGAAGTTGTTGGGCTCAGGCAAGAGTGCGAAGTAGTTCTTGATCAGAGCGTCCATTCCGAGGCCACGCGGGTCGCATGCTGCGGTACCTGTGGTATCGCAGAGGTTGGAGACACCACCGGGTGCTAGTGAATACTGCACAGGTTTGCCACCAAGGCATTTGCCGTTCGCGTCGAATCCGAGCGAGCAATCCTTGAATGTCAGAATTCCATTGCGTACAGTGTCCGTGGGAACAAGCTGAGTAATCGTTGTAGCTTGATAGAAGCGGCGCCCTTCATAATTGCCGAAGATAAAGAGTTTATCCTTCCAGAGCGGGCCGCCAGCGGTGCCGCCGTAGCGATTATTGACGGAGTGGGGACGATGTCTGCCCAGGCTGTTGAGCTGCCATGAGTTGGCGCTCGTGCCGCTGCCGTAGTAATACTCGTAAGCGGAGCCATGGATACTATTGGTTCCGGATTTGGTCAGCACCGCGACCTCACCACCCTGCGAGCGGGCGAAGTCGGAGGTTGGGCTGGCGGTCACCACGCGGAATTCCTGAACGGTCTCCGACGGGACGGCGATGAATGGGGCCGGCTGCGGCTCGCCTGGCGGTGAAACATAACTGTTGGTACCTTCGAGATCGCTGGTGGCGTCGCCACCATCGACGAAGAACGTGGTCTGATCGACGAGCGCCCCCGCCACCTGGCCTCCGTTGACGTCGTCACCCTGGTTACCTGCAGGGCTCACAGCGGGCTGCTGCATCAGAATCGCCGTGATGCTACGCTGCTGGGAGGGCAAGCGGAGCAACATGTCACCGCTGATGACGGTGCCAATACTCGCATCTTGGGTTTGCAACTCAGCACCTGTGGCGGCTACGACTTCCACGACTTCGGATTGCGAGCCCATCTCGAACTTGATGTCGATCGTCGTGGACTTCAGAACCTCAACCACAATATGAGTGATGGTGGAGGTTCGGAAACCTTTCCCCGTGCTCTTCAAGGTATATGTGCCCGGGCTCGCAGCAGGAAATAGATAGCGGCCGGAAGAATCGGTCGAAGTGGACTGCGTGGCATTCGTATCCTGCTGAGTCAACGTGATCGTTGCGCCTGGGACAACCGAACCGGTTGGGTCCGTCACAACCCCCGTAACAGCTCCCGTCGTCGATGACTGTGAAAAAAGGGCCGACGGAGTCAAAGCAAACAGACAACACAGAGCAACCACCACCAAAGCCACTCGCTTGCTTAGCATTCAACTACCTCCTGGTTGGGCCATGACTGGCTCACCTGAACTGTGCACACCCCGACCTGCGAATTGCCCAAAGCAACAAAAGGAAGAACCTTGGAAGACCCCATAGACGAGAAACCCACTCGCGAACTGGAACTTGCCGAGAGTGAGAGCAAATTCCGTACCACCGCGACTCCACGACTTAAATTCTAAATTTTCTGTGATTTACACGATGTTTAGAAACGATGAAGGCGTCAGTTATCTACGTTTCACCGTATTCTTATACGGACTCTCATAGATATTCTGTCGGGTTCCTCTACGCGCTTCGCTGCGTATCGGAATCGGAAGGACTCACCTGCAGCCACCCGACAGTTTTACGCCCCATCAATCTTAAGCCACCGACCGTGTAACCACAGGATTCTATGCGGGGTATATATTGCGCGGAACACGCTTTGTCAACACATTTCTAATTTCGATCTAAAATAAGCTGTAGCTAAAGAAAATCTAAACTCGGCGTGACTGTGAGTACTAGGAGAGTCACCTTAGCCCCTGCAGCCATATGGAGTAAGAGTCTCAATCGCGAGTGGATCGTTTTGAAACACGCGTTGCAAGCGATCCAGCTTGTCAACAACGAATCGTGAGGTGCCGATTCAAGCGATCTGCTGGCGTTCCCATGAAGCGAGGCAGGGACATCGGGCACAACCATGCAACGCCATCGGATATCGCCCCCTACCAAAAAGATTCACGCCGCTACCATGTACGACCTCGCCGACGCGAAGTACTACTTCAATGCCTGCCGAGCACTTTCTCATCACAGGCTGATATGACCAACAGCCTCCGAAAAAGAAAAAGGGGAAGGCCGGATTCAGCCTTCCCCCATTCAAATGAAACAGTTGGTTTAAAAGCGGACGCGCAGACCGAGCTCAATCTTACGCGGCGTGTTGACCTGCCCGTTGACGAGAGCACCCCAGTTGTCCGGTTCACCGAGGACAAGGCCGGGGTTGCCGGGATCGAACATCTGATTATGGTTGAACACGTTTGTAAAGATGGAAGAAAACTCCACATGGAACCGCTCGGTGACCATGATGTCCTTCTTCACGCTCAAGTCCACGTTGTAGAAAGGCATGCCTCGAAGAGTCCCGGCACCACCATTGTGTCCCGAGTCTATACCCAGGATCGGGTTCCGGAAACAGTTGTAAGCGGCTGCCGGATTCGTAAAGAAATTCTGGCCGATTGTCCCTGCGGCGTTGGTAAAGCCGTTTCCACCAAAACCGTTCAAGGTGACGTTTTCGTGGCGCGAGTTGCCAAAGTTGTTCTGGCAGATGAGAATGGCGTTTTGCTGGGCACCGAAGTTGGTCCCGTCGGCCTCGCCGAAGGCCTGGCCGCCGCCATACACGTCGTTTCCAGCGTTATCCGAAGGAGAAACCTGCAGAGGTAGCCCGCTGCCATAGGAGAAAAGGGGCGCAATGGTCCAACCGCCCGCTATCCGCCCAAGGATACCGTGCTGGCCTTTGAAAAAGCTGGGCTGGTACACGAGCCAGGTATTGAGGAGGAACTTGCGGTCCCAGGGCTGCACCCCGTAGTCCGCGCCGAGGTCGAAGGGATCAATGGCGGTATATTGACTAGTGGCTTGGACTTGCGATCCAGTGCCCAAGGCCTTCCCATAGGTCAAATTGGACTGCATCGTCAAGCCGTGCCAATTTGCGGTTTTGAGGGAAACGAATGCGGCGTTGTAGTTTCCCCAGCCGAGGCTGGTGTTCATGCCCACGCCGGAGGACAACTGGCCATTCGCCCCAAAGGCCGAGCCTGCAATAGGCGTGTTCATCATGGACCTGGGGAATTTGAACTTACCGTTGTCCAAATCACTCCAGATCGTCCAAACGTTGTCACTCTGAATGTTGGACCTCTCATTGAGAGCGACGGCTTGCGTGCAGTTTCCGGGAGTGACGGCAACGCTCTTAATAGTCACTGCAGTGGTGCAGTAGGGCGAGCCAGCCCCGAGAGCAGCATCGAAGAACGGTTGCGAAGTGACAGTAGCCAATTGAGTCGCAACGGCAGCCGCGGTGCTGGCATTGCCGACGCAGCCACCGCCGGCAAGACCCGCGTTACCGCCGCAGAATTGCATAACCATCTGGCCATAAGCCTTGTCGAACCGCTGCCCGCCAAGGGTCATCATGTACGGCACGGAGTTGACTTGGATCGGCTGGAACTCGTGGGTAATCTTCCGACCGATATAGCCAAATTCCACTGAGACTTTGTTGTTGATCTGACGCTGGATGGTCAAATCGAATTGATAGTTCACGCTGGGCCTGAAATTCGGGTCAATACCTTCTCCGGCACCGGCAGCAATGGCGTTGATTCCGGGAAAATCCGGCTGGGGCAAAGTCGGACTCGCGGCAGGTAGTGGGGCCACGAGGCCATTGAAGCCACCGGCGGTCGGACCAATGCGGAAGGCGGTCTGCGCAGTTGCTCCGGCAGGCCCGCCGCAGTTCGCCGCTCCGCTTGGTAGCGTCGCTGCGAGAGGGCTGACACACTGGACGGCCTGAATCAAGCCAGTGCCGAGCAAGGGTACAAGCACCAAATCGACTCCGTTGAGACGACCATAGAGAATCCCGAAGCCGCCACGAATGACCGTCTTGCCATGCCCAAAGGCACTGCCCAGAATCCCACTGTCATAATTGGGATTCCAGGCTACGGCGACGCGCGGGCTAAAGGAGCCATAGAAGGGTTTGTACGGATATTTGTCCCCTCCGTCGGTATTGCCAACCAGGGCAAAACCGACTGCGGGATTGTAGACCTGCCCTTGGAGGGCAGCCGCCTTGCGGGCGTTGAGGTAAGCCACGGTGTTAACCTGCTGGCCGGCTTGGTCAACGAACGAGATTTGCTTTCCTTGCGCCTCCACCGGAGGCATTTCCAGGGTCCAGCCGAGACCGTAGTTGAATGTGAGTGTCGGCTTCACGCGCCAGGAATCGCTGAAATATACGTTGTAGAAAGGAATGGTGCTCTGGTCAAACGCGGGCGTAAGAGGCGGATTCAACGATAGTTGTGACCCGACACGGGTGTAGGCAATTTGGGTCACGCCGGGAATGCCCAAGGTGATTCCGTACAGGCGGGCCCAAGTGGAAGCGCTAACGTCGGCAGGTGTGCAGCTGGATGTGTTGCCCACACCACAGCCCGTTGTCATGTCCAAGCCATTGGTACTTCCCACGCTGGAACCCAGCCAGTAAACGGTCTGATAGTTAATGCCACCGCCGTTGTCGGTGCGCTGGTGCCAGTTCCAGTTGCGTTGATATGTGCCGCCAAACTGAAAGAAGTGGGTGCCTTTGATCAAGGAAACGTCATCGCGAATCATATGGTCCTGGCCATCCCAGAAGCGCGTACGAACGTTTTGGGTGTCGAGGTTATAGGGAGCGAGCACGTTTGTGGAACTTTCGCCAAAGGGTTCCAGTGCTCCGCCCAAGCCGGTTACCTGCGGGGGTTGGGCGTGGGAAGTGCGTGCCCAGTAGTTACGCAAAAAACTATAGTGCAAATCATTGGTGAGGTTGGGGGTGATGTTCGTGGTGACGCCAGCCGTAAGATACCACGGCACCTGCGGACGAGCCGACGCCGTAGCCGGGACACCGAGCTTATCTCCCGGAAAGAAGCCGCCAATGTCGACCTGATTGGTGGTGGCGCGCTCCATTTTATAGTAGCGGTAAGTCGAGTTGAAGTGCCATTTGGATCCGAAATCGTGATCCAGGCGAACCACGGCAAAATTATCATTCCAAAGGAGCGGCATGTTGGCTTTGAATTTCAGCACATTCAGACTATCGCAGCGGCTCAGACCGCTGCACGACGTTGTATTCGACTTTGGCATAAATTGCCACAACGCTTGCATCGTGGGACTGATTCCCAAGCCCCGCGGATCAAGACCCGAACTAGCGTACGTGTTACCGGGTACCAGCGCTCCGATGGCCGGCGCTGTGGACGGATATGTCGTCGGCCCTGGATTCAGGTTGAAAACAGTAGTGACCGGCGCCGGACCGCCTGGCGCCTGGCAAGCGGCGTTGCACACCGGCATTTGCAGCAGTCCCAGCCGCATACCGTCAGATGGAGTTGCTTTTGAAACGGTAACCGAGTTCGGAAACCGAAACCCTTCGTAATTGGCAAAGATATAGGTCTTGCCCCCAAGGATGTTCTTGGGGATTAGCGGCCCGCCGCCGGCGGCGCCAAAGTGGCTGTAGTGGTAGCTTGGCCGCGCGGTGCCCGAGAAGTTGTTATCGAATGTGTTCCCGCTCCAGTTGTTATCTAGATAGTATTCGTATACTGTGCCGTGAATCTGGTTTGTGCCGCGTTTGGTAACCAGTTGGATTACGGCGCCGGCCGAACTATTAAAGTCAGCGGTCTGGTTCGTCGTCCCGACCTTGAATTCCTCAATACTATCCACAGGAGTGGGCATCACGCCGGTGGTGGCCCCGCCACCCGGGCTGCCGGCAGGAGAAGTTCCCGTAACCAGGTTATTGATCAAACCTCCGGACGGATCACCCGCGAAGCTGGCGGTGTAGGTGTTCTGGGTGCCGTCCATGTCACTGGAGTTATTGCCGCCGTCCAGCATGAACGAATTCTGATCCTGGTTTGCGCCGGCGACGCTGCCGTCTGGAGCAACACCGGGCTGCAGGGTTGCAAAGGTGCTCACGTCGCGGCCAAGACTGGGCAGAGACTCTAACGCTATTCCAGTGATCGTGTTGCCCACAGTGGCGTTCATAGTCTGCAAGTCAGAATTTGTGGCGGTGACCTCGACAACCTGCGAGGCGGCTCCTATCTCTAAGGCTACATTTAGCGTAAGTGATGAACCGACATTTACGACCTGATTGGTGACCTTCGCGGCACGGAATCCCGCCTTGTTTATTGTCAGAGTGTACGTGCCTGGTGGAACATTTGCGAAGACGTATCTTCCCGCTTCATTTGTAGTTGTCGTTCGGGGAATGTTCGTCGCCGTATCGGTCAGAGTGGCCGTCGCGTCAGCGACTGACGCATTCGACGGATCCGTCACCGTCCCAGCGATCGTACCGGAACTAATGTTCTGCGAATACAGGGCCGCCGGAACCAAACTAACCAAACAGAAGAGAGCAACTACCACCAAAACTACTCGCTTGCTTAACATTCAACCACCTCCTGGAAAGGCCGCGATGGCCCCCGTAGACACACGGAAACGCAAACCAAGGAAAGACCTCTTGAACGGAATTTTCGAGACGCCCCACACAAACTTCACCGACCCCCGGTTCTCGTCTAATTGAACCTGCAAATCCCCTACCACATCCCCTCAGAGACGCAAGCCGCACAAATTGTGTAGATTACATGGCCTTTACAAAAAGGGACATACACTTTATCTATGCTTGTCCACATTTTTCTATGAACTTCCATAGATGGGACATCAACTGAAATTGAGCGATTCCGCTGCAACAACCCCACAGAAAACCATGCGGGCTATATAGTGTGATCAGCACGCATTGTCAACACCTGTCTAATAAATTGGTCATAAAATGCATGTCAACCAGAACTAAAAAGGCATGAACTGACGATCTGAGAATTTCAAGGTTTGCGCCAGAACAAAAGGAAGACAGAACCAACGATGGAATCGGATTCGGGGAGCGGGAGGGGTTCTGAAGGCACGGGGAACGACGAAACCAACGCTGTTAGCGGGACCCGTACACCGTGCGGCCACCGACGACGGTGCGGAGGACGCTGGT
>WNFR01011383.1_pt1 | contig 11889 bp, 9 predicted proteins | sample 5400221 | NCBI WGS metagenome assembly WNFR01 (sample SAMN13153357, study PRJNA577476) | soil metagenome | isolation source: 40 cm soil under Madrone tree | place: USA:California | collected 2016-06-14 | reverse complement strand
AAGGAATTCGACCTCAACTTGCGATCCCAACGGAATGTCTGCCATGGTGAACACGCACATCCCCACATCGCTGAGATTGATACCGAGAGCGTCCAGCGCGGCGGATCCGGTGAATACTTGCACAGAAGTGTTCAGCAATTGCCGTTTGCGGCGGCGTCTGTCTTGTTTGAATGCGCGTTTCAGCATCATCCGTAACCAATAAGGAAAAGGTAACGCGGTCATCCTCGCGAGCGAAGGTTACGGAAGTTCAGTAGCTGCTATCGGCCGCGGCTAAATAGCTAGGCCAAATGATTTCGCTAAGAATTTAGTCCGCTATCACCGGCGTGGAAAAATTGATCGGAATTCGAGGTCCCAAAGAGCAAAATCTGCCATGGTAAACCGGCACATGCCAGGGTCGCTGAAATTGGTGACGTAATCGGACAAATCCGTTCCATCTAGTCTGGGGATTACAATCTCCCCATGTACCACTACGATCCAGCAACTGCACTCGAAGAACTCCGCGAAGAAGCCATTCTCCCGAACCCAGTTTGTGTGCGCGACATGATTCTGCGCCAACGCCTCAGCCCTGATCGTTCGCTAGAGCTGAACCGGCTGTTTCTCGAATACCAGAAATTTTTTGGAGAGGCGCAGAAGCTGGGGAAGGAAATTCTGAAGCAGCTGGCGGAGTAAGTTAGATGGGGTTTCTAAAAGCGCTGTGCGACTCTGGCGATCCATCGATCTCACATTTCTCATGATCGATTACAATACCGATTCCCTTAGAGCAACCTTATGCACCGTTGGTCACAGCTCTTCATCCCTACTCTGCGCGAGGCGCCGGCTGACGCCGAGGTAGCCAGCCATAAGTTTCTGGTCCGCGCGGGCTACGTCCGCCAGCTTGCTGCTGGAATTTATTCGTATCTTTTTCTAGGACAGCGCTCGTTTAACAAGATCATCGCGATTGTGCGGGAGGAGATGGATCGCGTTGGGCAGGAATTTTATCTTCCTGCGCTGCATCCGCGCGAATTGTGGGAGGCGAGCGGCCGCTGGGGAGTCATGGGTGAGAACCTGTTCCGTCTGAAAGACCGCAAGGGCGCTGATCTTTGCTTGGCGATGACTCACGAAGAGAACATGACCGAGATCGCCCGCAAGGAGCTACGGAGCTACAAGCAGCTTCCCCAGATCTGGTATCAGATTCAGTCCAAGTTTCGCGACGAGCCACGCCCGAAATCCGGGCTGCTGCGGGTTCGGCAATTCCTCATGAAGGATTCGTACTCCTTCGACATCGACGCCGCCGGACTCGACGTTTCGTATCGGAAGCATCGTGACACTTATTGCCGGATATTTGGCCGTTGCGGACTGAATTATCTACTGATTGATGCCCACTCCGGCGCAATGGGCGGATCGCAATCGGAAGAGTTCATGGTGTACACGCCTGCTGGCGAGGATCAAGTCATCAGCTGCGCGAATTGCAAGTACGCAGCGAACCTGGAGAAGGCAACGTCGAGGCTCGAAGCAGTTCAGGACCTCGCGCCGGAAGGCGATGGCAAGCCGCTCGAGGTGCACACGCCGGGACAGAAGACTATTGAAGACGTCGCGCGTTTTCTTGGTGTCTCGCCGAAGAACAAGATCAAAACGCTGGCGCTGATGATCGACTCGGCCATCGGCGAAAGCACGGTCGAGGACGCCCGCGCCTCCAAGAATCGGCTTAATGCACGCCCTGTTGTCGTTCTCCTGCGCGGCGATCATCAGCTGAACGAAGCCAAGCTTTCCACCGCGCTCGCCGGAAAAGAAACTCGGCCTATGCGGGAAGATGAAATCCGACAACTCTTCGGCTCACCCGCTGGCTTCCTGGGACCTCTCGGCATCAATTGGGCGAGGAGTCTCGCGGATGGAAACAACCCAGTTCTTCTGGTCGATAAGGCCCTCGAAGGCCGCAAGAACCTGATCTCCGGCGCGAACAAAGAGGATTACCACGTAAAGAACATCACGCCGGGACAGAATTTCCAGCCGACCGCCTATGCTGATCTTCGCGCTGTCACCAGCGGAGAGCCGTGCCCGAATTGCGGTTCGCCGCTGCGCATGGATACTGCTGTCGAAATCGGCCATATCTTTAAGCTTGGCTACAAGTACTCCGAATCTATGGGCGCGCGTGTGCTCGACAAGAATGGCAAGGAAGTGATGCCGATCATGGGCAGTTACGGAATCGGCATTGAGCGTATTCTCACGGCCGCGGTCGAGCAGGGCAACGATGAAAATGGCTTCTGGCTGCCGTCGTCCATTGCGCCCTTTGAGATCATCGTTACGCCCACCAATGTCGGAGACCAGACGCTGAAAACCACAGCTGAAGACATCGCTGGCCGCTTGGAATCCGCCGGTTACGACGTGTTACTAGACGACAGAGACGAGAGGCCGGGGGTGAAGTTCAAAGACGCTGACCTGGTCGGCGTACCCTTTAGGATTAATGTCGGAAAGAAAGTTACCGAAGGCACTGTGGAAGTGGTTCAACGCTCGACTCGACAACTCCAGGATGTTAGCATCGGCGCCATAGCTGAATATTTCGAGGAAGTTCTACGCCCAGCGCGCAAATAGCAGCCTGCTGGGCCGGGAGCACTATGGGCACGATCAAGATGTTCTTGGGACTATTCGTAATTGTGGGCGGCGTGTATGTGACCGCCAAAGTGGCCCCGCCTTACTTCGAGAACTATCAGTTTCAGGACGCAATCAAGGACGAAGCCGTACGCGACACCTACGCCGCGAAGAGCGAGAACGATATCCGCGCGGCCATTTTCCACAAGGCACAGGACCTGGACATTCCGATCAAGGAAGAGGGCATTCAGGTAACGCATCAGGGAGCGCAGTTCAACGGAATCATCACGATTCATGCCCCTTATGTGGTACATATCGACTTGCCGGGCTATCCGCTGGATCTGCATTTCGACGCATCCACCGAGAACAAGGGTGTGTTCTAGAGTCCCGGGATAAGCAGGATAATCAACGTTAACCTCGATAGAGCCTGGAATCATTTAGAATAAGAGCCCCGGGCGTCCACCGATGCCGGGACTTGCTCTGGTAACGAATTCTTGCGCCGCCTCATCTCACAATCAGGGGCATAAGTTGTCTTAAGCCGAGGGGGCAGGTCTTTCAGTCCAACGTGGCCATTAAACTCCGAATTCCGCATCGAAAGGACGGGAAAAGAACAGGCGGGCGCGATCCCGTACTGCGCTTTGCTCTCGCCAGCTTTATCGTCCTGGCCGCCTTCTTTGTTGTCTCTTTCTCATATTTCTATGTGAAGTATGACCGCATCATCGACCACCGCTTCAAAGGGCCAGTCTTTGCCAATTCCGCAAAAATCTATGCTGCTCCCCAGCCCGTCGCGGTTGGCGAGAAGGCCGATTTGCGAGAGATTTCTGCCGAGTTGCGGCACGCTGGCTATGCCGAGAAAGACGGCCAGTCGTCAATAGGCACTTATCACGTTTCCGGCAGCAGTATTCAAATCCAACCGGGCCCTGGCTCTTATCACAGTCCCGAGCCAGCAACGGTGCGGGTTCGCAACGGCCACGTCGAGAGCATCACGGGGAACTCCGGCGCCCAGCTCGACGCTTATGAACTCGAGCCCGAGATGGTCACATCGCTCTCCGAGGGCGATCAACGTTCGAAACGCCAGGTGGTGAAGTTCAACGACATCCCCAAGGTCCTGGTCGATGCCGTCCTGGCCATCGAAGACCGCCGCTTTTTTGAGCATAACGGGATCAATTTCGCCCGCTTTGCGGAAGCCGCCTGGATCGATCTCACCAGCCAACGCCATCAGCAAGGCGGTTCAACCCTCACCATGCAGCTGTCGCGCGGCTTCTTTCTCACCCGGGAACGAACCATAAAACGCAAGCTCACGGAAATGTTGATCGCCACCGAGCTGGAGCAGAAATTTTCTAAGCAGCAGATTTTTGAGGTTTATGCCAACTGGGTAGACCTAGGCCAGAGAGGATCTTTCGCCATCAGCGGCTTTGCGGAGGCATCCCGCGATTATTTCAATAAGGATTTGAAGGACATCACTCTGCCGGAAGCGGCACTGCTGGCGGGAATTATCCAGGGGCCGAGCCGGCTATCGCCCTATCGCCATCCTGAGCGCGCACAGGAACGCCGCAATCTGGTCCTCGATAGCATGGTCGAGACGCACGCCATAACCAGAGAGCAGGCAGATAAAGCCAAGGCCACTCCGCTCAAACTCGCGCCTCCGAATGTCGAAGCCAGCGATGCGCCCTATTTCGTCGATTTGGTGCGCGACTCAGTTATCAGCAAAGTTCCCGAACGCGAGATGAACGAGCAGGCGTATCGGATTTATACGACGCTCGATCCCGATCTCCAGCGCGCCGCCGCGCAAGCGGTTGAGGCCGGCATCAAGCTGGTTGATGATCAGGTCAATAAGCGCCGCACCAAGCGTGTGAAGGTTGGTAAAGGAAAATACGAGACCACGGTGGAGCCCGGACCTCCAGCCCAGGTTGCGCTGATTGCGATGGACCCCCACACTGGCGAAGTATTGGCTTTGGTCGGCGGGCGTAATTACGCCTTCAGCCAGTTAAACCATGCTGTTTCCAAGCGTCCCACCGGTTCGATTTTCAAACCGTTCGTGTACGCCGCTGCCATGAACACCGCACTCGATGGCAGCCCGCAGGTGCTGACTCCGGCGTCGATCGTTTCCGATCAGCCAAGCACGTTTGCATACGGCGACCAGATTTACGAGCCACGAAACTACAAAGAGGAATACCACGGCGACGTTACCGCTCGCTACGCGCTCGCGATGTCGCTGAACAACGCGACCGTCAAGTTGGCTGAAGAAGTCGGCTACGACAAAGTTGCGGACTTGGCAAAGTCGGCGGGGATAGCATCAGTCAAAGCCACCCCTGCCATGGCCCTGGGCGCGTATGAGGCCACTCCTATCGACATGGCCGCTGCATACACCGCCTTCGCGAACAATGGCGTACGCCTGTCGCCGGTGATGATCAAATCAGTCCGCAACACTGACGGCGATCCCGTCATGAACTTCAACGCGGAAAGCCATCAGGTACTCGATCCTCGTGTCGCCTATGTCATGACTGACATGATGCAAGGTGTCATTAATTACGGGCTCGGTTTCTCGGCGGTGCGGGGACGCGGCTTCCAGCAGCCTGCCGCCGGAAAAACAGGCAGCTCGCATGATGGCTGGTTCGCCGGCTATACCAGCAACCTGGTCTGCATTGTGTGGGTTGGATTCGATGACTACAGCGACCTGCACCTGAGCGGTGCCCAGACAGCCGCGCCGATCTGGACCGAATTCATGAAGAAAGCGGCCATCATTCCCCGCTACTCGGACATGAAGAGCTTTTCACAGCCCTCCGGCGTGGTTGACGTGCAACTCGATAAAATCACCAACCTTCTTGCTACACCGGCTTGCCCCCAGACCTACAGCGCAGCATTCATTGTTGGCACCGAGCCTACTAACACTTGCGACCAGGGCGGCGGGGTGCAGGGTGTCCTCTCGAAGATTTTTGGCCTGGGGAACCAGCAGCCAGAGCCACCTCAAAACGGCCAGCCGGGGCAAAAGAAAAAAGGGTTTTTCGGCAAAATTGCTGGTATTTTTAAGGAAGACAAGCAGTCGAACCCTCCTCCCAAACCGCCGGACGCGACCGGCAACACGCACTGAGGGAACCTGTAGCCGGTCGCCGGTGTCTCTGATTAGGGGAGTTCCTGCTTAGGAGGGTGCCATGCCCGCTCCGTCCTACTACCGAGTATTTCTACTCGCGCTGCTCGGATCGTTTTTTTCTTTAATACCCGCAAGAGCTCTAGAAAGCGATCAGATTCAGATCGCTCCTCCCATGCGGCAAATCCAGTCTCCTTCACCCGATGCCTCCGCAGAGCAATTGGAGAAGCAGGGAGACGAACTTCGTTCGCACAAAGCCTATCTGGATGCAATCGACTACTACCGGGAGGCCATAAAAAAGGCACCTGACAGCGCGTCGCTTTCAAACAAGGTTGGGATCAGCGAATTGATGCTGCAGCGGCCGAAAGAAGCGGCGCGGGACTTCGAGCACGCAATCAAGAAGGACAGCAAATTTGCCGATGCCTACAACAATCTCGGGGTAAGCAACTATGTCCGGCGCAAGTATGGAGCGGCTATCAAGCACTACAAGAAAGCGCTGCAGTTGGATGCCGATTCCGCTTCTTTCCATAGCAACATCGGCGCTGCCTACTTTGCGCGGAAGGACTTCGATCATGCGAGCCAGGCTTATGCCGAGGCCGTGCGGCTGGATCCCGAGATCTTTGAACATACGTCTCATTCAGGAATCTCCGCGCAAATCGCCTCCCCCGAAGACCGGGCCCATTACGATTTCATCGTCGCCAAACTGTACGCGAGAGCTAAAGATTTGGACCGCTCTCTGCAATTCCTTCGCAAGGCCATGGAGGAAGGCTACAAAGGTGTGAAGGACGTGTACACGGATCCCGAATTTGCTGAGCTTCGCAAAGATGCCCGCTTTGCAGAGTTGATGAAAACAGCGCCGCCGCCGGTTCCGGAATAAATTTTCGCGACTAAGCCTTTGTACTTCTTGCGGTTAGGCCGTAAGAAATCGCGCATGCGCGTTTGCCTGCCTTCACCTGTCAGCAACTCACGATTTTCAATTTTTAACAAAAACTCCTGCCGAACTTCGGGGTTCACTTATTCAGAACAACCATGCCCGACCGGCCGCCGACCCGAGCACGCCCCAAGCAGCGCGGCCGGTACGGGCCTGTTACCTAACTGGCGCGGTCTCCTGTGCGCTGATATCCTTTTCCCTTTCCTCAGGAGGATCAATGTCTTTCAGCCTCGAAGGCCGCGTGGCCGTCGTCTTTGGAGTCGCTAATAAGCGCAGCATTGCGTGGTCCATCGCTCAGGGACTGCACCAGGCTGGCGCAAAAATGGCGATTACTTACCAGAATGAGCGTCTGGAGCAGGAAGCCAAGGACCTCATTTTGTCGCTTCCGGGGGCCGAGGCGTTCATGTGCGACGTTTCCAAGGACGAAGATATTGCGCGCGTGTTCTCTCAACTGAAAGACCGTTACGGCAAGCTGCACGTGCTTGTACACAGCGTTGCGTACGCCCCGGCGGAAGAGCTAAAAGCCGATTTTCTAAACACTTCTCGCGAGGGATTTCGAATCGCCCACGACGTGAGCGTGTACTCATTGATAGCGCTGTCGCGCGCCGCTGCTCCGCTGATGGAAGATGGAGGCAGCGTCATTACCATGACCTACTTCGGTGCGGAAAAAGTCGTGCCTCACTACAACGTGATGGGCGTGGCGAAAGCGGCATTGGAGTCTACGGTGCGGTATCTGGCGAATGATCTCGGGCCAAAGAAAATCCGGGTGAACGCCATCTCTGCCGGGCCGATTAAGACACTTGCCTCCCGAGGAATTTCCGGGCTTGGAGATATGCTGAAGGCGCACTCGGAGCGGGCTCCGTTAAAACGGAATGTTGATGTAAACGAGGTGGGCTCGACTGGAGTGTTCCTGGCGTCGGACGCGAGTTCAGGAATTACTGGTGAAGTGATTTACGTGGATTGCGGGTACAGCATTATGGGATATTGATCCCTTCCTATTCAGATTTCATGCCGCAGCGAGCGCACGCTCGCGAGGGATCTTACGACACGCGTAGAACCCGCATTGGCTATTGCAAAGGTGTGGCGACCCTGCTGACTGCAGTGGTAGCACAACCGGACGTAAGGTCCCTCACGCGCTCTTGGCGCGTTTCGAGATGACATCAGGAAGAATTGTTCGCAGAGTAAACTCTGATCTTTCGCTCATTTTCGGAAACCCGTTCTAGAACGATCTCTACATCCCGCTCGCGCTCAAACCGCGCAAATTTATCACCCCACTCGATGAGCAGTACGCTGTTCTCGCTCATCAGATCATCTAGTCCGAGAGTTTCCAATTCGCGCGGGGTATCCACGCGATATAGATCGACGTGATAGAGCGTTGCTGATGGGCCGCGGTATTCGTGCACCAGAGTAAAGGTGGGACTAGTTACATCTTCTTCGGAGGCAGCTTGAAATCCCTCCGTGATCCCCTTCACAAGAGTGGTCTTCCCGGCGCCAAGATCACCACGCAGCAGCACGATTTTCGGCGGGGCTAGCAGAGGCACGAGCTTGTGCCCTAGCGCAATCGTTTCCTCGGCAGAATTTGTGATAAATTCCCGCGTCATCTGGCTAGGTGCTTAGCGATTGACCAGTATAGCGGGACAAGAACTCTAGAACTTCGATGACGCCCATTGGGTCGAGCGAAGGCCGAGAAAACTGATGTCGCTCGCCGAGTCGACAATTCGCTTGAGTGTACTGTGGTCGTCGTCACCCATGGCGACGAAACGAAACGGCTGAAACACGCTTCCCGGCGCTTTTCGCAACGGGTTGAGCATCTCTGCCATGCCATTGACGTTTCCGGATTGTGTCTGAATGGCGACTTCGACGAAATCGCCTTCGGAGAGTGCCCGCTGAAGTTGCAGCAGCCCGCCGGTCAGCGAAAGCGTTTGGACTTTGGCTCTGGCTCGCTGGCCGTCGCTCAGTTTAATCAGCGCGGGGGTGGTTTGAAGTTGAATGCGAGTGGCACGATGGGTGGAATCGGGCTGGGGATAGTGAGTCATGCCGAATTCACTATGGCACCAGGCTGCCCTGAGAGCGAGATTACCGAAGCCCAGTGTCCGAATTCATGCGCCTTTCGTGCTCAAGCTGTGATTTTCGCCCATTTTTCCGCCGCTTCCGCCCGAACCCGCCGGAAGGCCTCCGATTCCCGTGAGGATGTCTCCCGTCCCGCCAGTGGCCATTCCAGGATTGCCGGTCGTATTCACCCAGGCGTCTCCATCCGGGTTTGCGACGACCGAGCGGTCACCTTTCAGGACCAGGATCAATTCATGCTCTTTCGCAAATGTACGCGCAACGTTGAGCCGGTCGCGCTGGATCGCCGAGGTGCTCAGGCCGGTGAGTCGCGACATCTCGCCGGGGTGCGGCGTCAGCACCAGTGTTCGCCCACTTCCCTTCAACTCTTTTGATTGTCCTTCGAAGGCATTCAGTCCGTCGGCATCGAGCACAATCGGTGTCTTTGATTTGTTTACGATCGTGCGAACAAATTTTGCTGTTTCTGGATGGCGCGAAATTCCCGGCCCAATCGCGAGAACGGTTTTCTTCTCAGCAATTTTTTCGAATGCGCCCAAAGCCCTGTCAGAAATACTGTCAGCTTCGGTTTCGTCCAGCGGCTCAGTCATCAGCTCGGGATGGTAGCTGGCAATGATCGCCAGCACTGAGCGCGGCGCGGCAACTGTCACCAACCCCGCGCCAGTCCGCAACGCCGAGAAGCCGGCCATCGCTGCCGCACCGCTCTTCCCGAGCGATCCACCGACAACCAACACATGACCATACATGCCCTTGTTCGAATCCCGAGGACGTGGACCAATCAGCGGAGCAATATCTTTGGGCGTAATCACGTTCAGGTTCAGAGAAGACTGAATTGCTTCGTCAGGAGATCCGATGGACGCGATCACCGTGGGTCCAGAAGTCAGGTTTCCGAATATGTGGGCTGGACGCGGAGCGGTGAATGTGACAATCGCATCTGCGCGTGCCACTGCGCCCGTTTGCTCGCCCATGACATCGGCGTCCGCTCCTGACGGAATGTCCACCGCGATCACTGGCACGGTTACTGCATTCATTTTCGCGATCGCCTCTGCATAAATTCCGCTGACAGGAGGACGAAAGCCCGTGCCCAGGATTGCATCGATGAGGACATCCGCCTCAAATACTCCCCGCGCCGCTTCGGTTGCAAGGTCTTCGCGTGATTTTGCAAGCACCGGGGTGATGGGCAGCTTCGCAAAGTTTGTAGCCGCATCACCACGCAACTCTTTCGGATCTCCCAGCACAAGTAGCCGCACTTCCTTTCCAGCTTCGTGCAGTTTGCGCGCGGCGACAAAGCCATCGCCACCGTTGTTGCCCCTCCCACAGACAACGCCGAACGCAATAGCCGACGGATAAGCCGACAGTGCAAACTCCGCAACCGCAGACCCAGCGTTCTCCATCAGCACAAGCGAAAGCACACCGAATCGCTCGGTGGTGACGCGATCAATCTCGCGCATTTCGGCAGAGGTGACGATTTTCATTGAAGCTATCGGCTGTCAGCCATCAGCTTAAACCGGGCGACGGGGAAGATGGAAATCACCGATGAACTGACGCGTGTGAACGAGTCTACTGGACAACTCTCAGTTTGCCAGCGAAGAGCGCGGCTATTAAAGAGCAAACGCGGAGGATATGAACGTAGTACGGGCGAGGACGCCCGTACCTCCAAATACATGTTCGCGGAGGCGCGGGCGTCCTCGCCCGTGCAATCTGACAATTATCTCAATCTGCCATCGTTGGCGCGGGTTTCGCCTCACGCTCCAGCGCCTGCACCCGGCTGTGATGGCGGCTGTAGGTGAAATAAACGATGAGTCCGATCCCAAGCCAAATGAACAGCCGTGCCCAGTTGACCCAACCAAGCTTGTACATCATGTAGCCATTGGAGAGAACACCCAGAATTGGAACCACTGGAACCCAGGGTGTACGAAATGGGCGAGGCTGGCTGGGATTGGTCTGTCGGAGCACCAACACTGCCATCGAAACAATTACAAATGCCAGCAGCGTGCCGATGTTGACCATCTTTCCGATGTCGTCAATCGGGGTCAGACTGCCAACGGTCGCTGCTAGTAATCCGACCAGGATTGTGTTCTTCCACGGAGTGCGGAACTTTGGGTGAATGGCGGCAAAGAATTTCTTCGGCAAAAGTCCGTCGTTCGCCATCGCGTATAAAACTCGCGTCTGTCCCAGCAGCATGACTAGCATGACGCTGGTGAGACCGGCGAGCGCGCCGAGTGTGATGATGTGCGATGCTGTGCCTAGGCCGCGGTCCAGGAACGCCCGCGCGATCGGCGCCTCGATATTGACGTCACGCCAGGGTACCATTCCAGTGAGCACCGCTGCGACCAAAATGTACAGGACCGTACAAATGAGAAGCGAGGCGATGATCCCGATGGGGAGGTCGCGTTGGGGGTTCTTCGCTTCCTGCGCAGTGGTTGAGACTGCGTCGAAACCGATATACGCGAAAAAAATGTAGGCTGCGCCAGCTCCAATCCCTGAAAATCCATAGGGCGCAAACTCTGACCAGCTCGAGCCCCAATTGGACTTGCTCACGTATTGAAAGCCGAGTCCGATTACAAACAGCACGACTGAGACTTTGATCACGACGATGCCCGTATTAAAGCGCGCACTCTCTTTAATTCCAATTGCTAGGATCGCCGTAATTACCAACGCAATGATGAATGCGGGGACATTGATTCCAATTTCATGGCCAAATAATATTGGCGCCGCCAGCAATTCATGGGCTCGCTGCAGCAGTTCCGGCGACTGGGCCCCCATTATCGCTGAAACCTTTAGTAGAAACGCTTGTGTGCCGGGGACCAGAGATGGATCGGAAGCCTGCGCCATTTGCCTGGCGATGATCGTCTCCGCCTGGCGCAATCCCGTCCAGTGGTCGTATGCCAGCCAGAGTGGCATCTTTAGATGAAAAATATCGAGCAGCTCAATAAAGTGGTTCGACCAGCCGGACGAGACGGTGCTCGCTCCCATCGCGTACTCGAGCGTCAGGTCCCAACCGATAATCCAAGCGAATATTTCACCCAATGTCGCGTAAGCGTAGGTATAGGCACTCCCCGCCAGGGGAATCATTGCGGCGAACTCCGCGTAGCAGAGTCCGGCGAAAGCGCACCCAAGACTGGAGAGAACGAATGAAAGCATCAGTCCCGGCCCGGCATAATGCGCGCCCAGCCCAGAGAAAACGAAAATGCCCGCTCCGATAATTGCTCCGACGCCCAGCGCGGTCAGCTGAAACGCG
>WNFR01007166.1_pt1 | contig 11889 bp, 12 predicted proteins | sample 5400221 | NCBI WGS metagenome assembly WNFR01 (sample SAMN13153357, study PRJNA577476) | soil metagenome | isolation source: 40 cm soil under Madrone tree | place: USA:California | collected 2016-06-14 | reverse complement strand
GGCCGCCGCAGCCAGCGTTTGAGGAAAAGGGCCGTACCCGCGCGCCATTGCGCCGGGTAACGAGGCTCGGGCGTTGCCATCAGGTCAAACTAACAGAGCAAGCCGTTGAATCGAAAGAGACAATTGTTCAATCTATTGCGCCGGCTGCATGGCAGGACCGCTTGCCAAGGGGGCCGGTGCCGGGGTTGGATCGAAAGCGGCGGCGGCATGGCGCATCTGCTCCAGCGCGTTGACCATCGAAACGTAGACGGCCGCCACGTATGGCAGGGATTGCACGACCAGGAAAATCGCCCAAAGCCGCGCTTCCGGATCGATCATGCCGTTGCGCTGCCACAACACGGCAGCCGCTAACCACAGCAGGACTGCAAGGATCGCCTCGCCACGCGCCATCCCCAGCGCCATGCCGAGGGTCGCGCGCTCGTCCATTTTGGGTGTGCGCATGAAGGGCAGACGGCTGGTGGCCAAACCATAGATCACGGCACGACCCACCGTGTAGGTAAGCGCCAAGCCCGCCAGCGATGCCCCGACGCTCTGTCGGAAGGTGCAGCGCACACGATTGGCGTAGAGACCGAACGAATAGGCCAGCTTGAAGACGAAAATGCCGATCGTGGGCAGGATGAATTCTGCCGGTGGCAGTCCGAGCGGCTTCAGCAGGAAGAGCGGCGGGATGAGGACCGCCAGCACCCAGGCAAGCCCCGCCCAGGTGAAGATCAGGTTCAGCGCATCGGCGAACCACGGCATCCAGCCGGAAACGAAGTGGTACTTCTGCCAGAAAGTCAGCTTGGTGCGGTTGGTGAGCATGCTGCCCAGATGCGCCTTCATGATCTGCATGGCGCCATAGGCCCAGCGGAAGCGCTGCTTCTTGTAACCGGCGAAGTGGTCGGGCGTCAGGCCATGGCCGAAGCGCTCGCGGCTGTACATGGCGCCATAGCCCTTCTGCATCAGGCGCAGGCCGAACTCGGTGTCCTCGGTGATGCACCAGGTGGCCCAGCCACCCAGGTCTTCCATCAGGTCGCGGCGCACCAGGGTCATGGTGCCGTGCTGGATGATGGCGTCGTATTCGTTGCGCAGGCACATGCCGATGTCGAAGAAGCCGGCATACTCCCAATTCAGCATCGCCTTGAAGCGGTCACCCTTCCAGTCGCGATGGTCCTGCGGCGCCTGGACGTAGCCGATCTTCGCATCGTCGAAATACGGCACCACGGCCCGCAGCCAATCGGGGCGCACCATATAGTCGCTATCGATGACGCCGATGATCTTGGCGTCGGGGGCGGTCTGGCTCAGCACATAGTTGAGCGCGCCGGCCTTGAAGCCTTTCATCTCGTCGAAATGGAAGAAGCGGAAGCGTGGCCCGAGCGAGGCGCAATAGTCCTGGACGGGCCGCCACACGGCGGGGTCCTTCGTGTTGTTGTCGATGACGATGACTTCGAAGTCCGGATAGTCGAGCGCCGCCAGCGAATCGAGCGTCTGCGCCACCATGGCCGGGGGCTCGTTGCAGATCGCCAGATGCAGCGACACTTTGGGCCAGACGCGGTTGGCCGGCTGCCGCGCCGCCATGTCGACAGAAGGCAGGGCTTCGCGCAGCCAGCGCCGGCGCCATACCGTCTCGACCAATTCCAGTGCCTGCAACAGCGCCATGCCGAGGCTGATGACCAGCAGGAAGCCCAGAAGGCCGAAACCCACGACCTCGGCCACCACCATGTAGCTGCCCGCCGCGACGGACCCTGCGTAGACGACCGCGCTCGTCGACAGCGCGGCGAGACCGCAGAAGGCGAACTGGCCGCCGATCCGGAGATCGCGCCAGCGCCACAGGAACAGCAGCATCAACGGCGCCGCCAAGGCCAAGGAGGCCGCGGCATAGATCCACCACTTGGGAAAAGTCTCGATGTCGCCCGTCCAGGCGAATTTCTGCTGCCGGTCGGCGTTCCACAAACCCCAATAGCCGCCCGCCTTGCCTTCCAGATCGTAGGCCTTCCACGGCTGGTCGATCGCTTCGATGATGAAATGCTCGATCTTCTGGCTGCGCAGCCAGGCCACCGCGTCGCGGACGTTCTTCGCCTGATCGGCGGGCGTCGCGTACTTGATCATGCCGCTGACGGGGTTGCGCCGTGACGCGCCGTTCGACGGCCAGCCGAATTCGGTGACGATGATGTTCTTGTTCGGGTAGGCCTTGCGCAGCATTGCGATGCGGCTCTTCAGATATTCGAGCGGCGCCTCGTCCGACACTTCGTCCCAGTAGGGCAGGATATGGACGGCGAGATAGTCGACCTCCTGCACGAGCTCGGGATAGTCGAGCCAGATTTTCCAGGTTTCGGCGGTGCTGACCGGGACCTTGACGTTGCGTTTGACGTTGCGGATCTCGCGGATGAGCTGCGCCGGACTGGTGCCGATCGGATCGCGCACATCCTTTTGATTGTCCCAGCGCAGGATATTTTCATTGCCGACCAGAACGCGCTCGATGTTGGGATTCTGGTTGGCCATGCGGATCAGCGCGGAGGTCTCCTCGGCGTTGACGTCGGCGGCTTCGCGGCCGAATTGCAGCTTGGCTTCGGGGTTGCTGTAGATCCACGCGCCGGGCACTAGCTTGAGCCCGTTGCGGGCGGCGATCTCCGGCATGATCTCGCCGCCGTCGCTGGTGCGATAGGTGCGGACGTAGTCGACCTTGCCGGACATCGTCGCGAAGTCGCGCTCGATCTGCTCGCGCCGCGGCTTGATCGGCGGTATCGGCTCGTTGGTAAAGGCGGTGCGCAGGAAGCTCCAGATGCCGGTCGCCTTGGATTCGAGCGGGTCCTGATCCTTGGCCCAGGGAGCGTAGGTCACGCCATGCAGAGGCCCGTCGATGCTGGCCGCCTCGATTCGCGAATCGAGCGAGCGCCAGCCGGCGATGGTGGCCGCGACCGTGAGCAGGAAAACCAACGACAAACGAAACATGGAACAGATGACTGATCCGGCTTACCGCCGGCGGCGCCAGCTCGCGTCGGGATCGCGGTCGCCGGATCTTGCGGCGGATACATCCACGCAAGGCCGTGCCGGATCGACTCAACCGACGAGCCGAAAACCACGCGAAACGGTAGACCTCCCCGAGCTTTCCTTGCGCCTGTTTCCTCGCGTCCGACCCTTCGGAAACGATGCGGCGTTGCCAAAGCGATCTATAGCCGTGCGCCCGAAAGCGGTAAAGGGAGGGCCGCCGATGTTGGCCAAAATGCCCCATTCTCTTCCCCCCCATTCTGCTCCTCGTCACGCAAAGGCCTTCGCTAAAAGCCGCCGAGGCCATAACCTCACCGCAATGTTAGTAACAGACCCTTCCGCCGCCCCAGCCGCGGTTCCAAGCGAGGTCGCGACGCCCTACCGTCCGGCCGATCGATACGGCTTCATCGACGGCGCTGGCGGACGCCTTCGCGTGGCGATTTGGAACGCTTCCGGAACGGCGCGAGGCAGCGTCGTCCTGCTCGGCGGACGCGGCGAGTTCGTCGAGAAATACGCGACCGAAGTGGTGGGCGAATTGCTCGGTCGCGGCTTTGCCGTGCTGTCGATGGATTGGCGCGGCCAAGGCTTGTCGAGCCGGCTGCTGGCCGACCGGGACAAGGGCCATATCGACGATTTCGCGACCTATGTCGCCGATCTGAAACTGTTCTTCGACACCGTGCTCGAACCTGCCACGCCACGGCCCGTGATCGCGCTCGCCCATTCGATGGGCGGCCACATCGTATTGCGGGCGATCGCGGAGCACGGTCCAGGGCCGCTGGCCGCCGCGATGTTGGTGTCGCCAATGACCGGGCTTACGCGCGAGGTGCTGCTGCGCCGGGTCCTCGCCATCGTGCCGAGGGTGCGCTGTCTCGATGAGCGATATCTTTTCGGGAGCGGTCCGTACGTCACCGTCAGCCGCAGCTTCGCGATCAACGACCTCACCCATGACGAGCGGCACTTTCGCTTTACCGACCAATGGTTCAGCGCCGACCCGCGCCTGACGCTCGGCGGCGTGACCATCGGCTGGGCACGGCAGGCGCTGCGCTCGATGCACCGCGCCCACACTGCCGGCTATTTCGAGCACATCCCCTTGCCGATCATGCTGCTGAGCGGCAGCGAGGACACGGTGGTGGACATCGCAAGCCACGAAGCCGTCGCCGCGCGCCTTGCCCATGTCGAGTGGGTCCTGCTGCGCGGAGCACGGCACGAGATCATGATGGAGACCGACCCGATCCGCGCGCTGTTCTGGCAGGCCTTCGACCGACTGGCGAAAGATACGACGCGCCAAGCGTGCTTGCCGCCCCCGCTGCCCGGTCACACAATAATCGAAAGGTAACGGGAGCGAGCGATGAGTCACGATCGCTTTTAGCGCAATGACTGAAATTCAGATGCTGGTGGTGACCGGCGCCTTCATTTTCGCCGGCATCGCCAAGGGCGCGATCGGCATCGGCCTGCCACCGATCGCCATCGGCATGATGACGCTTTCGCTGCCGCTCTCCGACGCGCTCGCCATCATGACCATTCCCACCATGGTGACGAACGTCTGGCAGGCCTTTGCCGGCCGCCGCTTCCTGCCGCTGCTGCGTCGTTTCGGGACCATGGCCGCCGCGGCGGTGGTCGGCGTGATCGGTATCGGGGCCCTGCTCGGCACGCTGGGCAAGGCAGGCACCGCCGGCTGGCTCGGCCTTTTGCTGACGCTCTATGCCCTGATCGCTCTGTTTGCCTGGCGCCCGGTCATGCCGCGCGCCGGCGAGCCCTGGCTCAATCCGTTGATCGGGCTTTTGAGCGGCGCGGTCGCCGGCCTCACCGGCATGGCCGCCGTCCCTTTCCTGCCCTACATGCAGTCGCTGCAGATCTCCAAGGATGACCTGATCCAGGGTCTCGGCATCCTGTTCCTTTTCATCATGACCGCGCTGGCCGTGGCGCTCGTCCGCCAGGACATCTACAACACCACCAACACGATCGGCGGCGTCGCGGCGCTGCTTCCCACCTTCATCGGCGTCTGCATCGGCCAGAAGGTGCGCCACTCCACCTCACCCGAGACTTTCCGCAAGATTTTCCTCTACGGCATGCTGGCGCTTGGCCTGAACATGGCGCACGACTTGCTGTAAGAGGTTCGCCACAATGTTCAAGCCAGCGTTCAAGCCAGCCTTCAAAGTTACCATCTGCGGCATTCCCGAATTGCCGGAGCATGTCGGCGCCGGCGTCACGCACGTGCTGTCGATCATCGACACGCACGAGCCGCGACCTTTCGCGCTCGACGCCTATGGCGAAATCGATTACGAGCTGATCCGCTTCGACGACGTGGTGGCCGAGTATCCCGGCTTCGAGGCCTGCACGGCCGCCCATATCGAGCAGCTGCTGGCCTTCGGTGAGCGAGTGCGGACGCGACCGTCAGCGCATGTGCTGGTCCATTGCCATGCCGGCGTGTCGCGCTCGACCGCGGCGGCGGCAATCCTGATGGCGCAATTCCGGCCGGGCGAAGAAGAAGCGGCCTTTCTAAAGCTGCTCGAGTTGCGCAAGCACGGCTGGCCCAACACCCGCATGGTCGAATTCGCCGACCGGCAGCTCAAGCGCGACGGCGCCATGCTGAAGGGCCTGATCGCCTATCGCCGCGCTTTGCTCAGCGTGAAGCCGCATCTCAGCGAGATCATCAGGAATATCGGCCGCGGCCACGAGCTGCCGATGTGACGCCGCTCACGCGGCGTGGAACACCAGCACCCGTACCTCGATGCTTTCGCGCGGCGGTGCATCCGCCGACGCCGTCGGATCGACGAAGGCGCTGTGCGGCGTGAAGCGGGCCGGCACGTCGGTCGCCGTGTCCGAGCACTTCAGCAGCAACGCCTCATCGGGCTGCATGCGCGGCACGTAATACCAGCGATGCGCGGGATTGTAGGTCACCGAATAGGTCTCGCCGACGCGATGCGGATAGACGAGATCCGAGGGCACCAGATCTTCCGCGCTGATGCTCGTGGCATCGCACACGGCAAGCGGCGAGTCCTGCAACGGCCCGCGGATCGGCCGCCACAGATTGACCACCTGCACCCGGCCCCGCAGCAGCTCCTCGGCTTCATCCGGCAGCAGGTCGCGCACACGTTGCGGGCCCGACCGCGCAGTATGATCGATATGCACGCGGCGCACCGTCTGGCGCGGCGCATCGGCCTGGGCTTCGGCGTCGGGCACACGGCGGCGCACGGTGTGATCGAAGATATGCACGCGCTGGGCGCCGGTCGCCTGCTTCAGCAACTGCTCGACTTCCGGGTAATAGACACGGCGCACCTCCTCGTCGTCGAAGAAGTTCCGGACCGCGCTGTGATGCTTCACGAGCGCGAAGCCGTTGGCATCGAGCGACAAGACGCCTGCCACCGGCCGCGCGTCATGGATCGCCACACGATGCGGCTCCTGCACGATATTCGAGCGCGGCACACCCGCCGGCGGATCGTAGGTGTAGTTGCGGGGCCGCTCCGCCATCGGCGCCAGGTAGTTCATCTCGGCTTCGACACGCGGCAACGCGGCGACGATGTTTTCTTGCAGGCTCATGGTTCGATCTCCGGCTGCTGTTGAGCTGACACCAATCTTGGAACGCGGTGCGCAAGGCGCCATCGATAAGAACTGCGGCAGTCCATGAGCGGACGTAATGCGACGCGCATCCACGCGGAAATTTTGCCGTGAAGCGGCGCGCGCGCAGCAGATTGTGGTCGTCTCGCGCCTATGGCGGCGCTGGCGCGCAGTCCTGGGCACGAGCGTCGGCGAGCTGGCGATGGAACGCCGCTAGCAAAGCATTGTCGCCTGTTGCCATGATGCCGGCGTTTCGATCGAGCTGCAGTCGCTCGCAGACCTGTTTCATCGCCTCGACCGATGGGCCCTGCGAACCGACGGCGGCGCCGAACACGTGCGTCAGGAGACGCGTGCGCAGGAAGGTGTGCGGCACGACCTGCTCGATCACCACCACGCCGCCCGGCTCCGAGCGCAGCGCCAGCAGCGGCCAGTGCCAGGCAATGCCGCGCGACAGGAGATGCTCGACGCACACTTTCCAATTGCAGGCGATCTCGGTGGTGATCGTGCCGCCATAGGGCGGCAGCGCTTCGGCCAGCGCCGCCGGCGGTGATGCTTGCGGGCTGAGGCTGAAGAACGCGATTCCCGACCGACAATCTGTCGCCAGCACCCGCATGTCGTTGTCGGGCGCGGCAGGGTCAGTCGGCGCGACCGGCGTGGGCGCCTCGAGGAAGCGGCCCTGCAAATCATAGGTCCAGCCATGGAAGCGGCAGCGGAACCTCTCGCACCGTCCGGCGGGCATCGCCACAACCGGCATGTTCTGGTGCCGGCAGGCGTTGCGCAAAACGCGTAGCGTGACCTCCTTGTCGCGCACGGCGACGACGCCCCAGCCGCCAACCGAAAGCGAGACGAAATCGCCCGGCCCGGCCAGTTGCCGCTCTGCGCAAATGGGCAGCCATTCGGTCGAGAAGACGGTGCGCTTTTCCCGCTGGAAGGCGTCCCCGCCGGTGTAATCCTCAATTTGCATGCTGATCGTATACAATCTTGAACAATTATCTGATAATTTGACTCGAATTCAGCAAACTGTATACAATTCTTTCGCGACCCCAACCCTGAGGAGGCATTGCATGACAAAGAGCGCATTTCGTCTGTCGCTTGAGGAGGCAATCAACCAGCATCACTCCGCCGTGCATCCGTGGAGCGAAGCCTGGACGTCGGGCAAACTCGACCGCCGCCTGCTCGGCGAATGGGTCAAACAGCATTTCCACTATGTCAGCCACTTCTCGGAATGGGTGGCCGTGGTCTATGCCAACTGCCCGCACTGGGACGTCCAGCATTTCCTGCTCGAGAACGTCACCGAGGAAGAAGGCTTTGTCGGCAGCGGTGATTTCGCGCCGGTCCGCCACTCCGACCTGCTGCTCGATTTCGCCGAAAAATGCGGCATGCCGCGTGCCGAGGTTTTGGCCGCGCAGGACAAGGGCGAGCTTCTAGCGGAGACGCTGGGTCTGCAGAGCTGGTGCTACCGCCAGTCGACGCGGCCCTTCCTCGAGGCGCTGTCGGGCCTGCTGATCGGGCTCGAATCGCAGGTGCCGCGGATCTACAGCAAGACCACGCCGCCGCTGATCGAGAAATACGGCTTTGCCGAGGACGAGGTCTCGTTCTTCACCCTCCACATCGTGGCGGACGCCGAGCATGGTGAGCGCGGCTTCGACATCGTCGAGAAATACGCCACCACCGACGAGCAGCGCGCGACCTGCGTGCGGCTGGTCAAGGAAGCCGCGATGATGCGCCGCCTCTATCTCGACGGCCTCTACCGCAAGTTCCTGGCCGAGGCGCAGACGACGACCGGCCAGAAGCTCGCCGCCTAAGGCGTGCATACCTTCCAGACCCTGACCTTGGGCGAGGCCCATCTGATCCTCGACGCCGCGCAGAAGAAAGCCGAGGAACTGGGCGTGCCCGAGGTCCTGTGCGTGGCCGACAATGCCGGCTATCCGATCGCGCTCCGGCGCCTCGACGGCGGCAAGGTGACCAGTGTGCAGATCGCCATGAACAAGGCCTTCACAGCCGCCGGCCACCGCAAGCCGACGCACAGTTACAAGAACGCGCTGCCCGGCGAGGAGGCCTTCGGCATCTTCACCCAGCATGAGGGCCGTTTCACCGTGTTCGTGGGTGGCTTTCCCATCATGGTGGACGGCCAGTGCGTCGGCTCGGTCGCGGCCTCGGGCGGCAATGGCGAGCAGGATATCGCCTGCTGCGAGGCCGGCATCGCCGCCTTCACCAGGCACCTCGCCAAGAGCTAGTCATGGCCACCACGCGCGCGTCACTGAGCAAGAGAGTCGGCGACCAGATCCGCGGCCGGATTCTCGACGGCCGTCTGCGGCCGGGCGAGCGCCTGGTCGAGGACCGCCTGTCGGCCGAACTCGGCGTCTCGCGTGTGCCGGTGCGCGAAGCCCTGCTTGGCCTCTCGGGCGAAGGGCTGGTGCGCCTCGAGCCGCGGCGTGGCGCCTGGGTGGCGGCAATCTCGCCCGAGAAGGTGCGCGAGTTGGTCGAGGTCCGCGCCTTGCTCGAAGGGCTGAACGCCCGCCTCGCCGCCCGACGTCACGACCCGGCAATCGTGGCAGAGCTCAGCGAGACGCTGCGCCGCGGCAACGAGGCCGCCCTCATCGGCAATGCCGAGCATCTCGCGCGGCTGAACGGCGAATTCCACGAGAAGCTGGCCGAGGCCAGCCGCAACACCGTGCTGTCCGACGTCATGCGCTCGTTGCGCGAACGCACCAGTCTTGCCTTCACCATCAACGGCAAAGCCCGTGCGCGCCAGGACTGGCAGGAGCATGCCGGCGTGCTCGCAGCGGTGATCGACGGCGACGAGGAGCTGGCCGCCCTGCTCGCCACCCGCCACGTCGAGAACGCCGGCTCAGCCTTCGCTCGCAGCGTCGAAGAGGAGCCGCAGGAAGCGGCCTGACGCGCTTCCGTCAACGCGCTTTCATCGGCAGCGATGCCAGGTGCATGCCGGCGTCGACGATTAAAAACTCGCCGGTGATGTTGGCGGCGCTGGTGAGAAAATAGAGCGCAGCCTCGGCCATCTGCTCGGCCGTGCCGGCCTGGCGCAGCGGCGTGGTCTGCTCCTGCATACTCTTCATCTTGTTATAACCTTCCTCGCCCATGCCCTCGAGTAGCCAGCGAGTCTGGATGAATCCCGGGCAGATCGTGTTGACCCGCACCGCCGGAGACAGCCAGCGCGCGAGCGTCAAGGTGAGCGTGTTGAGCGCGCCCTTGGAGCAGGCATAGGGGATCGAGCTGCCGACGCCCATGACACCGGCGATCGACGACACGTTCACGATTGCGCCGCGCTCGCTCTTGTCCTCCCACTGCTTCTTCATCGCCGGATAGACTGCGCGGCTCATCATATAGGGACCGGTGACGTTGACCCGCAGGATGCGATCGAAATCCTCAGCGCTCACGCCGTCGAGATCGCCCTGATTCTGGAATTTCGTGGTGCCGGCATTGTTGATCAGCCCGTCGATGCGGCCCCACTTCTTCATCGTCTCGGCCGCCAGCTTGCGACAGTCCGCGTCCTGGCCGACATCGGCCTGCACCAGCAGCACGTCGGCGCCCTTGGCCTTCACTGCTTCGTAGGTCGCGTCCGCTTCCTTCCTGCTCTTGGTGTAGTTGATCACCACGCTCCAGCCGCGCTCGGCCAGGTCGAGCGCGCAGGCCGCGCCGAGGCCCGTCGCCGAGCCGGTGACGATCGCCACCTTGTTTGAATTCGCCGCCATGTCTGTCTCCCCGTCGTGTCGTGGTGTCCTTACATAGGCTAGGATCGGCCACCGAAGCAAAGCGGGCAAGTTCATGGCTGATCTCTTTTCAATGAAAAGACGCGTGGTGCTGGTGACCGGCGCCTCGCGTGGCCTGGGCCGCGACATGGCGCTGACCCTGGGCGGCGCCGGCGCCACCGTGCTGTGCGCCGGCCGCACAGTGAAAGAGCTGGAAGCCACGGTACGCGCCATCGTCCGCAAGGGCGGCAAGGCCCAGGTCATCGAACTCGACGTGACCGACGAGGAGATGGTGCGCGCCCGGATCCGCGCCATCATTCGCAAGCACCGCCGCATCGATGTGCTGATCAACAATGCCGGCGTCACCACAAGGGAAATGGTGGTCGACACCGACACCAAAAACTTTCGCGCCACGATCGAGACCGACCTGGTCGCGCCCTTCGTGCTGGCGCGCGAAGTAGGCCGCCACATGCTGGCGCGCCGCCAGGGCCGCATCGTCAATATCGCCTCGGTGCTGGCAATCCTCGGCCGCTCGTCGGTCGCGGCCTATGTCGCGGCCAAGCACGGCATCGTCGGCCTCACCAAGACGCTGGCCGCCGAATTCGGCCCCGACATCACCGTGAACGCCATCGCGCCCGGCTATATCCGCACCGATTTCAACATGCCGCTGCAGAAGAACAAGGACTTCAGCGCCATGCTGGAGCAGCGCACCGCCGCCCACCGCTGGGGCAACCCGGAGGATCTGCGCGGCGCCTTGCTGCTGCTGGCCTCCGACGCCGGCGCCTATATCACCGGCCAGACGCTGGTGGTCGATGGCGGGCTGACGACGATATTGGCTTAGCAGGCGTTTCCGGACCGCGCGGCTCCAGCCGCGCTCATAAGCGTGGCTGGAGCCGCGCGGTCCTTGCGACGCTTAGATGAACGACATCCCGCCGCTCAGCCCGATCGTCTGCCCCGTCATATAGGCGTTGCCGATGACCATCAGCACGGCCTGCGCGCACTCCTCGGCGGTGCCGAACCGGCCCAGCGGGATTCGCGCGGGAGATGACGCGAGACCGGAGCCGCGCCGCGTAGCCCCGCGTCAGCCCCTCCATGCCGGCCTTGGACGCATTGTAGTGCGGCCCGACGCCGCCGGCGCCGCGCGCTGCGCCCGAGGAGATGTTAACGATCCTCCCCCACTTGCGTGCCCGCATGCCGGGCACCACTGCCTGCGTGCAGAGGAACGCCGACTTCAGGTTCACCGCGATCGTGAGGTCGAAGTCGTCTTCCGTGAGATCGTCGATGCCGCGCACGAGTCCCACGCCGGCATTGTTCACCAGCACATCGACCGGCCCGAGTTCGTGCTCGACGGCCGCCATTATCGCCGACACCTCGGTTGCCATGGATACATCGCCGCCCACCGCCATCGCCTGTCCGCCGGCGCCGCGGATGATCTCGACCACGTCCCGCGCCTCGGCCGCTCTCTCGCGGTAATTCACCGCGACGGAAGCACCCGCATCGGCCAGCGAAATCGCGACCGCGCGCCCGATGCCACGCGATCCTCCCGTCACCAGCGCCACCCGTTTCGACAACAAAGCCATTCCGCCCTCCCCGTATCGACCTGACACACATACCTCACCCTGAGGAGGGCGCGCAGCGCCCGTCTCGAAGGGTA
>WNFR01015016.1_pt1 | contig 11890 bp, 9 predicted proteins | sample 5400221 | NCBI WGS metagenome assembly WNFR01 (sample SAMN13153357, study PRJNA577476) | soil metagenome | isolation source: 40 cm soil under Madrone tree | place: USA:California | collected 2016-06-14 | reverse complement strand
GTGCGGCCGAGGGCGCGTTCGTAATTGGCTTTGGCTTCTTCCAGGTTGGCAAGCGCGCGGAGTTCCGTGCCCTGGGCGGTGATGAGGTCTCGCTGGGTGAGAATGACGTTGTAGACGGTGGAGGCGCCGAGCCGGTATTTCTTCTGCTCGGCGTCAAAAGTCTGCTGTTGGAGTTCGCGGGCCTTGCTGGCGGCTGCCACTTGCGCGCGGTCCTGAGTGAGCGCGATGTAAGTGTTGCGCACGTCGAGGAGCGCGGCATTTTTCAATTGCTGCAACTGGGTTTCCAACTGCCGTTGGACGAGCAAGGCGCGGGCACTGTCGGCCTGAGCCGAGCGATTGCGGAGCGGGAGATTCAAGGTCAACTGGGCGAAGTACTCCGGAAACTTGCTGTGAAAGACCTGGCTCTGCGCCGACGTGAAGCCATCCTGATTCGTGCCGGTCCGTGACGTGACTTTAAGTGGCTCGAACACGGGTACGCCATTGACTGAGATGGGGTTGCCGTTGGCGTCGACGATCGGAAGGCCGCTGCTAACCACGGTTGAAGGGCCGTTGATCGGAGAATCGCCGGCGAGTCCGACGGAGTTGTACTGAGCGCTGAGAGTAGCCGTCGGCAGCAATGCTTTGCGCGTGGCTTGCACGTCAATCCCAGCATTGTTTAAATTGAGGGCCTGCTCCTGCAGGTCGGGCCGCTTGGCGAAGGCTTCTTTGATGGAGTCCTCGAAAGAGGCAGATTCGATTGCTTCCGGCTGCTTCGGTTGGTCCGTGGTGATGATTTCCACATGGATCAGATTAGAGCCCATTGGGTCTTTCGAGATGGCGTTCAAGAGGATTTGTTCGTCCTGGAGCTGCACAGTTTGGGCCACGATTAGGTTTTGGCGATCGGTGGCGAGTTCGGACTCGGCGCGGGTAACATCGAGCGGCGCCATCGTGCCGACGCCGAGTTGTTTTTTGTTGTCGTTGTAGAGCTTTTCCGAAACGGTGACGGCCTGTTCCTCGACTTTGACGTTGGCCCGCGCGTAAACGAGTTCCCAGTATGCCGTGATGGTATTGGTGATGGTGGTGATGGCCTGAAGCGCGAAAGCCCAATCAGCGATGTGACGGTTATTTTTCGCGATGCGGAGGTTGCGAGTATTTACCGTAATGCCAAAGCCGTTGAGCAGCGATTGAGATAACCCGAACGAGAGCGTGGATTGCACCGCGGGGTTGAAGAAGTTGGCGGAAGAAGTAGAGCTGCTGCGCGTGTTGTTCCAGCTCGCGGTGAAGTTCGTTCCCGTCTCGAAACCTTGTGAATACTGGTTCGTGAATGTAGTCGTATGAGTGATTAGGCCGGTGAGATTGGCTGTGCCAGTGCCAGAGATGAACGGGTTGTTGACTGGCGTGGAGCGATCATCGATGGACACACCGCTGGTGACAATGGGATCGTAGGCAAATGAGTTTAGGTTTGCTGTCGAGGAGGCGAAGCTCCCTCCGGGAGTGCTGTAGCCGGCGCCGCCCGCCTTGGTTTTGAGGATGCTGGCATCGGCGACCCATGGATAGTATCGCTGGATGGCGATATCGAGGTTGTTCTCGAGCGCCAGTTCGACCGTGTCTTGAAGGCTGAGCATAAGTTTTCCGTCGTGAATCAGCTGTTCAAGCCTCGGCGAGTTCGCAAGCTCGGGCGGTTCAATGGAGATGGTCTGGTAGGGTTTGAGCAGATCGGGGAAAGCACGTGGACCATTTGTGAAATCGTGCTTGCCGAGGCCGAGGGAAGCGACTGGAGCGATCGTCGAGGCCGGGACAGAATTTGGCGCAGGTTCTTGCGCCGGACTCTGCGCGAAAGCGGGCGAGATCGGACCAGTAGCAAGCAGGAACGCCAGCAAAGCGGCAAGCAAGGGCCGTGCGCCTGCGACAGCCGGAGGTTTTTGCCCTGCCAGTGAGTTGCGTAACGGAAGTGTGCGCGGCAGGATAAAGCGCTTGGCGGTTCCCCAGAGAGTCATCATGATTGTTTTACTCCTCGAGATTCTGTCCCGGCGGGACGTTTAGATGTTCACGGATTCGCAGAACGCGCTGCGAACTCGTGCTATTGCATGGAGCTGGCCGAGGTGCTGCGACAGGGATTGATGAATCCTGGAGAGCGACCGGGAGATGGGACCATTCCGAGGGTAGCCATCGTAATTTGGCTCGGAAGGCGGTCACAAGGTCTTCATCTTTTTTTGTGCCGGCCGGAAACGGAAAAGGCAGTCTAACAAGGGCTCCATTCCTTGACAAATGAATGAGACGACAGCTAGGCTGCTCACATTTGGACGGTTAAGAGCTAGCAGCGGTTACCGGGAGAGCATGCTGAAACGGGAAGAAGTGCTGAAGCTGTTTGAGACGGCGGGTGCTATCCGCCATGGCCACTTTGAGCTGTCCAGCGGACTGCACAGCGGCACGTACGTCCAGTGTGCGATGGTGCTGCAGTATCCGCGCTTTGCAGAGAAACTGGGGCAGGCGCTGGCGGCGCTTTTTTCGGATGCGAGGATTGATGCGGTTGTGTCACCGGCGATGGGCGGGCTGATCATCGGGCAAGAAGTGGCCCGCGCTCTGCCGGAGCAGAAGAGCTCGACCGGCGGAGGGATCCCGGCACTTTTTGTGGAGCGGGATGCCAGCGGCATGATGACGCTGCGACGGGGGTTCTCGCTCGCTCCCGACCAGCATGTGCTGGTCGTCGAAGACGTCTGGACTACGGGTGGCTCAACCCAGGAGGCGATTCGCGTGGTGGAAGAGGCTGGCGCGCGCGTCGTTGCGGCCGGCGCGCTGATTGACCGGAGTGGCGGGAAGATTGATTTCGAGGTGGAAACGCAATCGCTGATTCAATTGCCCATTGCCAGCTACGAGGAAGAAGATTGCCCGCTCTGCCGCGGTGGTAGCGTGGCCGTGAAGCCGGGGAGCCGCTTCGTTCGCAGCGCCATGTAGCGCCAATCAAAAACTTGCCAAATCCTATTCCTCTGCTGAAGACGCAAAACTGAATACTGCTAACGTGTCCCCTATGCGCTATTTCAAGCTCACCATCGCGTACGACGGCACGGATTTCCATGGCTGGCAGATTCAGACCGGCAAGCCCACGATTCAGGGTGAAATCATGGATGTGCTTCGAAGGCTCACGCAGGAGCAGGTTGTTTTACATGGCACCGGGCGCACCGACGCAGGAGTGCATGCGCTTGGCCAAGTCGGCAGCTTTCGCACGCAGTCGCATCTGGCGGCTCAGGATTTTCAGCGTGCGCTGAACGCACTGCTGCCTCCCGCCATTCGAATCGTTGGTGCTGAGGAAGTCGGGCCGGACTTTAATGCGCGCTGGTCGGCCCGCGGCAAGACGTACCGCTACCGGTTGTATCGCGGAAGAATCGTGCCGCCGATGATTTGGCGTTACGTGCTGCACTATCCGTTTCCGCTCGATGAAGACGCCATGCGCGATGCCGCGGCCCGCTTTGTGGGCATGCACGATTTCGCTTCGTTTGCGGCTTCGACGGGCTCCGAAGAAGACGACAAAGAAAGGGCCACCGAGCGCGAAATCTATTCAGCCGAGTTGGTGCGCACGCCGGACAACGAAGAGCTGGTCTTCACCGTTCGCGGACGCTCTTTTCTTCGCTACATGGTTCGCAAGATGGTGGGGACCTTACTCGACGTTGGACGCGGAAAACTGGCACCAGCTGACATCGACCGCTTGTTCGAACTGCGCGACCGCTCCAAATCCGGCCCCACTGTGCCTCCCCACGGCCTCTTCATGGTCGAAGTCGAGCACGAAGAAGCGTGGCGGTTGGGCAGGCCCTGAGATTTTCCGTGTACGAGGGAAACTATTTTCGACTCCGCTCCGTACCTTGCCTGGAGCCCTGAATCGAAGGGAACACTGAAAGCTTTCCCCTGGCCCGCCACAAGGGTGTGGTGGCTCTTAAAACGATTGTCTGCTCAGGAGTGACTATGACATTTCGCAAGACGATCTTCGCCTTACTGGGCTTGCTCGCGCTGCTTGCATGCGCGAGCGTCTCCCGCGCACAGGAATCGCCCGGTCCCGGCGCAAACCCGGCCACAGTAATGCCGGACGTGATTCAAGTTCCCGCTGCGGCGCAGCCTTCCGAGCATTTCGACGTGGATACCGCGACCGAAGCGTACCTCGCGCAGATTCCTGCCAGTGCGCGCACGCACTCGGACGCGCCGCGACCGAAGCGTACCTCGCGCAGATTCCTGCCAGTGCGCGCACGCACTCGGACGCGTACTTCGAGGGCGGGTACTGGCTAATCCTTTGGGATTTTCTCTATGGGGTGGCGATTTACACTTTGCTTCTGAGCATCGGTTGGTCTGCGGCAATGAGGAATTTCGCCGAGCGCCTGACGCGTTTCAAGCCTTTGCAGACGTTCTTATATTGGACGGAACTTCTAATAGCAACGACGATTCTTGGCGCTCCTTTGGCGGTCTACGAGGGTTTTTACCGGGAGCGGCAATATGGGCTGGCGACGCAGACTCTCGGGCCATGGCTAGGAGACCAGCTTATCGTTCTCATCGTGAACCTCGTGCTCGGCGGAATTCTCGCGATGGTGCTCTTCGGGCTGGTTCGGCGCTTTCCACGGACGTGGTGGATTTGGTGTGCCAGCGTATCGATCGTCTTTCTGATTCTCTTCATTATGATTGCGCCGGTCTTCCTCTTTCCGCTGCTCAATAAATACACGGTCCTGGATAATCCGAAAATAACGCAGCCCATCCTGAGCCTGGCCCGCGCGAATGGAATCCCTGCGCAAAAAGTTTACACGATGGATGCCTCGCGCCAGACCACGCGCATGAGCGCCAACGTCAGCGGCTACGGCCAAACCATGCGCATCACGCTGAACGACAATCTTTTGCGGCGTGGGTCTCTCGAGGAGATTGAGTCGATCATGGGTCATGAGATGGGGCACTACGTTCTCCACCACATCGCCAAGGACATTCTGTACTTCTCCGTCGTCGTCGTGATTTTTTTTGCTTTCCTGCACTGGTCGCTGGAGCGCGCCCTCGCGCGCTGGGGAGAACGCTGGAAGATTCGCGGAATCGGGGATTCTGCCATCGTTCCCCTTGTCTTCCTCATAGGCACGCTGCTTGGATTCGTATACACGCCATTCTTCAACACGCACATCCGCACGAACGAACACGAAGCGGATATGTACGGCCTGAACGCCAGCCGCCAGCCCGATGGCTTTGCGCAAGGAGCCATTCATCTCGGAGAGTATCGCAAGATGAGCCCTAGCCCTGTCGAAGAGTGGATTTTCTTCGACCATCCCAGCGGACGGAATCGCATCCACGACGCCATGCGCTGGAAGGCGGAAAACTTGCAGTTGTTCACTCCAAAATCGGAGCACTAGCCTCGCGGTGCCGCGTTCCAGTAGAAAAGTGATGTATTGGCGGGAGCCAGTATCGCGTCGGCCACTTTCGCACCTCAAAATCGGTTAGAATCCCGCTTATGGCGGCTACGGCTATCCCCATTGACACGCTTCCCTCCATCAACCCAGCGACGGGGGAAGTGCTCGCGCATGTCGACGGAACACCGGTGTCCTCGCTGCCGGATATTGTTGCCCGCGCGCGAACTACTCAGCGCGAATGGGCGAAATTTTCGATGCGCGATCGGTGTGCGAAATTGCGCAAGCTTCGTGAACGGATCATGGCTTCGCGCAACGAATTGGCCGACGCCGTTGTGCGTGAATCGGGCAAGCCCCGTGTGGAAGCCCTGTTTGCGGATATTTTTGTGGCGCTCGATTCGGCGGAATACTGGTCTAGAAATGCCTCAAGAGCGCTGCGCATGCGGCGTGTTCCTCATCACAGCACGGCGGCGAAAGCCAAACGCGGCTATCTCGCTTACGATCCACTCGGTGTGATCGCCATCATTTCCTCGTGGAACTATCCACTGGCCATCCCGGTCAGCCAGATTATTCCAGCGCTCGCGGCAGGAAACGCCGTAGTGTGCAAGACCAGCGACTTCACGCCGCAGTGTGGGGCACTGATTGAAAAGCTTTTTATCAAGGCAGGTTTTCCTAAAGGCCTAATCACAGTGGTGCAGGGGGGCGGTGAAGTGGGCCAGGCATTGATCGACGCCTCGCCGGACAAAGTCATGTTCACCGGCAGCGTCGCCACCGGGCGGCGTGTGGCTGAAGCTTGCGCGAAAAAATTGATTCCTTCCGTGCTCGAACTCGGCGGCAAGGACGCTATGATTGTTCTAGCGGATGCGAACCTGGAAGTGGCCTCCAGCGCGGCTGTCTGGGGCGGCTACACGAATTGTGGACAGGTCTGCCTCTCCGTGGAGCGGTTGTTTGTCGAGCAAACTGCGGCGGAGAAATTTATCGCGCTCTGCGTTGAAAAAACGAAAAAGCTGCGTCTCGGGCCGGGAAGTGACCCGGCGACCGACGTTGGCCCTCTGATCAGGCCTCAGCACGTGCAACGCATGAGCGAATTGGTCCGCGATGCCGTTTCGCGAGGCGCGAACGTATTGTGCGGCGGCAATCCGCGACCGGAGCTGGGCCCAAACTTTTTCGAGCCCACGGTCATCTCGGGCGTAGATAGCAGCATGAAATTGTTTCAAGAAGAGACCTTCGGTCCGATCCTGGCGATTCAAATTGTCAGGGATGCCCAGGAAGCGATTGCGCAGGCCAACGATTCACCCTTTGCGCTTGCGGCGAGTATCTGGACAAAAGACAAATCTCGTGGGATGGCGCTCGCTGGGGAGCTTCGCGCCGGTGCGGTCATGGTGAACGACGCCATCAGCTACTTTGGCATCGCAGAAGCTCCTCACGGCGGCTGCGGGGCGAGCGGGTGGGGCCGCACGCACGGGCAGGCGGGACTCCTCGAAATGGTGCAAACGAAATATATTGATGTCGACGGCTTGCCGGGAAGCGAGAAGCCCTGGTGGTACCGTTATGGATTGGATCTGGAGCGCGCCGCGGATGGATTTCTGCAATTTGAATTTTCCGGCGGTATCGGCGCGAAACTGCGCAACGCCCGCAGCGCCATGAAAACGTTTTTCCGTGACCACGGATTATAGAGAGGAGCTCCATGCCCGACGAGACCGCGGCTTCACCTAAAGTCAAAACGCGCAAGCCCAAACAGCGTGCCTGCGACGAAAAGGACGAGAAGGGCAAGCTCTGCAACGGCCACTTGAAACGTTACTACGATTATCCGAAGGAAGTCGCGGCGGTCATCGGTTCGAAAGCGGAGATTTATCGCTGCGAATTCTGCAAAACGCTCTATCGGCCAGATCCCGCCCAGCAGCCGCAGAGCTATACGCTCCGCAACTAGAGATTCTATTTCGCGGGAAGCGAGGCCCTTCTTGCAACAGAACGAGTGGATTTACGATTGGAACTTGGCCACGCCGCCGGCGATTCCCGCGGGCACGCGCGTGTTAATGAATGACGAAACACTGCGCGACGGTCTGCAGAATCCTTCCGTTTTCGACCCCAGCATCGAAGAAAAAACCGCAATCCTGCACCTAATGGAATCGCTGGGGATCGACGCCGTCAATATCGGCCTACCCGGCGCCGGGCCGCGCGCCTTTGCGCATACGGAAGCACTCGCCCGGGAAATCGCCAAGCACCGGATGAAGATCAAGCCCAACTGCGCGGCTCGCACGCATGAAAATGACATCCGCCCGATTGTTGAGATTTCGCAGCGCGTGGGCATCGCCATCGAAGCCGCGACGTTCCTCGGCTCCAGCCCCATCCGCCGCCTCGTGGAAGACTGGACGGTAGATCACCTCGAACGCACCACCGAAAACGCCGTGAAATTCGCGGTTGCGAACGGGCTCCCCTCGATGTATGTCACGGAAGACACCATTCGAACCGATCCCGACACCGTCAAGCGCCTGTACTCCACCGCCATTCGAAACGGCGCGCGCGCCATCGTCCTGTGCGACACCGTCGGCCACGCTACTCCCAACGGCGCGTTCAACCTTGTGAAGTTCGCCGTCGATGAAGTGGTGAAACCGTCCGGCGAGGATATTCGCGTGGACTGGCACGGCCACAACGATCGCGGACTGTCCATCGCCAATTCTTTGGCCGCCGTGGCTGCTGGCGCCCAACAGGTCCACGCCGCTGCCAACGCTCTCGGCGAACGCGTTGGCAACACCCCGATGGAATTGATGCTCGTCAATCTTCGCCTCATGGGACTTATCCGCCAGGATCTTTCCCGTCTCAAGGAGTACTGCGAAAAAGTAGCCAAAGCCACACACACATTAATTCCCCCGAACTATCCGGTCGTCGGCCATGATGCATTCCGTACCGCAACAGGCGTGCACGCCGCCGCGCTCATCAAAGCCTTCCGAAAAAATGATCGGGAACTCGCCAATGCGGTTTACAGCGGAGTGCCCGCGCATCTCTTCGGTCTCGATCAGGTAATCGAAATCGGCCCAATGAGCGGCAAGTCCAATGTGCTTTTCTGGCTCGAGAAGCATCGCGTTCCCGCCGCCGACGCCACGGTCACGCGAATCCTTGACGCCGCCAAGCAATCCCCGCGCGTGCTCTCGGATGCGGAAGTTTTCGCTCTGTGCACCGAGGCCGCACGCCATTGAGCCGGAACCGATGTTGTAACCCGACAGTGAAACGCGCCCTCGTTTGCGTTATTCTTCTGGCTATGCCGGTTCGCACCGTCGCCTCTCCCCATTCGTCACGCCAGGCGCCACCTTCACGGCTTACCGACAACGCTCGAGTCCAAGCCTCTCTCGATTGGTTTTCGCCGAATATTTCCTGGGTCAACGACCAGCAGGCGCGCATCACGGAAATCCCGGCGCCCTCCTTTCAGGAAGCGCAGCGCGCGGCGGCGGTTAAAGAGATGTTGTCAGAAACTGGGCTGACCGCGCATATCGATAAAGCCGGCAATGTCATCGGCGAACTGCCCGGCGTGAATGAAAACGAGCTTGTAGTCGTTGCTGCGCACTTGGACACGGTTTTTCCGCCGGGCACGGACGTGAAGGTTCATCGCGATGGCAGCCGCATGATTGCGCCCGGAATCTCCGATAATGGCAGCGGCGTGGCTGCGTTGCTGGCGTTGGCGCGGGCTGTCCAGTTTGCGCACCTCAAACCGCAGCGCACCGTTCTCTTCGTGGCGGATGTTGGCGAAGAAGGCGAAGGCAATCTTCGCGGCATGCGTGCGCTCGTGGATGCCTACCGCGCGAAACTCAAAGCAGTTGTTGTGCTTGACGGCTCCGGCACCGATCATGTCACTACGAAAGCGCTCGCGTCCCGCCGCCTCGAAGCCCTGATCACCGGTCCGGGCGGTCACAGCTGGTCTGATTTCGGCATGCCCAATCCCATCAACGCTCTGGTGCGCGGCTCGGTTCGATTCATTAACACTAAAGTTCCCGCCACTCCCCGCACCACTTTCAACATCGGCCAAATCGAAGGCGGCACCTCGGTGAACTCGATTCCCTATGAAGCGCGCTTGAAAGTCGACATTCGCTCTGAAAACGAGGACGAGCTTGGCCGCCTCGAATCTGCGCTTCGCGACTGCGTCAGCGCGGGCGTACGCGACGAAATGGATTCCGCGCGCGACCGTTCGAAAGGGAAGCTGGAATGGAAAGTCGACCTCCTCGGCAGCCGCCCGGGCGGTGAACTGGCCGCGGATTCGCCACTGCTCGCCGCGCTCCGTGCCGCCGATGAGTTTGTCGGCAACCAGTCGCGCATCGAGCGCTCTTCCACGGACGCGAATATTCCTCTCTCCCTTGGAATCGACGCCATCTCCATCGGTGCCGGCGGCACCGGCGGAGGAGCGCATTCGCTGCAGGAATGGTATGACTCCACGGGGCGGGAGATGGGTTTGAAACGCGCGCTGCTGACGATTCTCGGAATTTCCGGAGTTGCCGAGGAAAAGTCCCGATGACATTTCGGACGACTCGCGTTCGATACTTGGCGGCCATTCTCCCCTTTATTACCGTTGCCCTCTTCGCCGCGTTCCATGCCAAATCGAGCCGCGCACAAAAAGTCCCCACCACGACCTATTACACGCACGGCCGCATTTACACCAACGATCCCGAGCATCCCTGGGCCGAGGCTATGGCCATCAGTGAAGGAAAGATCACTTGCATCGGCAAGACGGATCATGTGCTTCTCGATTGTGGCGGCGGCCAGGAAGGCGTCGAGACGATCAATCTCAAGGGCCAGTTCCTGATGCCGGGCTTCAATGACGCGCACGTGCATCTCGGCGGCGCCGGCGCGGATGAGCTTGCCGTCCCGCTAACCGGTGTTCCCTCCGTCGAAGAAATGCAAAAGCGGCTTGCAGCTGCCGTGGCCCAACGCAAACCGGGCGAATGGATCACCGGCGGCGGCTGGGATCACACCACCTGGCCGGAGAAGAAATTTCCTAATCGCCAGCAGCTCGATGCCGTCGCGCCAAAGAATCCCGTCATCCTTACTCACATCTCCGGCCACGTAGCCGTCGCGAATTCTCTTGCGCTCAAAAGTGCGGAGATCGACAAGACCACTCCCAATCCCCCCGGTGGCGAAATCGAACACGATGCGTTGGGCGAGCCAACAGGCATGCTGAAAGAAGGCGCCGCCATGTCTCTGGTGAAGGTGCGCATTCCCGATCCTTCTCCGGAGCAACGTCGCAAGGGAATCGAGCTGGTTCTCCAGAACGTGGCCAAGAACGGTGTCACCTCTGTCCAGGATTATTCCGAGTGGGCCGATTTTCAGGTCTACCAGGAGCTGAAGGAGGCGGGCAAACTCACCGTCCGCATCACCGAATGGCTGCCCTTCAATCTGCCTGTCGATGAGTTGCAGAATATGCGTGTTCAGGGTGGCACCAAAGACCCTTGGCTGAAAACCGGTGCACTAAAAGCTTTCACCGATGGGGCCCTCGGTTCGCGCACCGCCGCGATGCTGGAGCCGTATTCCGATGATCCTTCCACAACGGGAATCCTCACCAACGATCCCGAGAAGCTCACCGCCATGGCTATCCAGCGCGACAAGCTCGGTTTTCAGCTCGCCTTCCACGCCATCGGCGACCGCGCCAATCGCATCGCTCTCGACGTTTTCGAAGCCGTTGCCAAAGCCAACGGCAAGCGCGACCGCCGCGATCGCATCGAGCACGCCCAAGTGGTTGCCCCCTTGGACTTCTCACGTTTCGCCGAGCTTCATGTCATTGCTTCCATGCAGCCTTCTCATCAGACCACCGACATGCGCTGGGCCGAGGATCGCATCGGCCGCGAGCGCATCCTGGGCGCTTATGCCTGGGCCACCTTGCTGAAAAGCGGCGCCCGCCTGGCGTTTGGCACCGATTACAACGTCGAGCCCATCAGTCCGTTTCGCGGCTTGTACGCCTGCGTCACGCGCGAACGCCCCGATGGCGGCCCGAAAAACGGCTGGGAGCCCCAAGAAAAAATCCCGCTCGAGGATTGTATCCGCGCGTACACCTCCGGTTCTGCTTACGCGCAGTTCGAGGAAGGGAAGAAGGGCGAGCTGAAGGCGGGCGAGTACGCCGATTTCATCATCCTTTCAAATGACCTCACCAAGGTCCCCCCCGCGCAATTTACCAAGACGCGGGTTCTCCGCACAGTAGTCGGCGCCCGCACCGTTTACCAGACCAACTAAGAAAGCCAAACGTCTCCAATCCTGCCACTTTTTTCCCGAAGAGCAGCAAATCGTCCCAATTAGCGCTCCCTTTGAACGCGTCATCTCTTGTTCCCATGGTTCGCCTGCGTACCGCTGTTGAGGCCAATCAGGGAGCTTGAATTAAGGGATCCAGATGAGAAAAAGCCGAACTATCAGTTCCAGTACCGGCAGATATTTGGAATTTAGTTTTGTTTTATCTAAAGTTTATTTTGCGTCGCGTGTAAAAATGTGTTGACAAAGCAATCTCTCCGCAATATATAGCCCCCATAGAACCCTGTGGCTACACGGCTGTTGCCTTAGAACGATTGGGTGTG
>WNFR01006560.1_pt1 | contig 11890 bp, 17 predicted proteins | sample 5400221 | NCBI WGS metagenome assembly WNFR01 (sample SAMN13153357, study PRJNA577476) | soil metagenome | isolation source: 40 cm soil under Madrone tree | place: USA:California | collected 2016-06-14 | reverse complement strand
CCCATGAAGCGAAATCGGCCCTGCACGTTTCCGCTTCGCTTCGGGTTTGCGAGCTTTGGATGGCCGCTTTGAGGACACCATGGGCGCGTCCTTAGCCTCCTGCGCAGAGCGCGCGGAACACCTCGGGGTCTTTCCGATGATGGTGGCGGAAGGCGAATTCGTTGACGTAGAGCGGCAGGTATTTCTTCGAGACCTGATGATACGTGCCGATCACGCCACGCTTGAGCAGCGACCAGAATGCGTCCAGGTTCGCGGTGTGGACTTCGCCGCGCTCGTACTCGCCATCGCTGTGCCTCACGCTCTCATGCGGCATCTTCTGCGCAGCGAAGATGAACGGATAGGTCGTCTGTTCGTCGGATGCGACAAGCGACACGTCGTCCGCGATCGGCTGGCGCACGAACCGCTCCATGCTCGCGCGGTCCATCTGATCCACGACCAGCGTGATCACGTTGCCCTTGCGGGCGATCGCGCCGATCAGACCGACCTTGCCAGCGCAGTCGTCTGTCATGCGAAGCTGGCGGCGCTTCCAGGCGTGGCGGTTCTTGTTTTTCCCGCCGACATACGTTTCGTCGATTTCGACGATGCCGCCGAGCTTGCCGATTTCGTCGCTCTGCGTCGCCGAGCGGATGCGCTGGCACATATACCAGGCTGTCCGGTAGCTGCCCTTGCCTTCGTCGCTACCTTTGTGGCGACCCTTGCCGAGCTGTTGTTTGCCGATCATGCGCGAGACCTGAAGAGCGCTGATCCCCTTCTTGGACTGCATCATCGCGTACATGACCTTGAACCACGTCAAGAGCGGAACGTTGGTGTTCTCGAACACGGTGCCGACGAGGATCGAGAAGCGATAGCCGCTCTTGCCGTGGTCCTCGCGCTTCGCCTTACAGAGCCAGGTCCAGGGACGGCTGATCTTGTAGACCTTGTCGCTGCCGGCGCAGCGCGGGCACGTCACCTTGCCGTCAGGCCAGCGGAGGTCGCGCAGGTAGGTCTTGATCTGCTCGCCGGTCGCGAAGGCTCGTTCAAACTGCCGTTGCGTCATCTGCATGGGGAGGGTTGTGACGCATGACTAGGCTAGTGTCCAGTACAGCACAATCGCTCGTAACACTGCTCCATTCTGGACCAGTAGCGCCCTGATCGAGCGCATACCGCAGACGGACGATTCTCGTTGTGCTCCGCTGCCTGGCTGACGTATTCGCCACGCTCGGAGGTGTCTCCGCCATGCTGAGACGATTCCCATCGCTGTCGTGCTTGCTTGTCGTCGCGATGCTCGTGATCGCGCCGCACCTCGCGTGGAGCCGCGGTGGCGGCGGGGGCATGGGGGCGGCGGCCATTCGTTCGGCGGTTCTGGCGGACACAGTTTCGGCAGCTACAGCGGACATTCGTCCATCGGCGGGTACTCCGGCGGTAGTCACTCTTCGTCGAGCCATTCGTCCAGCTCGCTCGGGCACAGCTCGGCCGGCACCGTCCACGTCCGCGGGTACACGCGGAAGGACGGGACAGTTGTCGCGCCCTACACGCGGAGCGCGCCGCATGAGCATGTCGCGGCGCCGAGCAGCAGCAGCGCCGCAACCGTCAAGGGTTCACCCGCGGCGCACGTGCCGACAAGCGCCGCGTCGCATGCGGCACTGTCCTCACACGAGCACGGCAGCGTGCCTGGTATCGCTCGCGACGCACACGGACGCATCGAACGCAGCGCCGCGGCGCGCGACGCCTTCATGCGCTCGCATCCGTGTCCGTCCACGGGTGGACGGTCAGGCGCCTGCCCCGGCTACGTCGTCGATCACGTCGTCGCGCTGAAACACGGTGGTGCCGACGCTCCGTCGAACATGGAATGGCAGACGATCGAGGCGGCGAAGGCGAAGGATAAGTGGGAGTAGCCGCGATGAGACCAATCAGGGCGGCGCGAAAGACCGCGAAAGTGACCGGAGGCGCGATCATCGGAGGCGTAGTAGGTGCCGCGGCAGGCGTCGCTTTCGCTGCCATGGGCTTGTGGCCGATCGCCATCACCAGTTGGAAGGTTGGCGCGTCGGCAGGGGCCGCACTTTACGGTCTGCAAGCCGCTGCTCGGACCTCTGACGCGTTCGACAAGGAAAACCTGTGATGTCCCCGCCGGCTGCTCGGGCCACGCGTCTCGGCGTCGACCGCAAACTTGAATCAGGAGTAGACGAATGCGCCGTCTAATCGCCTCGGTTGTCGGTGTGCTGATGTTCGTACCAGCGGCCCACGCGCAACGCGCCGTCCAAATCTCCCCTGACGGACAGAACATCCTCATCAGCAAGCCGCTGAACGGCCAGCAGTGGTCGATTGTCGTCAACTTCGACGCGCAGACCATCGCCGGAAACGTGTTCAACTTGGACGGGAGTGACCCGCAGTTCGTCTACTGCGCGATCGTTGACCCGTTCATCGCTGGACCCGCGGCGTTCTCGGACATCGCGACTGTCACCCTCGACTGTAAAGGCGGGGACGGTTGCGACGCATTTCCGTGCTCGCCAGCGCAGTGGACGGACCTTGGCGAAGTTTCGGTCGCTTCATCGTTTTTCGTCCCACCCAACGCCACGCTCGGCTGCACGCAGTCCACAGCACCACAGTGCGCCGGGACGTGCTCAGCCGGCGCGCGGTGTGCGCCAGTCGAAATCGGGTGTGTCTGCATCTCGCAGCCGGACCCAACACTGACTCCGGTCGCGACACCGCAACGGACGAGTACGCCCGTGCCGCAGCCGACGTTCACGTTCTCGCCGGGCGGAGGCGACCCATGCTGTCGGCACTGTACGACGGGCATTCCGTGCGGCGACTCCTGCATCTCAGCAAGCAAGACGTGCCACACGATTGGCGGGTGCGCTTGCTTCTAACGCAATTCTGACGAGGCAATGGAGGACAACTGATGCTGGCTGACACGTTCTCCCCTCAGATAATCGGTTTTCTAACAGGCGCCATTCTCGTCGCCAGCGGTGTGCTCGGCGGCGGTATCGAGATTCGTGAGCTGAAGATTCCGCAGCTCCCTATGGCAACCCGCGCTCTCGCGATTGTCGTCGGAATCGCGTTCATCGCACTTTCGCTCCGCTTTGCGGCCGCGCCCCCTACGCAAACACGTACGGTGACCGAAGGTTCGACCCAGACCTTCGTGAGTCCCACGATTGACGGATACCGCCTCGATTGGTGCTACAACTGGGCTACGGACTGTGGGGCAACCGCTGCATCTGCATGGTGTCGCAAACAAGGATTCAGCAAAGCTGTAGAACCGTTCGAGGAAGACTTACGGGTGGGGCTCACGAAGCTGGTAGGCAGCGGCGAGATTTGCCGTGAGCACCCGCCGGACGGTCGTTGTGATTCGTTCAAGGCGATTACGTGCGTGAAGTAGTCTCTCGGACGTAGCGACAAGAACGGAGGATCGTCGGTAGCCCATCTACTCACGCCGACCGCGCGCACCCGTGTACTCGCGGTTCTTGATCTTGATCCACGCGGATGGCTCGGCGTAGGCACCGCGTTTGTACTTCGGCGCCATAGAGCCAATCGGGTCTCTTTACCGGAGCGCATGACAGCCCCACGATCGCCGCATGTGGCTGTGGGCTCGGGCAACAGCGCAGGCGACAGTTCAGTGTCATTTTGGGGCACGTAGCGCAGCCTGCGTCGAATGCCTTCGACATCCGGAGCGAGATCGGCTACCGGCACGTCCTGTCGCGCAGATGCAGCAATCCGCGGGGGGTTTCCAATGACTTACTTCAACGCCAACACGCCCCAAATCGGCGGCGCGGTATCTACGACTCCTGCTGCCCCGGCGAGTCCCGCAGTTGCTACTCAGCCTCCCGCACCCCCACGCAACTTCCTCGAATGGCTGACCGATCGGCGCGTTCCTGACTCTTTTCTGACGATCGCGCTGGGCCTCCTCGCGGCACTAACACTGGCTCCCTATCTCGGTGGACGTACCGTATCATTTATCGGGTCGCAAGCAGTGACGATACCGACTGCGGATGCTGGGTGGTTGTGGTCGATCGCGTTCGCGACGCCAATAGTGTGGGTGCTCGTGATCGCACGGCTAATCGGCGCGTCCGCTCTTCGTGTAATCGCATTGGTAATGGTGGCACTCGCGTTGGCCACAACGATCGTTGCTGCACACAAGCGCCATCCTACCATCATGTTGAGCGCAGTGCACCCGGGTTTCGATCGTAGCTACAGGTTGGGATTTCTCGAGGAGCAACATACCTGGGACATGAGTCACAGCAATGGGACGGGGGCGTATTGTCACTTCAGAACGCCCGCGCTCCCATTGGGCGATGATATAATCGAAGGATGTGCCTTACGTATCGATAAAATCATGATCGACGCTTCCGGCGATGCCCGCATAACTGATGTGGCGGCATTCGATCTTGAAGTATTCGCAGGAACTGGCGCCATGCTATCACCTACGACGGAATGCGTCGTATCGAACGAATGGCAGCGAGTGAACGATCGCCCCCAGGGTGCCGATGTTGAAGGGCGGCTAGCGATTCAGGTGCCCGCCGGTGCAGTAGGCCCTCAGAATGGCGTCAAATATTCAGCCGTCTACGATTTCGCGAATAACGCCGTTGATGGCAAGCCGGCGCTGGGGTGGACCAATGTGTTAACACGACACGACATCTACATTCGCAACGGCCAACAAGCCCAGATTCAGGTATCCGGTTGGACGCTTTGGGGCGACACCTGCGCTTTTCGTTTTGGCGGAATAGCTCTTCGCGTGCTCGGCCGTTTGGAGTGTGGGTTCTGGTTGTAGCGTAGGGTCCCGTGTCCGGCGTTCGGTGATCCGATCGCCCGAGGAACCCATCGTACTTCAGCTCGAACAGCCAGTCGGGATCATCGAACGGCTCGCGGAGCGGGCGGAGCGGGAGCGGGGTGACGCGCGGCACGCGAATGAGACTCCTGCGGATCGCGTTGGATGCGGAACTCCGCGCAGGTACCGCGGGCTGCATTTTGCCTCGCGCCCGCCTCTATCCACTCGGCATGGCGCGATGCCTTCAGCGACAGCACGTTCTCTGCTATCGTGACGCTCGGATGGATGATTGAGATGCGACGAATTCCTCTTGCGGCTGGTGGACGTCTGAACCTCGGAAAGCGTGGGGCTACCCTGACGGTGCCTCTGGCACAAAATGTAACTCTTACGACGGGCGTTGGCCGCTCGGTCCTGACGCAGCGAATCGGCGGCGGGATGAGCTATACGACGCGAAGCGGACCGTTGGGCACGCGCACGCGCCTCAACTGACCGAGGTGGGCTCGGCCGCCTCGGTTCTGAGCGTGCAGCAGCGCGGTCCGCGCGGTGGTGCGCCGGAGGACGTGGGAAAGTGCTGCTCAGCGTCGCTATGCTCCCGGCCTTTCTCGGATGAGAGAGCGCTGTACTCGTTGCGGAGCCAGGTACGAAATCCGCATCCACTTCGACCGCGGGTGCGCGTTCGTCCGCGGCGTCGATCCCTTCCACCGGCGGTGCCGGTGCGGGTACGAGTGGGTCGAGAGGTGTCACGAGGCGGGGAGACGCTAGCTCGTGCTGGTCGGTGGTGGGCTCCGCCCGGCATCTGGGTCAACAGCAGCACGAGGCCGGCGAGTCGGTGAACGGTGGCAGCGAGACAATGAGTAGTTGGGACCCGTCACCATCCTCGCGCAGCATCGTCGCAACCGCGAGGCGAAGCCTACGGATCGGGACAGGTGAAGTAGCTGACGGTCACGCCGTCAGCCCCGCATGTAGCTCGTCTTCAAGAAACTCGTTCAGCGCTTCGCGGCTTGGAGTGATCTCGGCGACTGTTCGACGTCTTCGCGCAGCCTCGATCGCGTCGAGCCGCGGTACTAGATCAACCACGTTCTCATACAGGACGGGATTCTCGCGACGGACCCGCTCGACATACTCACGGGTCAGCGGCCAGTAGTTGGACAGGTAGTGGTAGAACTCGTGCCACACCAGCATGTCCTCTACGACGTCGTTTTTCACCAGCAGTGCCACCAGCTCGAAGAAGTCGAGGACGCCCTCAACGTCGACGGCCTCCCGGTTCTCCATGATCGCCGTCGCCGCGGCTCGCCGAACACGCTGTATCTCGGGTGAGTCCCACCTGTCGTCGAGCCTCCACAACGAATCGAAGGCCGTCGCATAGCGCGTGATACGTGCTTGAACGCGAAGCTGACACACCGCTACCACGACGGCAGCCGCCGCAATCAACGCCATCGCTGCCGTCGCGATGGCAGAGAGCCGCGTCCAGTCTTCCGCTGTCACCGCTGCGGTCCTAGCATCGGCCGTACGGTCGGTCGATCCCGCGCGTATGGCGCTGGTTGTGGGTGCGCCGAGTTGCCGACGCATGACTCGACCGCCCGTGTGACGTAACTCAGAACTCCTCGCTCGTGTCCTCGCCGCCGAGATACTCCATCGTCAGCTCGTTCTGCTCGTAGAACTTCGCCACGAGCGTCGACCACGTTCTCGGGTCAAGCGCGGCGTCGATACGGAAAAGCTTCTCGTACACTTCGGCGCTCTTGCCCGCGTGCTTGATGTCCGTCGCGTGCCTCGTCTCGTTCTGCTCGGACGCGTACCCGCGAATGGCGCCGTCGAGGTGAGCGAACGACCGCGTATTGCAGTCCCACTCCGAATGAACGTACCGGTCGAGGACGAGTTCGCCACCGGCCCGACACGGGCGCACCTCCTCCATCTGCACCGTCTTAACGTGCTCGCCCTTGCTGTCGTCCCGCCGCTCGCTCCACGTCACCTCAAAGCGATCGAGTGGGAACAGCGCGTAGAGCGGGTTTGTGCCGACGCGCATGTACTCCGTCACGGAGCCGCGCTTGTCCTGTGGGAAGCCAGGATCGTCGAGCATTGCCTCCGACAGACCGATCGGGCCGCGAATGTAGGCACGGGTCGCGATCGAGAAGTGATGGTCACGCGCGAGCATCGCGTCGCGCCGCACGCGCATTCCGAAGTGGCGAGGATTGACCGCTGAGCGGACAGTGAGCAGCTCATCGACGAATGCTCGCTGTGCCCACGCGCCTGGCATCTCGCGATCGTAGAATAGCCAGTGCCGCGGCGTCAGGGCGCCTTCCTTCGTGAACGTGATGCCGACGGCGCCGTCAACAAGCAGTCCGTCCTTGTCGTAGGTCAATGCTGGTTCGCGCTCTCCCACGCTGTCCGAGCCGATCCACGCGCCCGCGTCGACCGGCTGAAAGATGGCAATCAGCACTTCGAGCAAGGCGTACCATGCGAACATGTCGTACAGGTTGCCGAGCCGACGCTTGCAGTACCCGCGGATGGCCTCCCACGGGTCGCCCGCATACGGCAAACGCTTGGCGATGCGAGGAGCCAAGATAGACGGGAAGTACATCTGCAACTCCTCGGCGCACGAGCGAACGAAGGCATCGATGTCGGCGAGTAGCGCCGGGGCGCACGTCTCGTCCAGCACCGCCTGGATCGTTGTCCCGCGCACCCGCTCTTGGAGCGCTCGGAGTTCATCGGGTCGATCGAGAATCATCGACGCGAACTGTAACGAGGCAGTGGATGGACAGCAACTCGAACCCGCGGATGACGGTCGACACGCGAAAGCCAAATCACCTTCGCGCATTCGCGCACGTCAACTCTGATCAGTGCCACGCACCCTGACGAAACCCAAATCTGCATCGCGTATTCGTGAGCGTGTATGTCTCGATGGGACCCAAGGCCACCCTTGGGGGGCCATCTATGGGGCGCGCGTACGTGCGCGTGCGCGGTTGTGGGTTGTCGCGCGTGCGAGCGGGCACGGAAGAGATGGACGCAAACAGTCTAAGTGCATGGCGTAACGAATCCACATAACGGGAACGAGGGAGTATGCGCACCACTTTAGACGGACGGTGCATAATGTACCGCCGTAGTGCCAATATGTGGCGCGTGTGCATAATCCGGCACGTATGCACACTACGGTAGTCACGTAAACCGTAGGTAATAACCGCACGCTGTCGTGGCATGCCGCCTGCACGCCATGCGGGCATGGCAACCATACTCGCAATCACCTACCACGTTCGGACGGTGCTCGGAGACACGCGGCCCGTCGTCCGCTGGTACGGCGACGGTTCGGCAAACTGCCCGTACTGCGGTTACGCGCTCTCAGCCGAACGCGGCGAGATACGCGACGGCGCGTGTCACAATCCTTGGTGCGACGCGAATCCGAACTATTCGCCCGCGTGCCTCGCGGCGGAGCGGGAGAGGCGTGCCACACTTGCGCGGGAGCGTACGGCGGAAGCGGAGCGGGCGCGGTGGCGGACGGAGTACGCGGCAGAGCGAGCGGCGGAGCATCAAGCGTGGCTGGACGCCACGTATGCCGAGGCGAGACGGCGCGGTGCGTGTCTCGCGTGCGTGATTGCGCCGGGCTGGGAGCGCGCTCGATTTGTGCGCCATCGGCAACCCGCGGCGTGCCAACGGAGGAAACGCGCATGAGCACCACATGTCGCAGCGACGTGTGTATCGAGAATCACGGTTCCTTGTTCATCTTCCAACCCATGACGCCCGCTGCACGGGCGTGGATCGAGGAGAACGTCAGCAAGGAGTCAATGTGGTGGGCAGGCGGGCTGGTGGTCGAGCCCCGGTATGCGCGTGATCTCGCGGCCGGAATGCTGGCGGACGGGCTGCGCGTGACGTAGCCCACAAACACGACGGGCGCCGCGAGGGCGCCCGCCTTGCCCCGATGCCGCGCGCTAACGCGACGCCGGGCATGCACTGGAGGTTAGGTCCAATGCGAACTCACTATGGCACACGCTCGACAGGCGAGCGACCGCAGTTCGAGGTGTTCGACTTCCGCGCCGGGACGGGCGCGCTTCCGCTGCACATACATGTGCGCAGGTGGACGAGCGACGGCGCTGTTGCGTCGCTGCTCGTGTACGCGCCGACGCGAGGCGCGTGGTTCGAAGGCGACGATATGCCAGCCGACGTGCGGGCGTTCGCGGTTGACGCGCTCGCTATCTACATCGGCGCCGCGCCCGTGTTCACGCACGCAGCGGGGGTGCGGCCGTGACGGCGCGCCTCAGCAATCCGACGGGGCGCAATACGCGGGCGTGCGTCGTCGAGATCGGGTCGCACGCCTTCTATTTCAGTTACGCGACGTGCATCGCGTACGCCGGGCCGCTCGGCGCCGCACGCCGCGCGAACGTGTGGGGTCCGACCACGGGGCGGCACTTCCGCGAGCTAGGGTGCGCCGGGTTCCCGGTCGTCGAGCCGGAGGAGCTGGACGCGATGATCCTGCGGGCCACTCGCCGCGAGCGGCCGAAGCATAGAGGGGCGACCGCGGGCGCAGCGGCTTCGGCTGCTTAAGCGTTCAGCCCGACGTACTGGGCGCCAGCGCCGGTCGCGCCTGGCCGGTCGCTGGCGCTCTGCATTTCGATCGTAGGCGCGCCGACATGGGTGCGGCTACCATGTCGGCGTGACGTTCAATCGTGACTCGCCGTGGGTTCCGATTGCGTTCGTTCTCGTCGGCGTTGCAATGATTCTCCCGGAGGGCGGGACGAGAACGGCGCCGCTCACTGTTGACGTGGCCGCTTTCGGAGGCGCGATCGTCCTATGGCGATATGGGTGCGCTTGGATCGACGGCGATCCGGTGCGGCGACGCCAGACGTGGCTCGGCGGGATCATTCGGTACGGTTGGTGCGGGCTTGTTCCGTGGGCACTGCAAATCGTGGGGCGGCTGGACCTGCGGTGAGTGCCACGCTCCCGTTTTCCGATCGTCTGGCATGACTTCGATGCAGGAATGGTTGAGGCGGTTCGGGCTCAATAGCGGGCAGTCGCTGCTAGCCGCAGCGAGTGCGCTCTCGATGCTCGCGTTAATCGCGGCGGGTTGCGCTGCGATCCTGATCGGGGGCGTGTACGTGCTCGTCGCGCAGCTGCTTGGGTGGCACTGATCGGGTCGCACGTCCTCCGATCGAATGGCCCGCGCCTTGCTGCGCCGTGTATCGCGATGGTGCGCGATCGGGCGCTCGTGCGAGCGCATCGACAACCCGCTTGGCGCTGAACTCGCGTGACGGTCGGCCGCAGGTTCACGGACAGTTCACGGACAGCCGCTGAGAATTGGCGTGGCGGCGCGCTCTTGGCGGCGCGCACCTGAACCTCAATCAGCGGCGTTGAGCGATAAGCGGGATAGGTGAGGGCGGCCGAGGGCACATCGGGGACCCAAAGTGACTGCGCGCAGTTCCGTCGGTGGCGTCGCTGTACCTCGTCCCGGCCGAACAGCGTCATTTTGAAACAACATGCGCGAAATATCACCTATGCACCATTATTTCTGTTGACCGCCGGAAGAAACCTTGCGATTGCCGTTCGTATCCATCGGTCGATCGCAAAACGATACAACCATAATTCCTGTGTGGAAGGAGAAACGTATGGCAATCAGTCCTCGCAGTGCGGTACCACAAATCACTACTGGGTTAACGTTCATGGATGTCGGCGGAGCGAAGGAGGCGTACGCACTAGTGCAGCAGGGAAGTCACGTCGGGATTCTCCGCGTACGCTTGACGAGCGGTACCTTTGACATGTCAATGCTAGGTCCCCCGACCGCTCCACCGATTGATCTCTCGGATCTGCCCTGATCTCCTATTGCCGTTGTTGCTGGGACGCCGTGGGGTCGGATCAACTGACCCCACGCGCCCCGATAACCATCAACCAGCTGTCCGCGTTCTGTCCGTGAACACCAGCCGACACGGACACAGAGTGACGTACCGGGGTACGGTGGAAGGTCCGCAGAACGCGACGTTGTAGGCGCGTCCCGATCGCTATTGCACCCTTCGCCGCCCTCTTAATCAGCGGGTTCGCGGTTCGATTCCGCGCCGGCCCACTCGCCATCTCCGCAAGAATCTCAGCACTTACGATCGGCGAGGGTGGCTCCGATACCGTATCAGCAGGTTGCACCTCGGTGTTCTTGCGCCTTTTGTCGGACAGATCGTGCGGCGACGCAGCCGAGTTTCGGTTGTACGCACGCGGCCGCGTAAGGTAGATCCCCCGGGCGTGTGCGCGACACCAGCGCCCCCAGCCTCGGGATGGCGAAGCAAGCTCTCCCTGATACCTGTCACTCTCGCCGGCCTCGTCGCCTACGAGCTCGGCCTGCACGTCTACATTTACGCGACCACGCGCTCTAACGATGCGCCTCTCGAATGCGCATTTCTTGCAGGACCGAGCCTCGCATCGGGTGTCGTTGCCGCAATAGTGACAGATCGGATTCTGGCCCGCCGCACATGGGCTCAGTACCGCGCCCGATGGGTCGCCGGAGGGTACGCAGTCCTTGTCGCATTGCTGCTCGTCGTTGTCCTGCAACACGTTCAAGGCATGACGATTTCTGGCGCCGTGGCGCTGATCGCCGGGATGCTGTTCATCAGCGTGTTGGGAATCGTGATCGCCCCACTCGGTGCGGCGTTTCTCGTTGCGAATGGTATGAATGCGGTGCTCGCAATGCTGGTCACGGCCATCGCAACTGTGGGACCGATGATCTTGTGCATTTGGGTGGTCGCGTGGGATCGGTGGGCACCTTTACTGGCCTCGGACAGAAGCCAACGAGACTCGACCGTCTGAGGTCAAGCGCAAAAGGGCCGGATGAGGCCGTGCCGATGCAGATCATACCGCAACGTCGGCACGGCGCTGAGTAGTGAGCCGCGGGCATAGAGGGCAGGGCGCTCGCTGCGACCTCGGTCCCGCTCCTGGGCACGGCGCTGATTCCGCGTCTCGGCGTTGTTGCCGACTGGCGTCACCGCCAGCACCGAGTCGGTGGTGCCAAACTGGTGCCATAGGCCCGTGACGACGGCCATACGGGCGTGATCTCCGAGCACCCACGGTCCCTCCGAGCCGCCCGATTTCTTGAGCGGCTGGTGATCTGAGGTGCCCTCAGTCTGCTCCCTGGACTCGCTCTTAATCAGCGGGTTCGGAGTTCGATTCTCCGCCGGCCCATCA
>WNFR01020462.1_pt1 | contig 11892 bp, 11 predicted proteins | sample 5400221 | NCBI WGS metagenome assembly WNFR01 (sample SAMN13153357, study PRJNA577476) | soil metagenome | isolation source: 40 cm soil under Madrone tree | place: USA:California | collected 2016-06-14 | reverse complement strand
CGGTCGGCCACCATGGCCGGGGTGGCGACGCCGCCATTGGAGGCCATGATGCGCAGGTCGGCGGAAAAGCCGCTGGCGCCGATCTCGCTTTCGAGCCGGGTGACGTAATCGCGCACCTTGGGCCCGACGAAGGCGTTCATCGCCGTGGTGGTGAACCGCTCGAACTCGCGGAACTGCGGCGACACCGACGCCGAGGTCGAGGCGAAGCACTCGGGGTATTCCTCGGCCACGATCTCGCGCGCGCGCTCCTCGTGGGCAGGATCGAGATAGGAGAACAGGAAGCAGATGGCGATGGCCTGGACGCCTGCCTCCTTGAGTTCGCGCGTGGCCTGGCGCACGGCCTCCTCGTCGAGCGGCTCGAGCACCTCGCCGCGCGGCGGCACCAGCCGGCCGCGCACGGTCTTGCGATGACGCCGGCGAACCAGCGGACGGGCCTGCCAGGGGATGTCCTGCATGATCGAGTAATGCTGCGGCCGCTGGTGCCGGCCGATATGCAGGATGTCGCGGTAGCCTTCCGTCGTGATCATGCCGGTAACGGCGCCGTCATGCTCCAGGATGGCGTTGGTGGCGATGGTGGTCCCGTGGAAGACCATGTCGATGGCGTCGCGCGGGATACCGTAGCGGTCGCACAGCGCAATCAGGCCGTCCACCACGCCGCGCGACGGGTCCTCCGAAGTTGTCGGCACCTTGTGGGTGAGCGTGGCGCCTGACGCCGTGTCGGCGAACACCAGGTCGGTGAACGTGCCGCCGACATCGACCCCGATCAGTTTCATTGCGTCCCTTGCCCTTGATTTGCTTTTGCATAGTGCAGCAAAAACCGAGCCAGCGCCTAGATGCCCTAAATTCAGGCGGCCTCTCCGGGCGATGCCTGAAAACTCGTCACGCTGGCGGCTATACGCTGGCCAGCCGGAGTGGCGCGCCAACTGGCATCCCTCTTGCGTAAAGGGGCGTACTGATACCTGCAACGATGGAAATTTGAGATATGGCCGTGCCGCCCGCGATCGAGCTGGTCGCCCTGACCAAGCGCTATGGCGCCACGGTCGCGGTCGACGGGATCGACCTTCGGATTCCGGCCGGCACCTATTGTTGCCTGCTCGGCCCCAGCGGGTGCGGCAAGACCACGACCCTGCGCATGATCGCCGGCCACGAGGAGGCAACCGAAGGCGATATCATCCTCGGTCAGGACAACATCACGGTTCTGCCGCCGGCGGCGCGCGGGACAGCGATGATGTTCCAGAGCTACGCGCTCTTCCCGCATCTCGATTGCACCGACAACGTCGCCTTCAGCCTTAAAATGCGCGGCGTCGACCGCGAGACGCGCCGTGCACGGGCGCTCGACATGCTGAAGCGCGTCCAGATGGAGCCCTTTGCCGGCCGCCTGCCCGCGCAGCTTTCGGGCGGCCAGCAACAGCGCGTGGCGCTGGCCCGTGCCCTCATCACCGACCCGCAGGTCCTGTTGCTCGACGAGCCGCTGTCGGCGCTCGACCCGTTCCTCCGCGTCCGCATGCGCGAGGAGCTGAAAGTCCTCCAGACTCGCCTCGGTATCAGCTTCATCCATGTCACGCACAGCCAGGACGAGGCGATGGCGCTGGCCGATCTCGTCGTGGTGATGAACAGCGGCAAGATCGAGCAGGCCGCTCCGCCGCGCGAGGTCTTCAACCGGCCGGCCTCTTCCTTCGTGGCGCGCTTCGTCGGCGGCCATAACGTGCTGCCCGCGGCCGTGGCGCGCGCGCCGGTAAATCCCGGGGGCGGCGGCGGCGCTTACGTCGCCATCCGCACCGACCGCATGACTGTCCTGCCGGGCACTACCGCGCAGCCCGAAGCCTCGTCGCTGAGCGGCGTGGCGCGCTCGGTCGAATATCTCGGGGCAACGGTGCAGGTCGGCATCGACGTGGTCGGACTCGAGACTCTGTCTGCGACGGTGCCCGAGGCACGTTTTGATGCGGCCCCGGTCAGTCCCGGACAGGCGGTGACTTTGTCGTGGACGCCGGAGGATGTGCACGTCCTCGGGCACTGAGGGAGGCGGCCCAGCGCCGTCGCAAGCAAGGGAGTGGATCAAATGGTTCGGAAAAGCGAAGGCGGCGTCGGTCGCCGCAGGATGCTCAAGGGCGCCGCCGGCATCGCCGGCGCTGCGATCGGTAGCGGCGCCGTCACCGGCTTCCCGGTGATCTGGGCGCAGAACAACAAGAACATCGTGCTGCGGCAGTTCGGCACCGGGGTGTCGAACATCAACGAGATCGCCGACAAGGCCAAGGCCGATCTTGGCATCACCATCCAGATGACGGCGCTCGATTCCGACGCCTGCGTGCAGCGCGCCGTGACGCAGCCCAACTCCTACGACGTTGCCGACATCGAATACTGGATGATCAAGAAGATCTTCCCGGCCAAGGTGCTGCAGCCGTTCGACGTCAAGAGGCTCAAATACTTCGACAAGATCGTGCCGATCTTCACCACTGGCAAGCTGAAGCCCGACAGCGTGATCGCCCAGGGCACGGCGCCGAGCAAGGTGGGCTTCGTCGACAGTCCGGACTCGGTGACCTTCTCCAAGGACCAGACCGGCTGGTTCACCATGGTTCCGACGATCTACAACGCCGACACGCTGGGCATTCGCCCCGACCTGGTCGGCCGCGAGATCACGCAGTGGAAGGACATCCTCGATCCCAAGTTCAAGGGCAAGACGTCGATCCTGAACATTCCGTCGATCGGCATCATGGACGCCGCGATGATCTGCGAGTCGGCCGGCATCGTGAAATACGGCGACAAGGGCAACATGACCAAGGCGGAGATCGACAAGACCGTCGACTTCCTGATCAAGACCAAGAAGGAAGGCCAGTTCCGCGCCTTCTGGAAGACCTTCGACGAGTCGGTCAACCTGATGACCTCGGGCGAGGTCGTGATCCAGTCGATGTGGTCGCCGGCCGTGGCGGCGGTGCGCTCCAAGGGCGTGGCCTGCAAGTACCAGCCGCTCAAGGAAGGCTACCGCTCGTGGGGCGACGGCCTGGCGATCGCCAAGCACTTGAAAGGCCCGCAGCTCGATGCGGCTTACGACTACATCAACTGGTACCTGTCGGGCTGGACCGGCGCCTTCCTCAACCGCCAAGGCTACTACTCGGCGGTGCTGGAGACGGCCAAGGCCAACATGACGGCCGACGAGTGGGGCTTCTGGATGGAAGGCAAACCCGCCCAGGGCGATATCAAGAGCCCGCAGGGCGTGGTGATGGAGAAGGCGGGCGCCGTGCGCGACGGCGGCTCCTTCTACGACCGCATGGGTGCCGTGGCGTGCTGGAACGCCGTGATGGATGAAGACCGCTACATGGTCCAGAAGTGGAATCAGTTCATCGCCGCATAACAATCGAAGGACAAAGAGGGCGCCGCCCTTCGCGGCGCCCTCGCTTTTTCAATGAAGCGCTTTAGTAACTGGGTCACTTACCTGCAGGTCGCGCCGCTTGCGCTGGTATTCCTGTTCTTCCTCGTCGTGCCGATCGCCACGATCGTCGTGGTGAGCGTCTTCGACTACAATACCACGCAGATCATCCCGGCCTTCATTCTGCAGAACTACGACGAGCTGCTGTTCTCGGAGACCACCTGGCGGACCTATCTGCAGACGGTCGAGTTCGCCGCGATCACCTGGGCGTTGACCCTGCTGATCGGCTTCACCATTGCCTACTTCGTGGCGTTCCACGTGCGCTCGCCCACCATGCAGACGGTGCTGTTCCTGATCTGCACCATCCCGTTCTGGACCTCGAACGTCATCCGCATGATCTCGTGGATCCCCTTCCTCGGGCGCAACGGCCTCGCCAATTCGACTCTGATGAGCCTGGGACTGATCCAGCAGCCCCTGGAATTCCTGCTCTATTCCAATTTCTCCGTCGTCCTGGTTTATGTGCACCTCTACACGCTGTTCATGGTGGTGCCGATCTTCAACTCGATGATGCGCATCGACCGCAGCCTGCTCGAGGCGGCGCGCGATGCGGGCGCATCGGGCTGGCAGACGCTGCTGAACGTCATCCTGCCGCTGTGCAAGCCGGGCATCGCCATCGGCTCGATCTTTATCGTCACCATCGTCATGGGAGACTTCGTCACCGTGCGCATGATGAGCGGCGGTCTCAGTGCTTCGGTTGCCCTGATGATGGCCAACGCCATGTCGCTGCTGCAGTATCCCGCCGCTGCGGCCAATGCGGTGGTTCTGTTGCTGTTGGTCCTGTTGATCGTCGCGGCCATGATGCGCATGGTCGACATCCGCAAGGAGCTGTGACGTGCAGCACGGCAAGCGTGGCCCGGCTTTCTGGTATCTCGGCGCCTTCTTCTGCCTGTTCGTGCTGTTCCTCTACGGCCCGACATTGACGATCCTCGTGCTGTCGTTCCAGGGTCCCTCGGGCGGCCTGACCTTTCCGCTGAACGGCGTTTCGCTGCACTGGTTCAGGAACCTGTTCGAGGCGCAGATGGTCGGCGACTTCGCGGGCTCCTTCCAGCGCTCGATGATCCTGGGCGTGCTCAGCATGCTGGTGACGGTCGTCGCCTCCTTCTCCGCCGGCTTGGCCTTCCGCACGCGCTTCCGCGGCTCCGGCGTCGTCTTCTACCTGGCGATCGCCAGCCTGATCGTGCCCTCGATCCTGATCAGCCTGGGCATCGGCCTGTTGTTCCGTGTGCTGGGCTGGGATCCCGCCTGGTACACTTCGGCCTTCGGTGCGCACCTCACCTGGACCCTGCCGTTCGGCCTGCTGATCATGTTCGCGGTCTTCAACCGCTTCGACCGGCGCTACGAGGAGGCGGCGCGCGATCTAGGCGCCACCCCGTGGCAGACGATCCGCCATGTGGTGATCCCGATTTTGTTGCCCAGCCTGATCGGCGTCGGGCTGTTCGGCTTCACGCTGAGTTACGACGAGTTCGCCCGCAGCCTCTATACCGCCGGCTCCTTCAACACCCTGCCGCTCGAGATCTACGGCATGACGACCAACGTCACGACGCCGGTTCTTTACGCCCTGGGCACCGTGACCACCGGCGTCTCCTTCGCGGTGATCGGTGTGGCGCTGGTCTCGGTGACCTGGGTGCGTCGCCGCCGCGAGCGGCATGGCAGTGACGCCGGCAAGGCGGCATGAACAGCCGCCGCCGCGCGCGCGTGCTGCGGCTGGCGACGGCTGGTCCGCAGGATACGGCGCCGCTCGCTGCCGCCATCGCTGCCGGCGCGGTCGACCCGGCCACCATCATCGGCATTGTCGGCAAGACCGAGGGCAATGGTTGCGTCAACGATTTCACCCGTGGCTATGCCAGCCAGACGCTGAAATGGCTTTTGGCCGAAAAGCTCGGCTGTAGTCCCGGCGAGGTCGAACGGCGCGTGGCGCTGGTCATGTCAGGTGGCACCGAGGGCGGGCTGTCGCCGCATATCCTCGTGCTCAGCCGTGAAAACGATGTCGAGGCGCCGCCGCCGGTCGCCAAGCGCCTGGCCATCGGCGTGTCCTTCACGCGCGATTTCCTGCCGGAGGAGATTGGCCGCCAGGCGCAGATCGATGCCACCGTCGAGGCCGTGAAGGCGGCACTCGCCGATGCCGGCATCGCCTCGCCGGCCGACGCGCATTTCGTCCAGATCAAATGTCCGCTGCTGACGCGCGAGCGGGTACTGCAGGCCGCGCGCCGTGGCGCCACGGTGGCGACCGACGACACCTATCATTCGATGGCGCTGTCGCGCGGCGCCTCGGCGCTGGGCGTCGCCGTGGCCCTTGGTGAGCTGCCAGCTTCGCGCGCCACGGAGCAGGCGGTCTGCCAGGACTGGTCGCTCCATGCGACGACCGCCAGCACCTCGGCCGGCGTCGAGCTGATGCGCAACGAAATCGTGGTTCTTGGCAATGCCGCCGGCTGGGGCGGCGATCTCTGCATCGACCATGATGTCATGGCCGATGCGATCGATACCGCAGCACCGCGCCGCGCCCTGGCGCGACTGGGCCTGCGCGCCGAGGGCCAGCTCGACGTTGCCCAGCGCGAGCGCGTCATAGCTGTGCTGGCCAAGGCCGAAGCCGCGCCCTCCGGCGAGATCCGCGGCCGGCGTCACACCATGCTCGATGACAGCGACATCCACAGCACACGCCACGCCCGCGCTCTTGTCGGCGGCGTGCTGGCGGGTGTATTCGGCGATACCCTTCTCTATGTCTCAGGCGGCGCGGAGCATCAGGGCCCGGCGGGCGGAGGTCCGGTCGCCGTCATCGCGCGCGTAGGGTAGGGACCGTGGCTGCACCTCTTGATATTCGAATCATGTCGGCCAGCGATTTCGCGACAACCTGCGACTGGTGGGCGCAATGTCGGGCTCGACGGCGTGGTGGCGCAGCAGGCCAATTACCGCAAGTCGGGCTTCCGCTTCGCCTATCGCGACGTGCGCTTCAGCGGCACTGCAACCGCGGACGAAAGCGCGGCGCGCGACCCGATGCTGGTCGAGGCGACGCAAGTGCCGTTCGACCGGCTGGCCGCCTATGATCGCCGCTTCTTCCCGGCGCCACGCGACGCTTTCCTGGCACTGTGGATCGGCCTGCCCGGCTATGTGGCGCTGGCCGCGATCGAAGACAGCGTTTTGGTCGGCCTGGGCGTCGCCCGTCCGTGCCGGGAGGGATACAGGATCGGTCCGCTCTACGGCGACACGCCGGCGATCGCCGAAAGGCTCGCCCGCGCGCTTTGTCACCGCGTCGCCCCGGCACCGATCGCAATCGACGTGCCGGAGATCAACCCCGCCGCGCCAAAGCTCGCCCAGTCGCTGGGCCTCACCCCCATCTTCGAGACCGCGCGCATGTATACCGGCCCCGATCCCTTCGTTGATGCAACGGGCATGTACGCCGTGTCCTCGCTGGAGCTTGGTTAGAGCGAGACCGTTTCGGAGGCCCACCTAACCCTCCCCAGGGCGCGCACCACGCCAATGGGGTTTCCCAGTAGGGACCATAATCGTCGACTCGGGCCTGCCGGGCGTATGGTGGCGCCATGAACCGCATCCCGTGCCCCATCGGACAAGCCGCCCGCCCGCTCCCGCAGAAGGCGTCCGCCGTTTTTTTTCCGTTCATTTAACGGGAATCGGCAAGCGCGCCGACATCGTGCTGCTCGACAACCGCTCGCCCTCGCTGGCGCCGATGGTCGACGGCTACGGCGTCCTGGTGCACAGTGCGTCGGGCCACGATGTCGACACCGTCATCGTCGATGGCCGTGTTGTGCTGGCCGGCGGCCGCCTCACCTTGGCCGACGGCGAGGAGATCGTGGCACGGGCCCAGGCGGTGGCGAGCCGCCTGTGGACGCGCGCCGGCCGCAGCCCCCTGCAATGAAAGACGTTTCTCGATGAAAATCCTGGTCGCCAATCCCAACACCTCGATCTCGGTCACCGACCGGCTGGTCGCCGCGGGACGCCTGGTGGCAAGCCCGGGAACCGAGCTGCTGCCCATGACCGCGCCGCGCGGCGTGCCCTATATCGCCACCCGCGCCGAGGCCGCGATCGGCGGGGCGGTGGTGCTGGAGATGCTGGCCCAGCGGCGCAACGGCATCGATGCCGCCATCGTCGCGGCCTTCGGCGATCCGGCGCTCGGCGGGGCGCGCGAGCTGTTCGATTTCCCCGTGGTCGGCATGGCGGAAGCGGCGATGCTGGCGGCGTGCATGCTGGGTCGCTCCTTCGCCATCGTGAGCTTCGCCGAGGCGCTCGAGCCGTGGTTCGCCGAGATCGTGGCCTGGCACGGCCTCTCCGGCCGGTGCGCAGCCATCCGTACCCTCGACGAGGCCTTCCGCTCGATCGACGACGTGCAGGACGAAAAGGAGCAGGTGCTGGTCGACCTGGCGCTGCGCACGGTGACCGAGGATGCAGCTGACGTCGTGATCCTGGCCGGCGCTCCTCTCGCCGGCCTCGCCGATCGGGTGAAGGATCGCATCCCCGTGCCGGTGGTCGACGGCATCCAGGCCGCTGTCACCATGGCCGAGGCCCTGGTACGCCTGAAGCCGCGCAAGGCCACCGCTGGCACCTATCGCCGCCCGGCGCCCAAGGACTCCAAGGGCCTCGCGCCGGCGTTGGCCGATCTGATCGCCCATTGCGATGCGTGACCTCAAGGGCTACGGGCGCACGCCGCCCGATCCGCAGTGGCCGGGCGGTGCGCGGGTCGCTGTGTCGTTCGTGATCAATTTCGAGGAGGGTGCGGAGTCCTCGTTGTCGTTGGACGACGCCAATAACGAGAAGGTCTACGAAGTCACCGACGAGGTCGTGGGCGTGCCCGACCGCTGCATGGAATCGCATTTCGAGTACGGCACCAAGGCGGGCTACTGGCGCATCGCCGACGCGCTAGAGCGGCACCAGGTGCCGGCCACCGTCAGCACTTGCGGGCTGGCGGCCCAGCTCTCGCCCTGGCTGATCGAGGACGCGGTGCGCCGCGGCCACGAGATCTCCTGCCATGGCTGGCGCTGGCACAAGCATGCCCATCTGGAGGAAGCCGAGGAGCGGGCTGCCATTGCCGACACGGTGCGCGTGCTTACCGCGCTTTCCGGCACGCGGCCGGTCGGCTGGCACACGCGCTCGACGCCTTCGCCCAACACCCGCCGCCTGCTGACCGAGGAAGGCGGCTTCCTCTACGACAGCGACGACTATTCCGACGATCTGCCGTTCTTCGTTACCGTCGAGAACCGCCGGCACCTCGTGCTGCCCTACAGCTTCGATACCAACGACATGCACTACCATTCGGGCTTCCAACGCTTCGTCACCGCGGGCGACTTCGTCGAGTATGTCGGCGATGCCTTCGACGCGCTGTGGGAGGAAGGCGCGCACGCACCCAAGATGATGTCGGTCGGCCTGCATTTGCGCATGATCGGCCGCCCCGGCCGGATCGCCGCTCTCGACCGCATCCTTTGCCATATGAAGGCCAAGGGCGGTGTCTGGTTCGCCACGCGGCGTCAGATCGCCGAGCACTGGATCACGCGATTCGCGGAAACGTGAGGGTTGCTGCTAGGCTTCACGCCAAGAAAAACGGCGCGAAGGAAAATCTATCCCGTGAAGCTCCATAAGGTTCGCACCTACAGATCCAGCGAAACCCTGAAACGCGAGGATCAGCTCGCCTGGAAGATCGCCGCTGTCGCCAGCGATCCCGTGGCAGTTGAAGGGGATGTGGCCGAGATGATCGGCAACCGGCTCATCGACAATGCCGCCGTGGCCGCCGCCTCGCTCAACCGGCGCGCCATTGTGAGCGCGCGGGCTCAGGCGGTGGCGCATCCGGGCCGGCCCGGCGCCACCGTATTCGGCCTTGCAGCCACCGCCCGCGTGTCGTCGGAATGGGCAGGCTGGGCCAATGGCGTGGCGGTGCGCGAACTCGATTATCACGACACTTTCCTCGCCGCTGATTACTCCCATCCCGGCGACAATATCCCGCCCATCCTGGCGGTGGCCCAGCAGTGTGGCCGCAGCGGCGCCGATCTGCTGCGCGGCATCGCCACCGGGTACGAGATCCAGGTCGATCTGGTGAAAGGCATCTGCCTGCACGAGCACAAGATCGATCATATCGCCCATCTCGGGCCCTCGGCCGCCGCCGGCATCGGCGCGTTGCTCGGCCTGCCGACCCGGACGATCTACCAGGCGGTGGGCCAGGCGCTGCATGTGACCACGACCACGCGCCAGTCGCGCAAGGGGGCGATCTCGAGCTGGAAGGCCTATGCGCCCGCCTTTGCCGGCAAGATGGCGATCGAGGCGGTCGACCGGGCCATGCGCGGCGAGGACAGCCCCGCACCGATCTATGAGGGCGAGGACGGTTTCATTGCCTGGCTGCTCGGGGGGCCGCAGAGCGAATACACCGTGCCGCTGCCGGAGCAAAGCGAGCCGTGCCGCGCCATCCTCGACACCTACACCAAGGCGCATTCGGCCGAGTATCAGAGCCAGGCGCTGATCGATCTCGCGCGCCGGATGGGTCCGAAAATCGGCGACCTCGCCCAGGTGCGCGACATCGTCATCCACACCAGCCACCACACCCACTATGTCATCGGCACCGGCGCCAATGATCCGCAGAAGATGGACCCCAAGGCCAGCCGCGAGACCCTCGACCATTCGATCATGTACATCTTCGCCGTTGCCCTGCAGGACGGCGGTTGGCACCACGAGCGCTCCTATGCACCGGAGCGCGCATCCCGACCCGACACGGTGGCGCTGTGGCGCCGGATCAGTACGGTCGAGGACCCGGCGTGGACCGTGCGCTACCACGCGACCGATCCCGCCCTGAAAGCCTTCGGCGGACGGGTCGTCGTTACACTGGCGAACGGCCGCACCCTCGAGGACGAGATCGCCGTCGCCGACGCCCATTCGCTTGGCGCCCATCCGTGGCAGCGCCCGGACTATATCGCGAAGTTCCGGCTGCTCACCGAAGGCATCGTCCCGTCGGCCGAGCAGGACCGCTTCGTGGCGACCGTCGAACGCCTGCCGGCACTCAAGCCCGATGAACTCAGTGGCCTGACATTTACCGTCGATCCCGCCCGGCTCACCATGGGCGGCAAGCCTGGAATCTTCGACGGACCGCAGCGCCAGGCCTAGGAGGAAACATGCCCTATCTCGTCGCTGACGATCTGCCGCTCCTGCCTGCCGGCATCCGGTTCCGCGCGCTACTCGAGCGGCCGGGGATCCTGCAGCTGCCCGGCGCGCACAACGGCATGGCGGCCCTGCAGGCGCGGGCGGTGGGCTTCGAAGCGCTTTATCTTTCGGGGGCGGCGATGACGGCCTCGATGGGCCTGCCCGATCTCGGCATCATCACGGTCGACGAAGTCTGTTTCTTCATCCGCCAGGCCGCGCGCGCGAGCGGGCTGCCGCTGCTGGTCGACGGCGACACCGGCTATGGCGAGGCGCTCAACGTCATGCACATGGTGCGCGCCTTCGAGGAGGCGGGCGCCGGTGCCGTCCATATCGAGGACCAGATCCTTCCCAAGAAATGCGGCCATCTCAACAACAAGAAGCTCGCTGAGCCGCGCGACATGGCCGCCAAGGTGGCGGCGGCGGCCAAGGCGCGCCGCGATCTCTACATCATCGCCCGCACCGATGCCGCTGCCAGCGAAGGCCTCGACGGCGCCGTGGCGCGCGCCAAGCTCTATCTCGACGCCGGCGCCGACGCGATCTTTCCCGAGGCCCTGACGACGGGCGAGATGTTCAGTGATTTCGCCGAGGCGCTGCCCGGCGTGAAGCTTTTAGCCAACATGACCGAGTTCGGCCGCACGCCCTTCTTCACCGCCGCCGAATTCGAGGAGATGGGCTACAGCATGGTGATTTGGCCGGTTTCCTCCCTGCGCGTCGCCAACAAGGCGCAGGAGCGGTTGTTCGATGCGCTCAAGCGCGACGGCGGCACGCAGAACATGCTCGACCAGATGCAGACCCGTGCCGAGCTCTACAAAGCCATCGGCTATCACGACTATGAAGCGCTCGATTCATCGATCGTCGAGACGATCGTCCCGCAGGGCATGCCGCAGCGCTAACTCGGGCGAAGAACTATGGCTTGCGCATGAGATGCCCGACCAGCCGCCGCGCCGGAGCGGACAGCGCCTTGAGGTCGCGCACGCAGACGCTCAAGGTACGGTTCGACCAGGGGTCTTTCAGGCGAACGACGCCGATCGCCATCGAGCGCCGGCATCGCTCGGCGGCGAGGACCGGCACGATGGCGATGCCGACGCCGGCCTCGACCAGCCGGCAGACCGTGTCGAAGCCGCTCACCCGCGTGCGCAGCCGGAGCGGCTTGCCGAGCCGCGCGGCATGACCGGCGAGGTGGTCCTGCAGGGCGCTGCCGTGCGCCAGACCGACGAATTCGCGGTCGAGGATATCGCGCAGCCAGATCGACCGGCGTTGCGCAAGCGCATCGGCAGGCGACGTCACCACCACAAGCCGGTCGGTTCGGAAGTCGTAGCGCTTTAACGTGTCGGCCA
>WNFR01013544.1_pt1 | contig 11892 bp, 9 predicted proteins | sample 5400221 | NCBI WGS metagenome assembly WNFR01 (sample SAMN13153357, study PRJNA577476) | soil metagenome | isolation source: 40 cm soil under Madrone tree | place: USA:California | collected 2016-06-14 | reverse complement strand
CTTGAGCCAGCACCTCACGCTCACGGATTGCGACTGCGATCTGTAGCGTCGTGCCGTTCCCATTTCTGATTAAATGAATCGGCAGTTCACCAGGGTGTGTCTCACCGTAGTGTTCTTCCTGCCAGCTGTCCTTCCGCAGACTTTGGCGAAAATACCCATAACGATAAAGCAGGCCTACGCCGATCAGCGGCAATCCAAGATCGCTGGCGGATTTTAGATGGTCCCCAGCGAGAATACCCAGCCCGCCCGAGTAAAGTGGCAATGAATTGTGAACACCAAACTCTGCGCAAAAATAGGCTACCGGATGCTCGGGAGTGATGGCCCTCGCGTCCGGAGAACCCGGCGAAGTGCGTGCTGGTGCAATGTATGTTTCAAAGGCGTCGCTCAGCCGGCGCACTCGCTCGAGGTACAGCGGATCGGTGGCGACCTGGGCCAAACGAAAAGCAGAGGCTCTGGCCAATAGCTGCCGCGGATTCTGTTCACACTCGTCCCAGATGTTCGGATCCAGATCGCGAAAAATACTTGCACCATCGGGGGCCCAGCTCCACCAATAATTCCAAGCCAGCCGTTCCAGTGGTTTCAAAGGCGCAGGTAAAATGTTTTGATTGTTTGTTGAGTTCTTAAAGATTTCAGTGGTTTCGATCATTCGTCTCTTTTGTCTCTGATACTCTAATTATTTGCTAATTATGTTTGGCCAAAATGCGCCTGCAACAAAGCGGAAGAGTCTACACGAATCTCTGATTCTTCAGAAACGCGCCCGCGTCGCTCTGCTGAAAAAACACGAGACGCACTTCCTTAATAACCTGATCGGCAGAAAGAAAGTTTTTGATTGCTTGCGAAGAAATTGCCGCGGCTTCAGGGCGGGGATATCCGTACGCGCCGGTCGATATTGATGGAAATGCAATCGAGTCCACGCGGTGTTCAGAAGCAAGGAGAAGGGAGTTTTGGTAACAAGCAGCTAACAATTCCGACTCATGTACCTTGTTTCGACCATAGATCGGTCCAACAGTATGAATAACATATTGCGCCGGTAAATCGCCGCCGGTTGTGATCACGGCTTCTCCGGTAGGTAGGCCTTGCGGGTAGATCGTCTTCCTAATTTGCTCGCACTCGTTCAGAATCTGCGGACCGCCGACTCGGTGAATCGCCCCATCGACACCCCCGCCTCCGAGCAAGGTCGAATTAGCAGCATTTACTATGGCGGTCACTCTTTGTTGCGTGATATCCCCGACGACAACAAGCACGCGCCCATCCAAAAACGACTGACCTCCCGCTGTCATTGCTCCTACTCGTCGCCTCTGGGCTCGGTCCGGACTTCGTCAAACATGTCCTGGCGACGAAGGGCTTCGGCTACTCCCTTGGCTTTGTGCTCCGTCAAAGGATGTTCAGGGTCGGTGCTCGCAATTTCAAAGACACGTTCGTCGAGCATGACCACGCCAAGCGAGCCCAACGTCACGCCAGGCGAAATCTGTATCTCGTCCATGTTGTGAATCCGAAATCTGCCTTTTTGTTCGACCCAGTCCTCGATGAAGGGGTCGCGCAAGGCGTGCTCGGCCTCACTTTCGGAAAGATATGCTCCTTCGACGATGAGACAATATTCGCGCACTTTGTTGACTATGAAGCGTGAGCCACCATTGGACCAAAAAACCACCGGCAGGCAATCCGGACCTTGTAACTTTAACACTGCCCTTTCCCCGCCGCCAAGTTTTTCGGTTGTGTCCTAATTTGTAGGGGCGTCCCTCCGTGGGCGCCCTTCCTTGAGTGACAAGTCAGCAGAATGGGGCGCCCACGGAGGGACGCCCCAACAAATTAGGACACTACTAGTTTTCTGGTACCTGTCAATGTTGCAGCAAAAACGCCGCCGAGAGATACATCTCTCGACGGCGTCATCTTGAGCCCGTTATCTGTTAAGCCTCAGGAGGCTCGCGCGAACTGTTGGTTCAACGTTTGTTTCAACCGCGCGAAGTAGGAATCAAAGGTTACAAATCCATTTGTACCCTGGAAGAAAGCCTTTCCGCCCGTGTCGTCGCCCAACCGATTAAGAGAGCTCTGACCGTAACTCGCAGCCAGCCGGCTGCGGCTCGTCAGACCCACCGAGGGCGCATAAAAACTAAAGATCGCCACGTGACGTTTCTTCGCTTCGGCAATCGCACGCTCCAGATCCACCGTATGACCGGCGGCGGTTGAGTCGAAGCCACGCGAAACATCCAAACCATCAGAGACTAACAACACTGCGTTTGGGTTATTCCATTCGCCCTTGAATTGTCGCAAACCTTCAATCACTTCAATGTAAGGATTGAATGCCGAGCTAGCTGTGCTTGCCGTAGGGATGCGCAGCGATCTGGCAGCTTGATCAAGATCACTGGTAAAGGGCTGTCGCACCTGGAGCGAGCCCGTAGTTATGTAGCCAACCATGACACGCGATCCTTTTGGCAAAGAACGAATGAAATCACGGGTGACGCCAATTTCATTGCTGACTTGTGACACAAGATCATCCTGTATCAAAACTGCAATGTTCAAAGGCTCCATTACCTGGGACCTTCTCTGCACGTTATCCTTGCTAGAGGACTTGGCAGCGACAGCTGAGACCAACGAAATAGCAACCAAAAATGCACCGACCTGAGACACTAATTTCCCGTAGTACATGACTTTTACATCTCCATAACTTACCAAATGTTTCCAGTCGTTCAGATGCGCCGACTGCTCCGAAGGGTGGCCTTGAATTGAAAGAATCCCTGGTAGTCTCTTTGGCCGTTTGAAGGGTCATTGGTCAACTTGCCTTTGACCTTCGCCGTCAGATAAATTACTTCGTAAATCACGGAACACATCCAGCCAAACCACGAAAAAGTTGTACCGACGCGGATGCGTATCCTTCGCCAAAATTCGCATGTCTGAAAGGAATAACAGTTATGAAAGTCTATCCGACTGAAGCGATTCGCAATTTCGCTGTCATTGGACATGGCGACGCAGGGAAGACACAGCTGATCAGTTCCCTTCTCTACGTCGCCGGAGCAACGCCGCGTTGGGGTAAAGTCGACGAGGGCACGACTGTTACTGATCACGACGAAGATTCCATAGCTCGAAAAATCACTCTTAATACTGCACTAGCACATTTAGATTATCGCGATACGAAACTGAATTTTATAGACACACCCGGATACGCGGCTTTTATTTCCCATGCGCGACCGGCGCTGCGTGTGGCCGATTGCGCTATCGTTGTGGTCGACGCGGTAAAGGGCGTCGAAGTGCAAACGGAAAAGACGTGGGCCTACGCCAATGAGTTTATGGTGCCCCGCGTAATGGTGATTACCAAACTTGATAAAGAGCACGCAGACTTTGGCAAAGCTCTTACCAGCGCCCAAAACACTTTCAGCCGGGCAATCATTCCCTTCACTCTGCCCATCGGCAATGAAAAGGACTTTCGCGGCGTCGTTGATGTTGTGCACATGAAAGCTTACGAGCTTGAAACTGCTGGTCAAGCTAAAGAGATCGACATCCCAAAGGAAGGTCGAGACTTCGTTGATAAGACGCGCGAGCGATTGGTCGAACTTGTCGCCGAATCCAATGACGCCTTAATGGAGAAATACTTCGAGCAGGGAACACTCGACGAGGCAGACATTCTTCCAAACATCAATAACGCAATAGCGCAAAGTAAGCTTTGTCCGGTGTTTGCTGTCTCCAGCATCACGCAGGTCGGATTGCGCGCACTGTTGAATGGTCTGGTTGACTACGCGCCTGATCCGGCGCATCACGAAGCCGAGTATGGCAAGCCCGTAGACGCGCGTCCGGATGCAGAAAAACTTTCGCGCAAGTACAACGATAGTGAGCCGTTCTCCGCTTATTGCTTCCGCACAGTTGCTGATCCTTTTGCCGGTCGCATCAACGTGATGAAGATCCTCAGCGGGCACCTGCAAACTGATGCCAACGCACTTAATTCTACGAGAGGAACGATGGAGCGGCTTGGAGCACTGCATGTGACGCAGGGGAAACAGCTCGACAAGGTACCAGAGGCCCACGCCGGGGACATCATTGCCTGCGTTAAGCTAAAAGAAACGCAGACTGGCGATACCCTTTGCGATAAACAAGCCCCGATAGTTTACGATCCGGTGGAGTATCCCGAAGCTGCGATAGCCTTTGCCATTGAGCCAAAGTCGCGACAGGACGAGGAGAAAATCAGCGTGGCGTTGCATAAGATTCTGGAGGAAGATCAAGCACTTCACTTCAGCCGCGATGCGCAAACGAAAGAATTCCTGCTGGCAGGTTCGGGACAGCTGCACGTTGAGACAGTGGTCGAGAAACTTAAGAAGCGTTATGGCGTTGAAGTAGCACTGCATCCGCCCAAGGTTCCTTATAAGGAAACGATAACGCAAAGAGCGGAAGTCCAGGGCCGTCACAAGAAACAGACGGGAGGTCGCGGTCAATTCGGCGACTGCAAGGTAGTATTCGAACCGATGCCACGTGGTTCGGGTTTCGTTTTTGAGGACAAGATTTTCGGTGGGTCAGTTCCACAACAGTTTCGACCCGCGATCGAGAAAGGCATCATCGAAGCGGCAAAATCGGGAGCTATAGCCGGTTATCCGTTGGTGGACTTCAAAGTCCAGTTGATCGATGGCTCGTATCACCCCGTTGATTCAGACGAGCACTCGTTTAGAGCCGCGGGCCGCAAAGCTTTTCGTGCAGCAATGGAGAAAGTTAGGCCATCAATTCTCGAGCCAGTGATGGATGTTGAAATTGCCGCCCCGCAAGAGTACAGCGGCGACATTATGGGCGATCTGAATTCACGGCGAGGACGTGTACAGGGAATGGAGACGAGCGGCAAACAGCAAGTGATAAAAGCTCAGGTGCCCATGGCTGAGATGCTCAACTACCAATCGACACTGAATTCAATCACGGCTGCGCGTGGCTCGTTCCATATGCAATTCTCCCACTACGATCCCGTGCCGGGCCAACTGGCGCATAAGATCGTAGAACAGTCGCGTGCTGAAGGTCGAATCCGCGGTGGCGAAGAAGAGGAATAGTTGCGGCGGCGAACGACACGAGAAATTACGGAGCTGAGAGCGAATCATTTTTCATTTGTCATTTTTCATTTGCCATTTACTTCTGAGCGCTCGTGAGTGATGTGGCGCCCTTGAGTAATCCGGCAAAATGCAGACTTACGTTGACGATCTTAGGCTGCGATCAAGATGTTTTGGATAGTGCGAGCGCTCGATGAAGAGAAGGCACATCCATTCAGACCTAAATGGTCAAATGATAAATCTGAAATTATCTGAAATGAAAAATGAAAAATGATTCGGTCTTCAATTTGGAGACCCTAGACACGAACAGAAAAAGAGGCCACCCGAACTGAGTTGGGCGGCCTTCTTTCTCCTGAAAGAAATTACTCTGGATTGCCTGGCTTGCGCATCCGCATCTGTACCCCTCCAGCCGCTGGTGGCCCGGGCATTCCTTCTTTGACCGTGTAGCCGGCAGGAACTTCAAAAAGCGATTTGCCAGGTTCGTCGCGACTAATATTGGTCAGACGGTAAATGGTTTCTCCAAAACGCGGATCGGTGTGGCGACTCATCACTACCATCTGCAATTCCGGTGAATACCATCGTTCGTTCACCACCTCGATTGGCCTTTCGTTTCCGATCTCACCGGCCGGGATCGTGAAAGTGCTGCGTGTGCCCTCAGCCTCAACGCCCTCAAACACCTGTTTGCCAAGTGACTCCTTGACCACATTATGGTTTGGGTCTTTGTCCTTTCGTACGAACATGAAGTTGCTACCAACACCACCTTCAGTTCTCAAACTGAATTGTTCACCCTCGGGACTGGGGACCCCCGGTGGCGGACCAGCCAGCGGCGCTGTTTGGGTCCTAATTTCGATGCGTTCGCCGCTTCCTGCCTCAACTCTCACAGACTTTTCTCCGCCGGCTCCTGGCGGTGGCGGGCCGTCGGGACTATTGGCTCGCATCGTCATGCGCTCTAAGTGAAAAGGCATGCTCTTATGGGCCACATGCGATCGGCTATCGAGCGCGTAACTCACACCGGCAACCGGGTCGTTGATAAAGATTGTCTGCAATGGCTCGCCTCCCTCACCAACGCCCCCCAGCAGCTTGAGAGTTTGGTCTCGCCGCGTGCGTCCCTCGCTATCACGATAAAGCGAGGTCGTGACTTTATTGACGATGCGATTGCCATCGCCCAGCGTTTGTGTTGTCTCCGTGACGGCTTGCGCGGAATAAGGGGCAGCCTTAACAGGCTTGCCTTCAAAATTGACTTCCGAAGACATAAAAACAAAGGTATCTCCCGAAGGCGGAGGAGGACCTTCTGGTCCTTGAAACACCCGTGTTTCGAAGACGACGTTACGGTCGGGCGCCGGTTGCGGTTGTTGAGCAAGAGCAAGAGCAACAACGCTTACTACTACCAAACCGGTAAGAGCAATCCCAGCCAGTATTCCCAATATTCTTTTCATCTTCCTTTTCCTTTCAGCCGGCACAAGTCCGGGTCAACTAACTTTTTCGTCTGATTGCGCTATTGAACAAACCTGATTGCGTGAGCCACACCATCAACGCCAAGCAACACATCTGCTTTGACTCTTTCGTTATAGCGATCCATATTGACTGGCAGCCCAAAACTGGCCATCGCCGAACGCGGCAATTCAACTCGAACTATCTGTCCGCCGTCCTGGAAATTCGCGGCGTTCAAGGAACCAAGTGGCATGAACTCAGTGGCGATTTCCTTCGATATGTTGTTTGTCAACGGCGTGGTCGTTTTCTTTGTAACGGGATGCGGGCGAGCGCTCGCCAAAATGTTTCTTGCGCGTGCTTTCGGCTTCCCGTTAGCCGGATGCTTCACATTTTTCTCCGTAGCGGGCAAAGGGTCGCTTACCGCGCTTCCGGAATTTGTCTGCGTACCAAGCCCTACCGCGACCTGTGGTATCTGATCTGTAGACCTCGAGATTTGCCAGCGAATTGCTATCATACTGCCCACAATCATCAAGACTGCGGCTGCCGCACTGATCCAGTAACGCCGGCGTCCGGCAGTCACTGAGACAGACTGCAATGCTCTTCGTTCACGAAAGACCTCGAGTAACCGCTGCTCGAGATGGCTGGGCGCCTGCGCGGATTCTGTTTCTCCGGCTAACAGCTGCAAGCCTCGGGTCAACATGTCTTCGTCCCGGAGCCGCAACGTACAACGCGAACACTCATGACTGTGGGCCAGCGCGTCTCGCCGGATATCGACTGCCATCATTCGTCCTCGCGCCAACTCGTCAACAATGCCTTCAAATTTTTGACAATTCATGCGAAACACCCCTCTGACTTCACGGTCGCTGAACTCGCGTTCTCTTCATCTACAGGTCGTAACTTTTCGAGCAGAAGTGCACGAGCCCGATGCAGCCGCGAGCGAATCGTCCCGAGGGCAACACCAAGAACCTCCGCCGCCTCGACATAACTCATATTCTCTAGCTCGCAAAGGACAACAACTTCGCGATATCTCTCCGGCAGACTCAAAACTGCCCTTCTTACGGTCTCTATCGTCTCCGCGCGCGTAAGGTTGTCTAGCGGGCCGCTGTCGGTAGTGGACTGTTCTGCAAGAGCATCTTCCTCAAAGTCATCTGCTATTGGAGTCAGAAACTGTTCGCCACGCAGACGTCGCAGCACATAGTTACGAGTGACGCCCAGGAGAAATGCATTAAGCGAACCGCGGGCGGGATCAAAAGCCTGACCTTCCCGCATTAGAAAGATAAAAACATCCTGCGTGACGTCTTCAGCAATAGCGGGTAGTCCACACATTTGCAGAGCAAACCGATAGATGCCTGCCTGACGCCGCCGGTATAGCAATGCCAGCGCCTCTTCATCTCCGGCAAGCATCGACCGAAGTAGTTCACTATCGCTAGAATCGCTTTTTGGTTTCATCCTGTAACTGACGAAGCGGGCGGTATCATTCTGTATTCGCGTAAATGCGCGGGAAAGTTCCAGAAAGTGCAGGAAACTCGTTTCACTGTCCATACTGAGCAATAAACTCAGGTGAGCGACCTGAAGCTCACGCTTGAACTTCAAGGCAAGTTCACGCAAGCGCGTTAATCCTACTTCATCACCCATCTGTTCAAACTCCTTGCGCAAGACGTCAAACTTTTCGATCGTGGCGGCCGCTTCGGCCAAGGTTGAGAAGCTCGGTTGTTCCGGAAACAAGGATTCCAACGAAAGCTGCTGGCGCCAGCGAGTGTCGCAATCGAGCACTTCGGGATGACGCAGCAACACCCCCTCATCAGCAAGCATTCTTGCTATTGACGCTGGACTTTCTGTCGCGCCCGGGCCAAACGACTGGAGAATCACTTGCTGGATGTGTTCCAACTCTCGCGCTCCAGCGGACTCACAGCCGAGCTTGCCCCAAACCTCAATGACTAGCGCGCGCTTTGTTTTTGCTCGATTCACCTTTTTCCGCTCATCCCTTCCGCCCTACGAGTCCTTGCGCTACACTCAGATTGCTCAGACCCAGCCGACAGGAAATTGCAGGTAAGCTCCCATGTTTCTGAATATTCGCTCTGAAAGAGTCCGACTGTGCCTTCTGATGGCCCGCTTAGCCCTGCTGTCTATGTTGGTGTGCGGCTCGACGGCATTGGCTGCCCAACAGAACTTCAAGATTAGCAAAATTGAGTTCGAAGGACTTCAGCGTCTGTCCGCAGAGGACATAATTGAAACTTCGACCTTGAAAATTGGACAGCCGTTCGATGTCTCCGTGCTCGATGTGGCCGCCCAGCGTCTTATGGACAGCGGACTCTTTAAGAATGTTGCCTACCGGACTCATGCTAACCGAGACCAGATAACAATAACTTTCCTGGTGGAAGAGACAAAGGGCGGAGACTCACGCGTGCTCTTTGACAACTTCATCTGGTTTACTGATGAGGAACTAGTCGCTGCCGTGCGACGAGATGTGCCGTCCTTTTCGGGCACAGCTCCGGATCTTGGTAACGGCACTCTGGCGATCATTCACGCGTTACAACGCCTTCTTCAGGAGCATAACATCGAGGGAACGGTTGAATACATGGCTTCGCAAGATGCGCCGGGAAGCCCTGTTCAGGAACATGTTTTTAATGTAACCGGCATCAACATACCGATTTGCACACTCCATTTTCCTGGAGCAACAAACGTTTCCGAAGCAAAACTGGTTGAGAGCTCCAAAGCCCTGCTCGGGAACGACTATTCAAGAAAGTTTTCCAGCTTGTTTGCTATTAATAACCTCTTCCCAATTTATCGCGAGTTGGGACAGTTGCGGGCTGCTTTTGCTCCGCCTGTGGCAAAACCGGAATCAAGTGCAAAGTGTAAGAGCGGAGTAGATCTGACAATTCCAGTGGCTGAGGGTTACGTTTACAAATGGGACAAGGCCGACTGGTCCGGCCTTAGTGCTCTGACCGCACAGGAGTTGGATGCGGTCTTGGGTATGAAGGCCAGCTTGCCGGCAAACGGCGTGGCTCTCGACAAAGGCTTCATCGCTGTTCAGAAAGCCTACGGCAGGAAGGGTTATCTTGCGGTTCACGTTCGCAGTCATCCAGAGTTCGACGACAACGCCCAGAACGTAAGCTACAACATCGACGTGCGCGAGGGGCCGCAGTACCACATGGGCAAACTCCTTACTAAAGGACTCTCCGAAAGTGCAACCAAGGCGTTGATTCAGGAGTGGAAACTAAAACCGGGAGATGTTTTCGACCAGGGTTACCCGATAGAGTTCTCGCAGAAACAAATGGGACAGATTCTGCATAGCGCGTTTGAGGAGCGACGCGCTCAGGGCAAACCGGCGCCTCACATCAAGAGCGACCTCAAGATGAACCGGGAAACACTTACGGTCGATGTCACTTATGAGTTAACGAACTGAGATTTATGTGGGGCGTCCCTCCGTGGGCGTCCCAAGTCGCACGGAAAGGGCGCCCCACGGAGGGACGCCCCTACAGGAATTCGGCAGTAGAGGACGACGCGAGAAAGTGGCTTGCGAAGTTTCGTTAAAATGGATTTACAAATCTCTTCCTCCGACAAGACAACGAACGTGCGTCTCGGCGTTGCGGAGGCGCGCTCTTTCCTCACCCGCGTAGCAAGCATATTTTCGAAGAAGTCATTCAGGCCACATCCACTGTTTACCGGGGGTCATGCCCAGACGCTGGCAGCCTACGCATGGCCGCGGCGCTACCGTTTCGAAAGTCCGCGGGACGAAGAGCGACTCTTTGAAATCGAGAAAGACGTTAAGGTGCTCGCTCATTGCCGCTGGCAACAACATCCTTCCGCGCACTCAACTATCGTTCTATGGCATGGAATCGAAGGCTCAACTGCTTCCATCTACATGATAGCGATGGCCCATAAGGCGTTTCGGGCCGGTTTCAATGTCGTCCGAGTAAACTTTCGAAACTGCCGAGTAAACTTTCGAAACTGCGGAGGCACTGAACATCTATCGTCAACGCTGTACCACGGCGGCATGAGTAGCGACTTGCGAGCGGTCATCAATGAATTGATTGAACGAGACGGATTGAAGCGAATCTTTCCAATTGGTTTTTCGCTTGGTGGCAATCTGGTGCTGAAACTCGCCGGTGAGTACCAAGAGGACCCACCCAGAGAAGTTGTCGCCGTCTGCGCTGTCTCACCTTCAGTGGATCTGAGAGCCAGCACAGACTTAATTCTTCTTAGAAAAAACTGGATCTATCATCAGGACTTTATGCGACGCTTGAAAAAGCGAATTCGCACCAAACAGAAGCTTTATCCGCAGTTATACGATCTCAGCAAACTCACACTGGTTCACACTATCAGAGACTTCGACGAGCACTACACTGCTACCGCGCATGGATTTAGTAACGCCGAGGATTATTACTACCGGTCGAGTTCCGTGCGCGTTGTCGGAAAGATTCGAATTCCTACTTTGATTCTTCATGCCCACGATGACCCGTTTATCCCTTTCACGCCCCTGCGAGAACCAGATTTGGCCGCGAACCCTTACATCTTCCTCCTGGAGACCACACAAGGGGGGCATGTCGCATTTATATCCGCTAAGAAAGTTGGTGAGGATCGATTTTGGGCGGAGAATCGCGCTATTGAGTTCTGCGTGTTAGCCGAAACGGCCCTTGCACCCCCAGGGGGCTACTTCTGAATCTGCTTCAACAGACGCAGTGCGTGATTGCGGGCAATAAGAGGTATGTGTTCATCCGCGCCGAGGTCTTTGAGTAGCGGGACAAGCTGGAGCGGATCGGAGAAGCCATTTCTCTTCAGCATCGATTCCATAACTTCCATTAGTTTTGGCGCGTTCAGTGGCTGATTTTCACGAGCCACCGATACGTCGAAAACAAATATCGCTTGATCAGCTGCGCGTCGATATTCGGCTACCAGCGCTGCGGCATTATTGTTGTGCGTCCAGTTGAATTCAGCCACCCGCTTGCGTTCCCCTTGTTCCATCCCAATACGCATCGTGCCTAGATGCGCGAATTGTTGGCTCGACTGGTAGTTGGTATCTGAATCCAGGAATTGCAAGCCGTCCCAAAGCGCGGAGATCCGGGCCAAAGCGGTCGGCGATAATTGCACGGGTTCGACGACCGGAACGTCTTCATTTAGTCGCTCAAACGTGATTGTCCCGTGCCCACTCGCATCGTGTTCGAGAACAATGTGTTTGACGTAAAACCTGGGTTGGGAGAACTCGTAGGAATATTTGACGGGGTCGACTTTTTTTTCTGCGACGATAGCAGCAGCAACGGGCGGCTGCGGCCGCGCATTTTGCTTATTCCTGGACGGATCCTGGGCGCAAGTGAAAATCGCCGCGCTCAAAACCACGAGCGCGGCGGAGAGAATGTGCTTTACTAAACTTCGCTTCTTCACTCGAACTTTACAGATACCAGTTTGGAAACGCCAACCTCCTCCATGGTGACTCCATAGAGAGCGC
>WNFR01008455.1_pt1 | contig 11892 bp, 12 predicted proteins | sample 5400221 | NCBI WGS metagenome assembly WNFR01 (sample SAMN13153357, study PRJNA577476) | soil metagenome | isolation source: 40 cm soil under Madrone tree | place: USA:California | collected 2016-06-14 | reverse complement strand
GCGAGCGCGATGAACGGCCCCTTCGCCACCATCGCGACCGGAACGAAATCCGCGACCGGATCATAGGGCAGCGACTTGAAGGTGTAGGGATTGGTCACGAGCGCCGCCGCGGTGGCAAACACGAACGTGTAGCCGTCGGGTGCGGCGCGCGCGGCCATCTGCATTCCGATTGTATTTCCGGCACCCGGGCGATTCTCGACGACAACCTGCTGACCGAGCGCACGCGACAGCCGGTCGCCGAGCAGCCGGCAGATGATGTCCGGCGTGCCGCCCGCGGCCTGGGTGACGATGAACCTGATCGGCTTCGACGGCCAGCTCTGCGCGTCGGTGCCCTCGGTCGCGAGCAGCAGCGGCAGAAGCGCAAGCGCGACTCGAATGAGGAACGTCATGGTTTCTCCCTTGGCCCGAGGCTCCGCCCCGGTTACGTCACGCGGAAATTAGCTCAAGACATGGCGACGCCGAACATCTTTGCCGCATTGAGCCCGATGATCTTGTGTTTGTCGGCGTCCGAGATGTTCGATCGGCTTCCATTCGCCGACCGGATAGTCGGAACCGAGGATCACCTGGCTGGCGCCCACGCGCTCGACCAGATGGCGAAGCACATCGTGGTCGTAGACGCAGGTGTCGTAATAGAGCTGGCGCAGATATTCGTCGGGGCTCTTGCTCATGTTGGCGCGCGTGCTCGGCTTTTCGAGATAATTACGGGCAATGCGGCCCATGCACAGCGGCATATAGCCGCCGCCGTGCGAGATGCAGATCTTGAGGCGCGGGAAGGCATCGAGCACGCCTTCATACATCAGGGAGGCGATCGCCATCGCTTCCTCGAAATTCTGCCCCACGCTGTTCCACAGGAAATGCTTCTGGAAGCGCGGGCTCGGATTGCCGGCCGGATGGATATAGACGATGGCGTCGTGCTCGGCCGCCTTCTCCCAGAACGGCCACAAGAGCCGGTCGCCGATCTCCAAATCGCGCGCCTTGGTCGAGATGTTGATGCCCTTGAGCTTGAGCTCGCTCATGCAACGCTCGACCTCGCGCGCCGCGAGCTCGGGCGCATGCAGTGGCACGCCGCCGAGCCCGATCAGCCGCTTCGGGCTGGTGGCGACCATTTCGGCGATCCGGTCGTTGAGCATGCGCTCCAGTCGCAGGCTCTCGCTCGGCGTTGCCCAATAGGTGCACTGGTGGACGAGGCTCGCCGAAAGGACCTGGATATCGACCCCCATCTTGTCCATCTCGCCGATGCGCTCGCCGGTGTCGGCCATCTTGGCGCAGACGAACTCGCTGCGCTCCCTGGCCTTCTTCCTGGCCTCGGGGCCGAGCGTGGGATCGTTCGTCGACTTTCCGAACGCGCTGTGATTGACCGTCACGGCATAGACCTCGGGCAGCATCATGTGCGCATGGATGTCGATGGCGACAGGCGATTTTCCGGGAGCGAGCGCGCTCATTCTTTTTCCTTTTCTGAAAGTGATCTGAGTTGCGATTGCGGCCCCGACACCACCCGCCGCTGCAGCGGAAAGATCTGCCAGTCGAGCTTCTCGACGATCACGCCCCAGATTCCTTTCGGGGCCTTGAGCATCACCACGATCGCGACCGCGCCGAGCATCAGCAGATAGAGCGTGCCGTGGTCGGCCAGCGTCTGGCGCAAGGCGAAGAATACGATCGTTCCCACGATCGGGCCTTCGATGCGGCCGATGCCGCCGATCACGGTGATGAAGATGACGAAAGCGGTCCAATCGTTGACGCTGAAGGCCGCGTCGGGGGATATCCGCAGTTTCTGCAGAAAGATCAAGGCGCCCACCATGGCGGTGCCGCCCCCCGCCAGCACATACACGACGAGCTTCACGCGCGCCACGTCCACGCCGTTGCTCAGCGCCGCGAGCTCGTTGTCGCGGATCGCGGTCAGCGCCAGGCCGTAGCGCGAGCGCAGCAGAAGCAGGATCAGGCCCAGGATCGCGACCGCCAGCGCGAGCGCGATCCAGTAGATCATGAACTCGCGCGTCGCGCGCGACTGCGCGATCGCGAGGACGATACCGGACGGGAGGCTGGTGCCCGAGCCGCCGCCGAGGGCCGAGACCTGCGAGGCGAGCAGCCGAAAAACTTCGGCGATCACCCAGGTGCCGATCGCGAAATAGTGCCCGCGCAGGCGAAAGACCAGCGCCGCGACCGGCACCGCCGCGACGGCGCCGATCAGGCCGGCGGTGGGAATCGCCCACAGCGGCGGGACGCCGGCCAGGATCGCGAGACCGAACAGCATATAGCCGCCGAGCCCGACAAAGGCCTGCTGGCCGACCGAGACGAGGCCGGCATATCCGGCCAGCAGGTTCCACAGACTGGCAAGCGCCACATAGGCGAAGATCTCGCCGAGCAGGCGCAATCCGTCGCGCCCGGCCCACAGCGGCGCGAATCCCAGGATCACGATCAGGGCCCCAAAGACCGCGAGGCTGATCTCGCTCCGGCGGTCCGCGAACCTCACCTGGAAGGCGCTCATCCGCGGATCCTCGGAAACAGCCCTTCGGGCCTCACGGCCAGCACGAGCAGGAAGGCGAGATGGCCGGCCAGAAGCTGCCAGCCGGGGTCGAGCTTGGCGCCGATGGCCTGCGCGACGCCGAGCACGATGCCGCCCGCGAGCGTGCCCCATAGATTGCCGAGCCCGCCGATGATCACCGCCTCGAAGCCGAAGATGAGACGGGCGGGCCCGATCGCCGGGTCGAAATTCGTCCGCACCGCGAGCAGCACGCCCGCGATCGCGACGACCGCCAGCGACAGCCCCATCGCGAGCGCGAAGACGTGGCGATTGTCGAGCCCCATGAGCTGCGCCACGGAAGGGTCGTCGGAGGTGGCGCGGAAGGCGCGGCCGACGGCGGTGCGATAGAACAGCGCCTGCAGGCCACCGATCACCGCGATGGCGACGGCGAATTGCAGCAGCGGGAGGACGCCGACCGAGAGTCCCGGCGCTACCTGCAGGCTCGCGACCTCGATCGCGCCGGCCTGGAGCCGGCGGCTGTCGGCGGTGAAAAACTCCAGCAGCCCGTTCTGGATGATGACCGAAAGCCCGAAGGTGACGAGCAGCGGCGGCAGCAGGTCGTCGCCGAGCGTGCGGTTGAGCAGGCCGCGCTGGAGCGCATAGCCGATGATCCCCATCAGCGGCACGACCACGAGCAAGGCCGGAAGCGGGCCGATCCCGAGCGTTTCCGTCACCACCAACGCCAGATAGGCCGCCAGCACGATGAAATCGCCATGCGCGATGTTGACGAGGCGCATCACGCCGAAGATCAGCGACAGGCCCGCCGCGAACATGGCGTAGAGCCCGCCGATCAGCACGCCTTGCACGAGGGTGTTGATCCAATCCATCGGTCAGATCCCGAAATAGGCGGCCGCAACCGCCTCGCGAGTCGCCGAGCGCGCCGCGCCCGCGAACGCCACCCGACCTTCCTGCAGGCAATAGACGCTATCGGCGGCGGCGAGCGCCTGCGCGATGTCCTGCTCGACGATGACCAGCGAGGTGCCCTCGGCCACGATGGCGGGCAGGCGCGCGTAGATGTCGCGGATCACGATCGGCGCCAGGCCCAGGCTGATCTCGTCGCAGAGCAGAAGCCGGGGATTGGACATCAGGGCGCGGCCGAGCGCGACCATCTGCTGCTCGCCGCCCGACAACGCCGTGCTGGGAAAATTCCGCCGCTGGGCGAGCGCCGGAAACAAAGCGTAGATGCGATCGAGCGTCCACGGTCCGGGCCGCCGAAGCTGGCCGCCGATCAGCAGGTTCTCCTCGACCGAAAGCGAGGCAAAGAGCCGCCGCCCTTCCGGCACCAGCGCGATGCCGCGCGCCACGATGCGAAAGGCCGGCAGATCGCCGATCGGCGCGCCGTCGAACACGATGGCGTCGCACCGTGCCGGCATCAGGCCGGCGATGCTCTTGAGCAGCGTGCTTTTGCCCGCGCCGTTCGCCCCGATGATCGCGACCACCTGGCGCGGCGCGACCGCGATGGAGACGCCGAACAGCGCCTGGAAGTCGCCGTAGAATGCGTCGAGCGCGCGCACGTCGAGCAGCGGGGCGTCAGGCATCGGCCTCGATCCCCATATAGATCTCGGCGACGGCCGGCGTCCGAATGACGGTCCGCGGCGCGCCCTGCGCCAGGATGGCGCCGCCGTGCAGGACCGCGAGCCGGTCGACCACCGCCAGCAACGCATGGACGATATGCTCGATCCAGATGATCGAGATGCCCGCCCGCCGGATGTCCTTGATCAAGGCCACCAGCGCCGCGCATTCATGCTCGGTGAGGCCGCCCGCGACCTCGTCGAGCAGCAGCACCTTGGGATCGCTCGCGAGCGCGCGGGCAAGCTCCAGGCGCTTGCGGTCGAGCAGCGTCAGGGCGCCGGCGAGCCGGTTGGCCTTCGCGGCGAGCCCGCAACGCGCGAGGATGTCCATGCACCCCGCATAGACCTGCCGCTCGGGCTTGCCGCCGCCGAAAGCCGCCGCCACCACCAGATTCTCGAACACCGTCATGCCGCCGAAGGGCTGCGGCACCTGGAACGAGCGCGCGATCCCCATGGCGCAGCGGCGCGCCGGCGAAAGCTGCGTCACGTCGCGGCCCTCGAACGCCACGCGCCCGCCGTCAGGCGTCACCGTACCGGTCATGATCCCGAACAGCGTGGTCTTTCCGGCGCCGTTCGGCCCGATGATGCCGAGCGCCTCGCCCTCGCCGAGCGCGAGGTCGATCCGATCCGCGATGACGATCGCCCCGAACCGTTTCGAGATTTTGTCGAGGGCGAGGATGGTCGGCATGGCGTATCGCTTTCGCATGCTGTCATTGCGAGCGAAGCGAAGCAATCTCGGCCGCGCATGCCAAGTGGCGGAGATTGCTTCGTCGCGCTTCGCGCTCCTCGCAATGACGCCGTGGGATTAAGACAACAACTCCAACTTCCCGCCGACCGGGATTTCGGGCGCCGGCTTGTTGGCGGTGATGACGAGATCGAACTTGTCGCCCTTGCGCTGCCACTGGCCCGCCACCAGCGGCGTCTTGGTGACGTTTTTCACCGGCTGGCCGGTCCACTTCACCGGCCCGACGATCGAGCGGTAGTCGGTCGCCACGATCGCGTCGAGGATCGCCTTCGGTTCCGGGCTCTTGGCGCGCCTGAGCACGTCGATCGCGACCTCGAACAGCGCGTGCTGGAAGCCGATCGGCTGCGTCCAGGGCCGCTTGGTCGCCGCCGTATAGGCCTCGGTGAGCTGCGCCGCGCTCTGGCCGGTCAGCGAGGACTTGAAGGGATGGTGCGGCGTCCACCAAACCTCGCTGGTCAGCCCGTTGCCGCGGGCCCCAAGCGAGTCGATCACCGAGGGAAACAGCAGCGCCTTGCCGATGGTGACGATCTTCGGCCGAAAGCCCTGCTGCGCCGCCTGCGACCAGAAGGTCGCGAAGTCGGGCGGGATCATGTTGCCGGTGACGATGTCGGCGCCGGCGCTCTTGAAGGCCGAGATCTGGGCCGTGAAGTCGTTGTTCATCACCTGGTAGCGGCCGGGATCGTGCAGCTTGTAGCCCGCCTGGGCGAGCGCCGGCGGCAGGCCGCGCTGGGGATCGCCCCAGGCATTGCCGTCGGCGTCATTGGGGAACAGGCCGCCCACCACCTTGTTGGTCGGCGCGCCGTCCCACAGGGCGAGGAACGCGGCGATCACGTCCTCCAGGCCCCAGAAGAAATGATAGGTCCAGGTGAAGCCCTTTTTCGGATCGCCGCGGCGGCCGAAGAAATAGGGCTGCCACGGACAGTTGGTGGTGATGCAGGGCACCTCGTTGACCTCGGCCTGGTCGGCCACCGGGTTTGTCGTGTCGGGCGTCGCCGAGGCGAGGATGAGATCGACCTTGTCGCCGAGGATCAGCTCGGAGGCGACTTCCGAGGCGCGGCTGCCGCTCGACTGGCTGTCCTTGCTGACGATCTCGACCGGATAGGTCTTGCCGCCGACCGCGACGCCCTTGGCGAGGATGCCGCGCACCTGCTCGAGGATGAAGGTGTCGGCTTCCCCGAAGCCGGCGAGCGGGCCGGTGCGCGGGCTCACATGGCCGATCTTGATCGCGCGGGATTGCGCATTGGCGGGAATGACCCGCAGCACCGCGGGCGCCGCGACGGCGCCGATGCCGACCTTGACGAGCGTGCGGCGAGAGAGCGGCCGTGACGACGAGTCCCTCATGATCACCTCCCTGGATTTTTCACGCGTCACTTTCGCGCGCCTTTTTCAAATGCTGCATGACCTTGGCCCGCAGCGCCGCCTGCTGCTCGGGCGTCCATTTGCGAAACCCTTCGCCGCTCTTGAAACCGAGCTTGCCGGCCGCCACCAGCTTGTCGAGATAGGGCGAGGGCCCGGGCGTGCTGTCGATCGCCGGCAACACCGTCTTGTGGATCGCAAGCGTGAGATCCGTGCCCACCAGGTCGGCATTCTCCAGCGGTCCGAGCACGGCGAGCCGCCGGCCGAAGGCCGCCTTGATCACGGTGTCGACGGTCTCGGCGTCGCAGATGCCGTGCTCGACCAGCGAGATCGCCTCGCGCCACAACGCATGTTGCAGCCGGTTGCCGATGAAGCCGGGCACGTCCTTCTTGACGTGCGCGGGCGTCTTGCCGACCGCGCGGTGCAGCTTCATCGTCCAATCGATCGCGCCTGGCGCGGTCCATTCGGTGCCGATCACCTCGACTAGCGGGACCAGGAAAGGCGGGTTCCACCAGTGGGTGCCGAGGGCCCGATCGCGCCTGTCCAAGCCGCGCATGATGTCGGTGATCGGGATCACCGAGGTGTTGCTGGCGAGGATCGTATCGTGGCGCACGTGCTTCTCGATCTCGACGAACAGTTTTTGCTTGAGCGCTAGGTCTTCCGACATGGCCTCGACCACATAATCGGCGTCGCGCAACGAACCCGCGAGGTCGGCGGTAGGCCGCACCCGCGCGACGGCGTCCGGGTCGTCGCCCAGATCGCGCAGATTGGCGGCGATGCGATCCTTGACGGTGTCGAGGCTCGCCGCAAACGAGTCGTAGATCGCGACATCATGGCCCCCGAGCGCAAAGACCTGCGCCAGCCCGTGCCCCATCAGGCCGGCGCCGATCACGGTGATGCGCGCCTTGGCCATGTCAGCCCGCCGTATAGCCGCCGTCGGCATAGAGAATATGACCGGTATAGAAGTCGGAGGCGCGCGAGGCGAGGAACAGCAGCGGCCCCGCGAGATCCGACGGCTCACCGAGCCGCCCCTTGGGGACGCGCGCCAGAAAGCCCTTGCGGACATCGCGGGCGCGGTCGGTGTCCTCATACATCCAGGCGGTGAGCGGCGAGCGGAAGACCGTCGGTCCGAGCGCGTTCACCGTGATGCCGGTGTCGCCCCACTCGCACCCCAGCGCCTTGGTGATCCCGTCGATGGCGGATTTCGACGCGCAATAGGCGGTGTAGCCGGCGGGATGTCCAAGGAGACCGCGCGCCGACGACATCAGGATGACTTTCCCGCCCTCGCCCTGCTTGAGCATCTGCCGGCCGGCCGCGCGCGCCATCAGCCACGACTGGGTGACGTTGGCGTCCATCACGTCGAGGAAATCGGCGGCCGCCTGGTCGACGATCTTGGCCACCTTGTTCTGGCCCGAGGCCACCACCAGGATATCGAGGCGGCCGAAGCGGTCGACCGCCGCCTTGACGATCGCGTCGCAATTGGCTTCCGAGCTCGGCCGCTTGGCGACCACCTCGGCCTTGCCGCCGAGCTTCTCGCATTCCGCCGCGATCTTCTTGAGCTCCTCCGCCTTGCTGGCCGCGATCACCACGTTGGCGCCCGCCCCGGCCAGCACCTTGGCGGCGAGCGCCCCGAACGCGCCGGTCGCCCCGGTGATGACCGCGGTCTTGCCACGCACGTCGAACAGCGAGAGCGGGTTTTTCAGGAAATCTTCGGACATGGGTTAACCTCACCTCATCACCGTCATCGTCCGCGAAAGCGGACGATCCAGTACCCCCGGCGCTCAATGTTTCAACGGACAGTGCCTCATCGAACGTTCGGCGTTTACTGGATGCCCCGCTTGCGCGGGGCATGACGAGCGTTGGTTATTTACTTCGGCGGCGTCGACATCGCGACCATGATGGTGCAGACGTCGTTGCCGCGATTGATGATCTCGCGCTCCTCGTTCGGCCCGATGAAGCAGGAGTCGTTCGCCTTGAGCACCGTCTCCTTGCCGCCGACGATCACGGCGAGCTCGCCCGACAGCACCACATAGACCTTCTCGGTCGGCGAGGAATCCGGCCCGGCGCCGCCGCCCGGCAGGAAGTGCGAGAGGCCGACCAGGAACTGCTTGGGCCCGCCCGCGTCGGCCCCGAACAGCCGCAGCGAGCTGTAGGCGCGGTGATTGGGCGCCTCGTAGGTTTTGGCCTCGGAGAAGCGTTTCACCAGCATCAGAACTTCCTCCCCCGCTCGATCCGGTAGGACCCCTTGGGATCGACGATCGCGACCAGGCGGATGATGCAGCCGTCGCCGCGATCCCAGTTCCAGGGGAAGAACGCGAAGGTGCAGCGCCGGCCCGTGACCTTGTCGATGTCGCCGCCGACATTCTCGATCCCGAGGATCCCGTTCTTGAACAGGATGCGGTGCACCGGCTCCCATTCGGGGAAATCGTCCTTCCAGTCGCGGCCGCCCGACCACTCCCGGTATTCCTCGGCGAGATGCGGATGGAGCGGACCGTTGCGCTGCGGCCCGATGGCGGTCGCGAGCGGATGATCGTTGGCCTGGGTGTCGTGGCCGACCACCTTGACCTTCTTCTTGACGAACCATTCGCCGGCCGAGGGCACGAAGCCGGGCGCGCGGCAGAAATAGTCCTCGCTGTCCTCGTAGAATTTATGCCAGCCGGTGTTGACGATGACGACGTCGCGCGGGCGCACGATCTTGCCGCAGGCCTTTTCGAGGTCGTCGCCGGTGATGGGCTCCCATTTTTCCTTGGGGATCGACACCACGATGCCGGAGCCGAAGAAATGCGGCAGCGGCACCTCGTCGATGAAGGGCGTGCCCTGGATGACATGGGCGGGCGCGTCGATATGGGTGGTGTTGTGCATGCTGGTGGTGATGCGCTGCGACAGCACGCCCGACTTCGCCATGTAGTGAATACGCTCGATCTTGACGTCCTCGAAATAGGGCCAGTTGGGCGACTGGTAGCCGAAGCGGTGGGACAGGTTGAAAAACTCCAGTCCCATCTCGTTGTTGAGGTTCTCCTCGAATTTCACGCCGCGAATTTTCCTGGCCACGTGCGATTTCCTCCGCGCTTCCCGCCGCAAGCGATGCAACGCTTGTAGAGTATGGAACGGCCAGCATACAATACACGAAACGTCAGAAAAACGAGGCCGCGCCGGAGTCCGAATGGTCAAGAAGATTGCGCTCGAGGAGCATTTCCTGTGCCCCGGCTTCGAGGATTACTGGAGGTCCACGGTCGGGAACGTCGATCCCAAGATTCTGAGTCAGGTGGTGGCCCGCCTGTCCGACTTCGGCGAGCAGCGGCTCACGTCGATGGACGGCGCCGGCATCGATCGCGCGGTCCTCGGCCTCGCCGGACCGGGCGTGCAGAGCGAGCCCGACGCTGCGACCGCGGTCCGCAAGGCGCGCGCGGCGAATGATTTCCTGGCGCGCGAGGTCGAGCGCCGGCCGGACCGCTACGCCGGCTTCGCGCATCTGCCCATGCAGAACCCGGCCGCGGCCGCCGACGAGCTCGAACGCTGCCTGCGCGAACTGAAATTCTGCGGCGCCATGATCAACGGCCACACCAACGGGCAATATCTCGACCACCCCTCGCTCCATCCGTTCTGGGAGCGCGCCGAGGCCCTGGGGGCGCTGATCTATATCCATCCGACCGACCCGATCGCGCCCTCGCCGGCGCTCGACGGCCACAACGGGTTGCGGCGCGCGACCTGGGAATGGGGTTTCGAGACCGGCTCGCACGCGTTGCGCCTGGTGTTCTCCGGCCTGTTCGACCGCTTCCCGCGCGCCAAGGTGGCGCTCGGCCATCTCGGCGAGACCCTGCCCTACCTGCTGTGGCGTTTCGACAGCCGCGCCAAGCTCTACGGGGTCAAGCTCGCCAAGCCGCCATCGGAATACATCAAGCGCAATATCGCGGTGACGACGTCCGGCATGTGCTCGGCCGAGCCGCTGGCCTGTGCGATCAGCGCGCTCGGGGCCGACCGCGTGATGTTCGCCGCCGACTACCCCTTCGAGTCGGCCGAAGAGGCCGGTCACTTCGCCGATACGGTGGCGCTCTCGGAAAAAGTTCGGGCCGACATTTGTTTCAACAACGCCACACGGCTGTTGGGGCTGTCGTGACGACCCGCATCCTCATCCTGGAAAAATTCGCCGACACCTATGCGCGCGAGCTGGCTCGGCAATTCGCCGGGATCGAGATCCACAAGGCCGCGACCGCGGCCGACATCGCGGTCGATCTCGCAACCATCGACGTGCTGGTGGCATTCGGAATCGCGATCAATGACGGCATCCTGGCGCGCGCCAACAGGCTCAAATGGATCGCGTCGCTCGCGACCGGCGTCGATCATTTTCTGCGCTGCCCGTCGCTGCGGCGCGACACCATCCTCACCTCCGGGCGCGGCATCCACGGCCCCGCCATGCGTGAGACCGTGGCGTCGCTGATGCTGGCGCTCGCGCGCGACACGCCGCGGCTGGTGCGCAACAAGGCGGATCACCGCTGGGATCGCGGCGCGCGCTGGCCGCTGATCGCGGGCAAGACCGCGGTCGACCCGCACGCCGCGCCCGGTCGACGGCTTCGACGCGATGATGCCCACCGACCGGCTCGCGCAGGCGGCCGCCGAGGCCGATTACCTCATCAACGTGCTGCCGGCGAGCGACGACAACCGCGAGATCTTCAGCCGTACGGTATTCTCAGGCATGAAACCGAGCGCCTTCTTCATCAATGTCGGCCGCGGCGAGACCGTGGACGAGGCGGCGCTGATCGACAGCCTCCGGCAGAAGCGCATCGCCGGGGCGGGGCTCGACGTCTTCCAGAAGTCGCCGCTCGCGCCCGACAGCCCTTTCTGGGAATTGCCCAACGTCGTCGTCTCACCGCAGATCGGCGGCTATTTCGACGGCTACGAGGCGCACGTGATGCCGCTGCTGGTCGACAACATGCGGCTGTTCCTGGCGTGGCGGTTCGCCGAGATGCAGAACGTCGTGGCGCATTGAGGCTTGCACGGTCTCGGCGCCCCTCCCCCGCCTGCGGGGGGGCCGGGAGGGGGAAGCCGCCAGCGCAGGCGCAAGTTGCGCCCCCTCCCCGCCCTCCCCGCAAGCGGGGGAGGGAGCGAGAGAGTGGTGCGTTGCGCGGCTAATCCAGCGGCTCGACCTTCACGATCGAGGCGCCGTGGTTGTTGCCGACCCAGAAGCTCACCGGGGTGGTGGAGTTGTCGACGAAGACGCGGCGGATATTGGTGCGCCGCGGCAGCAGATACTCGACGAACGCGCCGCTCTTGGGATCGAGCCGCGACACCCGGTCGCTCAGCATCGAGCCGGTCCAGGCCTCGCCGTTCCGGTCGGTGATCACGTCGTAAGGCTGGCTCCAGGCGGTTGGCAGCACCCATTCCTGCACCTTGCCGGCCTTGGGATCGAGCATGCCGATCGCGTTGCCGGCATATTCCGCAAACCACAGGCGGCCCTGCGCGTCGAAGCGGCCGCGGCGCGGCCGCGAGTTCGCGATCTTGCCCTTGAACACCGTGAGCTCGCCGCTCCTGGCGTCGAGCCGGCCGATATTCGAGGAGGAGAAATCGAGCAGATAAAGGTTGTTCGCGGCGTCGGCCGGGATGCCATAGGACGTGATGGTCTTGCCGGTGTCGGGATCCTTGAACGAGCCGAGATTCTCCCATTTGCCGGTCGCGGGATCGAGCCGCAGGATCTGGGCGCG
>WNFR01012097.1_pt1 | contig 11893 bp, 9 predicted proteins | sample 5400221 | NCBI WGS metagenome assembly WNFR01 (sample SAMN13153357, study PRJNA577476) | soil metagenome | isolation source: 40 cm soil under Madrone tree | place: USA:California | collected 2016-06-14 | reverse complement strand
TCGAGTCAAGATAGCCATCAAACTCGTGCCGAATTTGTGCTGCGGAATCGGCTCGGCCCGCGCGACCCATTGCAAGGCTAGATTTATAATGGAATTGCGCGGAGAAAACCCGGCAGCAATGACCTCAGCCGGTCGTGTCCTTCGAAGAGTTAGCTTGCGGAGCAGGAGCAATCGAGATAAAGGCAAGCCCCAATAAGTCCACTGCTTCACGCGAAGCGTGCATTGGCTCGCCAATTTCTCAAGGACGGCAATACTGTAACGACGGACATGCCCTGCCGCGACATCGTAGCGCGAGTACATTCGCATATCAGAGGGCACATTTATAAAGAGCAAGCCATCCTCCTTTAGATAAAAGAGCAGGCTCTTGAGAAAATCATCGTCACGCTGGATATGTTCGAGCACGTCGAACAGCAGAATAAGGTCGTAGCGGGCTTCAAACTCGCGACGCTTTTCCAGGACATCATAATAATACAATCTGCTGCGCCGGCTGACCTGGCTTTGTAACGCCCGCATGTTGAGATCGAATCCATCGACGGCCACGCCCCATTGATCTTCAAATTGGCGTTGCACAATTCCATGGCCACACCCGACCTCCGCGATCGTAAGTGAACTCACCGGCAATCCCGCCAATAACTTACGGCAGACGGCAAATCGTCGCTTGATCCAAAAGTGGTTCAACGTTGCCAGGCCGAACCATTCTTCCGCCATCTGGACATGCGTCGGTTCGGATAGAACCGTGACTCTTGGCGGCGCATCGTGCATCACTAAAACTCGCGGATGCGGAATGCGGTTTCCTGTCGCTGCAGGTCGCCGATGCGCTGCTGGATGATGGCAGCGGGCCGTCGTTTGATTTCCTTGAGTATCATGGCCAGATATTCCCCCAGGATGCCGATGCAAAAAAAGAGCATGGATCCTATCAAACAAAGAAGAAGACCCACCGTGGCGATACCGGGATTGGCGCCGATGTAATAGCCGAAAATCGAGAACCGCGGGAAGACTCTATTGGCGAGTAGCAGAACAAAAAGCGCAAAGCAGACGAATGCCATCGTCAGACCGATCCAAACCGCCAGGCGCAAGGGGGCGGTACTGAAGTTAACCAGCGAACTGGCGGCCAGACTTCCAAGCTTTGCCAAATTGTATTTTGAGCGGCCATGTTCCCGGGCCGGACGCGTGTAGGCGAGAGCAGCCTGCTTGAGACCAACCCAAGAACGCAGGCCGCGGAGGACGCGGACATTCTCAGGCAGGGAAAGCAAAACGCCGTGCACCTTTTTGTTAAACACACAAAAATCTCCAGCGTCCAACGGCCATTCGTGATCGGAAAGCTTCTGCATGACGCGATAAAATGCTCGATAGCATACGCGCAAGAGAGGATTGCCGGTGCGTTTCGCGCGGACCGCGAACGCGATGTCGTTGCCTTCAATGATGCACTTCTTGTAAAGATCGACCAGTACCTTGATTGGATCCTGCAGGTCGCAATCCATGACGGCGACATGTTGTCCATTCGCGTAGGCGAGTCCGCAGTTCAATGCCGCCTGGTGCCCGAAATTGCGGCTTAATCTCAGACAGGCAACTCGCTGATCCCGATGATGGTGTTCGAGGATAATCGCGGCCGATCTATCCGTGCTGCCATCATCGACGAAAATGATTTGCCAAACGCCGCCCGTGGCCGTGTCGATCGGTTCCACTGCATCCGCGAGAAACGCGGGCAATGCTGCCTCTTCATTGAAACAGGGAACGACAACGGAAAGGAGAGGCTCCATCGAGAAAAGGAGAGTGAGCCTTCGTCTAATCGCATTCAAGTAGACTTTGCCTTGCGCTTACAGAAGCGCGCCCCATAAAATCGACACGTCATGGAGGAGTTCAGTTTTCCCCAACCTACGAGCGCGACAATCTCGTCGCGGATTCTGGAAGTGGCACGCCGGCCGAAGATCGACATCTCCTCTCAGGATCACACCACTCCGGCCACGGTGGTTGAGCCAGGACCCACAATTGACGTTGCCAAAGCGGCGAATCTGATTGCGCAAGCGCGCAATAAAGCGGCCGTAACTAAATGGCTTCATTTTTCTCCGGCGGTTCGCCGGCAGCCGCGCGTCAACGAATTGATTTTTCGCGCGCTCTCCGAATTGACAAAACTTCTCCGCCGCCTCAACGCTCCGCTACATAAACTGAGCGAGCGAGTCGATTTCGTTAGTCATCAGGCAATCGTCGCGCAGGAACGGATGCGCGACGTTCTCGAAACCGATTATCAACGCCGGGAAGCAATTGCCTCATTGCAAGAAACGCTCCGCGAAATGCAAAAGCAACAGCAGGAAGAATTCGCCGGGCTGCGTAACGCGCTCGAAGCGATCCAAGCAAAACTACCCGCGCCAGTTGATCGCTTCGATGAATTGTATCTGGAGCTGGAAGAGGAATTCCGCGGGAGCGAGCAAGAGGTCCGCGAGCGATTGCTCGTTTATCTGCCGTATTTGGAGAAGCTCGAGGCGCATGGGCGAGAAATTTCCTTGCTCGATCTCGGTTGCGGCCGCGGAGAATGGCTGAGCTTGCTGCGAGACAAGGGTTATCCAGCACAAGGTATCGACATCAATGAGAAAATGGTTGCGCGTTGCGCGAGCCGCGGACTCGATGTTTGCAAAGGAGATTTGCTCGAGCATTTACGAAATCAAAGCGACCGTTCCTTTGCCGTCGTGACCGCATTTCACGTGGTCGAACATTTGCGATTTGATCAGTTTATCGAGCTGCTCGACCAAAGTTTACGCGTGCTCGAGCCGGGCGGAATGGCGATTTTTGAAACGCCAAATCCGGAAAGCCTGCTCGTGAGCTCAAGAAGTTTTTATTTGGATCCGACGCACAACAAGCCGTTGCCACCTAAACTGTTCGAGTTCCTGTTGCGGGCGAAGGGATTCGCCTTGACCGAAATCTTGAAGTTGCAACCGGTGCCGGAAGCAGGGCAGATCAGATTCGAGGGTACGTCTAAGTTCGCCGACGCTTTCAACGCGCTTTTCTACGGCTCACAGGACTACGGAATCATCGCGCGGAAAAATTCATGAGGATCGTAATCGCGACGGTGCAAGTGACGTTCGTTCAGGGCGGGGCGGAGCTGTTAGCGGAAGGACTTCGTGATGCGTTGGCTCGCGCCGGACACGCCGTCGAAATCGCGGCTGTCCCATTCAAATGGTATCCGGCCGAGACAATTCTCGATCATATGCTAGCGTGCCGGCTTCTTGACCTGACCGAATCATGCGGCACCAAGATCGACAAGGTTATCGCCCTGAAGTTTCCGGCGTATCTGATCGAACATCCAAACAAGACATTCTGGCTACTGCACCAGCATCGGACGGCCTATGAATTGTGGGATGGCCCGCACGACGATTTGCGCCGTCAGGGAATCGGAATGCAAGTCCGGAATGCGATCCACCAGGCGGATCGACAGGCTTTTGCACGGGCAAAATCGATCTACACAATTTCGGCCAATGTCTCAGAGCGCTTGAAGGAGACTTGCCAGATGGACTCGACGCCGCTTTACCACCCGCCCGCACGCTCTGACGAATTTTTTTGTGCGGAAGCAGAAGATTATTTGTTTTTCCCGAGCCGTCTTTCGGCAATCAAACGGCAGGCCCTCGTTATCGAAGCCTTGGCGGAAACCGCGCAACCTGTGAAGGTGATTTTTGCGGGCGGCGCCGACCATGCGCCGTACGCCCAGGAACTTCGGGACCTCGCCGTTAAACACGGAATAGCCGATCGTGTAAAATGGCTGGGGGTGACCAGCCACGACGAGTTGCGCAAACTTTATGCAGCGGCCAGTGGCGTCATCTTCGTCCCATTCGATGAGGATTATGGCTATGTCACGCTCGAGGCGATGCTTTCGGCCAAGCCGGTGATTACTTGCACCGACTCGGGCGGTCCGCTGGAATTTGTTTTGAACAACGAGACCGGACTCGTGGTCGAGCCTGGTCCGAGCGCCCTGGCCGCGGCGATGGACAAGCTATGGAGGGACCGCGCCTTTGCCCGGCAGCTGGGCAGAACCGGACGCGAACGGTATCGAAGTCTGGAAATCGGTTGGGACAAGGTAATCTCAAGCTTACTGATATGAAGTGGAACTGGTTTTGTCCGCTTCCACCGGCGAAGACTGGCATTGCGGATTATGCGGCCAAAATTCTGCCCTCCTTCGGAGCGCATGCCGAGCTTACGCTTTGGACGGACCAGGATGAATGGGATCCCTCAATCGCGCGTTACGGAACTGTCCGTAGGTACGATGCGGCGCGTGTTCCGTGGGGTGATCTAAACCGGGCCGATTTGAATATTTATCACATCGGCAACCACCCGGACTTTCATGGTGGCATCTGGCAGGTGGCGAGAACTTGTCCCGGTTTGGTTGTTCTGCACGATCCAAGTTTGCATCATTTTTTTGGCGCACTTTATCGCGAACGCGGCAACATGCGTTCGGCCTATCTCCAACTCATGCGGCGCTATTATGGTGAAGCGAGCATGGCAGTGGCAGTTGCTTTTTTCGATCGAGCAATCTCCACGGAATTCATGGCCGAGCATTTTCCGCTGACGTGGCACGCATTGGAGAACGCCCTCGGCGTGATCGTTCATTCGTACAAAGCGTTTTCAGAACTGAAAGCCGCGGAACGTTTGCCCTCCGCTTATATTCCGCTGCCGTATCTACCGAAGAATTTTGTCGCGCCCACGAATAAACCCAGTCGCAATGATATCATGCGGATTGTCGTATTCGGATTTCTGGGAAGAAACCGCCGGCTGGACCAAATCTTACAGGCTATCGCCCGCTTGGAACGGCGTGATCGGATTTGTCTCGAAATTTGCGGCGAAGTCTTCGACGGAAAGCAAACGTCGGCTCTGATCGCTAAATTGCGCCTTGGCGAAATTGTGCGCCTGCGTGGCTTCCTTTCCGATGAAGATTTGGAAACGGTCCTCTCGCGCTCGGACCTGGCTTTGAATCTTCGATACCCGAGCATGGGGGAAGCGTCCCTCAGTCAGCTACGCATCTGGGAGCACGCGCTTCCCACAGTGGTCACGCAGGTGGGCTGGTATGCAACGCTGCCCGAAGACGCGGTTTGCTTCGTGCGGCCGGAGCAGGAAATCGAAGATATTCAGAGACATCTAAATGCGTTGCTCGATGATCCGGAACGTTTCGAACGCATGGGCGAGCGCGGGCGCGTTTTGCTCGAGACGAATCATTCGCCCGCAACCTACGCGAAAACGTTGGCCGAGTTTGCGACGTCGCTCCGAGGTTCGACCAATGTTGCCATCGAACGCCTGACCGAACGAGCAGGGCACATCGCGGCAGACTGGCTGGGGGAGGATGTCGATCTTGCCATCTTCGAGAATCCTGCCCGGCAAATTCTCGCCGCGACCGGCAACGAATGAAGTTAAGATCCGAAATCATTCGCGTGTTGGTCGTCGTCGTTCTGGTCACGGCGATTTGGTGTCGCGTCTATCATCGTTACTCGGTTCGCGACTGGAAAGTCCCAACCGATTACACGGGGGATGGGTTGTTCGTCCTCGCCTGGACAAAAGCGGCCCAAGACGGCGAGTTCCTCCCGATCGTTCCGAAGATGAACAGGTACCTGGGCGCGCCGTTCGTGGCCAACTGGAACGATTTCCCCCTTTCTGAGGATCTCATCTTTGTCGTAACGGGAATGTTTGCGCGCGTGATTGGCTTGGGCGCAGCCATCAATCTCTCTTTCCTGGTCGCCTGTGTGCTGGCGGCAGTCTGCTTCTATCTTGTCGGCCGCTATCTGCGCTGGCGCTGGGAATGGTGTTTGATGGGAGGAGTGATCTTCGGCCTGTCGAGCTACTCCTATTTTCGCAACATCTGGCACATTTTCTATACGCATTACTGGCACCTGCCGCTTTGCTTGCTTGTCTGTTGGTGGGCCGGATCGAAAAAGGGACTGACTTTTTGCAATCGCCGCTATCCGTTCGCGGTCGCGATCGCGGTCATCACCGGATTTCTGAGTGTTTATTATAACAACTTCTTTCTTCAACTGCTCGGCCTTGCCGCACTCAGTCAGTTGGCAAGAAAAAGTTCGTGGCCGAAAATTCTTGCGCCCGCCAGCATCATGGCGGTTGCGCTCGGCGCATTCCTGTTAGCAAACCTCGATACGTTTATTTATTCGTTTCAACATGGGATTAATCCGAATGGCTTTGTAAGAAATTATGCTCAGGTCGAACACTACTCGCTTTTCCCACTCGAGCTCATTGTTCCGCTGCACGTGCACCGCTGGTCATTCATGCGGAACATGGCCGTTTATTATATGGCTTCGGTCGCAGGCGGCCATGCATTCAGTGAGATGGTTTATCTAGGGCTCGTCGGCGGGATCAGCCTGATATTATTGCTTGGCGCTACTGTCCTCGGTCTTCTGATTCGTCCCGTGCGGGCCAATGTGCTTGGCCTGCAGGCTATTTGGATGATCGCTTATGGAATGCTCGGCGGCTTGAACTGTCTTCTTGCCCTGAGCGGCTTCCCGCTTTTTCACGCGATGAATCGCGTCTCGATCTTGATCCTGGCGCTGTCGCTCTTTTTCCTTGTCCAAACTCTCTCGCGTTTTTCGCGGCGGTGGCCGCAATGGCTTTGCCTTGGCCTGGGTCTGGTCATCATTGTTTTCGCGATGGCTGATCAAGTTCCGCACAGGGTTCGCCCGAAAGATATCCAGAAAGCACGGCTCCGGATCGAAGCGGATCAAACCTTCGTCCAAGCCATGGAAGAACATCTACCCCGCGGTGCAATGGTGTTCCAAATGCCGGTGGTTCCTTTTCCGGAAGGCGGCGGACAGAATCGCATGTGGGGTTATGAATCGCTGCGGCCCTACCTTTGGTCACGTGAGCTGCGTTTTTCTCATGGCACCTGTAAAGGCCGCGAATGGGATTCCTGGCAGCGCGACGTGCAAATTTTGCCGCCGGAGAAGCTCGTCGCAACCTTGGAACGCTACGGTTTTGGCGCGATTTACATCGATCAAGGAGGTTATCCGGACAAAGCCGCGCAACTGCTCGAAGGCTTCCGGCGCGCGGGCAGGGGAAGAGTAATCACAAACGAAACGAGCGAACTCGTCTGTGTCTTTCTTGAACCTGCGACAAATCCGGTTTTGCCGGAGTTACTAAGCGACTTTAGGCAGGGTTGGTATGCAATGGAAACGCAGGTGAATGGAACCTCTATGGTCTGGAGCAAGGGCAGTGCCGCCGTCACGATCGACAACCTTACCAACGAATCGCTCGTCCGTTATCTGAAGGTCTATCTAGTGAGCCCGCGCTCGCGAAAGGTCGAAATGCGCACAGGCGGACAATTGATTTGGAGTGCACAACTTCGCCCGGGCGAGTGGGAAAATGCGCACGATCTACGGCTTGCCTTGCCGCCCGGAAAAACAGTTGTCGATCTTGCCACTGATGCGCCACCTTCTTATGCGGGGGGAAAAGATTCGCGCAGGATCGCCTTCATGCTGGCGAATTATCGTCTCGAGGAGCAACCGTCGACGCCAAACCCGCTCGCGCCCCGGCCCTAAACGGGGCTGGAGCGAGAAGGGCGGCCGTGTTAAAAAACTTTCGTCTCTTGCCATGCTTTATTCTGAGAAACTCGATCTTGCTTTTGTCCACATAGCAAAAACGGGCGGCGTGTCGTTTCGCGCCTTTCTCCAGGAAAGGTTTCCCGACATGTGCGACTTGCCGGAACTACCGAGCCCGCACCATACCGTGACCGAGCTATTCGACATGTTGCAAAAACGCGGACGCGACCCGTTGGAAACTAAAATTGTAACGTTGATTCGTCATCCCTTCGCCCAAATTGTTTCCCAGTACACCTACTGGAAAAGCGACGATTTAATCTCCGAGGCGGAAAGAGCCCTGCCACATGTAATCGATGCGCGCCGCATGACGTTTCCTGAATTTGTCGGCGCCTGTGTGATTGAAGATCAATATGCAACCATGCTCTTGATCGACAACAAGCTACCGGAAAATGTGAACATCATCCGCCTCGAGCATCTTCAACGGGACACTGAGCGCGTTTTCAATCGTGAGCTCGGATTGAATATCGAGGTGTGCATTCCGCATCTGAATCGCAGCTCGGAAATGCCTTTCGCCGACATTTACACCGACGAAGCGAAGAAGATCGTTCGGTACGTTTATAAGTGGTATTTCCAAACGGATTGGAACGGAACGATCAACCCAAGACACCCACTCAAACCAATAGTTCGTCCTTAACTATGGACAAGATCGACATTACTACCGGCGAACCGCTCGTTCGTTAGCGCCGAAGCCATGCTCTTTTACACGCAACAGTTTCTCGTGTTCTTCGCCGCGGTATTCGCGCTTTATTGGGCATCGCCGTGGCCGCGCGCGCGCGTCTGGCTGCTGGTTGTGGCCAGCTTTTATTTTTATGTGAGTTGGAATGCGTGGCTCGCGGCTCTGATCGGCGCTTCCGCGATCGTCGATTATATTCTTGGTCGGCAGATCGAAGCGTCGGTTTCGCAAACAGTCCGGAAATTTCTTCTCACCGCCAGCATCGTTTGGAATCTCGGCCAGCTGGCCTACTTCAAATACGCCAATTTTTTCGTGGATTCGCTGGCACAGCTTCTTTCTGCGGCCGGACTTCATCCCTCTCTTCCGACTTACCCATCGGCATTTCATTTTACACTTTCGAGGCGATCAGTTACACAGTCGATGTTTACCGTGGCCGGATTCGTGCCGAACGGAACCTGATTAATTTCATTCTATTCATCACGTTCTTTCCGCGCCTCATCGCGGGTCCCATCATCCGAGGGCGACAATTCCTCCCGCAAGTTCCGCGGGCGCAGCACTGGGACTGGGCCAGGTTGCACCTGGGCGCCAATTTCTTCCTGCTTGGACTGATCAAGAAATTGGTGATCGCTGATCGCCTGGCGGTATTTGTCGATCCTGTTTATGCCAATCCAGCCGCCTACAGCAGCGGTGCCGCCTGGGTTGCGGTTTTTGCCTATATCATTCAGATCTACTGCGATTTCTCCGGTTACAGCGACATGGCGGTCGGTTTAGGGCACGCGCTCGGATACAAACTTCCTCAGAATTTCCGAATGCCGTATTTCGCGCCGAACATTACTGAATTATGGCGACGCTTTGTCGGGCATCATATCTTCCAAACCTTCTGCCGCCGCCGGCTCATGTTGAGAGACTGGCTGCAAACAGGTCCGGGAACGGTCCTGCGAGTGTGGATAACGTTTTGCGCCTTTGCGCTGTCGGGAGTGCTCTTTCGGGCCAGGGACTTTGAGGTTGCGCAAACTTTCTTCGGTCGCTTGCTCGCTTTTTCGCCCGGTAAATTTTTCCCTCAGTCCTTGTCGATCTTCTGGTCGCTCATGGCGATTGTTTTCCTCGCGCACTTGTTTGTGCGGTTCGGTCTTTGGAATGGACTGTGGTCGAGAGCTCCGGCCTATGCGCGCGGCTTTGCCTACGCCTCGGCGCTCAGCCTTTGTCTGATGCTGTCGCCCGATGCCGGTAAAGCGTTCATCTACTTTCAATTCTAGGAGACTGCCAAAACCGATGACGCGCAAAGCAAACTCGATCCGAGGGGCCCGGACCACGGTCTTTTCCGCATTGATTTCTCTTGCTCTGATCCAGCTTGCCTTAGTCGGACTCATTGCCAGCTGGGAACCGCGCCCCGCTCACGATCCCGAATACGCTCACAAGTTATCACAGTTGCGCGCGCGTCTTTCGCAGACGACGACCTCCGGGCCTTTGATCTTGGTTCTGGGTAGCTCTCGCATTGCTACGGGCTTTCATCCCGAAATCCTTCCCCGGATGCAAAAATCGGGCCCGCAAACCGCACGCATCTTTAACCTCGGTATTTGTCAGTGGGTCGAGCCCGCGACGCAATCGATCATTCTTCATCGCGTCCTTCGTCAGAAGATTCGTCCCGATTACGTCTTGTTTGAGATCTTCCCAGCAGTTGTCTCGGCCGGACCGGAGCAAGTTATCGCTCTCAATTTAACCCGATTAGATTGGCACGATCTCGAGGTCGTGCGGCCGTACACTGCGAGGTGGATGCGGCAGCGCGTTAACTGGATGGGAACGCAATGGCTCCCCGCCTTTTCAGAGCGCTTCCTGTTGCTTTCGCGCTACGCGCCTAAATGGGTGGAGTTAAACAATGCGGTCAATTTCAATTGGGCGCGCCTGGGTGATTGGGGATGGACATGTCTGCCCAATTACAACGCCACCTACGGCGTGAGCAACGAGAGGAAAACAGCTTATAAAGTGCGCCTCGGCCAAGCCTTCATGAGTGAGACATCGCGCCAAATTTATCAGGACATGTTCGATTTCTGCCGCAAATCGAATATTCGTGTCGGACTCATCCTCATGCCGGAGCACAGCCAATTCCGCGAACTTTATACCCCGGCGAGCACAGCGCGCTTGCAAGCCGCATTCGATGATCTAGCCACACGCTTTGAGATCCCTGTTATCGATGCACGTACCTGGATGCCCGACGAAGCGTTCGTAGAAGGCGTTCATCTTACGCACGCGGGAGCAGCCGCGTTCACACAAATTTTCGACACTAAGGTTCTGCAACCCATGCCTATCTCCCGCGCTGAGGCTGGTGGAAAATGACATCGCCAATCTGATCGGCTCGCACGGCTTTGCGTTATCGTTTTACTCACGGGTTGCGCATTTGTGGTCGGTTTGGCTTAATTTTCCGCGTTGGAAACCGAGGAACTAAGAAAAAAGGTCGATGCCATCAAGTGGTTCCATCTGCTTGATCTCGGCAACGGCATAATTACGCCGGGATCCCGCGATCCACAGAAGAGAATTCCTTTTCTCGGTTTGCCCGAGGATCTGCGCGGAATGAGCGTGCTGGATATCGGAGCTTGGGACGGGGCTTACTCGTTTGAAGCGGAACGTCGCGGAGCCAGTCGGGTCCTGGCGACCGATTATTATTGCTGGAGCGGGCCAGGGTGGGGGACGAAAGACGGTTTCAATCTGGCTCGACAGGCCTTGAATTCCAAGGTGGAAGATCGTGAAATCGATGTCCTGGATTTAAGCGCGGAAATAATAGGGACCTTCGATCTCGTTTTGTTTCTCGGCGTTTTTTATCACCTGCGTAATCCGCTGCTCGCGCTCGAGCATGTGTTTAGCGTAACTGCCAAACAGTTGATTTTGGAAACGCACGTCAATGCGCTCGATTATCCGCGGCCCGCGATGGTATTCTATCCGGGCGCAGAACTGGAGGGTGACGAGACCAATTGGTGGGGACCGAATCGCTCATGCGTGGAAGCGCTTCTTAGTTCGGTCGGTTTCACGGAAGTCCGCATGTTTTCGCATGATGAAAAACTCCGCCGGATGGTTTTTCACGCGTCGCGTTAGGTCTACGGAATCTGCACAAGGAGCGGCGCTTTGTAAGCGCCGTTTAATTAATTCGGCGGTTGCAAACCGCCGCTCCTTGGCCAAAAAGAAAATGCCGGTCCCGCAGTCACGGGGACCGGCATTTAGATTGGGCAAAAACTGAATTGTGCGTTACTCGTCGTTTCTCTGAGCCCCGACTTCTTTCGTTGTCGGGGTCTTCACGGCATGTCCGTGAGTGATCAATTGATTCACTCCACGGCTTTAGCCGTCGACCTAGTGCTGACGCTTTCCGTTTTTCGAATCTCGGTTTAACGATTTTCGAATCACGGCGCGCAGCGCTTCTCCTTAGAAAGGAGGTGATCCAGCCGCAGGTTCCCCTACGGCTACCTTGTTACGACTTCATCCCAGTTACCACTCATAGCGTAGAAGGCTGCTTCCCTTGCGGGTTAGCGCGCCGGCTTCGGCTACAAGTAACTTCCATGATGTGACGGGCGGTGTGTACAAGGCCCGGGAACGTATTCACGGCGCCGTAGCTGATGCGCCATTACTAGCGATTCCGGCTTCATGGAGTCGA
>WNFR01006556.1_pt1 | contig 11893 bp, 11 predicted proteins | sample 5400221 | NCBI WGS metagenome assembly WNFR01 (sample SAMN13153357, study PRJNA577476) | soil metagenome | isolation source: 40 cm soil under Madrone tree | place: USA:California | collected 2016-06-14 | reverse complement strand
GTCGCACGTCGTTCCAAGAGAAAACGTGGGGTAAATCGCCGTGACTGCGCTGGAATCAGCCTTGAAGCCATCTCACAATATCCGGCTTCGAATTGAAAATAGCCCAGCGTTTTAACGCTGGGTTTGTAATTAAGTGAAGATTGAGTCCCGCGAGGGACGAAAGAAGCTCTCTGTCGTCCCGATGGGACTCAACAAAGAGGAACGCATAATGCCCAGCGTTAAAACGCTGGGCTATTGTCAAACTCCTAGTATTTGTACAACTGCGCCTTGTTCGATTCGACAAATTCGGCGCGACTGACGGCGAGATTTTCACCGAGAACTTTGGACAATTCCTGGGCGAGCACGATGGCGATGGCGCGAGCGTCCCGCGTGTAGACCGGGATCGGGAACGAACCGGCGTTGCGGTCGTAGCCGTAAATGGTGCCGTCGGTTTCCCAAACACAGTACGCGTGTCCGGCGGGATGATCTTCGTAACGGACGAGGAGAATTTTGGCCCAAAAATCCTTGTCGAGGCTGTATTGGGTTTGGACGACCGCCAGATAGTTACATGCCGAAATGACGCAGCCATTCAGGACGACCAAGTCATCGGCGCCCGGGGTAAGGACGACGGGCTGCTGCGGGCGTGCGCCGAGGGTAAAACAAGCCAGCAAAATGGCGGAATGATAAGCAGCTTTGCCGAAGAAACCGGGCTTCATATTACGAAGGGTTACCTTATGGGATTTACAGAGCTTATAGTGTCGCCGCGCCTCTTGGGAAGCTTTATTTCACTCTCCCGATCAAAAAAAGTTCTTGCCAGGCGTTGGCAAAAAGAGCGGATGCTATCGCTATCATCGAACAGTCAACGACTATTTCGCTGCCACTATCTCCCCAAAGGGATCGATCGAAAAGGTGCAGACGTTGGGCGGGGGAGACGACGATCGTGCCATGACGAGCGCAACGGACGCACGCGGCGGCACGTGGATCATCGGCTATACTAAAAGTTTTGGAGCAAAAGGGTGGGACATATTGATTGCGCGAGTCGGATCTGACGCGACTTTCGAGCCGGCGGTCATCGCCCTGGGAACGCCCTACGCTGACAATGGGACGACAATCGCCGAGGCGAGTAATGGTAATTTGTTAATTGGCGGTTATACCGACGCCACGAGTTATGGAAAATCGCCGCCTGACCTGCTCGTCATGAGGCTCGATCCAAGAAAAGCCCGGTCGTTGAAGGAAGGCGTGGCTATCAAAACAGTGCAGTGGCGAACGCCGTAGTGCACGAATTACAATCTCAAACTCGGTCAGCCAAGCCAGAGCTGGGACTGTAACCATAACAACTTTCGCAAAACGCAATTTAGAAACACCGCGGACGTTAGCGAACGTGTTCCTACTTTGGTTCCTATCTGATCAGCGAGCGCCAATCGAAGTGGAAGTGTTTTAATCATGGGAAGCGTGATCTTCGCTTGGCGATTCCGGTGGTCAGCCCGTCGTAATCGGCGCGCCGCGGATGGATGACGACCACGCCTTTGTCCGTGATGTCATATTCGCGGATGTCTTTGCTGTGATTGCTGCGGCGCATTTTTACGACGAGAAGCACTTTCCGCAACTGGCCGTCGATTTCCACATAACGCATCCGGATAATGTCGTCGGTGAGAAACGACATCGTGTGATGACTTAACGGCAGCCCGGTAAAGGTATCCTCCACTTCGACCGTGCTCAGAACCGTGAGCCCGGCTCCGGTCAACGACCTGACCAATCGGTAGAGCGATTCGCGAAAGTCCTCGCGATAACCGGGCGCCAGCGCCATTTCGAAACCGACCAGGGAATCAATCACCAGCCTTTTTGCGCCGACCCTTTCGATGGCATCGAGAAGCTCTTGCATCGTTTCGTCCACCGAAAGGTCAACCGGACGATCGTAGAGGACTTCAAGTTCTTCATTTTCCTGCGGCCTTTTTAAATTCAAACCAAAACCGCCCGCGCGATCCAGGTAGCCTTTCGGGCGCTCTTCGAAGACCGCTAGGATTCCCGGTTCCCCCTGGCGCAGTCCTTCAGCCATAAACTGCGTCGCCAACACCGACTTTCCCACCCCCGAAGGGCCAGCTACGAGGATGCTGTCGCCTTCGAGAATGCCGCCGCCCATCATCTTGTCCAACTCGGGAATGCCCATGGAAAGTCGCCGGCGCCTCGCCGGGTTTATCCGTTTTCCGGCCAATCGCAGCGTGCGCGAGAACATTTGCAACCCGCCATCGCTGATCCGGACGGAGTGCAATCCCGGCACCGATGCCGCCCCGCGCAATTTGATCATTTGCAATTTTCGCACCACGGAATTGCGCTCCACCACCTGCGAGAGCCAGAAGAGACCATCGGATATGGTGAACACCGGATTGTCGCGCATCTCCACCGCGTCATATTCGCCGACCAAAAACGACGTGGCTTCCCAACTGATGAGAAATTGGGCGAGACACTGGATGAAGGACTGCGTCTCCAACTTCGTGGCGCCGCCACTCTTTGTGCTATCCACCATGGTGCGAAAAGAATCCACCACCACCAGGCTCGGATTGGCCGCCGTGACCTGCTTAATGATTTCATCGAGCACTGCGTTCAAACTCTGATTTATCACGACCTCGCTCAGGTTGATAAAGCGGAGGGCCTTGCCCAGCTTGGCTTCGTCGAAGAAAGAAAATTGTTGCTGATAGCGCAGCATTTTCATGGCGGATTCGCCGAGGACGGTGAAATAGAGCGCGGGTTTCTGCGCCGTGGCGTTGGCGAAAACAATCTGATGCGCCAGCGTGGTTTTGCCGCAACCGGGCATGCCGGCGATGATGTTGAAGGACAATTCCGGGATGCCGCCGCCCAGGATGTCGTCGAGGCCGCGCACGCCGGTCGGGATTTTCTGGATCGTGACTTTAGCCGGCTGGCTCACAACTCTCTTCGGCCGTTTGCGCTTAGCCGCCTTATTTTGCTTTTTCATTTTTTATCTCCTTTACCGAAATCCAAAGCATTGAGGGACAGTTTCGGCCATGCCTCGCGCACCACCCGCAGCGTTAGATTTTCGCCAATTAAAACCACGAGTAGTCCGAGCAACTGGGCGAGCAGAACAACGCAACCTTCGAAAATTTCATCCGGGTGAACTTGCACTTCGAGTTCGTCCAATCCTTCCAAAGAGCCATCCGCTCGGACATGGACCGCGCGCAACCAGACAACTTCCGCGTTGGCCAGCGCGAGCGCGCGCGAAAGGAGCGCACGAAAACCGATATTGCCCATGAACGTCACTAAATGGGGACGCAGCTTCTCACCGACGCGACAGGCCGCCGGGATTTTTGTCTCGGAAAATTTATTTTCACCCGTCTCATAAGCAATGAGACCCTGGGACAGATCCCGCATGTATGGAGTGGCTCGGCTCATTTAGAAATCCAGGGAGCGCGAAGCCGCGACCCGCAGCACACCAGATGGAGAGTGGAGAGTTGAGCGAAGCGCGGACGCTCGTTTCGCGGAAGATGCCTCCACCCGACAACCCGAGCGTTTTCGCGCGACGATTTGGCGCCGTTTCTTGCGATTCGCGCTCGTCATTTCATATGCCAAGCTCGGCGGGCTGCTTCTCTCCAGACGCGGTTGAGCATTTTTCGCACGATGTCGCGATTATTGTCGGGATTACTCGAATGGTGGCGTGACTTTATCCGCGAACCGAACGGCCAGAGCCTTTACGGCCAGATTTTTTAGAACAACTGTCAGCCGGTAAGATTTCAATGATGTTGTGGAAGCGCACGGTGTAGTGCGGCCGCGCCTGCGATGGGCACGTAAGAAATTCGTGTCGTAGCGCCGCGTCCAGATCGGCTACTTCCTTTTTCACGCGAGCGCACTCCCCATCTCCGCCATCGTGGCGGTCGCCATCATGGCTTTGCCCGCGTGTCCGTTTTTTCTTTATGACTCGCCTTGTTGTACTTTCGCGAAAGACGGAAAATTTGTCAAATCCAATCCCGTCGGCTAGTGCGGGATTTAACTCTGAGGCAGCCATTAAAGCGTGGCGGAGACCAAGTTTCCCCAAAGGTCGACTTCATGAACCGCCAAGAATATTGACGGACGTGTTTCCACTTTCGTTCCTATTATCCCCAACTTTCCTACCTGAAATACTCAATCAATAAACTGGAGGCGAGGGGAGTTGAACCCCTGTCCTCGTCGCTATCCACGCAAACATCTACATGTTTATCCGGCGTTAAGGTTTAAGGAGCCGACGTTGCACCGGCGCACTGCCGTCTCCCGAGCGTCCACGAAGTTCCTTCACCTTCCGGCGCGGTCGCTCCGCCAAAAGATTAGCCTGCTGTCCACGTTTGGCGCCGTAGCAGGCGTCCAACTCCAAACGTCACGGTCAATTAAGCCGCGAGAGCGAGATCTTGGTGATCTGCGTTTATTTGTTTTGGCTCGGTTTTTAACGAGGCCAACGAACCATCCTCGACATGCCGCCTGCGCTTCCAACCACAAGTCGAAGCCAGTGCGCCCCCATTTTTGAGAGGCCAAAATATATGGCAAGATCGACATGTACTCAATAGCTCCAATTGGAGCCAATCCATTAATGGGACACGACGGCGCGTGTCCCTCCATTTTTATGAGAGTTCCGAGGGTGAACACGTGGGTGCGTTAGGATATCGTCCTTTGTTGCATCGGTCCCAGCATCGGTATCGAAAGGAAAGAACATGAAGATCAAAATATTTTCGACGGTTATTGGCGCGCTTCTGCTTTGTCTACGGATCGGCGGCGCAGAAGAGAAAAAAGTGATTCGCTTTGGGCATTTTCCCAATATTACACATACCCAGGGTGTGATTGCTCACGCGCTTTCGCGCCAGGGAAAGGGTTGGTTCGAGCAACGGCTTGGACCAGGCACCGAAATTCAATGGTTCACTTACAATGCCGGGCCGTCCGCCATGGAAGCAGTTTTCGCCGGGTCGCTTGACATAACTTATGTCGGTCAGGGACCGGCTCTGAACGCGCATTTCAAATCGAACGGTGAAGAAATCCGTGTCATCTCAGGGGCCGCCAACGCCGGCGCTGCACTGGTTGTCAAAGCGGACTCGCCTATCAAAGTGCCAGCGGATTTTCGCGGAAAAAAGATCGCTACGCCGCAACTCGGTAATACGCAGGATATTTCCTGTCGCGCCTGGCTAAAAGCGCAGGGCTTTAACGTCACGCAAACTGGCGGCGACGTGATCGTGGTGCCAACGGCAAATCCTGACCAACTGGGACTTTTCCAGAGCGGCGGAGTGGATGCCGTTTGGACAGTCGAACCGTGGGTAACGCGTCTCGAGCGCGAAGCACAGGCGCGCATTTTCCTCGAAGATAAGGACATAATTACGACCTGGCTTGTTTCGAGCGCGAAGTTTCTCAGCGGTCATCGCGATTTGGCGAAGAAAATCGCCGCGGCCAATGTCGAGCTGACAAAGTGGATCCAGGATCACGAAGCGGAAGCGCAGAAGCTGTTGATTGAGGAATTGAAAGCGGAAACAAAAGCGGACTTTTCGCCCGACGCAGTCGCCCAAGCCTGGAAACGGATCAAGTTCACCACCGATTTGCCGCGCGAATTGATCGCGAAAGCGGTGCAGGACGGAAAGGACGCCGGCTTCCTGAAAGGCTCGACAGATACATCCCGGTTGATCGAGACTCCCTGATGGCTCGTCGTAAGCGTCGATCATTCCTCAAGGACGAGCTGGAGGTCATTGCGCCTTCTAAGCTTGCGATCGAAAACGTTTCGAAAAGTTTTCAAACTTCCTCGGGCAAAGTTCTGGCTCTCGATCGCGTCGACTTGAACGTGGCGGAAGGCGAATTCGTTTGTTTAGTTGGCGCAAGCGGCTGCGGAAAATCGACCCTGCTCAATATCATTGCCGGTCTCGAAAAACCGGATAGCGGGAGGGTCCTGGCCGATGGAAAACCGGTCACGGCCCCGGGTCGCGAACGACTCGTCATGTTTCAGGAATCCGCCCTCTTTCCTTGGCTCGATGTTTTTGGCAACGTCCTTTTCGGACTCAAGCTCAAGCCCAATCTGACGAATAAAGATCGATGCGACGTCGCAAAATATTATCTTGAGCTCGTCGGTCTGAGCCGTTTCGAGCATGCCAATATCCACGAGCTCTCCGGCGGAATGAAACAGCGTGCATCGCTCGCGCGGGCGCTTGCCCCGAACCCGCGCGTTCTACTCATGGACGAGCCGTTCGCCGCGCTCGATGCGCTCACCCGCGAACAACTTTATCGCGACATTCAACAGATCTGGGAATCGCGCCGCAAGACCATTGTCTTCGTCACGCATAATGTTCGCGAAGCCGCCTGTCTGGGCGATCGCGTCCTGCTTTTTTCTCCTCATCCGGGTCGCATTCAGGAAGAGTTCGTCGTGAAATTGCCGCGTCCACGCGACATCAACAGTGTCGATCTTGCCGCTCATGCCAGCCGGATCAAAAGCGCTCTAAAAGTTCTTGGCCAAAGCGAGGGCGTCGCCAAATGAAACGGCTACTTCTTGCCGTTCTTTTTTTTGTCGGATTGCTTTTACTTTGGGAAGGCCTGGTTCGAGCAAAGATTTGGTCGCCGGTGCTGTTGCCGGCGCCGGCCCAGGTGGCCGCTTACCTGAAGAGTGCCACCATGGACGGCACCCTCGCGCATGCCACCGTCATCACGATGCGACGGCTCCTCATCGGCTACTTCGTCGGTCTGGTCTTGGGACTTCCGCTCGGATTATTGACGGCGCGCTGGAATTTATTTCGCGATACGCTCGGCACCATGGCACTGGGATTGCAAACGTTGCCCAGCGTTTGCTGGGTCCCGCTCGCTCTTTTGTGGTTCGGTCAAACCGAAGCCGCCATGCTCTTTGTCGTCGTCATGGGAACTCTCTGGTCGGTCATCATCGCCACTGAGACCGGCGTGCGCAACGTCCCCCCAATTTACCGCCGGGCCGCCCTAACCATGGGGTCAAAGCGCTTGCATATTTGGTTCAAGGTCATCCTACCGGCCGCCCTTCCCTTTATCGTTAGCGGCATGAAACAAGGCTGGGCCTTCGCCTGGCGCTCGCTCATGGCCGCCGAGATTTTCGTTACCATCCTGACCGGCTTTGGGTTGGGACAACTTCTGCACTATGGCCGCGAATTGAGCGCGATGGATCAAGTCATCGCCATCATGCTCGTTATCGTTGTCATTGGTTTGCTCGCGGACAAAATCTTTTTCTCGCCGATCGAGAGATTTCTGCATCGCCGCTGGGGAACGAGCCAGGCATGAGATTTTTTGATAAACGCGCGTCCGTTTCCGCGCAGCGCGAGGTCCGCATCACGAATAAGCTCGGTTTGCACGCTCGCCCCGCCGCCGAGTTCGTGAAACGCGCCAAACACTCCCGCTCCGAGATCTGGCTGGTGAAAGACGGGAAACGATATTCGGCCAGCAGTCTTATCGATGTCTTGCGTGCCAATCTTGATTGCGGTGCCACTGTTACGCTGGAAGCCACCGGGACCGACGCGGAGGAAGCGCTGACAGGGCTGGAAAATCTGCTCACCGAATTCGCGACCCGAAAAGAATCTTAGTTGTAGCCATCGCCCTATGGTCCGCGTCGAACGATGCATTGCGCTTTGATTGCATGCTCGAAGAAGCGCTTAACTCTGCGTCGGGTTCTGATTAACACCGGCCTTCAGGCCGGTGCCAGGTCGGCCAAAAGAGAGAGTCGTTTTAACGCCTTGCTCCCGTTTCGAAGCCATTGAAAACGGCTGGCGACCTCCGCGGCACACTTAACACCTGGCTAAAGCTAGGTGTTAATGAGATCGCATAGGCGCGGGTGTCTCATAATCTCCGACACGAACGTATGCCCTCCCCTCAATCCTGTCAGCGCTCCGCACGGTTGCGATCCCGGGGCGCCGATAGTCGCCAAGTGAGGGAAAGCTTCTTGACTCAGCCCCATTACCGCAGCGGGGCGCGTCACTGACGCGATTATCGCAGCGGTCGCGCTACTAGAATTCCCGAATCGCTCCGGTATCGCGCGAGATAACTCGAAAGCCGCGCATCGACCACGACCTTTCCGTAATTATTTGGCGCAGACGCGTGCATGAAGTGCAAAACGCCGTCGCTCGTGCGCAAGGCGAGTCCGACGTGCGAGGTCGAGTAATTCCCACGGCGATCTCGCGAGATGATCCCGATGATGTCGCCGCTCCGGAGTTTCGATTCGACCCCGGGCACGCGGCTCTTTGGAATCTGATAAAACGGCCGCGAGGAAACGCGTTCTTCCATTTGGGCGAGCGGCTTGAGCAGCGAACGATTGGCTTTGAGATAACGATAATGTTTCCAGCCGAGACTCATCTCGCGCGCCGAATGCGACACACTCACGCCGCCTAGCTCAGGCGTGAGGTCGTTGACCAACCCGCGCCGATCGTTGTCCGCCAGCCAATCTTCCAAATAATGCAGACGCGACAGATATTCGCCCGTGCATTGACCGCCACGATAACGATCGGTCTCGATGTAACGCAGCAAAGTTTCCGGCGTCCAATTCCCTTCCGACTCCTCCAACATGCGCGCGAACGCCAGTGAGATTTCAAAAAACGTCCAGCAATCCATTCCTTTGAAATTCACCGAGGGCGCTTCGATCCGGTTGTCGATCTCGAGCGTGAAATGTTTGTAGCGCGTCCCGACCAGCGCCTGTCCGATTGCCGCGGTGCGCTCACCGATCGGCAACGCCGGCCAATTCTCGCTTTTCGCCTTCGCCACCAGACGCTCGAAATTGTCCCGGCCTTTGAACACGGTGTTAAACGGCAACCGCGATTCGGATGCGATCGCCATCGCACAAGACCCAAACAGAACGAACACAGCTATCTTCAATCCACCCATATCGCGCACAACAGAATGCGGATTCTTGATGAGATCAAGGAGCGGCGACTTTGTAAGCGCCGTTTATTAATTCGGCGGTTGGCAAACCGCCGCTCCTTATTTGCTGTTGAGCTGCTGCAGTCTTTGGCACCAGATCAACTAATCGGTCACGATCGCGTCCATCAGAATGTCATGCGCTTCGGTTGGGACCGCGTCGAGCAGTTGAAATGAAAAGCCAACGCCAAGCTTGAATGCATCCCTAGCGCGTCCGGCCAACAGGCGATCGAAAAAACCGCCGCCGCGCCCAAGACGACGTCGGTCTTTCGAGAAAGCGAGCCCGGGCACCAGGATAAAATCGATCGTTTCGGGCAGGTGCATCTCGGTGTCTGTGCCCGCGGTTTGCGGGATGATAAACGCGGAAACTCTGCGCGCGTCGCAGTCCAATTTGAGCGGAGTGACGATCGGCTCGCTCGGTAGGGGCGAGAAGAGAACAACGTTCTGCGCTTCCAGCCATTGCGACAAGCCGAGCACGCGTTCGCAAATTTCCTCGGAAAACGATTGCCGATCTTCCGCTGTCAGCTCGCGCAAGCGATGCCGCATTTCCTCCCGGAGGGTAGCCTTCGGCGTTGGGCTCTGATTCATATCCGCAAAAGGTTTGGATTCGAGTTCACCACCTTAACCGCTCGTTGGAAAGTGCCGAAACTGAAATCTTTTGCTTCACCCGCCCTAGCTTATATGCTTCCGCGACCGTGCCGATTCCTTTTTCGAAGAAAAGCCGGAGAAACGTTGTTCGTCAGGCGTCGGAGAACGGCGCCCAAATCAAGAGATCAACGCGCGCGAAGCTGCGACCACGGGTCGATCGGCCTCGACGCAGCTTTCTCGCCGAAGTGCTGATCCCGTCCCTTTTCGTCAAGCGCGCCGGCGATTACGCGCCTCCTGTATTCCCAGAAATTCGCAAAGGCGAGATCGGCATCACCTGGATCGGGCACGCGTCGTTCTTGATCCAGACCTCTGAGGTTAACATTCTCATCGATCCCAATTGGTCGAAGTGGCTTAGCGTGATCAAGCGTCTGAAGAAACCCGGATTTGAAATTCATCACTTGCCCGAGATCGACTTCGTTCTCGTCACGCATGCGCACTTCGATCATCTCGACCGGCGCACCTTGCGCAAAGTCGCGGCCGATCAACCCATCGTCGTGCCCATCGGCGTGGGAAATCTCGTGCACGATCTCGGATTTCATATTGTGCACGAGCTCGATTACTGGCAGACGATCAAACTCGGCCCGATCGAAGTTTCGTTGACACCCTGTTATCATTGGGGCGCGCGTTTCCTGGCCGATTTGCATCGCGGTTTTGGCGGGTTTGCCGTCACCGTAGATGGCCGAACGATTTTTCACTGCGGCGACAGTGCTTTCTTCCCCGGTTTCAGGGAAATCGGCGAACATTACAAGATCGACATCGCGCTTCTGCCCATCGGCGCGTACGAGCCGATTAGCGGCCGCGAAGTTCACATGAATCCGGAAGAAGCGGTCAAAGCGTTCATTGAACTAAAAGCGAAGACTCTCGTGCCGATGCACTACGGAAGTTTCCGCCTCAGCTTCGAGCCGCTGCATGAGCCGTTGGAGCGATTGCAGAGCGCCGCGCGCGAGCATGGCATCCAAGACAAAATGCTCGTTATGACCGAAGGCAAGCCGGTCGTTGTATGAAGAAGAAAACGCTCAACGCGCAACGCTCAACTTTCAACGTTCAATTCGGAGTCCCGTTGGGCGTTGGGTGTTGAGCGCGAGATGGTCGAGCCACGCTCCACGCGTCGTGAATTCCTTTACGCGACCTTCGCCGGTTTCCTTGTCGTCTTTTTTTGTCTGATTCTTCTCTGGCACGATCCGCTTCTTTTCTGGAACGACGATTACGAATTATCGATCTTGCCCGTGTTCGCCGACGTGGCACGCAGCTGGAGCGAAGGTCATCTACCGTTGCTCAGTCCGTCCTCATGGGTTTGCAGCAATCTGGCGGGCGAATTTCAATACGGAACATTTTCCGTTTTCGTAAACGCAGTCGTCGTTCTGGTTTGGAAATTTCCGCTGACGTTTGCGCACCAAGCCGCGGCGCTTTCTATCACGCATTTGTTCGTTCTCGCCACCGGCGCATTCTTGCTTGCGCGCGATCGCAGATTCTCCGTTCCGCTGTCCATCTTTGTCGTCCTTGTCGCCGCGCTCAACGGCTGGATCATTTGCTGGGGCGCAACCGATTGGTTCGGCGCGCTCGGCGCGTTTGCCTGGCTGCCCTGGGCATGGTGGGGACTCGAACGTGCGCTGGATCGAGAACGAGGCCCCTGGCGCTTCTTGTGGCCGGCGCCGTTTGTCTATCTCGTCGTCACCGGGGGATTTCCCTACACCGTTTTAATGCTCGCGCTCTTGATCGCGTGGCTGTCGATCAAATCGCTGGTTCAAATGTGGGAGCGGCCTCAACGCCGCGATTTCGCCGGTCCGGCTCGGACTCGGGACACCAAGGTCCCTCCCACATTGCCGATGTTGTTCGGCGTCGCGCTCGGCTTTGGTCTTTCCGCGCCGGCCTGGCTCGCCATTCTTGATTATGTCCACGGTTCCGCTCGCGGCGTTGAGGCCGCGTCTGCCCATTGGCAGTGGATTGTTCCGTTGCCCGCGCTTCCGGGATTGATCCTGCCGTGCTGGACTGTGAACTGGGCGGACTTTTCCACGCGTCTTATGCCGCACAGCGCGACTGAATTGACGTGCGGGCTTGTCGCGCCAATCGCACTCATCGCCGGATTGATCGATCGCGGCCGCACGCTCGTCAAACAACTCCGTTGGGAACTTCTCTTATTGTTAGTCGTGCTCTTGCTCTCCATGCTGCCGACCACGGGTGTGTTTCGCTGGAGTTTTCGCTGGCTTCCGTTTTTCCATTTGATTCTCGCCCTCTGCGCCGCTGAAGCATTGAAGAATTTCACCGCGGAGCGCGCAGAGATTCCGAAAAGATTCTCTGGGGCCTCTGCGTTCGCTGCGGTAAAAACCCCGGGTCTTATCGGTTTTGGCCTCGTCGCGTTGATCGCAATCACAATGCCGATCTTGCCTACGAA
>WNFR01008516.1_pt1 | contig 11894 bp, 8 predicted proteins | sample 5400221 | NCBI WGS metagenome assembly WNFR01 (sample SAMN13153357, study PRJNA577476) | soil metagenome | isolation source: 40 cm soil under Madrone tree | place: USA:California | collected 2016-06-14 | reverse complement strand
AGAATGGTGATAATGGTGACGACGACGATCAGCTCGATGAGAGTGAACGCCTGTGCGGCGCTAAATGACGAATGACCCACCTTCGCCCGGCTTCGGTGCGGCAGGCGAATGACGAATGACAAATCAATGACGAAGCCAGAATGACGAACTCCAGCCGTCGCGACTTTTTCGACATTCGTCATTCGTGCGTCGTCATTTCGGCGAAGCCGGTTATTGTTGTTGTAAGCCGGTGATGATGCTGATGAGTGGTGTGAACAGAGCGAGCACAATCGTGCCGACAATGAGCGCGAGGAACACAATCATGATTGGCTCCAGCATCGAGGTGATTGCGGCCACAGCGTTATCGACCTCGTCATCATAGACGTCAGCGATCTTTAAAAGCATTTCGGGCAGCTTACCGGTTTCTTCGCCCACATCGACCATGCTGACCACCATCGGCGGAAAAACGCGGCTGGCTTCCAGCGGTTGCACGATCGATTCGCCTTCCTTAACGCTGTCGTGCACTTGGGAGATTGCGCGAGCGATGGAAGAATTACCTGCGGTTTCGCGAGTGATGTTTAGTGCCTGCAGAATCGGAACACCGCTTGTGACCAGTGTTCCGAGCGTGCGCGCGAACCTTGAGATGGCCGTCTTGCGATTCAGATTGCCAAAAAGCGGCATACGCAGTTTGAAACTGTCAATGACGAATCGACCGCCCCTTGTGCGGCCAATGAATTTGTAAAGGGTGATCGCGGCTATGACGACGCCAAGAAGAATCAGGCCATGGTTCTTCACAAAATCACTTGCTCCGATAACAAACCTAGTGACGGGCGGCAACGGTTTGTCGCCAAGCAAGTCGTGGAAAATCGTTTCGAACTTCGGCACAATGAAGACAAGAAGAAAACCCATGATGCCCACTGCCATTGTCATCACGATGCCTGGATAGACCATTGCCGCTACGACTTTGTTTTTGATCTTCGCGGCCTTCTCCTGAAATTCCGAAAGCCGGTTGAGCACAAGCTCAAGTACACCGCCGACCTCGCCGGCTTTGACCATGTTAACGTATAAGTCGTTAAAGATCCGGGGGTGGAGCGCCAGCGCGTCAGAAAATGTGCTACCGCTTTGCACAGAGTCCGCGACCTTGTTGATCGTTCTTTTCAACACCTTGTCGCGCTCCTGTTTCGCCAAGACGTTCAAGCTTCTTAGCAACGGCAATCCGGAATCAATCAGCGTTGCCAGTTGGCGAGTGAAGATCATCATGACTTTTGACTTAACTTTTTTGCGCTGGAAAAGAACAATGCCTTTTTTCGCGCGCGGTTTCGTCACGCCCGCCATCTTCGCTGCGCGCTGGCGAGCTTCCTTGCCGTCCGGACTGCTTATCGCCTCTTCGATAACGCTCGTCGGGAAATAGCCAGCCTGACGCAATTGACTGATTGCCGCATTGCTGGAAGGGGCTTCGACCAAGCCGGTCGCCTCCTGTCCTCGAGTATCGAGAGCTACGTAGTTAAAGCGGGCCATCAGGGGATTACCGAGTTAATGATTTAATGGTTTAGTGATTAAAGCAAGCTGGGCTCGTGGATTCCATTTCGACCGGGTAAATCTCTAAGTCGTTGAATCGCTAAATTCCATTACGTATAGCGCAACACTTCCTCGATCGTAGTGTCGCCAGCGAAGATGCTGCGCAAGCCGTCCTGACGCAGCGTCCCCATTCCAAGCTCGACCGCCTTTTGTTTCAAAGTGACCGTGGGCGCGCGCTCATTGATCAATTCACGAAGCGGATCGGTGATTTTGAGAAGCTCGTAAATCCCTTTGCGTCCTTTGTAGCCCGTATTGTTACAGGCGTCACACCCTTTGCCGTAAAAGAATTGTTTCTCGCCAATATCCGCTCGCGATATCCCCAGTTCCGCGAGTAAGATGTCACTTGGCTGATAAGCGGCGCGGCATTGGAGACAGATACTGCGGAGCAAGCGCTGACCGAGCACGGCCTCCAGTGTCGAGGAAATCAGGAATGGTTCCACGCCCATGTCGATTAAACGCGTGATCGCACCAGGCGCATCGTTCGTGTGCAAGGTCGTGAAGACCAAATGACCGGTAAGAGACGCCTGAATGGCAATCTGCGCCGTCTCAAGGTCGCGTGTCTCGCCTACCATGATCCGATCTGGGTCCTGGCGCAGGAACGACCGCAAGGCTCGCGCAAACGTGAGACCGATACCGTCGTTCACCGGCACTTGCAGAATGCCTTCCAAATCGTATTCGACGGGATCCTCTGCGGTAATCAGCTTCGAATCGATTGTATTGATCTTCCGCAAGCAGGAGTAAAGCGTGGTTGTTTTTCCGGAGCCCGTTGGTCCGGTTGCGATAAAGATCCCGTTCGGCCGCTCGATCATTTCGAGCAGAAAATTGTAAATGTAATCAGGCATCCCGAGCGCTTCGAGATCGAGATTGACGATGCTGCGATCAAGCACCCGCAGGACCAGACTTTCGCCGAATTGGGTTGGTAACGTTGAAACGCGAAGATCAACATTGCGTCCGGCGATCTGCTTCTGGATGCGGCCATCCTGCGGAAGTCGTCTTTCCGCGATATTCATATTGGCCATCACCTTGACGCGCGAAATCACCGGCAAGGCAAGGTGACGGGGCGGCGGCGACATTTCATAAAGCGCCCCGTCGACGCGGTAGCGGATTTTGAATTCGTCTTCGAACGGCTCGAAGTGAATGTCGCTCGCGCGATCCTGGATTGCCTGGTAAAGAATCAGATCGACGAACCGAATGATCGGTGTCGTGTTCGCTTCGGCTTCAACCGCCGCTTCGCCGTTTCCCTCGCGCAATTGCAGAAGCTCGCCAGCTTCCCCAAGCTGCTTGAGAACTTCCTCCATGCTCGTCGTGTCGGTCCCGTAACACTGCTTGATCAGTTCTTCGATTTGCTCTGGCGGCGACACCACGACCTGAATGTCTTTACCGAGCGCGAAACGAAGGTCTTCCGCGGTATGAAGATCAAATGGATCAGCAAGCGCGACTCGTAACGCGGTTCCGCTCATTTCAATCGGAAGTGCGCCGTGCAACCGAGCCAGCCCGCTGGGAATGAAACGCAAAATTTCGGGCGCGATCTCGCGTTCAGTCAGCTCGATGAAGTCCGTGCCAAGACCGTTGGCGATCGTTTGATAGAATTCCGGCTCGCCGATGAAGCCACCATCGATCATCGCCTGCGCGACCGTCTTCCCGTTCAGCTCTACTTCGCTCACGACGTCCTCTGCTTGAGAGGGCTGCAGTACGCGCTGGTCGACGAAAAATTCTGTAAGCTGTTTATGCGTCATCGATTCACGCCTCCGGGGAGCGCACGCGTCTCGCGTGCTGGTTTCGGCGTCGCGCCGAAACAATCTTTCGTTTCTGTTCCGGCTTCAGTTAACATTATCGAGTCCAAAGAAAAGTTCGCGATCGGGAGGACGCGCTCGCCAGCACGCGAGACGCGTGCGCTACCCAATTGAAAACTTGTCGCGGTCATCAGCTCACGTCTCCGACGGTGATCGAAATCACTTCCTCCGCAGAAGTGAGACCGGCCAGCACCTTGCGCACGCCGTCTTCGCGCAATGTCCGCATGCCCAGTTCACGGGCTCGCTGCCGGAGGACAAAGGTCGAGGTGCGTTTGTTGATCATGTGGCGCACTTCATCGTCGATTATGAAATTCTCGAATATGCCCATTCGTCCTTTGTAGCCAATGTGACGACACTGTTCGCATCCAACTGGCTTCATTACCTGCGCTTCAGACAGACGGCCGGCCTCAATTCCTAGCGCGCGCAATTCGGTGTCGGTGAGTTCGCCCGGTTGTTTGCAATTGTTACAGAGGCGCCGGATGAGCCTTTGCGCCATGACCGCACGGACTGAAGACGCAACAAGAAACGGCTGAACACCGAGATCAATCAAGCGTGCCACGGCCGAGGGTGCGTCATTGGTGTGCAGCGTGCTGAACACGAGGTGCCCGGTCAGGCTGGCGTTCGTGGCGATGCTCGCAGTCTCGAGATCGCGGATTTCACCTATCATGATGATGTTCGGCGCCTGGCGCAGCATGGAACGCAAGGCAGCTGGAAATGTCATGCCGATTTCCGAGTTTACCTGGACCTGGTTGATCCCAGTCATCTGATATTCGATCGGTTCCTCTACAGTAATGATCTTGCGGTCTGGTTTGTTGATGTAATTGAGACAGGCGTAAAGCGTGGTCGTCTTGCCGGATCCAGTAGGTCCGGTAACGAGCAGAATGCCATCAGGTAGTTTGAGCAGGCGCTCAAAGGTTTCCTGGTCGTCGGAAAGAAATCCAAGCTCCGGCAAGCCCAGCTTCAGGCTGGATTTATCCAGTATGCGCATGACGATGCTCTCGCCGTGATTGGTGGGCATGGTCGAGACGCGAAGATCGATCGGCTTCTTCTTGATTTTTACCTGGATGCGACCGTCCTGTGGCAAGCGTTTCTCTGCGATACTCATCGACCCGGTCATGATCTTGAGACGGCTGAGAATGGCTGATTGCAGACGCTTCGGTGGCGCTTGCATTTCTTGCAGCACGCCGTCAATCCGGAATCGGACGCGAAATTTTTTATCCAGCGGTTCCAGATGAATATCGCTCGCGCCGGCACGGTGCGCCTCGATCAGCAACATAGATACGAGCCGGACAATCGGTGCATCTGCTTCGTCGACTGCGGCTGCTTCCGCGCCGTCGCCAAATTCCAGGCCGAGATCGATGTCTTCTCCAATTTTTTTCTGCAGGACGTCCGCTGCTTCATCGGCCGTGCCGTAGTATTTAATTAAGGCCTCACGAATTTTCTTTGGGCTCGTGCAAACTAGTTCCAATTCGCGTTGGAGCAGAAAACTCAGGCTGTCCATCGTATCGATGTCGAGCGGGTTGCCCACTGCGACCACGAGGCCGGTTTCGCCGAAACTGACTGGAATCACTTTGAAGCGGCGCGCATCTTCTCCGCGGATCTGGCTGATCACTTGCGGCGGAATCACCATGGACGAGATATCGATCCAATCCATGTGCGCTTGCGCGGCGAGCGTGCGTGAGACTTCCGCGTCGGAGACGGTTCCGTCGTTGATCAGAACGTCGATCACGCCAGGCTCACCGTTTAGATGCGAACGGGCACCGTCGATTTGCTGACGTGTGACGAGTCCTCCGTCCTCGAGGACTCTGAGCACGTATTCTTCGTTGTGTTGCACCGGGGGAAAAGGATTACCGAGCAGCCAGTTTACTGCAAACGGGCTTTATTTCCAGCGGCGTACTGGTTAGCGCCAACGGCGCTGTCTCATGTCAGCCTGGGGCATCGCCTCAGGAAATCGATTGGCGTTAGACAAAGCGCTGAAAGCGCGAGTCAGTTCAGCGCAATCATCAAACGAACCGGCGCCCAAAAATGAATGGCGCTTTCAGCGCTACTTCGTTTCGGTGTCGACGAATCCTGGGGCGTCTGCCCCAGGCTTTGAATGAACGCTGCGCCGTTGGCGCGAAACGTATGCGCGATGTCCTCAGGAAGCCAACAATCACTCCACGGTTACGCTCTTGGCGAGATTGCGTGGTTTATCGACGTCGCGGCCCAGTTCAACGGCTAGATGATATGCCAGGAGCTGAAGTGGGACCACATTCAGGATGGGCATCACGTAGTCGGGCACTTCCGGCAACACCACGACGTCGTTGGCGATCCCTTTAAGATGCTTCGCACAATTTCCGCTTGTAAGCGCGATGATGGGACCCTTGCGAGCTTTGACTTGCTCGATGTTGTTCAGATTTTTCGAAAATACCGAGTCATCAGGCGCGATAAAGACGGAGGGCAAATCGGAACGAATCAGCGCGATGATCCCGTGCTTGAGTTCAGCGCTCGGATGCCCTTCGGCAAATAGATAGGTAATCTCCTTCATTTTCAGAGCGCCTTCGAGAGCGATGGGAAAGTTGAACTGCCTCCCGAAGAACAGAAATCCATTTGCGCTGGCGTATTTTTTGGCAATCGCCTTGATTTGATCGTTCAGGCCCAGAACCGCATCGATCTGCCCGGGCAACGCTTCCAGAGCTTCGATGACGCGACTTCCTTCAGCCGTGGAAAGATTCCGCATCCGCCCGAAGAGCAGCCCGAGCAGCGTGAGAATAACAAGCTGCGACGTGAACGATTTTGTGGCTGCCACGCCGATCTCCGGTCCGGCGTGCATGTAAACTCCGCCGTCGCTTTCGCGCGCAATCGTGCTCGCGACGTTGTTGCAAATCCCGAGCGTGCGAAAGCCTTTGCGCCGGCTTTCACGCAATGCACCGAGCGTGTCCGCTGTTTCGCCGCTCTGGCTGATGGCGAACACCAGCGTCTCCGGAGTCATCGGCGTATTCCGATGGCGAAACTCGCTCGCGTAATCGACTTCGGTCGGAATGTTCGCCAGTCGCTCGATCAAGCATTCGCCGACCCTGCCGGCATGCAGCGCTGTGCCGCAACCGGTGAGAACGATGCGCCCGACATCGCGCAGCTCAGGCGGCCCCATGTTCAAGCCACCGAGTCTTGCTGTGCATTCCTCAGCATTGAGACGGCCGCGCATCGCGTCGCGCACCGTGTTTGGCTGCTCAAAGATTTCCTTGAGCATGTAGTGGGGATAATCACCCTTTCCGATGTCCTCGGCTGTGAATTCGACTTTACTAACGGGATGCTCCGTGCTGTCTCCGGCGAGCGAAGTGATCTCGAATTTCTCCGGCCCGGCCGCCACCACATCGAAGTCGTTCAAGTAAACCGCGTCGCGGGTGTAAGCGACAATCGCGCTCACATCGCTGGCCAGGAAATTTTCGCCGTTGCCAACCCCGAGCACGAGGGGACTTCCACGACGCGCGCCGATCATGAAATCCGGCACGTCAGCATGGACCAGCGCGATGCCATATGTGCCGATCACTTGTCGAAGCGCCGTACGAACAGCGTCAAAAAGGCGGGCCTTTTTTCCGGGAGCGTCCACGGTGCTGGCGCACGAGTCGTCGTAGATTTTCCCAATCAGATGGGCGAGTACTTCGGTGTCGGTCTCCGAACGAAAGCTCGTATCGCCGTTGCGGATGAGTTCATCCTTCAGTGCCTGATAATTTTCGATTACCCCGTTATGAACCAGGGCCAGCTTGCCACTGGCGTCGAAGTGCGGATGCGCGTTTTCGTCGGTCACCTTGCCGTGCGTGGCCCAACGCGTGTGGCTGACGCCCAGCGAACCTGATACTGGTTGCTTCCGCACTAATTTTGTGAGCGCCGCAATGCGTCCCGCACATTTGCGTGTCTCCAGACGTCCTTTCTCCACGATAGCGAGGCCGGCTGAATCGTAGCCTCGATATTCAAGGCGACGCAGTCCGTCGAGTAAAATTGGTGTCGCCTTAGCGCGCCCCACGTAGCCAACAATTCCGCACATATTCTGGACTGTAGCGGTAGGCGTGCCGCCCGCAACGATTACAAAAGATGTAGCCACGCCCCGGCGGGGCGTTTACTCACGTGATGTGGAGCGCCCCCCGGACGGCGCACAGCGCCGTGGCTACAGCGCCGCGAGTTCATTAGGTAGGCTGGAATGGCGGCTGCATCACGCAAAAATAGTTGCCGCAAATTGTGGCCGCCAGATTATTGATTGATAACGATGCAGCCGCAGCGCGATTCAGTTCCGAAAAATTCAACCCCGAAAGTGGAGGGGGCACTGCCACCCGGCACACTACAGCGAACGCTTGCAATCATTATGGGCGGCGGCGCCGGCACGCGTTTGTTTCCGTTGACGAAAGATCGCGCCAAACCCGCCGTGCCGCTCGGTGGTAAATATCGCATCGTCGATATTCCGATTAGCAATTGTCTGAACTCCGGGCTGCGCTCGATCTACGTGCTCACGCAATTCAACAGCATGTCGTTACACCGGCATATCCAGGCGAGTTACAAGTTCGATAATTTTTCGCGCAGCTTCGTGGACATTCTTGCTGCGCAACAAACGCCCGCCGGCTCGCAATGGTACCAGGGAACTGCCGACGCGGTCCGGCAAAACATGCGCTACTTCCTCGAGCGGCCCTATGATTACTATCTGATCTTAAGCGGCGACCAGCTTTACCGGATGGATTTTCGGGCGCTGCTGCATCAGCATATTAAATTTGGCGCGGACATTACGCTTGCTACTAAACCGGTAGCCCTGCACCAGGTTTCAGAGTTTGGAATCATGCGTAGCGGTGTCGACCGCCGCATCACAGGCTTCATCGAAAAACCCGAGGATGAATCTGAGTTGCGGGAGATGAAGATGAGCCGGGAGCTGCTCCGTGCCATCGGTTCTAAGGAAGAAGAAGAACTATTTCAGGCGTCGATGGGTATTTACCTTTTCAACCGGAACGTGCTCATAGAATCTTTGACGAGCGATCTGTTCGATTTTGGGAAACACATCATTCCGGCATCGATCAAAGATCGGCATGTCAGCGCGTTTATCTTTAAGGGTTATTGGGAGGACATCGGAACGATTCGAGCGTTTTACGAGGCGAACCTCGATCTTACGGACGTCGTGCCTGAATACAGTTTTTTCGAACCCGAGTCTCCGATCTATACGCATCCACGTTTTTTGCCGGGAAGCAAAATTAACGGCGCCACCCTGCGGCAGGCGATTATCTCAGATGGCTGCATTATCTCGGACGCGCATCTGGAGCGATGTGTGGTTGGGATACGCAGCGTGATTCAAAGCGGCGCGACCATCCGGAACAGCATCGTGATGGGCTCGGATTATTTTGAGCTCGGACAAACCGATTCGTTGCAGCCGCCTATTGGCATCGGGCGCAACTGCGTGATTGACCGCGCCATCATCGACAAAAACGCGCGCATCGCCGATGGCGTCGTGATTACGCCGGAAGGCAAACCGCGGAACTTCGATGCAGACAATTATTTTATCCGTGACGGCATCGTGGTGATACCGAAAAACGCCGTCATCCCAGCCGGTTTCTGGATTTGAGAGGAACCTGTGTGGGGCTCTGCTCAGCGCAGTTGACCTAAGACGCGCGCAAGTCCGCCGAGGAGGCCGGACGCTTCAGCGTTTCTGCTAACGTCTGTCGGTCATCGCCTGGGGTTGCCCACCTGTTGTTTCCCATTTCTCCTGTTTATTCCACGGCATCGTTGAATCGTGATGATCGTCTGGATCTTGGACAAGGGCAGTTTGCTTCTGTGTTGCACACGAGGTCAATGCTACCACGAATGCACACAGCAAAACGGGGACGACGATTGTTCGAAGGCTACGGACTTGTGCCAGCATATATCACACTGTCTCCGGGTTGTACTTGGACGCCGCGCGCCACACTGTTGGTGATGATATCGCCGATAGCCGTCGCCGGTTCAACTGAAGAAATGCGAATTTTTCCAATCAGGGTCCCATCCCGCAGAACAAGCATTTCAGAGTTGGTCTCGACGCCGTTCCGAGCACCGAGATTTAACACCACGAAGTTGTAAGCCTGATTGTAGGCGAGCACGGCGCCGTGCACACCTGCGCGATGGGGGCTGACTGTTTCTCGCTGAGTGCTTGCAGTTTCGCGCCGTTTTTTCGTTTCCTTTGGCTGGCTTGAACGCCCCTGGCTATCCTGGATCTTTTCGGCGAGGAACGCTTTTTCCTTTTCCGCGCTATCGAGTTGACGGCGGAGATCATCGAGTTGCGATTGCAAAGCAGCGGTCTGCGCACTCTCGGAGGGAGAACTGCCAGCGATGGAAGGGTTAGCGTTCTTTCCCGCTTCTTCTACGCGCTTTTGGAGCGAAGCGATCTCTTGCTGATTGGCATCTAGTTTGGCTTGCAGAGCGGTTTTCTCTTTTTGGGCTTGCGCCAGTTCTGCTTCCGCTTTCGACGCGCGATTTTCTGCTTCAGAAAGTTTGCTCTGTTGTTCTGTTCCGGGCGTTACGCCACTTGGGGCATTCTGTTTTTCCTGTGCCTGTCGGCGCTCGGCGGCGTCACCCACGGCGTGTACGTTCGCCGCGTTTGCGCGGAGCACTTTCACTTTTTGGCTGTTCAAAAAGCCGAAAAACGCCGCCACTACCAGGAATGCTATGGCGAGTCCGGTCACGCTTTTTGACGTGGCTCCGAAAACCGCCGATTCCCTGGGCGTCATTAGGCGTGCTTTTTAACAAGGGATCATGCGCAAATGCAATCGCAATTAGCCAAGCGCAAGCGACGACGAGCTTATTTAGAGCGCAAGAAAGCAGCGCAGCGAGCCAGCGCGACGCGGCCAGCGCCAGGCAAGCAACGAACGAGCAAGGAACCCGTTCCCACGGAGTAATTCTATCTAACTCGAATTGCTGGAAGAATTTTTGTTCTTTGGTCGATTCAGTGGAGTCTCGCAATGCCGGAGCGCGCTCGTTATCTGATCGTCGATGGCCACAGCGTTATTTTTGCCTGGCCAGAGCTGCGCAAACTTCATGCGCGCCGTTCCTCGCTGGCGCGCGAAGCCTTAATCAAGCAGTTACGCGACTATCAGGATTGGACCGGTGTGCGCGTCGTCGCAGTTTTTGATGGGAAAGGCAAAAAGGTGGAGGCGACTGCTGACCCAGCGGACGTGCAGATTTTCTATTCGCGCAGTGGGCAATCCGCCGATGCCATCATCGAACGATTAGCGAGCAAGTATGCCAAACAGTACGAGCTGGTGGTTGCCACGTCCGATTCAATGGAGGCTGAAACCGTGCATGCGTGCGGCGCTGAGTCGATTTCGCCTGATGGGTTGCGGGGACTTATTGCTGACGCCCGACGCTAAAGTGATGTAGGAATTCTGTAGCCACCGGCCTGTGGCCGGTCAGTTTGGCGTTAACCTTCAGTTTGTGAGACGGCCCACGGGGCCGTGGCTACACCGCGCCTTTATAGCCCCAACTTTTTTTCAATCTCTTTTACTCGCGCCAAGAGTTTTCCGAGCCGGTGGACCCAGGCAATCTGTTGCTTTGCCTCTGGAAGCGGAACCGCTGGATAACCGAACCAAACGCCGCCCGGAAGGCTCTTGGAGACTCCGCTTTGCGCCGCAATCATTGTTCCCTCAGAAATTTCCAGGTGGCCTGCAATGCCTACTTGCCCCCCCATCATGACGCGCTCGCCCACTCGGGTGCTTCCGGAGATTCCAGTCTGCGCCACGATCACGGAATTTTTTCCGATCACGACGTTGTGCGCGATCTGCACCAGGTTGTCAATTTTCACGCCTTCTTGAATCCAGGTCCGGCCAAACCGCGCGCGGTCGACCGTAGTGTTCGCGCCGATCTCGACATCGTCGTCGATCTGAACAATGCCGAGCTGTTGAATCTTTTGCTGTCGGCCATCGACCATTTCAAAACCAAAGCCGTCCGCGCCGATGACTGCGCCGCTGTGGATGATCACGCGCGATCCAATGCGGCTCCGCTCGCGAACAGTTACGAGTGGGTAAATCAAACACGCGGACCCAATCGTTGTCTCATGGCCGATGTAACTGCCTGCGCCGACAATTGTGTCATCGCCGATTGCTGCCCCTGCCTCGACCACCGCATGCGGTTGGATCGATACGCGCTCTCCGAGTCGGGTGCTTGGATCAACGACTGCGCTTGAATGAACACCAGCGGCAAACGTAATCGGCTTTGGCGCGAATTGCAGAACGAGTCGCTCGAAAGCCTTCGTCGGATTTGAAACGCGAATCTGAGCGAGGGTGATCGACTCAGCAAAATCGGCCGGAACAAAAACTGCCGACGCGCGCGTCTTACGCAGCAGACCGATATACTTTCGGTTTGTGAAAAAGCTGACTTCTCCGGGAGTTGCTTCCGCCAATGATGCTGCGCCCGTGATTTGCAGCGATGGATCGCCTACGAGTTCGCCACCGGACAGCGCTGCCAGTTCTTTAACAGTGAAAGTCACGGGAGTGGTTAAACTGTTGAAGCGTCAAGGTAGGGCGGGCAGTCCTCTGCACGCCGCGGCTCGCACGGGAGTGC
>WNFR01012206.1_pt1 | contig 11895 bp, 12 predicted proteins | sample 5400221 | NCBI WGS metagenome assembly WNFR01 (sample SAMN13153357, study PRJNA577476) | soil metagenome | isolation source: 40 cm soil under Madrone tree | place: USA:California | collected 2016-06-14 | reverse complement strand
ACCCTCGTTCCTCGCGCCGGACTATGAAATCATCGTCCATCAACATCCTCCTCTTCAGCTGGCCGCTTTGACCAGCACGCCCTCGAGACTGGCATCCAGCTCGCGCGCGACTGCCGTGACACGCTCATCGCCGAACTGGCCAAAGAGAGAGGAGGGCCGGTCATATTCGAAGACCGCGCGGCCTGCCTCGTTCTCGTGCAGCACGACGCGCAGCGGCGCGTAGAGCGAGGCCGGCAGCTGATGTTGCGTCATTCTCGTGGCAGTCAGCGGATTGCCGATGTCGTACTGCACCGCCTTGCGGGGCTGGCCAGTGATCTGCAGCAACCCGCCGTGATCCCTGCTGTTGAATATCGAAAGCTCCGGACCACGCTCCAGCTCCTGTCTGGCCCGGTGGCTTTCACCGTATTGCAACAGCACGAAAATCCTGGCGTCGAGCAGGGGAACTGAGCTTTCAAGCGCGGCCTTCACGTCTGAAAAGGAGTTCCTGGACTCGATCTTGATGTGTTCAATCTGTATTGGTTGCCGGGTAACGACGGGATCAGTCATAGCAGGTCCCATGAACTCAGGTGGTTACTGTTTCATCCCGTCATTCCCGCGAAAGCGGGAATCCAGGGCACCCTCTTGTGTCGGTAGCCCCCTGTTCAGGCCAGGGGCAGGCTCTGGACCCCCGCTTTCGCGGTAGGGTATGCACAGATCTCATGGCCAGGCAGATGGCCGAAATATCCCCCTCTCCGCCCCTGGGGGCGGAGAGGGTCGGGGTGAGGTGGGGGATCCCCGCGTTCCGAACCGCGGCGCCACCCACCTCACCCTCCCGTCGCTGCCGCGCCGGGTCCCTCCCTCTCCCCCCGCAAGCGGGCGGAGAGGGGCAAGACGCTCGCGAAAGATCGGTGCCAGCCGAAATGTGTGCATACACTAGCGTTTTCGCGGCGGTGACGATAATGAAATGTGGAGCGTAAGGGTCGGGGTCATCGGCTCGTTCTACCGCGTGCAACCTGGATTGCGGACCAGATCTTTTGCGGCGTGAGAGGCATGTCGAGACGCGCGATACCGAATGGCGCCAGCGCATCGAGCACCGCGTGCACGATCGTCGGCGGCGCGCCGATCGAGCCGCTCTCGCCGATCCCCTTCACCCCGAGCGGGTTGGTCGGAGACGGCGTCTCCTGGAACTGCGATCTGATGCCGGGGAGCGAATCTGCGCGCGGCACCGCGTAGTCGAGCAGTGAGCCGGTCAACAGCTGGCCGGTCTCGCGGTCGTAGCACACCTCCTCAAAGAGCGCCTGCCCGATCCCCTGGACCACCCCGCCATGGATTTGCCCGGTGGCGAGCAACGGGTTGATGATCACACCCGCGTCATCCACCGCGACATAATCGAGGATCTCGACCGCCCCGGTCTCCGGGTCGACCTCGACGTAAGCCATGTGAACGCCCGACGGCGCTCCCATCCCAGTGGGATTGTAGAAGAGCGTCTCGTCCAAACCGGGCTCCACCCCGTCGGGCAGGACGTGACCCAGATACGCCATTCTCGCGACTTTGGCGAAGGCCAGCGGCGCAATCCCTGTTCCCGGAACAATAAAGCTTCCGCCCTCGTACGAGAGGTCCTCAGCAGCGGTCTCCATCATCTCGGCTGCGATCTTCTTCGCCTTCTCGACGATCCGCCCCGCACAAACCTTGACGCTCGATCCGCCGACCGGCATCGAGCGCGAGTTGAACGTCCCGTGCCCGGCCTGGACCTGTTTCGTGTCTCCCTGCACAACGTCGATGTTTTCCACCGGCATCTGCAGGGCGTCGGCGGCGATCTGCGCCAGCACAGTCGCGTGCCCATGGCCATGGCTCATGGAACCGGAGTAGACTGTCGCTCTTCCGCTCGAATCGATAGCAACTCGCGCGCTCTCCCAGCCGCCCCGGTCGAACCCGATAGCGGCCAGGCGACGCGAAGGCGCCATGCCGCACATCTCGGTGTAGGCGGCGACGCCAATACCGCGATAGCGCCCAGCGCTGCGCAGGCGCTGCTGCTCGTCACGCCGGCTGGCATAGTCGAACGCAGTGACGGCCTTGTCGAGACAGCCCTCGTAATCGCCGCTGTCATAGATCACGGACCGGCTGCCATAAGGGCGGTAGGGGAACTCGGATTGCGGCACGAAATTGATCCGCCTCACTGCGACCGGGTCGAGACCGAGATGGCGGGCAACCGCCTCAATGGTGCGCTCCGCAATGTAGGCACCCTCGGGCCGCCCATACCCACGATAGGCGTCGACCGGCACGGTGTTCGTGACAATCACCTTCGAGACGGCCTCGAAGTTCTCGATCTTGTAGGTCCCCGTACCGTAGCTCACCGTGTTCACGGTGGGACCGCCCGAGGCCATGTTAGAGAGGTAGGCGCCGACATTGCCGAGCGTCTCGACCTTCATGCCGAGGATGCGGCCGTCATTGCGAAAGGCCGCCTCGATCAATTCCGTGTGCGCCCGGCCGTGACTGGTCGCCTGATGACTTTCCGACCGCGATTCCCACCATTTGACTGGATATCCGAGTTCGCCGGCCAGATAGGCGCAGAGCAGCTCCTCGGGGTAGAGGTGCATCTTCGCCCCAAAGCCTCCACCGATATCCGGCGCGATCACGCGCAGCAGATGTTCGGCAATACCCACCGTTTCGGCGATCCAGCGCCGGTGCATGTGAGGGACCTGACTGGGCAGGTAGATCGTCAGTCGGCCTTCAACGTCTGGCTCGGCGAGAATCGCGCGGGTCTCGAGACAGGTCGGAATGAGCCGGTTGTTGACGAGGCGTAAACGCAGGACCTGATCCGCCTGGCGAGCCGCCGCGGCGTAATCGCCCCCGCCGATCTTGAAGTACGTCGTGAGATTGTTCGCAACGTTTTCGTGGAGTTGCGGGGCGCCGTCGCCAATGGCGACCTCCTCGTCGGTCACGGCCGCCAGCGCCTCATAGGTAACTTCGATGCGCTCCAGCGCGTCGTAGGCCGCCTCGCGTGTCTCGGCGACGGTCAGCGCGACGCATTCGCCGACGAAACGAACCCTGTCGACCGCCATCACCGGCCGGTCCGGCACTACCGTGCCAGGCACGACCCAGTTCGGCTTGATGTTGGCGATCTTGCCGGAGAGATCGACACCGGCGAGAGCGAGGCGCACGCCAGCGCTGGCCCTGGCTGCGGAAAGGTCTACGCCAGTGATGAGAGCGTGCGCATGCGGCGAACGGAGGATCGCCAAGTAAAGCATGCCGGGCAGTTTTATGTCATCGACATAGTGCCCGTTGCCGGTGACGAATTTAATATCCTCTCGTCGGCGATCCCGTCAGGATCGAGCGTGCTGTCCGGCCGGTCCGCCGGATCCGGCCGCCTCGCGTTCCGCACCTCGCCGTCGATCACGAAATGGGCGATGTGGATGCCCTTGGGCGCGAGCTCACGCGCCGTGCTCTGCGCTAGACCACGCAAGGCAAATTTGCCCATAGCAAAAGCCGCAGAGAGTGGATACCCCTTCACGCTGGCACTGGCGCCAGTCAGCAGAATCGCGCCGCGGCCGTGCGGTATCATGCGCCGTGCCGCCTGCTGGACGACGAGGAACCCGCCATAAGCCGATATCTCGATCGCTTTCCGCACGGCTTCCGGGTCGAGCTCGGCAATCGGGCCATGCGCCGGTGCAGTGGCAGCGTTATAGAGAACGACATCGGGTTCCCCCAGTCGCGCATCGACGTCGTCGAACAAGCGCGCGACCGCCGCGGGCTCTGACGCATCGACGGCGAATGTTTGCGCGCGGGTCTCGGTGGCGAGCGGCGCCAGCTTCTCAGCATTGCGCGCCGCCAAGCCCACCTCGAGACCAGCCGACGCCAAATCGCGGGCAACCGATGCGCTGATGCCCGGGCCTGCCCCGACGATCAGAGCAGTGCGATAGGGAATATCTGTCATGACCAACTCCTGATATGTCACTGCGGGGCTCGGCCACTTCACTGCGGCGGCGCTCGGCCGCCTCTCCGCGGTCCGGTGCGGATTGCCATCGGCACCAAGGCCGTTGAATTTAGAGCATATGCGCCTAAATAAGCGTATGTGCACGGGTGTCAAGAGACGAGGATCAACATGTCTGGGGACGCCTTCTTAGGGCCTGATGCCTGCAACTGCCTCGCCGTGCGCCAAGCCGCCCGGCACATCACGCAGTTTTACGATCAGTTTCTGGCACCGAGCGGGCTGCGCACGACGCAGTTTTCGATACTCGCAGAACTGCGGCGAGTTGGGCCGATGACGATCAACGCCCTCGCCGCGGATCTCGTCATGGACCGGACAACCCTTGGACGGAACATCCTGCCGCTGGAGCGCGATGGCCTGGTCGCGGTCGAGAGGGGAAGCCGCGATCGCCGGACCAAGGCGCTGCGCCTGACCGAGGCCGGTGCGGCTCGATTCCGAGCGGCGGTGAAGGGATGGGCCCAAGCGCAGACGCAATTCGAGACGGCGTCCGGGGCCAAACGCACCGTGGCCATACGCACCCTCCTCCACGCCGTCGCCGCCACCGACCTCGGCACAACCCGCCAATAACGGCGCGCGCCAGCGCCGCATTCTGCTCTTCACCGGGACCGCCGATCGCCATCGGGATCATGCCGACGATCATCGCGGCAGCCGTCATCAGCAGGCGCCGAAACCGGGTGCGACTTGCAGAGATGGCCGCATCGAAGGCACTTATCCCCGCGAGCCGCTGCTCGCGCGCGAACGTCACCAGCAGGATCGAGTTGGCCGAGGCGACGCCGACCGCCATGATCGCGCCCAACGCCTCGTAGCGACGCCCGCCTATCTGGCGGCCTTCCTCGCCGCGAACCTTTTCCCCCGCTACGGAAGGCGAAACAGACCGAGCAGGAGGCAGCGGGAATAAGTTCCTAGGAGGGACGGATTTGTCGAAGCCGTTGGCAGGCGGCTGGCGCGTGGACACAAACTCGTCGACGAGGTGAGCCGTGACGTTGACCCGAGCCAGTCGAAAAGCGATGCAGCGACCACGTAACCGGTGCGTTGAATTTCAAAACCAGCCCATAACCCGAGTTCGGCCTTATGGGTCCGGCCGGCGGGGGTAACCGCGGACCGGACATTTCAGCCTCAGCTCAGGACAAACCCGGCGTAACCGGCGTCGGCGGATTCCTTGCACTTCTGCAAGTACACGGCAGCCCGCCGGGGTAGACCAGCATCTCGCGCTTCTTGCCTGGGATGTTGGCGCCCATGTACCAGGACTGCGCGCGCGGAAACAAAGTCGCATCGACCAGTTCGGCGACATGGTCGCGCCAGGCTTCCTCCGCTTCCGGCGTCGCCTCGATCCGGCGGAGGTTGTTACGCCGCATGTGCTCGATGCACGCGACGACGAAGTCGCCCTGCAGCTCGGCGCAGGTCGGCCCGTTGCAGAACGCCGACGGGCTTTGCGGGCCGTAGATATAGAGCAGATTCGGGAAGTGCGCGCTCGCCATGCCCAGATGCGCGCGCGAGCCGCTGGACCACTTCTCCCGCAGCGTCTCGCCGTTCGTGCCGCGAATGTCGATGCTGGTCAGGCCGCCCGTAACGGCATCAAACCCCGTCGCCAGTACGAGAATGTCGAGCTCCACTTCCCTGTCCTTCGTCCTGACACCCGTCGGCGTCACTCGTTCGATTGGGGACTCGAGCAGGTCGACAATTTGGACGTTCGGCTGATTGTACGCCTCGTAGTAGTGCTGCTCCAGGGACGGCCGCTTAACGCCGAACGGATGCAATGGCTTCATTGGTGCGAGCTTCTCCGCGACGGTCGGATCCTTGATCCGTGCGCGCACTTTGTCGCGCCAGAACGCATAGGCGGTATCGTTGGCCTCCTCGTTGCTCAGCACGTCCTGGTACGTGCCGATCCAAGGGAAGAAGCCGCCCCGGTTCCACAGATCCTCGTACGTCGCCTGCCGTTTCTGCTCCGAAACATCGAGCGCGTTCTTCGGGCAATTATATACTTGACAAAAGCGCAGTAGATCCTTCAACCTGGGCGCGTGGGAACGACTTTCTCGCCGACGGGAGCGAGGAGGGCGATGAAGCGCGCCTGCCATGTGATCGCGTATTCCCCGAGCTAGTGAGCTTGTGGGAAATGCTCCATAGTTCGCTGTATGCAATATCATTTCATTTGAACATCATCTGCGAGATTCGATCGAGATTTCGACGCCATAGAGCCGACATTGACCCCGACTCCAACGATATCATCTCGAAAGAGATCCCATTTTTGATCAAGACACTGAAATATACCAGAGATCTATGTAAGAGACATAAGCTACCGGATTCTGCAGACAGAATACAGAATGCGGAGCATGAAGTTAGTTTCCTTGTCGATCTTTGGAAGATAAACGGCGATACAGATGCGCTTATAGAGAAAGTCTTAACACAACTTGACTTAATTGACGAAATTTTCGCGCGCGAGTCTAGAAAACATCAGTTTGCGCACATAACGCCCATTAAAGCACAGTTACTCTTGTCGATAGAATCGCAATGGTCACACATATGGAAAAATTTTCCATCAGTGGAAGCGCCATCGCGGGCAGCTATAGAGGCATATGCGGTCGGCCTCAACGAAGCGTCGGTTTATCACATGATGATGGCAGTAGAGCCCGGATTGAAAACTCTGGCCCGTCGCCTCAGGGTAAAATACGATCGGCAGGTGTGGGATGCCATTATAGCGGACATAAAGAACGCGCTTCGCGTTGCGGTTGGTGCCCGCAGAAGCACCCCAAAAGGATCGCGTCCTCCATCGCCAGCTGCGGCGGCTAGGCTGCGTGCTGATATAACTCTGTTTTCAGAGGCCGCCATAGAGTTCGTGTGGTTCAAGGAGGCTTGGAGGAATCACGTTGCACATGGTCGCGCAAAATACGATGAGAACGATGCGCTGAAGGTCATCACTCATGTTCACGGGTTCATGGAGCGGCTTTCCACCCGATTGCGAGAGCGACGATGAAGAAACCGGCTAAAACGCAGCCTTCACCTGATCCAATGGGGCGCACAAAGGAGATCATGCGGCGGCTGGCGGAGATGCCACCCAAGCCGCATGAGCCGATCGGGAAACAACCAACAAAACGACGGGATAAATCGAAGGATAAAAAATTGTAGTTGAGCGATATCAGCACTGCACCCCGTAAGGGCAGCGCGATCGGGAAGGTGGGTTGTCGAGCATCGGAATGCGGGGCGGAGCAAGATTGGCTGGCGGAGGCATATACTGGGGTTGCGGCGATTGATTCAGATAGGGCGATGGAATGTTCTGCGGTGCATAGGGCGTGTTGTACATCGCTGGCGGGGTGCCGCCGGGACCGGTTTGGTACATCCATCCTTGGGCTTGAGCGGAGCCACAAATCGCGAGCGATAGAAAGGCGGCGGCAAGCATCGATTTGCGCATCTTCGATTCCTTTTTTGTAGCGAAAAGATTCGACCGCTCTAGGTTCAATAAGAATGAAGCGCGAGTGTCTCAGAAAAATTTCCGTCCGAAGATGCGTCTCCGAAGCGGAAGAGCCGCCTATTGCGGGTTTCGGGTCGTCTTCCCACTGATCGTGTGGTAGAGGAGATGCGCGAGGGACGGGCTAAGGACTGCCATCCTGCCCGTCTGCTGCCGCCCTATGACCTTGCCTCGGCTTGTGTAAATATAGCCGAGCGAGGGTCAATTGTCGAACTGTGTGTCTGGGGGCCGCTATGACGGAATTCTCCATCAGATAGCGTCGGTTATCAGGGCGTCGGCAAAAAGCGCCACACCCGAATGGTGTACATCAATATTGCTTCCCTCCGGACTTTTCAGCAGCGAACCTCCGCAGATTTTGGAGGCTACCGCGTGCCCTGACCGCGTTGCAATACCGGGTGAACTCGTCCGGATCGATCTCAATCTGAGTGACGGTATGGCCGCGATTGAGCCAATCTGCGCTCTGCTTTGTTTCGAGATAGAGCCATTCATCATAGGTGTCGGGCATGTCCGGGTGCAAAACGTGCCTGAGGGCATCATAGTGCTGCGGCAGGATTTTCGGTGAGTACAGGATAGCCATGCGCTTATCCCCGTGCTTCTGCGTCAATCCGCCGATAGGTCAAGCGCTTGCCGGCGATGCCGCGCATGATCGCGTCGGTACGTTGTTTGTCGGTGAAACCGAGCGCCACGCGGTAGTTGTAGCGGAAATCGAATTCGCAAAGATAGCGCTTCAAATTGGCCTGGCTCACATGGTGATAGACGCCGTAGATCCCGCGCTTGAGGATTGAGAAGTATCCTTCGACTGTGTTAGTATGAGCATCGCCGCGAACATACTCGTCTATCGAATGGTTGACGGTACGATGACTTGCAAATTGCTCGCCGACACTCCAATAGACCCCACTCTCGTCCGTCCTAAAATGAGATGCCTTAGCGATTGCGTCCACGATGATGGGCTTCACGGTCGCGGCGGTCACGTTCGGAACATGGAGATGGAAGCTGCGCACCTTGCCGCCGCGCTCGACGAGCGCCAGGACAGGCTCCTTCGGGGGCGTAGCCTTATAAGCACGGTTCTTCGCCTTGCCGCCAGTGAAAGTCTCATCGCTTTCGACGAACTTGCCTTCGCCGCCGAGCGGCCCGAAATGTCCTTCGCGCATCGCCTCGCGGATGCGCATCGTCATGAACCATGCGGTCTTGTAGGTGACGCCAAGCATGCGATGGAGCTGGTGGCTGCTCACGCCCTTTTTCGAGGACGAGAGCAGGAAGGTTGCCAGCCACCACTTCGTCAACGGAACCTTGGAACGTTCAAAGACGCTTCCGACCTTGACGGTGAACTGACCCTCACAGCCATTGCAGTAATAGAGGCCGGGACGGTGCGAACGCTTCTTACCGCCGATCAAGACGATTCGTTCGACCGAACCGCAGTGTGGGCAGACCGGACCATTTGGCCAGCGGACAGCTTCGAGAGCTTCACGCGCGGCGTTCTCGTTGGTGAAGATTGGATCTTGAAGCTCGGCAGCCATTGGCGCGACTCCATTTCTATCCCTAGTTATGGGGACGAGCCGCGCTTTTGTCAAGTATATAATTGCCGTTCTTCGGAACTGATGTCGGGGGCATCGAGTCCATCAGCGGTAATTCGGTGGTGCCGGGATTGCCGAAAATGTAACGCACGCCTTCGCTGCGCAGCACATCGAGCAGCACGGCGGCGCCGCGGCGCGGGGTTACCTCATCCAGGGCCGCAATCGGGCTTTGAGTTTTCAACATTGTCGGGTCTCTGCTCAATCCATACAGATCTGCACGAAGATAGGAAATCTGCCCATCGCCTCCGATCCGAAGCCCTCAGCATTGGGGGCGCGTTCCGTTCACACCGGCTGCTTCAACGCTGCGGTATCGATCGGCAGCTTTCGCAGGCGCTTGCCAGTTGCTGAAAAGACCGCGTTGGTCACCGCAGGAGCAATCGCCGAGGTCCCGGGCTCGCCCATCCCGCCCGGCGGCTCGAAACTCTGGACGATGTGGACCTCGATGGCCGGCGCCTCGTTGATGCGCAGAACCTGGTAGGTATCGAAATTGGTTTGTTCGACACGGCCGTCTTTGAGCGTGATCTCGCCATAGAGCGCCGCGGTGATCCCGAAGATCACAGCACTCTGGATCTGCGCCTGGATGGTGTCGGGATTGACGACGGTGCCGCAATCGACCGCGCAGACGACGCGCCGCACGCGAACAGCGCCATCCTTCGACACCTCGACTTCGGCAACCTGCGCCATATAGGTCGCGAAGGCGGACTGGACGGAGACGCCACGGCCGACCCCTCGAGGCAAGGACTGTCCCCAGCCGGCCTTTTCCGCGGCGAGCTCGAGCACCGCGTTGGCGCGGGGCGATCTGTCGAGAAGAGCCCGCCGGTACGCGACCGCATCTCGCTTCGCCGCCGCCGCCAGTTCGTCGATGAAGCTTTCGGTTACGAAGACATTGTGCGACGGCCCGACGCTGCGCCAGAACGCAGTCGGAATGCCCGGAGGTTCCACCTGCAGATACTCGACATGCATGTTCGGGAGGGCATAGACCAGATTGATCGCGCCCTCGGTGGTGTCGGGGTCGAGACCATCCTTGAACACCGGCGGGATCCATCTTGCGATGACCGAGGAGCCCGCGAAGCGATGGTTCCAGGCGATCGGCATCCCTTTCCCATCGAGACCGGCAGAAATCCGGTCGAAGAAGTAGGGCCGGTACATGTCGTGCTGGATGTCTTCCTCGCGGGTCCAGAAGACCTTGACGGGCCCGTCGACATGCTGCGCGATCTGGACGGCGCGAACGACGCCGTCGATCTCCAATCGCCGGCCGAAGCCGCCGCCGATCAGATGATTGTGAAGCACGACCTTGTCCAACGGCAGGCGGGCGGTCTTCGCCGCCGCGGCCTGGGCTCGCGCGACGACTTGCGAGCCGACCCAGACTTCGCAGCCATCCTTGCGTACGTGAACCGTGCAGTTCATCGGCTCCATCGTCGCGTGCGCAAGGAACGGGACCTGGTAGGTCGCCTCGACCTTGGTGACGGCGCTCGCCATGGCCTCATCGCTATCGCCGATGTGCTGCGCAACCGGCCCCGAATTGAGCGTCGCCTTTTCGAGCTCGCCTACGATCTCTTTCGTGTCGAGCTTGGCGTGCGGCCCGTCGTCCCATTCGATCACCAATGCCGCCAGCCCTTTCTTCGCCGCGCCCATATGATCGGCCACGACGGCGACGGCGTCGTCGAGCCTTACGATCTGACGCACGCCCTTGACGGCCTTGGCCGCCGTATCATCCACGCTCTTCACACGACCGCCGAAGACCGGCGATTGCGCCAGGGTCGCGATCTTCACACCCGGCGGCCGAACGTCGATGCCATAGACGGCCGTTCCATTGACCTTGGACGGCGCATCGAGCCGCTTGGCCGGGGTGCCGATGAGCTTGAAATCCTGCGGCCGCTTGAGCGCCAGGGCTTCGGGAACCGGCATGTGGGTGGCGTCGGCAGCGAGATCACCGTATTTGGCGCTTTTCCCAGTCGGCGCGTGAAGCACTTCACCGCTTTGCGCATGGCAGGACGCCGGATCGACATTCCAGCGCTTTGCCGCCGCCGACACGAGCATGGTTCTCGCGATCGCGCCGGCTTGCCGCAGTGGCTGCCACGCCGCCCGTATCGCGTTCGAGTTGCCAGTTGCCTGGATGCCGCCCAGCAAAGGATTGCCGTAAAGCTTTTCATTGGGCGGAGCATGCTCCAGCCGCACCTGCTTAAGGTCCACCTCCAACTCTTCAGCGATCAGCATCGGGATGGAGGTATAGGTGCCCTGGCCCATCTCGACATAGGGCATGGTGAGGATGACCTGGCCGCCGCCTTCGATGCGGATGAAAGCGTTGGGCGCGAAGTGATCGGTGCCGGCCGCTTGGGTATTGCCGTTTGCGAATGGCAGGCGCAGGCTCAGCATGAGGCCTCCGCCCGCGGACGCTCCGGCCTGCAGGAACCTGCGTCGGGTGAGCTGATCGAGGATCATCGTCAGCCCCTCCGCTCGCTCGATTGCGCGGCCAGCTTGATCGCTTCGCGGATGCGGACATAGGTCCCACAGCGGCAGATGTTGCCGGACATCGCATCGTCGATGTCGGCATCGGTCGGATGCGGGTTGCTGGCAAGCAGCGCCGCAGCGGACATGATCTGGCCCGACTGGCAGTAGCCGCATTGCACGACTTCCCGGTCGAGCCATGCCCTCTGGATCTTGGCGCCCGCCGCGGTCGCGCCGATCGCCTCGATCGTCGTGATCTCGGAGCCGCCGATACTGTCGATTGTGGTGATGCAGGAACGGGTGGCGACGCCGTCGACATCGACCGTCCGATCGACGCCGTTGATCTTAATCGTGGTGGCCATATCGAAAGCCCATTCCGAGGTCAGGTGGATGATCCGGCAACGTCAAGAAGGATCTTTCCGCCGCGTTGCGCATGCGCGTCA
>WNFR01041291.1_pt1 | contig 11897 bp, 15 predicted proteins | sample 5400221 | NCBI WGS metagenome assembly WNFR01 (sample SAMN13153357, study PRJNA577476) | soil metagenome | isolation source: 40 cm soil under Madrone tree | place: USA:California | collected 2016-06-14 | reverse complement strand
AGGCCCGCAAGCTCGGCATCCCGGTGGTCGCCGTGGTGGATACGAACTGCGACCCGAGCGAAGTGGACTTCATCATCCCGGGCAACGACGATGCGCTGCGCGCCATTCGCCTGTTCGCCTCCAAGGTCGCCGAGTCGGTAGTAGAAGGCTCGCAGGCCGCGGAGAAGCAGCAGGCAGCCGACATCAGCGCCGCCGCCGAAGCGGCCGAAGCTCACGCCGCTTCAGAAGCGAGCGAGCCGGCCGCCGAATTTGCCGACGAAGGCGCCGCCGAGAACATCAGCATGGAAGACGTGCTCGGCCGCCCGGCACGCAAGCCCGCAGCCGCCGCCGAAGCGCCCGCCGAGCCCGAGCCGGCCGAAGCGCAGCACGTGGAAACGCACTAGCGCAGAAGCATTGGCTATTTGCTATTGGTTATTTGCTATTTTGCCGGTCGTGCCCTGATTTTGAAGCCATGACTGCACACCCGCATCTAATCTCTAGCGACAACCCGGTTTTCAATAACCAATAGCAAATAACTCAATAGCAAATGGAATCTATGAGCACGACTGCTGTGAACATCTCCGCCAAACAAGTGCAAGAGCTGCGCGAGAAGACCGGCGCTCCCATGATGGATTGCAAGAACGCCCTCACGGAAGCGAAGGGCGACCTGGAGCAGGCGATCATCGTGCTGCGCAAGCGCGGCACCGCCGTCGCCGCCAAGAAGTCCGCGCGCGTCACCAGCGAAGGCTCGGTCTCGAGCTACATCCACGCCGGTGGAAAGATCGGTGTGCTCGTCGAGGTCAACTGCGAGAGCGACTTCGTCGCCCGCACCGACGACTTCAAGGAGCTGGTGAAAGACGTCGCCATGCACATCGCGGCTTCCGACCCGAAGTTCGTGCGCAAGGAAGACGTCACGCCCGAAGCCTTCGAGCGCGAGAAAGACATTTTCCGCGCGCAGGCCGCCCAAACGGGCAAGCCCGCCCCGGTGATCGAGAAGATCGTCGCCGGCAAGATGGAAAAGTTCTACGAAGAGGTCTGCCTCTACGAGCAGCCCTTCATCAAGGACCAGACCATCTCGATCGGCCAGCTCATCGCCGGCAAAATCGGCAAGCTCGGCGAGAACATCAGCGTCCGCCGCTTCGCCCGCTTCAAAGTCGGCGACCTGAATTGGACGATTGCCACGACCAAGCAGAGCGAAAGCGACGCTTCGGAGACGAAGTAACCGCCGCGGGCGAGACGCTCGCGTCACGACAAAGAGCCCAGGCGCAAGCCGGGGCGTTTTGCTTCTCGGCAACCAAATCCCGCGTTTCTGCGTCCACTCCCCACCAGCGGCCCCGCTTTACATCTTCGAACGAGGAAATCGCATGAAGCGTGTTTACATCTGGGGACTCTGCCTGGTTCTTTTTCATTGCGTGCTCAGCGCCGACGCGCTGGCCCTGACCTCCAACGCTCCCATTCGCACAAAGCAATCGCTAAAAGTTGCGGACGCCATCGCGCGGCTCGGCCCGGGCGAATACTCCATCGTCGCGGTGCGCCTGCAGAACACATCAGTGATCAAAGGCTATGTTTCGCGCGTGGACGCCGATTCGTTTGTCGTCACCGACAATGAGAGCGGCGCCGAGCATCGCGTACCGTATGGCGTAGTCGCGCGGCTGCAGGGCATGAATCTCATGAATGGCAAGCAAGCCAGCGTTGGGACAGGTTTCCGCGCCGGCGTGCTGCGCGTTGCAGGCTTCCTGCTGCCGGTGCATCCGCGTGCCGTCCAGAACCTGACAAAGGGAGAGAAGACGCTGCTCGTCGGCATCATCGTGGGCGTGCTGCTGGCGATTATTCTGGCGAAGGTGCTGTAGACCGCCGGTTAAGTCCGCGATTGCCAGCGGCTCGGATCGCGTCGCAAGTGCATGCAGGCGACCACAATGGCCACGTCGTCCTGGATGCGGTAGAGCAGTTGATAAGGATAACGTTCGAGGAAAATACGCCTTGTGTCGCGATGAACGATACTTCCACGCGCGGGAAAAGTGCGGATTCTTTCTAGGGCGGACTGGGTCGCGGCAAGAAATTCATCGCCCAACTCGGGGCGCCGGCGCGCGTACCAAACGTAAGCCTCATTGATGTCGCTGGCAGCGGCCGGTCGAACGAGCACTTCCATCAGCGCTTCCGGCTGCGGATCTGCTTCAGGACCTGATCCCAGGGAATACCAACTGGACCCTCGCGATCGAGCTCATCGAGGCGGCGATCGAGCTCCGCGCGTTGCGCGGCAGTGAGCGGAAGCGCGTCCTGTGTTGCTTCCGTCGGCGTCGCGATACGTTCCCAAAGGGACTGAATGTAGTCGATTTTCTCCTCGGCCGAGAGGTCGTCGAATCCAGGAGGCGGATTGGGAACCGGATGTGCCATGCCTACCAAACAGTATATCGCTGTGACAAATGACTCAATGGCCCGATGACTCAATGACCCAATTTATTTAATGATCCCGCGCTCGCTCGTCTCCACAAAGCGCAGCAGCCGCTCCACGTCGTCGCCGGCATTGTTTTCGGCGCGAAGCTTTTCAATCGCCTGCGAAGTATTGAGTCCCGAGTTCAGCAGCACGCGGAAGGCGTGGTGGATTTTCTGGATGCGTTCGCGACTGAAGCCGCGGCGCTGCAGGCCCACGGCGTTCAGTCCATAGGCGCGATTGTTACGCGCGGCGCTCGTTCTTGAATAGGGCAGCACGTCCTGCGTGATCGTGGTCCCGCCACCGATATACGCATGCGCGCCGATCCTTACGAACTGGTGTACCGGGCAGAGCGCGCCCACCACGGCCCAATCTTCCACCGTCACGTGGCCCGCCAGCGTGGCGCCGTTCACCAGCATCACGTGGTCCCCAATCACGCAATCGTGGCCCAGGTGCGAATACGCCATGATGAGCGTGTGGCTGCCGATGCGCGTGGCGCCGCCGCCCTTCGCCGTCCCGCGATTCAGCGTGACGTATTCGCGCACGATGTTGTGCTCGCCCATCACGAGCGATGTCGGCTCGCCGCCATAGGTCACGTCCTGCGGCTCAATGCCGATGGCGCAAAAAGGGAAGAAGCGGTTATGCGCGCCGATCGTTGCCTGTCCGTGAATGACGACGTGCCCCATCAGCTCGCATTCGTCGCCGAGCTCGACGCCGGCGCCGATCACGCAATAAGGCCCGACGCGGCACGTCTCCGCCACGCGCGCGCTCGGATCGACGATCGCTGTGGGATGAATCACGGAGTTGCCGGCGCGGAAGGGGGCGGCGTCGCGCCGTCCTTGCGTGCGCCTGCGGCCCGTGCCCGGTCCACGAGCTGGCACGTGATCACGGCTTCGGCGGCGAGCTTCTCGCCCACGTACGCGTGGCCCTGCATCCGTACGGCGGTCTGCCGCCACGCGAGCACCGAGACTTCCAGCCGCAACTGATCGCCCGGCAGCACCGGCTTGCGGAAACGCGCCTTCTCAATTCCGGTGAAGACCATCAGCTTCGCCCGGCATGATGGGGAAGCCCGGAAAGTGTCCCTGAAAAAATGGCTCGTTGATGCTGACGTTCTTGATGGCGACAATGCGCTGCCGCCGCTCGATCTCGACCACGCGGTCAACGAGCAGCATGGGATAGCGGTGCGGCAGAATGCGCTGGATGGCCGCGCTCTCCAGCGGACACGGGTTGGTGGCGGGGCCGGCGCTCTCGCTCATCGCGGTTTCTCTTCGGCTCAGGAAAGCGAGCCATTATAGTGGATGGGCCGCCCGGGATTGCCTCGCACGTCGAGTAGAGACGGGGCATGCCCCGTCTCTTGGTCCTGCACGCAGCAAAGACGCGGCAAGCCGCGTCTCTACCCATGCCTCGACTCTCATCTCGCAATCGCCGGCCCGCAACTGACACGCCGCGCTCCAACATCCGCGCGCTCCTCGACTCTCTGACCGCGCAGCAACCCGCCATGCTCGCCGCCTTGCGCGAGCTGGTGGAGATCGAATCGCCGAGCAGCGACAAGGCTGCCGTCGATCGCCTCGGCAAGGTCCTGGCAGCCAAGTTCGCCGAAGCGGGCGGCAAAGTGCAATTCCATCGCGCCGAGCGATACGGCGACCATCTGCAAGTTGATTTCGCAGGCGAGCGCAGCGGCAAGCCGATTCTTCTGCTCGGCCACTTCGATACCGTGTGGGCGCTGGGCACGCTCACCCAGATGCCGTTCCGCGTATGTGATGGCCGCGCCTTCGGCCCGGGCGCGTACGACATGAAGGCCGGCATCGTGATGATGCTGTTCGCGCTGCGCGCGCTGCAACAGATGCGCCGAGGTCGTGTGGAGGCGGGCGACTCGCCCGCGCTCTTGAATTCTCCTAACCCCGCGGGCGGGTCGCCCGCCTCCACACGACCGGCGCTGCCGCGGCCGGTCACAGTTCTGCTCGTCACCGACGAAGAGGTCGGCAGCGAGTCCTCGCGCTCGATCACCGAACTTTTGGCGCGGCCGGCGGAGGCCGTACTAGTGCTGGAGCCCTCGCAGGGACCGCGCGGCGCACTCAAGACGGCGCGCAAGGGCGTGGGCGATTACACCGTCCACGTCACCGGTCGCGCGGCGCACTCCGGCGTGGATTTTGAGAAGGGCGAGAGCGCGATCGTCGAGCTGGCGCATCAGATCGAGCGGATCGCCCATTTCACCGACCTGAAGCGCGGCCTCACGGTGAATCCCGGCGTGGTCCGCGGCGGCACGCGCACGAACGTCATTGCCGCCGAGGCGGAGGTCCAGGTCGACGTGCGCATTGCCCGCCTGGCCGATGCTTCTCTCGTCGAGAAGAAGTTCCGCGCGCTCCGCCCGCGCAATCGCAAGTGCAAGCTCGCGATCAGCGGCGGCATCAATCGCCCGCCGATGGAGCGCAGCGCGGGCGTGGCGGCGCTCTACGAGCGCGCGCGGCGTTTGGGCGCGGAGATCGGCTGGAAAGTGGAAGAAGCGGCCACCGGCGGCGGCTCCGACGGCAACTTCACCGCCGCGCTCGGATTACCCACACTGGATGGCCTGGGCGCCGTGGGCGAAGGCGCGCACGCCACCAACGAATCCGTCGTGCTGGCGGAGTGGCCACGCCGCACGGCCCTGCTGGCGGCGTTACTTTCGGAACTATAGAAACGGGCGTCAGCAGCGGGTCTTCTTTGACTCGGCCCCGCGCCTCGCCTACAATTTAGCGAGTTCTCCCCCTGCAATATCTGGAGGCAGTACATGATTGGCAAACTCGGTGTCCCTGAACTGCTGGTGATCTTCGCCATCGCTCTGCTCATCTTCGGGCCGGGCAAAGTGGCCGACCTGGGCAAGGGCCTGGGCGAAGGCATCAAGAACTTCAAATCGGCGATGAAGGACGGGGAACAGCCGCCGGAGAAGAAGTAGGGCGGTTCCTGCAAGCGGAGGTGGGCCGTGGCCCAGAAGACAACGCAACGCCGCAAGAAGTCCGCATCCGCCGCCGCTTCCCGTCCCGCCAAGCGCGCTCGCAAGACTCGGCGTCAGCTTGAGGACGAGCGCGACCATCGGCTCATTCAACAGGCCGAGCGTGAAGGGCAATGGATCCCGTGGAAAGAAATCAAGCGCGAGTTTGGCTTGTAACCTTTGTACGAGATCATCACCAGCAAGCGTGCTGCTCGAGTCCTTCGACGTCTTCCCGCGCACGACTCGGCAGATATTGCATTCCTAATTAATCAACTTGCGGACGAACCTCGTCCCGCTTGGGCGAAAGAATTAGAAGGATTCCCCGGAGAGTTCCGGATGGATGGGGTGGTTGGCGAATTCTCTATCGAGTCATTGCTACGCGGCAAGCGGTCTTCATCGATAGGATTGGACCGCGTGGAACTGCGTACCGCAATCGACCACGACCGTAATCAGTCCGCCCGGAAGCGCAGCATCTTCCACACCCGCGCCACCGGCAGCCCCACCACGTTGCCATAATCGCCCTCAATCCGCGTGATCCAGCGCGAGGCGATGCCCTGAATGGCGTACGCGCCGGCTTTGTCCATGGGCTCGCCGGTGGCGATGTAGGCGCGAATATCGTCGTCCGTGAGCCCTTCGAAGCGCACGCGCGTGGTTTCGTGCTCCACGATTTCACTTCCCGGCGCGATCAGGCAGATGGCGGTAGTGACCTCGTGCCAGCGTCCGCTCAGGCGGCGCAGCATGGCGAAGGCGTCGGCGGCGTCGCGTGGTTTCTCCAGGACGAGATCGTCCACGCAGACAATCGTATCGGCGCCGAGAACTATGTCGGCGGGCCGCCGCGCCGCGACCGCCAGCGCCTTGTCGCGCGCTAGCCGGCGTGCGTAGGCCGTGGGTGCTTCTCCGTTACCGCGCTCTTCCACCACATTTGCCGGTTCCGCGATGAACGCGATGCCGGCGTTGCGCAGCAGCTCCGCACGGCGCGGCGAGGCCGAAGCCAGGACGAGCATGAGCCATTTCAACACGAACAACGCCTGAAGACCCCATACTCCCAATTGTCATTCCGAGCGAAGCGAGGAATCTGCAGTTGTGCTGGCGCCACGAGCGGTATGAGGCAAGACGAAATGTCCGCTCACGAGCCGCACAGAATTTCGGCGCGCTATACTGAAAGTTTGAATCTAACTCCGTAAGGCCATGATGATTGCCCGCCCGTCAAAACTGCTGCTCGTGGCGCTGTTGCTGCTGCCGCTCGGCGGATGCCTGTTCCGCTCGCATCGCGTGGAACGGCGCCTGCAGCTCGGCAATCTGCGCGAGGCCACAAAAGAAGAGCTGGTCGAGAAGATCAATTCCGAAGCCGCGAAGATCAAGACACTCAATGCCACCGTGGACATCGCCGCCTCCGTGGGCGGCGAAAAAAAGGGCAAGGTCACCGATTACCAGGACATCAAGGGCTACATGCTGGTGCGCGAGCCCGACCAGTTGCGCCTGATCGGCTTGTTTCCCGTGGTGCGCAACAAGGCGTTCGACATGGTGAGTGACGGCATCGAGTTCAAGCTCTCCGTCCCCGCCAGGAACAAGTTCATCGTGGGCCGCAACGACGTGCCCCAGCCCGCCACCTCGTCTCTTGAAAACCTGCGCCCGCAGGCGATCTTCGACGCGCTTCTGCTGCGCGTGATCGATCCCAAAGACGAGATCGCCGTCCTGGAAAACGGCTTTGAAGACGTGGTGGACCCCAAAAGCCGGAAGACGCTGCAGCAGCCCGACTACATGATCGCGGTCATCCGGCGCGGCAAAGGCGGCTGGTATCTCTCGCGCAAAATCGTCTTCAGCCGCACCGACCTGATGCCGCACCGGCAGATTGTCTACGACAAGCTGGGCAACATCGCCACCGACGCGCGCTATGAGAAGTTCCAGGACTATAGCGGCGTAAATTTTCCGACGAACATTCAAATCCTGCGGCCGCAGGAGGAGTATTCGATCGTGCTGACGATCGAGAAGATGCAGGTGAACACGGCGCTCAGCGACGACCAGTTCGCGCTCCAGCAGCCTGCCGGCTCCACGCTGGTCCGGCTCGACCAGGGCCAATCCACCGGCCTGCGCGCGGGCGACGGCCAGCAGCCCGCGAAGAACCAGAAGAATCAGAAGAATCAGCCGAAGCCACAATAGGAGCAAGTTTCAAAGTTTCAAGTTTGCAAGTTTCGCGAATGGATCTCGCGTGCCGGGAGCGAAACTCGAAACTTGAAACTTGCTCTATTCCCCTTCTTCGAAATCCGCGTCCTGGAAGATGTAGGGAGCGGTGCGCACGAGCCGGAACCGTACCTGCTCGTCGCAGGTGTCGCACGGCGGAAAGGTGTCGCCACTGAGCATGACGACTTCATGCGCGGAGCGGTGCCCGCGCTCATGGAGGACCTCATAGATGCCCGACTGCGGCACCGCATCGCCGGCCTTGAAGGTTTCGCCGCTGGGCGGGTGGCTGCCACTGTGGCGCGGACCGCGCGGCGGATTCTTCGGAGTAGCGGCGCCGCAATCCAGGACCGGTAAGGTGCAGTTCTCATCGAGCTACACGCGCGCAGGTGGATTCTTTGCTTCGCGAAAAACGTACTCTAACTGAACCGCGCTTGCCAAGCGCTTTTTCGCAGGCTTGTCCGGGCGTCACTTGCGAAAATCGCTGTCGTCGCCGATGGCCGCCGCCTTACCCACCAGGCGGAACCGCACCTCGTCGCCGCAGCGGCCACACCGGGGAAACTGCTCCCCGCGGAAAAGTGTGGCGTGGTGCTCGGCGCGATGCACCTGATGCATCACCCGGTACACACCGGTCTCCGGCACTGGCTCTCCTGGCTTGTGATCGTCCTCAGCCATGACGGTGGGCAGGGCATTGTAAAGGAGGCACCGCTTCTTAGGCGACCCCTACCTGACGACGAACTCCTGGTGAGGCAGGGTCCTTCGACTTCGCCCGCCGCGGCGGGCTTCGCTCAGGATGACGCTGGAAAATCGAGGGCTAGAAAGCTGGACCTCAAACCCAACGCAACTACGCCGTCACCAGCGACCCGATCTTCTCGCCCATCACCACGCGCCGGATGTTGCCCTCCTGGTTCAGGTTAAACACAACGATGGGCAGGTTGTTTTCCCGGCACAGGCTGATCGCGGTCGCATCCATGACCTTCAGGCTCTTTTTCAGGACGTCGAGGTAGGTGATGGTGTCGAACATCTTGGCGTCTTTCACCAGCACGGGATCGGCATCGTAGATTCCGTTCACCTTGGTCGCCTTCAGGATGGCGTCGGCCTTGATCTCCATGGCGCGCAGCGACGCGGCGGTGTCGGTGGAGAAATAAGGATTCCCCGTGCCGGCGGCGAAGATGACGAAGCGGCCTTTCTCCAGGTGACGGATGGCGCGCCGGCGAATGTAGGGCTCAGCGACCTGGTTCATCTCGATCGCCGACATCACACGGGTGTACACGCTGCGCTTTTCGAGCGCGTCCTGCAGCGCGAGCGCGTTGATCACCGTGGCGAGCATGCCCATGTGATCGGCCGAGACGCGGTCCATGTCCTTGGCCTGGTCGGCCACGCCACGGAAAAAGTTTCCCCCGCCCACCACGATGGCCACCTGCACGCCGAGCGCGTGCAGCTCCGCCAGTTCACCGGCAATGCCGTGAATGCGCGGCGTCTCGACGCCAAATCCCTTGTCGCCCGCGAGAGCTTCGCCGGAAATCTTGAGCAGGATGCGGTGGAAGGCGGGAGCTGGCATTGCAGCCAGTGTAGCACTCGCCGGACTAGGGAAGCCGGAGCTCGCTTTTGAATTGTCATCCCGAGCGGAGCGAGGGATCTGCAGTTTCGCGGCAAGACTGCAGCTTCCTCGCTTTACTCAGAATGACAGATCTGAGACTACTCCCGCTCCGGAATCACCCCGTGCCGCGGCGCTGGCATCGGCACGTCGCCCTTGGCCGCCCGCCACAGGATGGCGTTCAGCTCGGCGGCGTCGGCCGCGTCGGGCTGCGAGAAGTCCATGCGCGCGGAGGTGGAGGCGTCGCGCACGCCCGGCGGGTTCACCTCATAGAGCAGTCCGTTGTCGCGATTGCGATAGTCGGCCGTGAACGGCGCCTGCGTGCCGGTGGCGGCAAACATCGTCCACATCGGCGCGGCCTGGCCGTCATTGTGGTTCATCGGCGGCAGTCCGAGCAGCGATTCGATCGTCCGCACCATGTTCACCGTGGTGTAGAAGTGGCTGTCCACGTAAGGCGTCGGCGATGCAGGGCTGTATTTGCTGATCACCAGCGCCGTGCTGCGGTGCGCGTCCACGTGATCAGGACCGTTCTGCGCGTCGTCTTCAATCACGAAGATGGCCGTATCGTCCCAGTACGGGCTGTGCGACACGGCTTCCACGAGCCGCCCGACAGCGAGATCGTTGTCCGCGACGAGCGCGTTCGGCTTGGGAATCCCCTCCTTCGTGCCGGCGGTGTGGTCGTTGCCCATGCGCAGCACGATGAGCGCGGGCAGTTGCTCGCCTCTGCCGGTCTCGCGCGCATGCACGTAGTCCGCGAACTCGTTCAGGAACTCGTCGGCGCGCAACTGGTCCGGAACATCGAGGTTCCACGGCGGATAGCGCTCATCCACATGCCCACGCAATTCCACCTTCGTGGGAATAACGGCGGCGAGCACCGGGATCTTGTGATGGAACGGGCTGGGACTGCCGTGCGGCTGGCCCATGTTCGCCGGCAGGGGCTCGCCGTGCGCAATCGTTTTCACCGGGCACTGACTTGTTTGTGGCGGCGGCCAATTCGCGGGCAAGTCGGTCGCGGGCTTGTCGCACCACACGCCGGAGATGAACTCGCCGTAGTTGCGATAGCTGCGGCCGTGCCGCGCGGCGTTCGCCCATAGGTAGCCGGTGGCGGGTTCGACGACGTCGGGCATGTTCTGCAGCAGCGGAATGTTGCCGCTCACCCATCCTTCGGAGTCGTAGGTGTGCTCCGAGGCGCTGCGATAGCCGATGGGATACCACACTTCGAGATAATCGCTGGCGATCGCCGCCGTGGACCATATATGCCCGTCGCCGGAGACCTCACCGCTGTCGAAGAAATTATCGAGCACGCCGAACTGCCGCGCCAGCTTGTGCAGGTTGGGAGTAATCGCTTCGCCGTACATCACGAGCGAAGGATCGCCGTTGGCGCCGGCGATGTCGCCGAATACCTGGTCGTACGTGCGGTTCTCTTTGATGACGTAGATCGCATGCTTGATTGGGCTGCGGCCGCCGGCGAACGGATTCGGCGTAGCGCGCTGGCGCAGCAGGTTCGATTCCAGCGCTTCGGCGGTCAAGGCCGGCAGATCGCGCTCCGCCTCGCTCCAGAGCACGCGCGCTACCGACCCGGCAATGAGCGCCGCGATGTACGGATGACCGAACGTGCGCACGGCGTCCGTGGTGGGCAGCGCGGCCGAGTTCGGGCCGGTGCCCTGGCCTTTGCCGCTGGCGATGATCACGTCATCACCGATCGCCGCAACCGCCGTGGGATACCACTCGGTCGTAATGAAGCCGAGCGGTTTCGTGCTCCGGCCCGTCACGTTGAAGGCGGCGACGGCATTGGCCGCCGCCGCGGTGACGAAGAGACGCGCGCCATCACCCGATTGCGCCAGCCCCACCGGATACGTACCGGCAAACTGTTGGCCGGGCAGACGCGTGCTTAGCAGCCGCCGTACGCGGCCGCTGGCTACATCCACCACCGCGACGCGATCACGATTGGCCAGCGCGACATAGAGCGTCTTCTCGTCGTGCGCGAGCAGCAGCGCGGTGGGATGCGAGCCGGCGGCGAGCGGTGATGCGAGCGGCAGGAGCGCGATGCGCCGCGCCACCGATTTCTTCTCGAAATCGAGTTCCGCGACCTGCGAAGCGTTCCACAAACTGATCCACGCGCGCTTGCCATCGCGCGCGACTACGACGCCATAGGGATAAGCGACGGGAATTGTGTTGCCCACGCTGAGATCGAAGTGCGCCAACTCCTCGCCGCTGGCCGGATCGAGCAGCGTGGCTGTGTCGGCGAGATTGTTCGCGATCAGCAACCGCTCTTGCCCGGCGGACGTGAAGGCCGCCATGCCCGCCGGATACGGCGCCGCCACCTCCGGCGGCAGCTTCTTGAAGAGCCGCTCGGTGTGCTTGCCCGCCGCAAGCGGCTGCGGCGCGAGCGGAAGAAAACGCACCGGTGCGAGCTTGCCGTCCGCGAAGCTGTAGACCGCGATGCCATTGCCAACATCGTTGCGATCGCGGCCTCGCTCGTCGGTGTGTTTCCCCTCCGGATTGCTCAACGACGCGATCGACGCATACACGCGCGCGCCATCGGGGCTGAACGCGATGCCGACAAAGTACGTCTGGTGCGCCTTGTAGCCGAGCCGGGCGTCGGGAAAATCGGTGACCTGGTTCGTCGTGCGATCGAGCACCGCGACCGATTGCCGGTACGCGGATTCGCGCGTGCCAAAGCCCGCGTTCAGCAGCGCGATGTAGCGCCCGTCGGGGCTGACCGCCAGGTTGATGGGCAGCGA
>WNFR01006551.1_pt1 | contig 11897 bp, 9 predicted proteins | sample 5400221 | NCBI WGS metagenome assembly WNFR01 (sample SAMN13153357, study PRJNA577476) | soil metagenome | isolation source: 40 cm soil under Madrone tree | place: USA:California | collected 2016-06-14 | reverse complement strand
CCGGCGCGCCCGAAGGCCCAGCAGCACATAAGCCGTGCCGGCGAATTTACCGAGAGGCGCGAAGGCCGTGGTGAAGCCGACAGCGATCGCCAGTGGCCACAGCCCGTGACGGACCAGCTCGGCTGGACCGGAAAGCAGCGTGGTTTCGTGCACGATGCCGGCGGTCGAGACCTTCATCAGCATCGCGACCCACAGTACGATGAAAAGACCGAGTGCTGCGATAACCAGCGCCAGGCAATGCTCCAGCGAATCGCGTCGGGTCCGGCGGAGCACCGTGCCGCAGCGTGGGCAATCTGCACGCTCGTTGGGACCAAGTGCCGGAACGACCTGGAACAGGCCGCAGCCCAGGCATTCGCGCAACTGCGGCTCCGTCGCGGCAGCGGCGGTCAGCATGCGAGCGGCCTAAGGTTGCAGCATTTGAGCCAACCCATCGGCCAACTCTCCCAGCGCTTCACTCATGGCGGCGACCTGGCCGGCGACATTCGGCGTCGGCGCCCGTCTGGTGATGCTGAAGGTTTTCGCCACCGTGCGCGTGGGACGGTTGAACTTGACGACGGCCTGGGCCAGCAGCACGAAGGCGCCGGCCTGATCGAGATCGGCACGCTGGATATTGACCGCTACCGTGGCATTGGGGTCGACCGAGATGGCACCGCCCTCGGCGTAGACGTTGCTGTCGGGCAGGCGCTGGGAGAGTTCGACAATCAGCACCCGGCTGATCATCGGACCTACCGGTTCGCCCCACCAGTCGTTGTTTTGAACCGCGAGCTTGTAGCCATCCGACGAACGCACGACTTCCTTGCGATCGAGGTAGCCCGCAAGTCCCACATCCCGCAGCTGCACGATCTTCGGGCCGGCCGGCAGGACGGGGCCCTGTTTTACAGCGACCGTATATAGGACGGGGTTTGCCGAGGAGCAGGCGGCGAACGCGATGGGAAAAGCCAGGGCGACGAGCCGACGTCGGTTGAGATGCATGCGCTTCATTCCGTGCCGGTGGTGGGTCGGCCTTTGATCAATGCTTCGGGATGCCGCGACAGCAAGTCGGTGAGCGCGCGGATCGAGCGCGCGGCATCGGTGAACTGCGGCAGCATCCGGTCGAGATCGCGCAGGAATTTCGAGTTGTCGCCATAGCCCGAATTGATCGATACGACCATCGTATTGATCTTGGTAAGCGCGTCCTGGAGCTGGCCGGCGATTTGCGGCAGGCGCTTCAGCGCGGGATTGACGTTCGTGTCGAGGCTCCGGGTCACGTTCTTGACGTCGCTCATTGCCGAATCGAGCGATACCAGCGTCTGTTTCAGTTGCGGTCCGTTGACGATGTCGTCGAGGCCCTTCGTGATTCCGGAAATGTCCTTGCCGATGCGATCGAAGTCGATGCGGTTGATCTTGCTCAGGAGTTCGTTGGCCGACCTGGCGATGCTATCGAAGCCGCCGGCGTCCGATGTCGGCATGACCAAGATATCGCCTTCCCGTCCCAGCTCGGCCGGTTCCGCATCCGGGACGAATTCAAGCGCCACGATCTTGTCACCGGAAATCAGGCTGGGCGCCTGCAGCGTCGCCCGCAGCCCGTGCTTGACCATATCGGCTGCAAGCGCGCCGGGAGGCAAGCCGGTGATCGCGGCGATACCGGCGATGCGTTGCGGCTCGATACGATAGCGTACGGGAGCCACGATCCGGTCGATCTTCGGATCGAACATGAGGCCGACGTCGGTCACCTCGCCGACCTTGAGGCCATGCAAGGTCACTTTCGCCCCGACTGCCAGGCCAGAGACGGAGCCAGGGAACCTCGAGAGGATCTGCAAATGAAAGCCGAAGCCCGCGGCCCGTGCCTCATCCAGATTGCGATAGAGCGGGAAGACATGGTGGGACACGCTAGCCGGCCGCTTCGCGGGATTATCCGTCGGCGTATCGAAGGCAATACCACCGAGCAAGAGAGCCTTGAAGGATTCCATCTGCAGGTCGATGCCGTCTGCGCCAAGTTTCACCGACAGGCCCGATGCGTTCCAGAACGTCGTATCGTCACGCACATACTGGTCGAACGGCGCGTGGACGAAGGCGTGAACGGTAACGTTGCTGGCGAGATCTCCGAGATCCCATCCGAGCACGGTGCCGACATTCAGGTCGCGAAAGAAGATCGGCGAACCGAGGCTGATCGAACCGATCCGCTTGCTCTGCAGCTTGAATGTTTTCCCGGGAACGTCCGACTCCAGGATCGGCGGATTTTCCTGACCGACGAAGCTGGATTGTTCCTTCCCCTTCTCCGTCGACGGCCGCATTCCGATATAGGCCCCCGATAGTAGTGTATCGAGACCGGTAATATTGCCCGCGAACAGGCCTGGCTTGACGATCCAGAAGATCGTCTTGTCCGAGAGAAGATTCTTGGCCTCGCGGACCGTCTCGACGGTCACCAAAACCTTGGAAAGGTCCGGCGCGACGGTAATGGCCTTCACCGTCCCCATCACCACGTCTTTGAATTTGAGCTGGGATTGTCCAGCCTGGAGGCCGTCGCCGGCCTCGAAGGAAATGGTTATTGTCGGGCCACGCTTGGAAATCGTGTCCCATGCAAGCCACCCGCCAATCAAGGCAGTGACGATGGGCACAATCCAGACGAGCGGAAAACGCCGACGACGATGCACGGCAGCTGCCGGGACGGTCATCGATCCACCGTGAGACTCATCGGTCGCCGACCCTCGTCTCGGGTCGCGGAAGCGGCTTCGAGATCACCTGCATGAGACGTGGCGCCCATTATCAAACAATGCCGCCGTTGTAACAGCCCTTCCTGCGGTCGGCTAGCCGGCGGTCTCCACGAATAGGTAGGCGGGCCCCGTCAACACATTCACAGATGTTACAATCTTACTTGGCCTTGCCCATCGTCACGCAACCTGGCTCGACTTTGGCTGCGACCAGCTCGATGAAGCGCTGCAGCGTGCAGGCGCCGCCAAGCGCTGGATCGCTACAGCCCGGCAGTCGGACCGCCGTCATTCCCGGCGGGTGCTCACCATCCAGCCGCGTCGCCTGCCTTAGCTGGTCGAGCGTTTGCGCGAAATAGGCCAGCCGCACAGAGTGCTCGCCCGACCGGCGGTCACGCAGCAATTCGAAGGCGAGCGCGCCGCCGGGCGACGGATCGTTGGGCTGCAGCCCCGAAGTCTCCCAGCCGAGATCGAGCAGTCCGGCGATGTTGGCGAGATTGGAATCCTGCCCCATCAGCACCGCCAGCCGCGCCGGCTCGCGGAGCGCCGGCGCTTCCGGGAAGTCGTGGCCGTCGCGCAGCGTCGCGGCGATCTGGGAAAGCAGGTTCGATCCCTGCTGACGCGCCACCGGCATGGTCTTGTCCATCAGGTCGATCCTCAGCCGGCGGATCGCGAGCACATTGGCCAGCGCCGCATCGCCCGACAGGCGTCCCCATGCCACCTGGTCGCCCGGCAGGCCCTGAGCGCTCTCCATCAGGAAATGCTCGGCCGCAGTCGCGCCGATGGCGATCGGCCCCCTCATCTCGAGCCTGCCGTCCGGACGCGTCTCGATCGACGGCGCAGCCGCCATCAGGCCGCATTGCAGGTAACCTGACGATAAAGCCGGCGGGCACAGTGTTGCCTGCATAGTCGTGAGCTGCGGGCTGTATTCCCGCAGCACTGAACTGAAGTCACCGCCGATCCGGGCGAGGATCGCGGTCTTGTTGCTCGCCGGATCCATCGGACACGAGGCCGATGGTTGTGGGTGGAACAGCGGATCGGGCGCCCCAAGGTCGGCCTGGGAGTGTACAGTGAGGTTACGGCAGCGCGGATATAGACCGGCGAGGAGCGATTGGGCACTGGCCCGCGTGCGCTCGCCGATATCGGCCCAGGCCACGACAATGCCGGCGGCTGGACAGTCGTCGGCCTCGATCAGCCCGAGTCCGCCGTAGAGCAAGCGATAGTAGCGACCCATTTCCTCCATCAGCTCCGCTCCACGCGGCGTCAGCGCCCCCGGTGCCTCCGACCAACGCGGCCACGGCGTGGCCACCTGCGTGTCGAGATCTGGGAGCGGCGCGACAGGCGCGTACACGCCGTGCCGGACGAGCATCACCGTGCGCTCGAGCTGCCAGCCCGGCGGAATGGGAACGAGCTGCGCGGCGGCCGGCGCAAGCCCAGCCAGCAGGGTCGACACGACAAGAACAAGGACACGAAACTTCATGGAACTCCCCCCGGGGCGACAGGCCCTGCCGCCGCCCAATCCCTTCATTCGCAGCCTTATAATAAGCACCGATCATCGCAGGAGCCATGGGTTGTCGCGGGTGGACGCAACCTTCACCAGGTCATGCACACGCCGGCGCTGCCGCGACTCGGAGGACGAATGTAACCGTTCCGATTAAAATGGGCGAGACAGGCAGGCCGATCGCCGTTGGTTGAACATCGATATTCCGGCCGTTACAAACACCGCGTCGATGTGGACGTTTCGAGGTGACGATTGAGCCCCATTGCCATGGCCGGAACTGCATTCGCACTGATTCTGGGAAGCACGAGCCTCGGGACACTTCTGCGGGCAAGACTGCCCGAGCAACATTTGACCGGCGATTCCAAGGAAGTCATCAGGTTGGCGACCGCGCTGATCGCAACTATGTCGGCTCTCGTGCTGGCGTTGCTGTTTGCGTCGACGCGATCGTCGTTTGAGCAGACGAGCGGTTACGTAAGTCGTCTGACGGCCGATGTGACCGAACTCGACGGACTTCTCACGGAGTACGGTCCGGAAACCGTCCTTCTGCGCAAGGCGCTGCGCGACGAGATTGGCCCGCTGATCGATTCGATCTGGCGCGAAGCGGCGGCGCAAAGGGGGAGGCAGCAGCTCACCGCAAAATCCCACGGCGAAACCGTCGTCTATATGCTTCGGGCACTGCAGCCGCGAACCGCCGTCCAAAGGTCACTCCAGGCGCGCGCTTTGCTGGTTAGCACGGACATGTCGCAGATCCGCCTCACCCTGTTCGCCCAACCGGCCGATTCCATTTCGATGACTTTCGTGACCGTTCTGGTTTTGTGGCTCATGTTCATCTTCGCCACCTTCGGCATGTCGGCCGCGCCGAACGTCACGCTTATCACCGTCCTGTGCATCTGCGTCCTGTCGGCATCCGGAGCGATCTACCTCATCCTGGAACTGGCCCAGCCGTTCGACGGATTGATGCAGATTCCCAACGATTCCCTGCGCAGAGCCCTGGCATCCCTCTGAAGAACCTTGGAGATGAAAAGGTTCAGGGTCTCAATCCCAGGCCGCGTCTGCGATGCGGCCGTCTTCCGAGAGCACCAGCGTCAGACGATTGGGGTCCATGACGTAGTTCGGGATGCCGTCGGTCGGGCGGATGATTCGCAAGGCGTAGGGCAGGTCTTCCTCACGCACGATATCGGCCGCTACCGCACCGGCCGGCGCCGGCGCGCCCTTGGCCTGGAAATACTTGCCGCGGCACTTGCTGCAATCCTCCTTCGGAGGCGTGATCTCGGCATAGCCCGGCAGCGTCTTGACCGCGATCGCGTTGGTGCCGGAGCGCACGATAATGCCTTTGTAGGGATGGCCATTCTCGATCGGCAGGAGCGCCTCGACAACCATGAACGGTCCCAAGGGGACGACGCTCGCCGGCGAATTGGCCTGGAAGATCAAATTCAGCATGCCATCGACCGGGTCGCCATGATTGATCGGCAACAGGTGGGGCTCGGCCCAGTCGGACGAGGACACCAGACCGCGGGCGCGCACGATGTCGAGACCACCGGTTCGATCCGAGCGCAGCACCTCGACGCTGGTCACCAGCATGACTGGCATGGGCGGCCCGTTGGTGGCCGCCTCGGCGGCCGGAGGGCCGTCCGGCGTGGCATTGGCAGCAGGAGGCGCCGCTGGCTTGGGCGCGGTAGGCGCCGTTTGCGCGCTCACGCTTGCCGGTACACCGATCGACCATGCCGCGACCGACAGGCCGGCGATTGCGAAAATCAACGATCTGTTCATGGCATCCTCGGTGACTGAAGGGCGACAGCGCCGATCGAATCAATGTTGAAGGCCGGGCGTTCCCGGAGTGGCCTTACCAGTTGTGCCAGCCGTTGTGCCAGCCGTTGCCCCAGCCTCCGTTATGCCAGCCGCCGTTACCCCAGCCGCCGTTCCGCCAACCGCCGTTTCCCCACCATGCCAGCTGGGTCCCATCCGCGGTCACTGAGGTATCCTCGCCGTCTTTCGTACCTGTCTTCACAACGACCGATACGGAATCCCTGATCGCCTGGAGGCGAGAAGCCACCGATCGGGACTTTTCAACGGTCGCGGAGCTGGCGTCGGAAGAGATTGTCGCCGCGGCATCGGCAGACGCGAGGCTGATGGACAGGCCAAGTGCCCCAGCGGGCAACAAAGCGGCCAGCGCGCTCAAAGAACGACGATCTTGGGCCAATTTGATCTCCCCTGAATACTTCAAGATGCAACTCCGTGGGGATCGACGACATGTACGATGCCGACGGCCCTATCGACACGTTAAGGCAAGTGCCAATCGCCTGACAACTGAAAAGGCTTCTTTGCCGTTCATGCGGAAATGCGTCAGGTTCGATGCAAGAGATGGTCACCGAAGCGGGCAAATCCTGATCGCCCGCCAGCCCGGAGTGGATCAATCGCAGACTTCAGAATCGAGCCAAGATCGCTTGCGACAGAGTTCACCGTGGCAGCCCGCGCGCAGGCGGCGAGATCGGGAAGCCGGTCGAGCGCGCTCAAGACCGCCCGCGCAACACCGCCGCTGCTGCGGTCGACGATTTCGACTCCCCACCCTCCTTCGAAGGCTGACTGGGCGAAGTCGCAGCCCCTCGTTGCCACCACGGGTTTGCCGATCGTCCTTGCCTCGTTGAATACTCCGGAGCCGCGCGTCTTGTAGACCTGCCGATCGTAAGGTAGCAGCACCATATCGGCCTGGCGAAGCCACGACAGAAACGCCTCCTGGGTCAGGACCTCGTTGCTGACAGCAACGCGCGTTCCGATCTTCGACAAAGCGTCGAATACGGCGGTATCGGCTTCGGCATCCGACCCTCGCACGACACCATGGATCATGAATCTGACGTCACGATGCGCCTCAAGCACGCACTCGATCGCTCCGGGGAGCAAGCGATAGCCTTTAGCCTCGTTGGCAAATCCGATGCAAACGACGGTCGGAGGCTGGCCGTGGCCTCGCTCGCTGCCGGCATCGCCCGCCGCGATCAAGTTGGGGCCGGGCATGACCCCGATTTCAAGGCCGACCGCCTCGCGATAGGCTCGAGCCATTGCCGCCGTCTCGCAATACACCACGATCTTCTCGTCGCCGACAGCGGACCTCAGGGCGGCGAAAGCCTCGCGGTACTCGTCATAGAGGTCCGCAACGGCTGGATCGTCGATCGCCTTTTTGTAGTGTGGCGCATACAGGAGCCAGAGCACGATGTGCGGTGCGGGCGCGAAACGGGGGCGACGCAAATATTTTGCCAAAGCGAGCGCCAGAACCTGATCGCAACACGGAAGGATGAGGAGGTCGGGGACTCTGCTTCGTCCGCGCAATCCGCGTGACAGTTGCCGGCATGTTTCCGCAACGCTTTCCCCGAACGCCCGATGCGTCCACTCGGTCCGTCCGTAGACCGATCGGGTGAACGACGGCGTGGCCTCGAGCCCCTGCACCACATCCCTGTCGGCAAACGACGAGGCGAGGCACGCGTAGTCCACGCCGAGCTTCGACAACTCAATCTTTAGCCCAAGCGCGGCATTGTAGTGATGGCCACCCATGGAATGGAGGGCCGGATCGATGATCAGAGCCTTCATCTCGGGAAGAGCTCCCGCCACCGCGGGCGTAGCCGTTCCAGCACGCGTTGGCGGAACATGGCCCAACGCCACCGCCGCGGAAAGTCGGAAGCACGGTAGAGATGCTCCTGAGGGGCCCGCACCATCAAAGGCGGGAAAATGTGAAACTGCCCACCGGCCCGTCCGATGGTCTCGTTGAAGGCAACGTGTTCGGAAACTTCCCGGCCACGCGCATCGACACCACGATACCGGGCGCCCAGTGCGAATCGCATCTTGTACAGGCCAAGTCCGCCGAACGCCGATCGGACGCCGATTGGCGGCAGCGAAAGCGGAATCATGATCTGGCGCGTAAGATTCGCGAAATTTGGCCGCTTCGAAGCTTTCCTTCGGATCGCGCCCCCAGATCGAATGCCAGCAGTCGTGCGGGCACCAGCTGGCGTGGCGGAGAGCCCATATGTCGTAGTACCGCGGCGATGAATTGGCGAAGACGCCGGCCCGGGCAGGCGCGGCATCGAGCCAGTCGGCCGATTCGGCGAAGCTGTGGGCTGAGACGGGCCAAGCCAGGACGTCATCGAGGTCGGCTACGACCAGATGGTCATACGCCGGCCATTCGGAACGGCTTATTTCGTCGAGGCAGGCATTCCGCGCGAAGGCGAGGCGCTACGTGCGTTTCGGCAATCGGTCGGCCAGGATTCCCAGGTCGATTACCCTGCCGCGTCGGCCGGTCGCCAGCCATCGTTTGAGGATGGAACGAGATTGATCGTTCGTGTCGCTGACCACGAAGACAAATGACGCTTCCGCGTAAAGCGCCGATAAACTGGCAAGGTTTTCCAAGACAATGGGCAAATGCGCGGCGCAGTCGCGGGCCACGCCAGTGAACACAGCTCGTTGCCGGCTTGGCATGTTCAGCGCGATGCACGCCATTCGGCGAATTTGTCCTGGAAAGCCGCCAAAAGGCCGCTCAGGGTGTTCGTTGTCCGCTTGGGTTGCCGACTTCTAAGCGCGTTCCTTATGAGGGTCTCCGCCTGCTCATAGCGATAGTCGCCAAACGCGGTGCGAATCGATTGGGCGTCGCTTTGCAGGACCGCCTGGATCGATCGCAGAATGCAATCGCGTTTGGGCTGCCACTGCGTTGTCGAGGAATTGTAGGTGCCGCCCAGCACCTCGCCATCTGAATGCTTGTTACAGCCGTGCATTCGATAGGCGTAGAGTGCTTCGTGTATCGCAATTGCGCCCGTCAAAAGGCACGCGAAGGTCGACAAATAGAAGTCGACGAAGAGCCGCAGTCCGTCGCTGGGTGGCGTGAGCACAAGATCGACGAAACTGCGCCTGAACATCATGCTGGACATGCTGTTCGTTGCACCCTCGGGTGACCATTGATCGCGGAAAGTCATGGCCTTGTTGCCAGGATAGACCAATTCTCCGGTTTCGGGCCTGATCGCGGGCATGAGCGAGGCATCGATGATCCGGGTCGTTGGTATGCCGGAGACAAAATCGAACCACCACGCTGTCCCTGCGAGCATCCGGCCGTCAGAATCGATGATGTGAGAATCGCAATAGGTCAAAGCGACCGGGAAATCGGCATTCATGTGCGCGACCAGGTGCCGTGCGACAAACGTCTCGTACCAGACGTCATCCGAGTCCAGGAAGCACACCAACGGCGCGCTCAATTCCGCGAGGCCGCATCGAATGGCTCCCGCCTGTCCGAGATTGGACTTGAGTCCGATGTAACGAAAGCGAGAATCGTCAAGACGCGCAAGACACCGTCGAACGGCTTCGTCAGACCCATCCGTCGACGCGTCATCCACGACAACCGCACGAATGCCTCGAATCGTCTGGCGTGCGACCGACTCGATGGCACTCGTCACGTAAGCCGCGTTGTTGTGATTGGCGATGACGATTCCGACTTGGGGAACGAGAGGCACTACCGTCACCACGCAGTTGAACACTGCTCTGACACGCTTAACAGGGTCACTCTTTATTGTATCCGCACCTTCAACCCCCGATCAATCGGCCCGTCATTTCGAAAGACCAGGGGCCGTCGCGCAAAGGATGACCGTGCCTTGCGTTACTTCTGCGGAAGAATTTATGGTCAATTCATCAGATCGATCGAGGAACGTCGTTATGAACGAAATATCGGATCTCCCGGCCTGGCGCGGTATGACGCGGGCCGAGCTGGACGCCGCTTATGACAACACCAATGCGGTCACCGACAGCGGCAGGCGCCGCGACGCCTGGATCGAGCGTAGCGCGAGGTTGCGGGAACGCATGCCCGAGGCACTCGACCTCGCCTATGGTCCACGCCCCCGCAATCGTATCGACCTGTTCCGCTGCGGCGCGCCGAAGGCCCCGCTGTTTGCCTTCATTCACGGTGGCTACTGGCAGCGCAATTCCAAGGAGACCTTCGCCTGCATGTCCGAAGGACCGACGGCGCGCGGCTTCGACGTCGCGGCCGTCGGCTACACGCTGGCGCCCGAAGCGACATTGACGGAGATCGCGGCCGAAATCGCCAGCGCCGTGCGTTGGCTGCGTCACGAAGGGCCGTCATATGGCGTCGGTCAGGATAGGCTGGTGGTGTCGGGCTGGTCGGCGGGTGGGCATCTCACCGCGACCACGCTGGCGATGGACGAGGTCGATGCCGGGCTCGCGATCAGTGGCATCTACGATGTCGAGCCCTGCCGCTTGAACTATCTCAACGAAAAGCTGCGCCTCACCGCCGAAGAGGCAGCCGCCATGAGCCCCATACTGCACCTGCCCAGGCGCAGCGCACCGGTGACGCTCGCCTACGGCACCGGCGAGCTGCCGGAACTTCAGCGACAGTCGGTCGCCTATCACGAGGCGCGGCTTGCGGCCGGCCTTCCGAGCAGGCTGCTGCCGCTCGATGCGCACAATCATTTTTCGATCATGGATGAACTCGCCGCACCGAACGGCCGGTTGACCGAAGCGGCGCAGGCGCTGCTCGTCACGCCCTGACGTCGCTCAACGCTCCTTCAGCGCCTTCGAGGCGGTCTCGACGAGCGGCGAGAATACGTATTCGAGGATGCGCCGGCTGCCGGTCCTGATCTCGACGGTGACCGCCATGCCGGGCGACAGCGGCACCTTTATGCCCTCGACCTCCATGTCGCGGCTGGCGGGCACCAGCGTCACCGGGAACACCAGGTTCTGCGTGCGCTGGGCGCCGGCGAAGCCGGTGCTCTTCGTCGCCCTGGCCGGATCGCCCTCGATCTGCTGGGCGTCCTGCTCGGGGATCGCGTCGGTCGAGATGTGGGTGACGGTGGCCGACAAGGATCCGTAGCGCGTGAACGGGAAGGATTCGATCTTTACCTGCGCCTCCTGGCCCGGTTTCACGAAGCCGATGTCCTTGTTCTCCAGATAGGCCTCGATCTCCAGCGCAGCATCGGCCGGCACGATGCGCATCACTTCCTCGCCCACCGTCACCACCTGCCCGGGCGACGTCACCGTCGCTGCCGTCACCGTGCCCGCGATCGGGCTGCGCAGCGTCAGATGGGCAAGGTGGGCGCGCGCCTTCGCCACCTTCTGTTCGTAGTCCGCCGCCTGCCGCTCGGCGTCCGCCAGCTTCTGGCGGTTGTCGGCGATGAAATTCTCGATCGTCTTGGCGCGGTCGCGACGCAGCACTTCCCGGCCCGCCGCGGCCTCCCCGAGCTGGCCCTTGGTCGTCGCATAGTTCGTCGAGTGATAGCCCAGCGTCTCCTGCGCATCCATCAGGGTGGCCATCGGGCCCGCCCCGCTCTTGACCAGCGACGCGCGCATGTCGACGCGCTGCTGCAGCACGTCGATCAGAGTCTTCTGCGCCACCAGCATGTCGGCCAATCGCTGCTGCTCGGCTTCCTTCTGTTTGATCTGCGCATCGAAGCTCGCGACATTGGCCGAGAGCTGGGCAACGTCGCCCGCCAGCACCCGGTCCTCGCGCGTGCGGTTGGTTTTTGGGATGTCGGCGGGCCAGTCGATCGGCGCGATCTTGAAGCCCGGCTCCTCCGCGGCTTGCAGCACGGCCAGCCGCCGCAGCTCCTCCGCCTTGTACGAGACATAGCCGCTCACCGCCGCGGCCTCGTCGGCCTGGGTGTCGACCGCGTCGAGCTCCAGCAGGACGTCGCCCTCCTTCACCTTATCGCCGTTGCGCACCGCGACCA
>WNFR01017313.1_pt1 | contig 11898 bp, 4 predicted proteins | sample 5400221 | NCBI WGS metagenome assembly WNFR01 (sample SAMN13153357, study PRJNA577476) | soil metagenome | isolation source: 40 cm soil under Madrone tree | place: USA:California | collected 2016-06-14 | reverse complement strand
CGCCGCGGATCGGTCCTGGAGATCGCTGACCACCAGGCTCAGAGCCGTCATGATAGCCGTCCATCCACTGCCGGGCGGATAGTCGAATCCGCCGCCGCGGACGGCGTCGACCTGGGCACGCGCCTCCGCCATCTGATCGGTGTCGCAGTAGGCCCGCGCCAGGACCGCTCGCCACGCCGGTATGTGCGGCTGGGCGTCGGCATTGGTGCGCAGGATGTCGAGGAGCTCACCGAGGCGACCCTGGTTACTGCGGAGGACGTAGACCTGAGCGCCGAACGCCGCCTCCGCGTCGGGCTGGCCCCCGGTCATCCCCAGCTCGAAGGTCGCGAATGCCTCTGCCTCGCCGTCAGACGCGCAGCGCATGATGGCGAGCATCGCCTGTCCCATCCGGGCCTGCCACTTATAGAAGGGTTGCCGCAGCTCGCCCGCAAGCCGCTCGACTTCGGCGCGGGACTGCTCGGCACCGCCGATGTCTCCCGACTCGAGCAGCGCGCCGGCGCGATGCCAGGCGGCATGCCAGGCGAGCTCGCTGCTCCCGACCCGCGCGGCGAGCGCCGCCAGCTCGGCCGTGAGGTCCAATCGCTCGGCGAGCGTGAACGGGTCGTTGATGGCATGGAGCCGTAGAGTGAGCACCTGCCCGAGGCCGAGCGGGTCGCCGAGCCGCCGCGCGATCGCGACCGCCTCGCGCGAAAGCGCGTGCCGCCGTTCGCGTTCGCGGGTCCAGACGAGATCTGCGGCAAGCTGGCCCAGCACCCGCGCGCGCAGCAGGCTGTCCGCGTTGCCGAGCGCGGCGCTCGCCTCCTCGTAGATGGCCAGCAATCCTTCGTCGACGACGCTGGTGTTGGCGATGAACCCGCCGGGGCGCGCGTGCCCGAGGGCCGCGAGGGCGAGGCGCTCGCCGTCGCCGAGCGCGCGCGCCACGTCGACCGCCGTGGCGACCGTCTCGCGATAGCTCGCGTTTCCCGCGCGCCGCTGCGCGTCGCCGAGGGCGAGCAGGAGGTCGCACCGCAGCCGCCTGCCGTCCGCATCGCGCGGCTCGAGCACGGCGAGGGCGCGCTCGAAGTGCGCCGCCGCCTCCTCGAAGGCGAGTCCCGCGAGCGCACGCTCGCCGGCCTGGCGGGCGTAGCCGATCGCCTTCGTGGGGTCGGCGGCCTGCGTCGCCGCGAGCCAGTGATAGGCCAGCTCTTCGATCCGGGTCCCCGGCTGCGCCTGCACGAGCTCTTCGAGCGCCTCGCCGACCCGCCCGTGGAGCCGCGCCCGCCGCGTCGCGCTCAGCTCCTCGTAGAGCGTCGTCCGGATGAGCGCGTGGCGGAACGTGAACTGCGCGGCGCTGCCGCGCACCTCGCTCACCAGCGCCGCGGCCGTCGCCTCGTCGAGCGCATCGAGCACGGCGTCCTCGCTCGTCTGCGCCACCTTCGCCAGCAGCGGCACGTCGAACTGGCGGCCGATCACGGCGGCCAGGCCGAGGATGCGATTCGTCCCGTCCGACAGCCGCCCGAGCCGCCGCCCGATCACCTCCCGCACGCCTTCCGGGATGCCGAGGCCCGCGATCGCGCCGCGGTACGTCCAGCGCCCGCCCTCTTGGAAGAGCACGCCCGACTCGGAGAGGTGCCGGATCACCTCGCCGATGAAGAACGGATTCCCCTCCGTGTCCTGCCGGATGGCGTGCGCGACCGCGACCAATGGCTCGTCGAGCTCGTGACGAGCCACGGCGGCGACCAGGCCCTCCACCGCCGCGTCGTCGAGCCCGTGGAGCGACAGCCGCTCGACGCCGACCTCCTTCCGAAGATCCGCCAGCACGGCGGTGAGGGGATGCGTGCGCGAGAGATCCGTGTCGCGATACGTCCCGATCACCAGGAGCCGCAGCGGCTCGGCGGAGCGGACGAGATGTTTCAGCAGGAGCAGCTCCGGCGCCCCTGCCCAGTGGAGGTCGTCGAGCACGAGCACGATCGGGCTCTCCTGCGACGCCACGGCGAGCAGCCCCGCCACTGCCTCGAATAGGAGGAACCGCTCCGTCTCCGCCTCGGCAACCTGCGGCGGTGGCAGGTCGGCGATCCGCCGCTCGAGCTCGGGCACGAGCCGGACGAGCTCGCCACGATGGGTCTGCACGTGCGCCGCCAGCACCGCCTCGGGCGCGTGCGCCACGTAGTGCCGCAGCGCCTCGACGAAGGGCCGATACGGCAGGCCCACGTCCTCGTCGCACGCCCCGAAGAGCACCGTGCCGCCCTCGGCGTGCGCGGCGCGCGCCGTCTCCGTCGCGAGCCGCGTCTTCCCGATCCCCGGCTCGCCGGCGACGAGCACCACCTGGCGCTGCCCGTCCTTCGCCTTCGCCCACGCGAGCGCGAGTGCCTCCGCTTCCGCGCCGCGGCCGAACATCGCGAACGCCGCGGGCGTGCCGAGCCGCGGCGGCAGCGGCAGGCCCACGTCCGCCAGCGGCTCCCAGACGACCGCACACGCGACGACCGGCTCGGGTAATCCCTGCAGCGCCACCGGGCCGATCGGGGTGAACGTGTGCCCGCCCCGGCCGCGGGCGGTGAGGCGCACGAGATCGGCGGCGAGGATCTGCCCGCCCTCGGCCACCGCGCAGAGCCGTGCCGCTTCGATCACCGGGGAGCCGAAGCAGTCGGCTCCCTCCCAGGTCACGTCGCCGAGGCTGATCCCGATACGGACCGCGAGCGGCTCGGGGGCCGCGCGTCGGTTGTGCCCCTCGATCGCCTGCTGGATGGCGACCGCTGCCCCGATCGCCTCCGCGGCGCCCGCGAAGGTGGCCATGATCCCGTCGCCGACGTGCTTCGCCACCGTCCCGTGGTGCGCCACCACCGCCCCGGCCAGCAGCCGGTCATGGGTGCCGCGCAGAACCTCGGCCGCCTCTTCGCCGAGCCGCGCGCGCTGCGCAGTCGAGGCGACGAGGTCGGTGAAGAGGATCGTGACCGTGCCGGTGGGCCGTTCAGCCGGCTGGGCAGGCATCGCTCGACTGTCTACTTCGTCTATACCGCCAGGGGCAAGGAACGCTGCGCAGCTGGGTGTGACGAGGTCCGTTCACCTCATCCCCGGCGCGCGATCCACAACTCTTGCCAATACCTCCCGCCCGCGCGCGACGGGTTGTACGCAGACTGGAGTTCTGGTTAGTCTAGTCAGACTATAACTCTGGGCGTGCCTTCTGACTGTCAACGTGTACACCGCCAAAGCGCAGCTCTCCCGGCTCCTCGAGCGGGCGAGGCACGGCGAGGAAATCGTGATCACGCGGCACGGCAAAGCGATCGCGAAACTCGTGCCCGTCACTCCGTCCCGAGCACCGAGAGCGCTCGGAAAGCTGCGCGGCAAGATCCGCGTCGCCGCCGATTTCGACGCGCCTCTCGAAGAGGAGATTCTCGCGCTCTTCGAGGGACGTCGGTGAGATTGCTCCTCGACACGCACGCGCTCATTTGGGCATTGGCGCAACCGCGGCACCTTCCGGTCTCCGCGGCGACCGCGATTCGCGATTCCGCCAACTCCGTGGCGGTGAGCGCGGCGAGCACGTGGGAGATCGCGATCAAGGCCGCGCTGGGAAAGATCGCGGCAGACCTGGAAGAGATCGTACGCGCCGTCCGCACGCTCGGCTTCGGCGAGCTCGCCGTCACCGTCGCGCACACGACGAGGCTACGTCAGCTGCCTCCGCATCATCGTGATCCCTTCGACCGCATTCTCGTCGCGCAAGCGCTGGAGGACGGGTTCACGATCGTCACGCACGACCGCGCGTTTGCCGCATACGCCGCTCCGATCTTGTGGCGTTGACGGCAGCTCGGATCCGGTTGAACGCGGCGATTCGTGCGCGATCAACCCGCGGAGCTGGACTTCGACGCGCGCGCTGCCGATCCACGCGCCGGCGGCGCCGCTCGCTCGGTGGAGAGCGAGTCTTGCAACGTCGCAACCACCTGCTGGTGATTCTCGCGGATCTGCTCGAGCGTGGAGCGGATCTCGTCGAGCTCGGGGGTGACCGCTTCGAGCGCCGCTCGACTCTGATCCGCGCGGAGATCCTCGAGCCTCGCGCGCATCTCGGCGAGGTCACCCTCGACGCGCGCCATGAACGCGGCCAGCCGATCGTTCGCGGTGTCGACGTTCGATCCGTTGGCGCTCGTCGCGGCGCGCGCGCCCGGCGCTTGCATTCCGTCGGTGGGCGCCGCACCGTGAGTGCCGCTCTCGTCCACCGCCGACGCTGGCTGCTGTCCGCCGGAAACCGCGGCTGTCCCGTACGTGCGCTCGAGGGTCCGGCGCACGCGTGCGATGAGGTCCTCCCGCCGGAACGGTTTCGTGACGTAGTCGTCGGTGCCGGCGGCGAAACCCTTCGCGACCGACTCCTCGGTCGTCTGCGCCGTCAGCATGATGACGGGCACGAACGCGGTGCGCACGTCGGAGCGCAGCCGGCGGCACACCTCGAAGCCGTCGATGCCGGGCATTTGGAGATCGAGAATGACGATGTCGGGACGCTCGATCGCGGCGAGATCCAATGCACGCTGGCCGTCTTCTGCGAGCACGACGGAGAGGCCGAGGCCGGAGCGCTCGAGCGTCAGCCGGACGATGTCGCGAATGGCGACGTTGTCGTCGACGACGAGCGCTTTGTAGCTACGCGGGCGCTGCGCCGCTGGTGACGCCGCGTCGGCGTCGGCCGCGACGGCCTCGCTCGCCTTCGCACCGCAGTACGGGCACGCCGTCCACCCTTGCGTGAGCGGCTTGCCGCAGCCGCCGCACATCGCCCGCAGGACGGTGCTGCAATGCGGGCAGACGGTGTAGTCGTCGGCGACCTCGTGTTGGCAGCCGGGACAGCGCGCCGCGTAATCGTTCACCTGCACGACGCGCAGCACCTCTTCCGGCGTCGTCAGGCCGTTCAGAAGCTTCTCGCGCGTGCTCTCGACGATCGAGCTGAAGCCCTCGCTGCGCGCCTGCTTGCGGATCGTGCTCTCGGTGGCGCTCGACTCGATGAGCTTCGTCATCGTCGGCGAGATCGGCATCACCTCGTAGACGCCGTTGCGGCCGATGAACCCCGATTGCCGGCACGCCGCGCAGCCCTTCCCGCGCCGCAGCTTGGCGACGGCTTCGTCGTCGAGGCGCAGCAGACGACAGTCGTCCTCAGTCGGCGTGCACGGCTCGCTGCACGATTGGCAGACGCGACGCACGAGGCGCTGCGCCACGACGAGGTGCATCGTCGCGGCGAGCACGAACGGCTCGATGCCGAGGTCGACGAGGCGCGTCACGGCCGCGGTCGCGTCATTCGTGTGCACGGTGCTGAGGACGAGATGCCCCGTCTGCGCCGCTTGCATCGCGATCTGCGCCGTCTCCTTGTCGCGAATCTCGCCGACGAGGATGACGTCGGGATCCTGGCGGAGCACCGAGCGCAGGATGCCGGCGAACGTCAGACCCTGCTTTTCGTTGACCTCGACCTGATTGATGCCCTTCAGCTGGTACTCGATCGGGTTCTCGATCGTGACGATGTTGATGTTCGTCGAGAACTTCTCGCGCAAGAGCGCGTAGAGCGTGGTCGTCTTGCCGCTGCCGGTCGGGCCGGTCACCAGGATCAGGCCTTCCGGCTTCTTGATCGCGTCGCGCATCCGCTGCAGGTCGACGGCGGTGAAGCCGAGTCGGTCGAGCGCCTTCACGCCCGTCGTCGCATCGAGGATGCGCAGCGTGATCTTTTCGCCGTGCTGCGCCGGGAGACTCGAGACGCGGAGATCGACGAGGCGCTCGGCGTAGCGCAGCTGGATGCGGCCGTCCTGCGGGACGCGGCGCTCGGTGATGTCGAGCTTCGCCATCACCTTCAGCCGGGCGATGAGCGCGTTCTGCACCCACTTCGGAAACCGGAACGACTCCTCGAGCACGCCGTCGATGCGGTAGCGGACCGCGACCGCGTCGATGCCGGGCTCGATGTGCACGTCGCTGGCGCGGCTCTTGATGCCTTCGATCATGATGATGTCCGCGAGCTTCACGACCGGCGGCAGCTCCGCCTCGTGCGCGATCGAGCGCAGGTCGTCGCCGTCGTCGCGGAGCTCGTTCAGCGTGACGGATTCCTCCGGCACGTTTTGCAGGAACTGATCGAGCGATTCCTGCAGGCGGTAGACGTGCGCGAGCGCGTCCTGGATCTCGACGCGGCTCGCGACCAGCACCTGCACGCGTTTGCCGGTCGCGAACTCGACGGCCTTCAGCGCGTCGATGTCGAGCGGATTCGCGGTCGCGATCTCGATCGTGCTGCCTTCGACACGCACCGGCACGACGTCGTAACGCGTCGCGACGGCCTCTTTCAGCTCGCGCGAAAGCTGCGGGTCGAAGGGATACGTCGTGAGGTCGACGAGCCGCAGGTGGCGCACCGTCGCCAGCAAGGTCGCGAGGTCCTTCTCGGTGATCTTGCCCTCGGCCTCGAGCAGCTCGGCGGCAGACTTGTTCTTCGCCAGGGCATCGTTCATCAGCCGGGTGACGTCGTCGGCCGCGATCTTGCCCTCGCGATGGAGGAACCGGAGAAGCGCGCGCTGACCTTCGGGGGATTTGAGCGCAGGTGTACTCATGGAATGCCGGCAACCGAGCAGGAATCACGCCAGCCAGCACGGCATTGGGCCGCTGCGCTCCTGCGCCCGGAGGGGCGAATTTCCGTCGAGTTCAGGCCGGCAAGTGCTCGCCGGACGGCAGTTCTGTCGACGGTGGGTGCCAAGAAACTGTCGCCCCGACGCACGCTCGTCGCGACCGGCGGTCAAACACGAGGTGGCGCGGCATTCGTATTGGGAGAAATCGCTCCTTGCACACTGCTCGATTGCGCGTAGGGTGAGGCGGCCCATGGAAGACGTCGAATGCGTGCGTTGAATTGAGATGAGCGGCCTGCTCCAAGAGCTCGCACGTCGCTGGGATTCGTTCTGGCGGGGCGATCGCGGCCAGGAACGGCACAAGCCCTTCGATGACCGCCGGCGCCGGTTTTGGTCCGACTTTCGCGAGGGCCAGCGCGCGGCGAACGAGACGTCCGCGAAACAACGCACGCCGCGCGGCCGCTGATCGCTTCAACTTTCGCGACAGCGCAGACCGCTGCCGGTGTCCTCGCACGATGACGTGACGCCGCGGCCGAAGACGTCGGGCGTGGCGGCGCGCGTCGCGAACGTCGCGCGCGCGCTGCCGTCGCCCTTGCGACAGGCGATGCGGCGCCGGCCGACACGGCACTCGCCGGCTGACCAGGTGACGCGCACGTCGAGCGCCTGTGCGTCGACGACGTGCAGCGCAACGCCGTCGGCGCTCGCGAAGACGTCGCGCGGCGGGGCGGTCGTGAAGTCGCCCTTCACGACGATCCTGCCGTTCGCCGCACCGGGCGTACGCTCGCCGCGGATGCGGGCGCGCGTGACGTGTAGGGGCGCGTCGGCGTCGTCGCACGCATCGCCGGCGCCGTCGCCGTCGAGGTCGGCCTGGCTCGGATCGGCGTCCGCGGGGCAGTCGTCGTCGAGATCGCAGATGCCGTCGCCATCGCGGTCGCCGCCGCCGCCCGCGATGCACGCGCCCTGCGCGCATTGGTCGGGAGCGGAGCACGCATCGCCGCTGTCGCACGGCGTGCTGTCGGCGCGCGCCACCGGAACGCACACGCCGGGCTCGGCGCAGGCGCCGCTGTTGCATTGGTCGGCGGCGGCCGTGCAGTCGGGCGGCGTGCCGGCGACGCACGCCCCGGTCGTGCCGTCGCAGGTCTCGAGGCCGTTGCACGCGAGGCCGTCGTTGCAGCCGGCGTCTTCCGTCAGCGCCGGATAGACGTTGACGTAGTAGCGCGCGGCGGGCGCGGCTGAGGTGCCGCCGGCCCACATGCCGCGCGTGAGCAGATCGGGCGCCGCTTGCGCCTGGCCGTCGTAGTCGATGAAGCCGCCGACCGCATCCGGTGTCCGCCCTGCGATGGTCGCGACCGACGGCAACGTGACGAGCGTCGTCTCGGTGGGTGCGAGCGAGGTGCAGACGCCCTGCGTGACGAGGATGCCGATCGCGCCGGGGGCGCGGTGCGAGACGGTACCGTCGGGAAGGACGAAGCGGCCGAGACGGATCTGCGCCGCCGGGTCCGGGCGCGCGTCGAGCATCGCGGCGAGCGCGTCCGCGACCATGTTCCCCGCCGTCGGCCCCACCGACTCCGTCTCGAGCTTGTGCTGGTGCCCGGCGGGATCGACGTCGTTCTGATCATTGAAGCACGTCGTCGTGTAGGCGCCCGGAATCGACGAGAAGCCCCACGCCGGACTGAGGTAGCCGATCAAGTCGTTCGCGAGCCCGATCTGAATGCGGTGCGGCGCGTGCGCGTGCCACGTCGGCACCGCCGGATTCGGGCGGTCGGGACAGCCGGCGTCCTCGATGCCCCATGGACTGCCGACGCTCAGCGCCGGGAACGACTCCGACGGATGCGCGAGGAACTGCAGCCCCGGCCCGAGGTCGATCACGCCGACCTCGGTCAGGAGCTCGTTGCCGGCGCGGCCGGTCGGTTGGCCGTCGGTGTAGAGCTGCCGATCGCCGAAGATGCCGGCGGCGCCGGCGGCGGCGAAGAGATTGTTCTCGAGCGGCACCGTGAACTCGCGGCGCTCGGCGACGATCGTGCCGAACGGCAGGTCGGTCGCGTCGGGCAACGCGGCGAGGACCGCGTTGCCGAGGCCGATGCCGGTCTGTGTCGCCTGCTCGAACGTGCCGGGCAGCTCCGGCTGCTGCGCCGGATCCTCGATGCTGCCGTTATCGGCGACGAGGAAGATCGGCAACCCGACGTTCTGCTGCTCGAGGTAGGCGTGGAACGCGCCCGGCCAGTCGCCGGAGACGGCGCGGTTCACTCGCTGCGGCGTGCCCGCGACCGTGACCATCTCGTCGTCGCCGGCGTGCCCGACCTGTTGGTTGTGGGCCGAGAGGCTCAGCACGGTCGCGAGCGGCGCGCCGCCGGCGAGCGGCACCGCTTGCAGGACGCGCAGCTTCGGGTTGATCGCCGCCGGCGAGCGGTCGTCGTTCGTCGTCGGGAAGTTGTGCGAAAGGTGCGTCGGCAGGTCCGCCGGCGGAAGCGTCTCCGCGATGCGCAGCCGCGCCGGCACCGCGCGCGCGATCGCGTCGAGGGCGGCGCCCGCCGCCTGCTCGACGAGAAACGCCTGGTAGTAGTCGTTGATGCCCGACTGCGTGCCGGTCACGCCGTTCGACGGCGCGCCGTAGAGCCCGATCGCGTCCGGCGTCGACTCGTTGTGGTCGGCGCTGAAGAAGAGCTCGACGTCGGCGCCCGGCGGCAGCTGCTCGCGGGCGCGCGCGCGCATGCGCGTCGTCAGGTTCTGGAAGAGGCCGATCGCCTCGACCGAGACGATGACGACCGTCTTCGTGCCGTCGCTGACGGCGAGCGCGCGCGCGAACACCGGATCGTGCACCCACTCGAGCAGATGGTCGATGCCGCCCGCCGAGTACATGCCGTCGTAACGGCCGTTGCCGTTGGCGTCGCAGTACGGGTCGGCGCCTTGGCCGAAGTTGGGATCGGTCGGGTCGGGGCTGTAGTTGAACGCGCCCGACCCGTCGAGATCGCGATAGGGCTCCTGCAGACCGAAGATGCGCGGCCCGTCGAACACCGCCGGCGGGCAGTTCGGGAAGAGCGCCGCGTCGGCGGCGGCGTCGAAAAGCGGCGGTGTGATCTCGCGTTTCGCCGCGCCGACGATCCAGGTGCCGGCCGCGTCCGCGCGCGGCGCGCCCGCGATCGTCGCGAGCACGACTACGGCTGCGCCGACCAGTCGCGGCGCGCCACCGAGAGACACGCGCGCCGAGAGTCTCCTCCACATGCGCGCGACAAGCCCGCTCCGCCGCACCGCCACACTCGGCGGGCTCGGCTCGGTCATCGCCGGCTCGGTCATCGCGCGTCCGACCGCGACGTCGTGCCTCCGGCCTGCACCTGGGCGCGTGTCGCGGCCGCGCCTCGGGAGACAAACGCCGCGCCGTGCGTGCGGCCGATGCCCGGCGTCAGCGCCGCGAGCGCACGGATGCGCAGCTCGATCTCGATCGCCTTCGCGAGCTCGACGACGCGCGGGTTCTGCGGCCCGTGGCGCAGCGCGCGTAGAAAGCCGGCGAGGTTCACCGTCGGGACGCCGCGCAGCTCGACCGTCATTGCGCCGCCGTCACTTCCGCCTGCGTGAACGGCATCGGCTTGTACTCGAAGCGCTCGTAGAGCTCGAGCTGATCGGTCAGGTGCGCGCCGTCGGTGATCTGGCGCTGCGACTGCTCGTCCTGCGCGGCCTCGATCTGCGCCAGCAGCGCAGCGTTGACCAGACCGGATTGCCCCGGCGGCACGACGTTCACGCCGAAGATCGTCGGCCCGACCTCGAGCAGCTGATTGTATGAGCCGCGATCGACGCCGCCGCGTGTCCGGCCGATCGTCTGCTTCGGCGCGGCGCCGAGCGGCGAGAACACGTTCAGGTGGTTCTCGTGACGGCACGTGACCGGCGACGCGGCGAGGCAATCGCCGAGCTCGCTCATCGCCTGCCGCAAGCTCTCGACGAGCTGGAAGTCGGCCGTCTCGTACTCGCGCGTGCGCACGTCGTCGAAGTACTTCACCGAGCGCCGGCCGTTCGCGGAGCGGCCGGCGAGCGCGTGCACGAGCACGCTGTCCTGCGTGTCGCCGCCGCCGTGATCGCCGGTGTTCGATCCTTCGGCCGGCTCGTACTCGAGCGGCGCGATGAATTGCCCGAGCTCATCGTCGAAGACGCGGTGCTGGAGGATCTCGCGCCAGCGCTCGTACAGCGCCGCGCCCGGACAGCCGGGCGCCTCGCCGCAGTCGTAGAAGCCGTCGCCGTCGAGATCGATGAGCGGCGCGCCGTGCACGGTGCGATTCACCGGCGTGCCGGTGTGGATCGCGGTCATCGCGACCGTCGTGTCGGCCTCGATCCAGCCGCGGATGAGGTCGCGGCCGGCGGCGAGGCTGGCGCGGTCGGCGTCCGTCGACGGCAGCGCGTCGACGGCGGCGGAGAGCGCCAGATACGGACCGGGGATTCCGGGACGGCCGTCGAACACGCCGCGGCCGCCGGCGTACTCGTCCTTTTTCGCCGCCTGGTACATGACGAGGTTCACGTCGTCGATCGAGAGCGTGCCGTGGTCGGCGAGCTGGCGGAGAATGCCGTCCTGCAGCGCTTGCACGCGGTGCTCGGTGCCCCAGAGCTCGCGCTCGTCGGCGCTCGACCAGCCGCGGATCGGGTTGTTGTTCCAGTTGGTGAGCCAGCCTTGCGCCGGGTTCACGATGCCCGGCATCGCGCTCTTCGGGATGAAGCCCGTCCACTCGTACTCGCCCGTGCCGGGGAGCGGGAAGCGCGGATCGGTGCGCGCCGGGCGCAGCGGCTTACGGCCGGCGTGGAAGTAGGCGATGTTCCCCGAGTCGTCGGCGAAGTTGAAGTTGAACGAGGCGTCGATGCCGTCGACGAGCGTCTTGAACTCGGCGAGGTTGGTCGCGAGCGACATGCGCAGCCAGTTGCCGATCGACGGCAGCTCGTGATCGCGCAGCGACGAGCGATGGCTGAACGCCGCGCCGCCGGCGTCGTCGATGTAGAAGACGGGGCCGTGCACGGTGCGGCAGAGCTCGCGCTGCTCGGTCATCGGCGCGCCGCCGGAGCCGGCGGGCGGCGGCGGCTCGCGCACGGTGAAGGTCTCGGTGCGGCAGTCCATGTCGCGGTACGCGCCTTGGTAGAGGTACTGGCGCGTGTTCGACGGGTTCAGCACCTCGAGGTAGGTGTCGATCTGGTCCGAGATCCCCGACGTGATCGTGTACGCGAAGTGCTCGGTGCGGCCGATGACGATGCTCGGGCCCGCGGGCGGGATCACGCCGACGGCGCCGCTCGTCGGCAGGTGCAGGCGGACCTCGAAGAAGAAGCTCGGGATCGCGTAGCCGACCTGCGGGCCGCCGAGGAGAATCGGGTAGCCGGTGTT
>WNFR01006550.1_pt1 | contig 11898 bp, 5 predicted proteins | sample 5400221 | NCBI WGS metagenome assembly WNFR01 (sample SAMN13153357, study PRJNA577476) | soil metagenome | isolation source: 40 cm soil under Madrone tree | place: USA:California | collected 2016-06-14 | reverse complement strand
CTGATCCGGAGAGAGGCTCGTATAATCGAGCCAGCGCGGGTTGAAGAAGTCGACAGTGCCGTCCGGAGCAGCCGACCATACCATCGCTGGGATCGTCTCGATGATCGAGTGAAGATCGCGTTCGCTGCGCCGCAGCTTCTCTTCCGCCTGCTTGCGCTCCTCAATGTCGAGACTCGATCCATACCACTTGACGATGTTGCCGTTCGCATCGCGAAGTGGCACTTTCCGGTGGAACATCCAGCGATATTCTCCATCCGCCCTTCGGACGCGAGTTTCGTACTCGAAGATTTCTCCAGTCGCGAGGCAGGCTCGCCACTTGGCCACAATCCCCTCAACGTCCTCAGGGTAAACCACAGCTGTCCAATTCCAGCCGGTCACTTTGTCCAAAGTGACGCCCAGGTATTCCAGCCAAGGTCTATTGAAGTAATCGAGGTAACCGTCGGGCCTGGCTGTGTGAATCAGCGCAGGAATCGAGTCGACCAGGAGTTGGGCATTCAAAGACACGGATCCCTGTCCGGAGGAGGCCATGGCGGGCATCATACACCCGGAGAATGCGCGTATCGACAAGGTCGGAGGATTACACCGACGTTATTCGCTGTCTATCAATCTGGCATCTTACCTGGTGTCACTCAGGTTCTTCCCATCGTCAGAATTGGAGCTTGAGGGTGAGCTGGATGGAGCGGGGGCCGCCGATTTGGTAGAGGGGGTTGAAGCCGCCGTTGGCGCCGCCCGAGCCGAGACTGCTGGCCAGTGTTTGGGTCGATTGGCCGAAGAGAGGGCTGGTCAGGCTGTTGCTGGGGTTCCCGAAGTTGGGGTGATTGAAGATATTGAAGAACTCGGCACGGAAGCGCAGGCCCAGCTGCTCCGTCAACGCAAAGCGCCGCTGAAAGGCCACATCCGCCTGCGTGGCTCCGAATCCACGCAAGACGTTGCGGCCGAAATTGCCTTGGGTACCGGGCGGCGGCGCGGTGAAGGCGGCTTTGTTGTAGATTTTGCCGCCCGGGTATTGCGAGCCGTAGAGTTCCAGCGGCACTCCAGGGACCACGTTCGGTCGGGGATAGAGCGCGGTTCCTCCCGGCCCAAAATAGAGTGCGCCAATAATGTTGACCGGCGGGGCGGAGCGCGCCAGAACAAAGGTGTCCACCGACCATCCTCCCAGAGTGGCCTGCGCAAAGTTGTTCCAATGCGGCGAGGGAACATCGTAGGTGACACCAGCAGCGAAGGAGTGCCGGATGTCGAAATCGGAGTTGCCCTTATCGAGATTGGGATACGCGCTCGTACTCGGAGTGTTGAGGTAGTTCGCGAAGGCATCCGTGGAAGAAATGTCCGTCGAATGTGAGAAGGTATAGGAGCCGAGCGCCTGGAGTCCGCGGGAAAACCTGCGCTGAAATTTGAGTTGCAGGGCGTCGTAATACGAAGATGCTGTGTTGCTCGTTACGGCGACAGACTGAAAATTCAGATTCGGGTTGACTAGATTCGTTACGCGCAGCAAGTCGCGCCCATTCGCGCCAATGTACGTTATCGAGAGGCTTTGGCTGTGTCCCAGCGATTGCTCCACGGCTAAATTCCACTCGTAGGTGCGCGGCAGCTTCAAATTTGGGTCAGCTACAATCATCGTGCCGACAGGCAGGCTCGTTGTGAGGGGTGGGGGCGCCGCGTCTTGTGCATTCAACGGCAAGGTCGCACCAGGAACGACTTTAAGAGCTTCGAAGGGCCAGTAGCTAAACGCCCCTCCCACAGACCCATAGCCCAAGTCATAGAAAATCCCGAAGCCTGTCCGCAGAACGGTCTGCGAATTGCTTGGGCCTCTGAACTGATATGCGAGTCCCAGGCGAGGCGCCACATTCCCATACTTGGTTTGGTAGAGGGGGGTACCGCGCGGCGCCAGGGTCATCGTCGCCGGATCATTCAGCCCTATGACCGCATAGGGCTGATTCGCCGCCGTTTTGCCCTTTAGGGGCGTATTGATGTCCCACCTCAACCCATACGTCACGGTCAATCCTGGTGTTAGTTCCCAGGTGTCTTGACCGTATACGGAGAAGTTATGGGAGAGTAGTGCGTTGCTCTGCCAACTGAACGTGGCGGCATACACAGATGTTCCCGACTCAGCGTATCCGGGGCACGGTGGCGTGGTAGGACAGATTACCCCTGAGAACTGCGCCTGTTGACGATATGCATATGGAGTGGTGAAAGGAGAAAGCCAGCGATAATCCACACCGAATCTCAATTGGTGGTTGTTCTTACTCCAAGACGCGTTATCAATGAGGTTGACCTGGCGCTGTTCGTCGGTCGCGTTCTTGCCCTGGGTATAAACTCCGGCACCGTTTATGTTTAGTGCGAAGCTGCCATTTGCGGATGACGACCCCGAGGGAAACACCAGTGAATCCGGCAACGGCGCGGCTCCGCCAAAGTTGTCCGGGACGTATTTGGTTGCAACTCTATCATTGCTGTAATTTGCCCGCATCTCGTTGCTGATCCGTGGCGTCAGGACTTGATTGAGGCCGAATGTAAAGGTCTGGATTGAGGATGCGCCCGACTGGCTCGTACTGAGAACTCGCTCCGTGGTGATGAGCGGACCTCGTTGAGCGAACTCAGACGGTGAATAGTTGTAGCGGCCGAAGAGGCTGAGCTTGGAGTTGATGGCGTGATCGACGCGGATGCTGTACGCGTCCAGGGAAGAGGGATTGGAGTAGCTGCCGTTGAATTGCGCGAGGCCGGGACCGACCCCGGGGCCGTTCGGAATCGGATAGGCGTTCAAGAACGGCTGTATCGCGGCGGGCGCCTGCTGGCGCGAGGCGTTGTCTGGAACCGTCGTTTGCTGCGTTGCTGGCTGGCGCAAACGCAGGCCTTCGTAGGAGAAGAAGAAGAAGGTCTTGTCTTTGAAAATGGGGCCGCCGAAAATGCCACCGAAATCATTCTGCCGCTCCGCAGGTTTCGGCAGATGATTGAAGTTTGAAAACCAATCATTGGCATCGAGGACGTCATTCCTGAAATATTCGAATGCTGTGCCATGAAAGCTGTTGGTACCGGAGCGCGTCACGATGGAAATCTGTCCGCCGGGCGTGCGCCCGAACTCCGGAGCGAAGGAAGAGGTTTGGACGCGAAACTCCTGCAAGGCTTCGACGGAGACGAGGCTGGTGGTGCCGCCTGAAGCGCTAAGGGCGGGGAGCGCTCCTCCCGCGGCCTGAACGAGAGGAAAGTAGCCGGTAACGCCGAAATTGGCGCTGACGCCGTCGACAGTGAAGTAGTTCGCATCGGCGCGTTGACCGTTGACGCTGAATTGGCCCTGGTCGTCGAAAGCTGTGGCGGTCACGACGACGCCGGGCGTGAGTAGGATCAGGGTTTGAAAGCTCCTGCCGTTCAAAGGAATGTCCTCGACGAACGTACGGTCAATCACGGTGCTCACGCTCCCGGACGCCGTCTCTACGGGAAGAAGACCGGCTTCCACCCTGATGGTCTCGGATGTGGAGCCAAGAGTCAGTTCGAAATTGAGTTCTATCGCGTCTTGGACATGAAGGATCACTTCGGGCTTGATTAACTTTTTGAAGCCGGGCTTTTCGATTTCGATTTGATAAAGGCCGGGAGGGAGATTGGTTAGGTAGTATTCGCCCGAGGTGTTGGTGGTGGTCTCGTACCGGATATTTGTTCCCGCGCGGACAGCGCCAATTTTTGCATCAGCGATTGCGCCTTTGGAGGGATCAGTTATGCGACCGGTAAGGGAGGCATTGGTTGATTGGGCCCGCAGAACAGACGAGGAGAAAACGAGGAACAGGCACGCGGCGAGGGCGGGGACACGCATAATCTCACGTCAAGGAAACGCGGAAGCCGTGAGCGTACTCTCGGCCTGCCAAGGGGTCAACACCCAAAGGGGTCGCTCAGTGACTCTCGAACGGGTCGTCTCCTTACACCTCAAAAGAGTGATGCAAGTGGCCCCTCCGCTGAGATAAATGAGAGTAACATTCGGGTCCTATGGGAAAACCCCACGGACAAGGACGATACGCGGCGCTGGGCCGTGCGATAGCTGGTTTACGCACAGTCCGGCTAAGCACTTTGCTGTCCGGCATCCTGTTTGCGTGGGGGCCGCTGGCGTACGCGTTGGACCCGGCGCTGGACGTCAATCAGTATGCGCACACGGCGTGGAAGGTGCGCGACGGGTTTGCCAAAGGCGCGATCTTCTCGATTGCACAGACGTCTGACGGCTACTTGTGGCTGGGCACGGAATTTGGCTTGTTTCGCTTCGACGGTGTGCGAGCTGTGCCGTGGCGGCCGCCAGCCGATGAGCAACTCCCCAATAATTTCATCCAATCCCTGCTCGTTGGGCGTGATGGAGCGCTTTGGATTGGCACGCGCAGGGGGCTTGCGAGTTGGAAAGACGGCAAGCTTACCAACTATCCGGAGCTTGCCGGACTGGGCATACGTGCGCTACTCGAAGACGATGAAGGAACCGTATGGATCGGGGGATACGGGTTGTCGGCCGGCAAGTTGTGCACTGCTAAAGGCCCGGCGATCCAGTGCTACGGAGCTGGGCAGTTCGGTCGGGGTGTAACCGCTTTGTACGAAAACCACAAAGGCAATCTCTGGGTATCGGCCGCAACCGGGCTGTGGCGATGGGTCCCTGGTCCTCCTGAACACTACACGTTTCCCAGGGGCGTAGTTTCCGCTGAGTCGTTGATCGAAGATGATAATGGCGCATTCTTGATCAGTACTTACACGGGGCTGAAACAGTTTGTAGGTGGAAAAATCGAGAGTTATACACTTCCCGGCATCAGCGGACAGTTCAACCCCGCCCGGATTCTGCGGAGCAGAGACGGCGGTCTTTGGATCGGCAGCTTACAGGGCTTGTTGCACTTGCACCAGGGCCGGGTCGATGTATTCAAAGCCAGCGACGGCCTCTCCGCCGATTTCGTATCAACCATATTCGAAGACAGCGAAGGAAATCTTTGGGTCGGCACGCAAGATGGGCTTGACCAGTTTCGTGAAGTCGCAGTGCCAACGATTTCGCGGAACCAGGGCCTCTCAAATTCCTCAGCCTGGTCAGTGCAAGCAAGCGCTGATGGAAGTATTTGGATCGGAACGGCAGATGGGCTGAATCGCTGGGAGAACGGCCGTGTGATTCTTTACCGCAGTGGAAAGCCGCTGGGGCAGGGCCGTCAAAAAGATGAGCGCGATCTTAGTGCCAGCGGAAGGGTAAGGGAAATCGCGAATAGCGGACTCACAGGTGATACACAGTCGCTGGGACAGGACGCACGCGGGCGATTGTGGGCTTCGACCAGTGATGGCGTCTTCTACTTCGAAGGTGGACGGTTTGTCCGGATTCTGGGCGTTCCAGGCGGATTTACATTTTCAATCGCCGGTGATGGGAACGGGGATGTATGGATCAGCAACTTCGAGCGCGGCCTTTTCCATTGGACCGAAAGTAGTGCAGTTCAGCGGATTCCGTGGTCTCAGTTCGGAGAAAAGGGTGCGATTGGCTTAATGCCTGGTCGTTTGCAGGGCGGCGGCTTGTGGGTCGGATTTTCTGAAGGCGGCGGAATAGCTCATCTCAAGGATGGCCAGGTGCGTGCTTGGTACAAAGCCGCTGACGGACTGGGCAATGACCATGTCACTGGGCTTCGGTTCGGATCGCGGAGCGCGCTGTGGGCTGCGACTGAAAGCGGACTAAGCCGCATCGAGGATGGGCATATTGCCACACTCACCAGCAAGAACGGCCTTCCTTGCGATGCGGTGCATTGGTCGGTGGAAGATGACGATCATGCGTTCTGGTTGTACATGCCGTGCGGCTTGGTGCGGATTGTGCGATCCGAACTGGATGCGTGGGTGAGTGATCCGAAACGCACTATCCAAACTACGGTTTTCGACATCTCCGACGGAGTGAGAAGCCCCGCGATCGCTGGCGGCTATCCACCAACTGTGACGAAATCCCCCGATGGGAGAATATGGTTCTTACCCAGGGACGGGGTCAGCGTCATCGATCCGCGTCACCTTCCCTTGAACAAACTTCCGCCGCCAATACACGTCGAGCAAATCACCGCCGACCGCAAGACCTACTGGCAGAACTGGTGGGGTGATGAGTCCTCCTTGAAGCCGAAGCTTCCGCCGCTGGTGCGCGACCTAACGATTGATTACACCGCACTGAGCCTGATGGTGCCGGAAAAGGTGCACTTCCGCGTGAAGCTGGAAGGCTGGGATCGCGATTGGCAGGACGCGGGGACGCGGCGGCAAGCGTTCTATGCCAATCTTGCTCCACGCAACTACCGCTTCCGTGTGATGGCTTGCAATAACAGCGGTGTGTGGAACGAGGCGGGCACGTTCCTGGATTTCTCCATTGCTCCGGCGTACTGGCAGACGAATTGGTTTCGTTCGTTGTGCGTGGCTGCCTTTCTGGCCTTGCTCTGGGGGCTTTATCAACTCCGGCTGCGGCAACTGGCGCGGGAGTTCAACGCAGGACTGGAAGCACGCGTCAATGAGCGGACGCGCATCGCTCGCGAACTCCATGATTCGCTGCTGCAAGGCTTTCAAGGATTGATGTTTCGCCTTCAGGCAGTGCGTGAATTCCTTCCCGGGCGGCCCAGCGAGGCTATGAAAGCCCTGGACATTGCGCTGGAGCGCGGAGACAAAGTCATCGTCGAAGGCCGGGATACGATCTCAGACTTGCGTCAATCCACAATCGGCGACTGCGATATAGCGCAGGCGCTGACCGCCCTGGGCGAGGAATTGGCTGCGCAGAGCGAGAACGGCCCCGCACCGTGCGTGCGCGTGTTGGTGGATGGAAGACAACGAGAGCTTAATCCCGTGCTGCGCGATGAAATCTACGGGATTGCGCGCGAGGCCTTGCGAAACGCGTTTCGCCATGCCAAGGCGCAGAAAATCGAAGCCGAAGTAACTTACGGCGATTCTGAGTTTCTCTTGCAGGTGCGAGACGATGGGATCGGAATTTCGCCTGAGGTTACCGATCAGGGCGCCCGCGCGGGGCATTGGGGCCTGCCCGGTATGCGCGAACGTGCCAAGAGTTTTGGCGGGAAGCTGGAAGTTTGGAGTGAGCATGGAGCGGGAACAGAAATCGAGTTGAAGGTTCCGGCGGCTGTTATTTATGGCAAATCCAACGCTCCCAACAAACTATGGTTCTTGCGAAAGAAGAATTAGGGCAGCCTATGGACGCAAGTCCTGAAGTGATTCGCATTTTGGCGGCTGACGACCACCCCTTTCTCCGTGAAGGGATCGCCATGCTCATCGGCACTCAAAGGGACATGCTTTTGGTCGCGGAAGCCGCGAACGGGCGCGAGGCCGTTGAGCAGTTCCGGTCACACCATCCGGACGTGACCTTGATGGACTTGCAGATGCCGGAAATGAGTGGGATCGATGCCCTGATTGCAATTCGAGGCGAATTTCCGAAAGCGCGAATCATCGTTCTAACGACATACGCGGCCGACACTTTGTGCCAACGGGCGATGCAAGCCGGCGCGCACGCGTATATCTTAAAAGGTGACGTACGAAAGGATTTGTTGGACAAGATCCGGGCTGCTTATGCGGGAAAAAGCTGATTTCAAAATGCCGCAAAAATGCGGCGGGTTCGGGATGACGATCAACTCGAAGCAATTTGCGCCCAATCGCACCGATGTAGCTCAGAGACGAGCTTTGACTGCAGGGCTTCAGGATCGCAGCCATATGCTCGAACTGGCCTCGGCGATCCTACTTTTGACCCTTGTAGGTGTTTCAGCGTGGGCAAGGACGGACAAAATCGTTCGCACCTCCTCGCTTGATTCACCCGTGGAAACTGAAACCATAAGGCTTCCCGTCGTCGAGGGTAAAGATATCCGCTTTGCACGGATATCCAGCTCCCAAGGTCTCTCTCAAGTTAGGGTGTCGGATATCGTTCAGGACGACCAGGGGTTTATTTGGTTCGGAACAATCAACGGCCTGAACCGCTATGACGGTTATAACTTCAAAGTCTTCAAACACGATCCGGAACGCCAGGAAAGCCTCAGTGGGGTTTTCATCTATTCGTTGTTTAAGGACCGCGCCGGCACGATTTGGGTCGGAACAGACAAGTCTCTCGACCGCTTTGACCCGCTTACGGAAAAATTTAGTCACTATCATTTCGATGTCCCGGATTCAAGTGGCTTACCGACGACCGTCGACCAGATCAGCCAGGACTCGTCGGGCATGTTATGGCTGTCCACTCGGAAAGGATTATTCCGACTGGATCCCGTCACGAGTACGATCAAGCACTTTTACCACGACCCGGGAGACCCTTCCAGCCTCGGGGATAACGCTATCAAGTCCACCGGTGAGGACGGAGCAGGCCGGTTTTGGGTTGGCACCAGCCAGACGCTCGACGAATTTGATAGGAACAGTGGAAAAGTGAAGAGGCACGTCCTTACGGGGGAGTCGGGTATCGGGATGTGGTTCCATGAAGACCGTTTCGGCGTGTTTTGGCTCGTCTACGGCCCAGACGGCTCCATCGCCACGTTCGATCCCAAGACGAACAAACTGACTCGCTACGGATTCGACTCACGAGGCCCCGAGGGCAACTTGAAGAACCCCGCGTACGCCCTGCTGGAGGACCACGAAGGCACCATGTGGTTTGGAACGGCGGTCCTTGGATTGCTCAAGTTCGACCGCGAGCATCGGCGTTTCATCAGCTACCACCACCTCCCTGGTGATAGCGACAGTCTGGTCGACAACCGAGTCATAGCCCTATTCGAGGACCGCGAAAAGAACATTTGGGTCGGTATGCACGACGTGGCGCCACACTTCTTTGCTACCAGGCCACTGCCGTTTACAAAACTTACGAACCCCTCCGACAGTCGCAACAGCATAAGTCCGGGTCTCATTGGGACCCTCTATGAGGACCGGCATGGCGTTTTGTGGGTCGGCGTCAATCGTTCGCTGGTGCGAATTGATCGCAAGACCGGCTTGTCCTCCAGCTTCCAGCCAGTCGGCGGGTCTGAAGTGCTTTCGATCGTCGAAGACGGACCAGACGTTCTTTGGATAGCAGGCACGAATCCGCTGTTGCGTTACAACCGGAAAACGGGAGACCTTCGACGCTACATCCACGACCGCTCCGATCCCTCAACCTTGTGTAGCGGTGTCGTAGAGCGGTTGCTTATCGATCATCGGGGCATCTTGTGGGCTGCAACGTGGGATGGTCTCTGTCGTTTCGACTCGCTCACGCAGCGGTTTAGAGCCTACAAGCCAGACCCGAAAACCCGAGGCCTGAACTATTACGCCATCGCAGAAGACCCACAAGGAAACTTGTGGCTTGGCGGCAATTTAGGGCTGCACCGATTCGATTCAAACACCAACCAGTTCACAGTCTACAGCCACAAGTCCGACGACCCGCACAGTCTCAGCGACAACCGCGTAGTCGCCATCCATTTCGATCGCGCAGGAAGTATGTGGGTTGGCACGCAAAACGGGCTGGACAAATTCGTTCCCAAAACAAGCACATTTGTGGTTTACAACGAGCGCGATGGCATGGGAGGGAATGTTGTTAGCTGCATTCTCGAAGATCACCGCGGTCTGCTTTGGATGAGCACGAATAAAGGGGTATCGAGCTTTGACCCGCGAACCCAGAAATTCAGCAACTACACTGTGGCAGACGGTCTTCCCGGCCCAGATCTTACCGGGTGGGGCACCTGCTTCAAGAGTGCCGCGGGTGAGATGTTTTTTGGAGGTTTCAGCGGAGTCGCCGCATTCTTTCCCGATCAGGTGGTGGCCGATGCGTTCGTTGCGAACGCGTTTGTCCCGCCGATTGTCTTGACTGATTTCCGATTATTCGGAAGCCCGCTCACTCTCAGCCCCGGCTCGCCTCTGAAGAAAGCAGTCAACTACACCGATACGATCACCCTCTCCCACTCACAAGACATTTTCTCTATCGGGTTTTCCACATTGAGCTTTTTCAATCCTGCGACTAACCGCTATCGCTACATGTTGGAAGGATTGGACCAAAAGTGGAATGAGGTAGGAAGCGACCAGCGGCTTGCTAGTTACACGACGCTGCCGGCAGGTACTTACATGTTTCATGTGCAGGGTGCGAGCGGCCGCGGACCATGGAGCGAACCCGGTGCGCAACTGCTCATCCAGATCCTGCCGCCTTGGTGGGCCACGTGGTGGTTTCGGCTCACATTCCTGGTGTTAGTGCTTGCTTCGGCATGGGGCGCACACCGCTATCATTCATATCAACTGTTGCTCCAGTTCGATATGCGCCTGGATGAGCGCCTTAGCGAGCGAACACGCATCGCCAGGGAACTCCATGACTCGCTGTTGCAGGGTTTTCAGGGGCTGATGTTTCGCTTGCAAGCTGTGCGCGACCTTCTTCCTGGGCGACCGAGCGAAGCTATGCAAGCGCTCGACGTTGCACTGGAGCGCGGAGACAAAGCTATCGCGGAGGGCCGGGATACAGTTTCGGACTTGCGCGAGCCCATCATCAGTGACAAAGATATAGCATCTGCATTGACCGCTCTGGGCGAAGAACTTACCGCTCAGAACGACTCCGGCAGCGTCCCCTGCGTGCGCCTGCTGGTGGAAGGGAAACAGCGAGAACTGAATCCCGTGCTGCGCGATGAAATCTACCGGATTGGGCGCGAGGCGTTGCGAAACGCTTTTCGCCACGCACGGGCGCAGAAGATTGAAGCGGAAATCACTTACGGAGATTCGGAGTTCCAGTTTCACATGCGAGACGACGGAATCGGAATCGCTCCTGAAGTTGCCGATCAGGGCGCCCGTGCTGGTCATTGGGGCTTGCCTGGTATGCGCGAACGTGCCAAGAGATTTGGCGGGCGGCTGGAAGTCTGGAGCGAGCAGGGAGTCGGAACGGAGATCGAGTTGAGTGTTCCTGCGGCTATTGCTTATGGCGGCGGGCAGGCTCGTGGCAGATTCTGGTTCTTGCGAAAGAAGATTGAGGAGACGAATGGGCAGCAGTCCTAAGATCGGCGCTGGTCCTGGTCCAATTCGCGTTCTCACGGCGGACGACCACGCTCTCATCCGGGAAGGAATCGCCGCGCTTATCGCCAATCAAAAGGATATGAGCTTGGTTGGGGAAGCGTCCAACGGGCGTGAGGCGGTAGAACAATTCAGGCTGCACCGGCCGGACGTCACATTAATGGACTTGCAGATGCCCGAAATGAATGGAATCGATGCACTGATTGCCATTCGGAGCGAATTTCCAGACGCGCGGATCATTGTGCTGACGACCTACGCGGGCGATGCGTTGTGCAAGCGGGCAATGAAAGCCGGCGCGCAAGCTTATATCTTGAAAGGCAACGTGCGGAAGGATCTTTTGGACACGATTCGGGCTATTCGAGCCGGCAAAAAATTCATTCACGCGGAGGTCGCCGCCGAACTCGCCACTCATGCTGCCGATGACGCCTTGAGTGAGAGGGAGATTGAGGTTCTTTCCCTGATTGCAGCGGGCAATTCGAACAAGCTGGTCGCCGATCAGCTAGCGATCTCGGAGGATACGGTCAAGGGCCACGTCAAGAACATCCTTTCCAAGCTTGGCGTCAATGACCGAACCCACGCAGTGACCGCAGCTTTGAAGCGCGGAATCATCGAGTTATAAATCCTTTATAAACCACCCAAAAGAGTCTAAAGCGTGCCCCATATTTGGGGATTCGCGGAGTCCGCTATCCCGTTACATTCGCCTCGTACGTGTGTGAAATTAGGGCGAAGTAAGGGGAAAACTTGCAACGATTGTTTACGATGTTTCCTGGCGGTTGGCCCGGCGCGGGACTCCTTGTCCTGCGCCTAGCGGCAGCTATCCCATTATTAATTGAAGGGTGCTCCGGATTTTGGGGAGCGCCCCATGACGGGCTTTACGCGAGATTCATCGCGATCGGCGTCGGAAGCCTGCTGCTGGCAGGATTGTGGACGCCCGTTGCAGGAGCTTTGCAAGCA
>WNFR01016752.1_pt1 | contig 11899 bp, 6 predicted proteins | sample 5400221 | NCBI WGS metagenome assembly WNFR01 (sample SAMN13153357, study PRJNA577476) | soil metagenome | isolation source: 40 cm soil under Madrone tree | place: USA:California | collected 2016-06-14 | reverse complement strand
GGGGTAACCCTCCGTCCTCGCGGCGCTTCGCGTGGGCGCGAGACGGGCTGGCATGGTGTCAGTCCGAGCCCGCAGGCGCGCGTGGCGCTGCCGGTGAACGCGAGTGAGGCGAGTCCGTGAAGCGTCGGATTTCCAGCCGGTTGGAACGGGGCGGCGGGAAAAGTCACGCCGTGGCGCGCCCGTGAGCGCGTGCCGATCGCGCGCGGAGTGACACCGCTCGGGGCGCGCAGCGCGGTAGCAGCTCTCGTCCGCGGCGGCTCCAAGGGTTCGCGTCGGTCGCCGCGCCAAGGCGCCGCGGATCGCGTCGCGGGTCCTTTGCTCGCCGCTCCACCCCTCACATCTCTGACCTGCTCCACAATGGAGCAATCCGACACCGCGTCCCGGCGTACCGGTGGCCGGCTCCGACCCTTTTCCGGCCATGGTGACCACATCCGTCGAAAAATCTCGTTGACGCCCTGACCCGAGTGACGGAGCATCCCGTGCAGTACCGGACGAAGCGGTGCGGTGAGACTTCGCCGTCTCGTCGGGTGGCAGACTCTGCACGTGCTCAATGAGAATGAGAACAAGAAGGAGAAGGAGGTGGCGTAGGGATAGGACCTCAACCGATCATTCGACCGGAAATGACGCTTTCTGATTTTCTACGACTTGACCGACACCACCTAGTAAACGGATGAGGAAGACAATGAACAGAATCGTACCAAGGGGAGCGGTCCTCGGGGCGGCGTTGCTGGCAGTGGGATGGTTGGTTGCCTATTCACCGAATCGGGTCTCGGCGACCCCGGTGATCCCTTTTGGTACGGTGATGGCGTCCACACAGAACGGGTTGGTCACTGAATTCGATCAAACTGGAGTCATGCTCGGTCAAATCTACAACGGGATGGGGGGAGCTACAGCAGGTTCCGTCTTTGATACGTCCGGGAACTTCTACGTTAGCGACTTTGTCAATCAAAGGTCTACTAAATTCGACCCCACGGGCGCGCTTATCACGAATACTTTTGGGGGCGGTTACAACGAGGACCCAGAATCCATCACTCTCAACGCCGTCGGCGATGTCTTTGTCGGCCAGGCCGATGGGAGCCATCAGATTCTCGAATTTGACTCGACGGGAACCCCAATCGCTGCGTTCTCGCCCGCGACCGAAGACCGGGGAACCGACTGGATCGACCTGGCTGCCGACCAGTGCACGATGTTCTACACCTCTGAAGGCGTGGATATTCTTACGTTCAACATCTGCACGCTGACCCAGGGACCGAACTTCAACCTCTTGCCGCTGCCTGGGCAGGCCTACGCCCATCGCATCCGCCCCAACGGCGAGATCCTGGTGGCCGATACCACGGCGGTAGTGCGTCTCGATGCGGCGGGCAATCAGATCCAGACCTACACGCCTGGGGACGGCCTGCTCTTTGCGCTGAGCCTCGACCCCGACGGGACGTCCTTCTGGACGGCCGGACTCTCTAGCGGCGCGGTGTTCAAGATCGACATCGCCAGCGGCACCATCCTCCAGCAATGGAGTTCCGCCTGGGTGCCAGGCTTTGTCCTCTTGGCTGGCCTCTCGGTAAAGGGCGAGATCGTGGTGTCGACGCAGCCGACGAGCACCGCCGCGACACCCACGCCGACTGCGCAGCCAACGCCAACTGTGTCGACGCAGCCGACGGTCACCGCGACGCCGACCTCGCAGCCAACGCCAACTGCCGCTCCCGTACTAGATCACTTCACCTGCTACACGACTCGTTCGACGGCTGGATCGGTGCCGTTCCAGGGCATCCCCGACACGCCGGGCCTCAGCCTCATCGATCAGTTCGGCCCTCTGACATCTGGGACAAAAGGTCCCGCCCGCCTTTGCGCGCCGACGAACAAACTCGGTGAGGACCCGGCCGCCCCGTTGCACCCGGAGCACCTGACAAGCTACCCGTTCACAACTGCGTTCAGGGCGAGTCCTCCTCTGACAGAAGTGAAGGTGGTCGATCAGTTCAACCCGACCGGTATTTTCTTCACCGTAAAACTGAAGAAGGCGTCGCATCTTCTCGTGCCGACAGTGAAGAACCTGAGTTCGACACCACCCACGCCGACGCAATTCGTGACCGATCATTTCGACTGCTATAGGATCACCCGCGCGAAGGGGACGCCGAAGTTCCGCGCACTGAAAGGCGTCACGCTCCAAGACCAATTCGGCCCGATGACTGTCGCCGTAAAGAAACCGAAGTACCTCTGTGCTCCCGTGAACAAGAACGGCGAGGACCCGACCGCACCGACGCATCCTCTACATCTCCTGTGCTACCAAGTGACCCAGTACGACAAAGTCAAGTTCGTGAAGCGGATCGGGCTCTTCGTGAACAATCAATTCGGCCCGGAGCAACTCGATGCGAAGAAGCCCAAGGAGCTCTGCGTACCCTCGCTGAAGACCTTGATTCCGTCCCCATGTACGACGATCGGCGCCCCCTGTGGTTCTTGCGGGACAGGCACCTGTCAATCACAGTGCAGTGGCGCGGGGCTGATCTGCGCGACCAACACATGTGTGAACACATGCAACAATACAGGTTGCCCCGGCGGCGTTTGTACGGAAGGCACCCCCGCGAATGCGAATTGCACATTGACACAACAGGGCGCGTGCCCCCAACCCAACAACGGCTATTGCGAAGCCCTCTGCCCTTAACCATAACCATCATCGCCAAGAGAAGCAGAAAGCGGCGAACTGATCGCCTGCTGACGCGCGCCGCTCGCTCGATGCGGTCGGGCGGGCGGTTGTTTTGCTCTCTCACCGCCCGTGGCCATTTCTGCATCAGACTTTCGGCCACATGGTCGATTTTCACCCGATCGCGTCCGCGTGTAAGCGCATGAATTTCTGAACGCCCGGAAAAGATTCGGGCTGGGTCGTGCCCGAGCCGCTCGGAGGGCCGCGGAAGGCGCCCCCTCCGCTTGCCCCGCGCGCTCACGCGGACGCGCCACCAGACACGAGACAGTTTGGCGTGGGGGTGTTCCGCGCGGAGTTTCGAGTGGGGTGGGCTGGTGAGCGACCGAACCATGGGGCGCGAGACAGCGGGGATGAATACGGACGGGCCGGGTCGTGCCGGCCCGACACGCTCGGAGGGGCGCGCAGGGGCAACCCGCACCGTGCCACACCGATGGGCGTCGGGAGCCTCGCGCCGTGACGAGCGGCGCCGGATCGGTTGTCAGTGAGCCGAAGGGCGCCGGCCGCAAGCGTGAGTTGAGCGAGCGAGTTTAAGCGTAGCGGACTTGAATCTGAGACATGCAGGTAGACCGCCGCAGAATCAGGAACCTCATGGGGAGTCGATCGGCGAGCAGCCGTGCACTTCACCACGCGCCGCACTGCGGAGGGGCGCTAGTTTGTTTGCACGCGCGGGAAAGCGAGTGTTACCACTGGGTCCCCCGCACGAGGAGGCCGTCCCATGCCGTCGCCACGTTCACACCAACCCCCTCACCGATGGCGAGTCGCGTCGCTGATCGTCCTCATGACCGTTTGTGCCGGCGAGAAGAGAAACAACATGCGCGATTGAATCGGTCGCCGAGTTCTGCAAAAAGGCGCGAGATGACACTCCAAGCTTGCAGATCGCCGTCCCTCATCTCACTACGAGGCCGTGCTGTACTTGTGGCGACCGGAACACCCGGATTCTGCTGGCGGCACGCGACACGGAGATCCCTGTCAATACAAATCGGAGTGCTGGTCTGGCGACTGTGTGGCCAACACGGCCGCGGTCCAGCGCTATCCGTAAGGGCGTGCAAAACGCGTGCCGCACAAAAGCCAACGCCTTCCACAGTTTTTCGTGTAGTTGTTGGAGAGTCTCGCGATGCCGCCCGAAGACTACGTTGAACTGTTGTTACGAATGGACACGCGCTTGGACGTCCTCACCGAACGTATGGCGTCCGTTGAAGGAAGACAGTCAGAAGCGGACAAATTAAGCAAGAAGAAATGGGTCGCCGAGTACGGGGGAATAGTCGCCTTATTTCTTTCGATTCTCATAGGCGGCTTCACGCTTTACGACAAGCTCGTCAACGACCCCGGAAAAGCGCGCGCTCAGGCCGCTGCCGAGTTACGGACCGACATGAACCAGTTGAGTAACATAGTTGCTACTATCGCCGGCTTAAACTGGAGCAACGCGCCCGCCGCGACCGTGCAGATGAATTCCTTGACACCCCAGAGGTTAGCCCTTCTAGACAAGATCAAACGCGAGGATAAGGCGAACCCGGGTATTCTACAATTTGGAGATCGACTCGCTCTCGCGGTCGAATATGAGACTTTCGCGAGGCTCGACGATGCGCTTGAACAGATCGCTGTTGCTAATCACGTCGCCTCAGATGCGACACAAATAGCGAATGGTCATTGGGCGGAGGCAAGGATCAAAGGAAAGCAGAAGCACGTTGATCAGATGAGGAAGCTGTACAGCCAGTCCATAGACGAGCTGAAGGCGGTGGGCATGCTTAATACTGCCGTGCCGATTATGCAAGTTTATACACAATGGATTAGCCTAGAATTTATCTACGGGGACTGCGCGCACGCGGCGGAGGCTAACCGACGAATGACTGACGACATGAAATCGCCGGATGTCTGGCCAGGTACGAGGATTCAAGTCGCCAAGGATTTTAACGCAATGCTGGCGCAGTATCCACGAACCTGCGACCTGGAACGTTTGCCCGAGATGTGAATCCCGGACCGACACTAACAACCGCCGAGGAAGCAAAAGGTTGTAGGCGACTACCGCTTCTTGGAACACTCGCCTTCTATCCCCCGATGCGAACGCAGGCAAAGGGTCGTCGGTTCGCGTCCGATTGGGCGCGGACGGACGCCATTCGCGGCGCTTGCATGGCGTCAGGACCTCTTGTGTGAGCCCTGATCAGACTGTTCGAGCCCCATTTCAACGATCTGCCGCCTGCATCCTCCGCAGCGCGCGTGCTAGTCCGCCTTGGTAAAGCGCACATGGCCGTCTGCCTTCCACCCTCCGAGCTGCTTGCGGTGGCGGTAGACCCACGCCACGGTCACTTGGAGCCGCTGCGCGATCTGCTCAGCGGTGAGGATCGCGCCTTCCGGTGGGCTTGCCGCCTCTTGCTCGCGGAGCATCAGCAGCCGCATGGGGACACGTTCTTGGATCGTGGCAACCTGCAATGTCGCAGCGCGGGCGCGCCTCCCTGTCGTTGCGCCGACGTCGTCGATTATCCGGTTCGACCCTCGTCAGGCACTTCGCGCCATCGTCGTAGTTCGCGTGCGCCTCGTGGATCGAGGTGAACGGCCGGTCCTGCCCGGCGGCGATGATCTCGGTAATCAGACACCCGTTTCGGCTGGTGTCCTTGTTGTCGAGGTTGTGCACCTCCGCCTTGTGACGATTCCCCCAGTAGCGTTCCCCATTCATGTTTCCTTTGTATTGTAGCGCCATTGACCAGCCTCCGTCGTCTGGTGCGACGTTGTGGTGGTAGACGCAAACAAGCAAGTCCTCTGCGCCCGATAGCGCTAAAGATTACGCCCGCATGAGTCGTGAATAGGTGCGGCGCCCTCGAATGCGCCGAAAGCGCGTCACAATGGAGCAGCGCGCCGCAAGCACGGTGCAACGCCCATCTGTGTGACTACCGCGTCGGTCCCTCGCAACTCGTGTCATAATGAGGCACAACAACCGTAACCGGTAGTCCGAAGCAAACTAATCGCAGGGAGAATATATGTGGCCGCATATATATCACTGATTCATGTCACTACATCGACTTTGCGCTTGACCATCACATATGCGATGCGGCATGCGCTCAAGCGTGAGTCGGCATCCACGCTACTAACGCTGCGCGCCTCTTGGTTCCGCGAGGGTCGCTGAGCGGCCCGCGTATAGCGTCGAGGCATGAGGAGAACGGCATGCGATCCCCCCGTCGCACATGGACCCTCATCGTCGCTATCGGCCTCCTTGGCGCTGCGCGTGACGCGCATGCCCTTAGCGCCACAGCGCCGCCGTCCGGCAATGCGGCGGTGATCGCGAGTCGCGGTGACAATAACGGTTACGAATCAACGCCCGGCAATGCTTACGTGGCGGACTCCTCGTACGCGACCGATACGAATTCAGGTACTGGCGGCGACGGTACGTGCGCGGACACGCATGCGGATGCCCACAAGTGGTGGGGCTTCGATTTCTCGTCCGTTCCAGTCTGGGCATCGATCTCCGCCGTGACCGTGAAGCAGTATCTTGCCGTCGATTCGACCTCGTTCACACCGGGTACGTGTACGCGCGCCTCGTCGAACGCGGCTCACGACGGTACGGAGACCGGCACGTGGTCGAGTTACAGCGCGGTCGATCCCGTGGCGGTCGGATCGACCAACATCAACTCGCCGACCATCACGTCGGAAGTTCTCAGTGCACCGGGCGGCGGCTCCTGGACGGTGTCTGCGGTCCAAAACCTCGTCCTCGAGACCGTCAACGCGGTGAACAACAGCACGTCACGCGACTTTACCCTCAATCTCGTCCAAGTCGTGGTCGACTACACAACACCCGCGACGGCGACGCCAACCCCGCCGACGACGGCTACGCCGACCGTGACCCCGACGCCGACTCCGACACCGACAAAGACCGCAACGGTAACGGTGACGCCCACGCCGGCAGCAGGCTGCGTGCTGTCCGCGATCGATTTCGCGACGAACTACTCGGCGAGCGGCACCTCAATCACCACCGATGGGAGTGCCAGCGTTGCAAATGCCACCCGGCAGCGGATCAAGATCACCAATACGGTCTGGGGACTTTGCCAAATCCGTCTGCGTCTCTCGAAGTTAGTCGGCTGGTCGCTTTCAGGACCCGTGCACATGGAACTCTACAACGATAGCAACGGCGCGCCGACGACACGCGCCGACGGGGGCCATAACTCGGCCGATATCACTGTCGGCATACTGTCAGTGCAGGCAACGGATGTTTACGTGAACTGGAGCGGCTTCGATGTCGGCCCCGGGGATTACTGGATTGTCCTCCAAGGCGGCACCGCCGGTGTGACCTATCTCAACTGGTACTGGAACTATCAAATGTATGCCCCGACACCAGCGCCTGTGCCGTATGACCTTTGGGACAGCGGCGCGCGATGGGCCGATGTCGACGAGCTGTTTGCGCTCTACCAAGGACCAACGCCAACGCCTACGGGAGCGCCGGGGGCAACTGCGACGCTCACCGCGACCGCGACGTTAACTCCCACAGCGACGCCGACGGTCACACGGACTGCGACACCGACCGCCACGGTGACGGCTACTGCGACACCCACGCGGACGGCAACGCGCACAGTCACGGCGACACCGAGCGCAACACCGACGGCCGTGTCTGTCTGCGGCTCTGATCCGGTCGCGAATACCGCAAACGTCCTCTGTGCGCCGCCGCGCGGGCCGTGTACCGCGACAGGTGTCACACTCGGTACGCACGTTACCGTGACGACCGGCGGCTGTGACTTCGACCTGGGTGGTAGATCGCTCACGCTCGCCAACACCTTTGACATGACTGGCCTCGGTCGCATCACTGTGACGAATGCGCAGAACATAACACTCACAGACGCTGGCAAGCTCCGTGCCCGCGGCGATCTCGTAGAACCGGATGGCGTCATCGTATCCGGTGGCGCCATCAGTCTCACCGCCAGTGGGGACGTTGCAATTGCCGGTGCGATAGACGTGACGGGTGATCCGGCGGGAGCAATTACTATCACAGCGACCGGAGGCATCACGTTGCAGAATGGTGCGCACCTACAAGGGAACGGGAAGACGAGCTTCGTCGATGACGGCCACCGGTTGGTCGACGGTGGTGATATCGATCTCGAATCGACCGGCGGCAGCATCACGATTGGCGCCACTACTGGCGGTGCACTCAATGTAACTGGCAGTTCAGGAGGCGAGGGCGGTACCATCTATTGTCAGGCAGCACGGAATGTAATGTTTGGCGGTCTTATCGATGTCAGTGGCGGCGCGAGTGACGGCGGTATCGTAATAGCTTCAGCAGGCGATGACATCACAATTGGTAAGGATGTCTCTGTTGCCAGCCGTGGTGGCGGCGGATTTGGCGGCGACATCATCTTGACGGCCGGCGATGACAGTCTCGGGGGAATCCTGCCAGGCGGATCGCTCACGATCGATGACAGCACACTCGATCTGAGCGGAAGTTCGCTCGACGGGTTTGGCGGTGATGGCGGCAATCTATTCGCGTATGCGTCAGGTCTCCTGCAGGTAATTGGACCGAACGCTGTGATCCGCGCCGATGCCGGTCCGCAGTACGACGGACAGGGCGGCACGATCACACTGGACACGACCGACGATAACGGCTCAGTCATCGGCCCACTCGACGGCGACCTGACCGTCGAGGGGACACTCAACGCTTACGGTGGGGATGGCGCCGGCCAAGGGGGCGATGTCTCGCTATTTGCTGGACGTAATCTGACGTTGTCGGCTGATGTCGGACTGCGCGGTGATGGCGGAGGGGGGTCTGTTGATTGCGAGGCGGGTGGCGACGTGGTGATCGGCGGTGCCATCGATGCGAGCGCGAGCACAATGTATGGCGATGGTGGTACGGCGCTATTAACGGCCGGCGCTGCGCGGGACGCTACACTCACGATTGTAGACAACATCACGATGAGCGCTGGGTCAGCGGCCGCTCATGCGCCAACCCTGACGGTGTCATCCTGTGCGCTCGTCGTTAATAGCGGGGTCGCTATCAATGCTGCCGGTCCGGACGCCAGTGCGCCCATAGTGACTTTGATCGCGCGACACCCGATGCAGCTCAATGCTAACTCACGGTATATCGCGACGCCTGCGGGCGTCGTGGAGACGCGCCATCCAGTAAGTGCGCCTCCCGTTATTGGGAGCAATGTAGTCTTCAATCCGCTCCGGAGAGATATCGTGGCCGCCAATGGCGCGTATCAAGGCTGCGGTCTTCATAACTAGCGCTACTCAGCGTGAGGTATGCACGAAGTGCCGATGAGAGAGTAACGATATGAGCGCGTGTACATATGTATGAGCACAGACAACGTCCGATAACCCAGCAGGCCGGCGCCGTCCGCACCGTCGATACCGTATGCTTGTCATTCTGGGGTCGAGAGTAGGCGGAAACCACGTGAGAAACGAGCGAGCGAGATCGGGGGGAACAGCGATGCAATACTGCTGCCGCCAAGTTAAGCGAATCGCAGACGCATGCCTATCGTGCGGCATCGGGCTCACCGTCGGAATCGCGACGCTCGCGCTGCTACTGAGCCCAGCTGCGAATTATGCCGCGCAAGCATCAACGCAGCGGCGCGTCGTTCCAGGGCCGGCCGGGCGTCGCGGGTCCAGCGATGGCTCGACCGGCACACAACGCGCGGCAGGGCGCGTTACGGGGAACCGCAGGGGGCAGTCGATCGCGGCCAAGAAGACGGACGTGCGCGCTATGGACATGGTCCGCTTGCCGGGCCACGTAATTCCTGCACTCGCCGAGGCCACTCCCGTGCCTGCGCCTCCGGGTGCGGATGCCGAGCCACTCACCCTGAGCCTCGTGCTCAACCGTACCGACCAGACCGGGTTCGAGCGCTATCTGCACGACGTCTATGATCCGCAGTCGCCGACGTTCCGCCACTTCTTGAGTCAGCGGGAGCTCGCCCGTCGCTTCGGCCCCTCGCGCCGGGCCTACGCGCAGCTCCAGGCGTATCTGCGCGCCAAGGGGTTCCAGCACGTCGAAAAGTCCGCCAATCGGCTGACGCTCACTGTACGCGGCACCCGGGCTGCGTCCGAGCGGGCCTTCGACATCCACATCCGCGACTATCGTGTCGGCGGCGCGCAGTTCTACGCCAACGACAGCGATCCGGCCCTGCCCGCTCACCTCGCTGCGCACGTTCACTCGGTCTCGGCACTGTCGAACTATCAACAGGTCGGGCGGGCATTTACTACAGCCTTGCTCTGCGGGCCGAATGACCATTTGTGCGATCTCGCGTGCGGCGCCGCGCAGACCGCTCTCTGGTTTTATACAGCGCCGATACTCAATTTCCCCAATTGGTTTTCTATGATCAGCACCGGCCTATTGGGAACAGCCGCGTGCACGCTGATGTCAATACTGTGTTATGAAAACGGCCATAACAACTGCTTTCTTGGTGGATTCGGAAGCATGGCGTCTCGGGTCGACGGGACTGGCCAGCAGATCGGGCTCGTGGAATTCTCCAGTTTCCACTCAAGCGATGTGGCCGACTATCTGACGTTGCTCAATGCAATTGGAGCGCCCACGGCCCCGAGCGACAACATGAGTGTGGTAACCGTCGGCAGCGCACCTGGCGCGGCGACCGAGGTCGAGGTGCTGCTCGACATCGACACCATCATGACGATGGCGCCGGGTGCCCAGCTGAGGGTCTACCAGACACGGTGGAATGGCGTAGGGAGTTTCGTGCCCGTCCTGAACCAGATGATCAACGACGGCGTCTCGGTCATCAGCAACAGTTGGCTGAGCTGCGAGAACAACAGCGCGCCTGCAGACGTGATGGGCATCGACAGCGTGTTGCAGCAAGCCGCCGCCGCGGGCATCAGCGTGTTCAACGCCTCGGGCGATTGGGGCAGCGCGTGTAACGATGGGAGCCCGAACACGGTGACGGTGCCAGCCAACTCGCCCTATGCGACGGCGGTGGGGGGGAGTTCATACTCCGCGAACGCCGGCTTCACCTACGGGAGCGAGTCGTGGTGGGACGGGACGCAGGGCAGTCAGCCGACCGGGCAGGGCGGATTCGGCGAGAGCAAGTTCTTCACCCGCCCCAGCTACCAGGACGAGGTGACGACCTCGTCGATGCGCTCCGTGCCTGATGTGGTGCTGAATGCCGACCCAACAAAGGGCATGATGATCTGCCAGGCGAGCGGGGGCGGTTGTCCAACCGGGTTCCGTTACGGCGGTACGAGCTTTGCCGCCCCGCAGATGGCCGCCTTCACCGCCCTTCTCAACCAATCGCTGGGTCAGAATATCGGGGCGTTCAACGAGGCGGTGTATCCCCTCGCCAACACGGCGGCATTCCGCGACGCGGAGTCGATGGGCAGCGATTTTGCGCATGTCGGCCTCGGATCACCGAATGTCGATGTGCTCAGCGTGCAGCTTGCTGGCGCCACGGTTGGAGCCCCGGACCCAGCGCGGTCGGAGGTTATTTTTACATCCGATCTCGTTCCCATCAATGCCACTGATGTTGTTGAGGTGCCACTCAACGTCTCTCGGGTTTGGGCAGATGGATCGACGAAAGGTGTGATCGTCGTACACGTACGCGATGCCAACGGTCACGCAGTGCCTGGCAAGACAGTGACGCTCGCTGCCAATAGCGGAAACGTTCACATTACGCCTGCGAACGGCGTCTCTGCAGTCGACGATGGGGCAGTCGTGTTCACGGTTACGGACTCGGTCCCCGAGACGGTGACTTTCACGGCAACGGATGCGAGCGACGGCGTGCAGCTCTCAGAGACCGCGAGTGTGTCCTTCATCGTTTCCCTCGCCGCCGCTTTCGGCCTGGAGGCATTTGAGACAACCGTGACGGCTGACGGTATCGACACGACGACTGTTACCGCGACGCTCCAGGACTCGCTCGGACATCCGACGCCCGGCAAGCTGATCCGCCTGCTCCAAGGAAGTGGCCGTTCCGTCATCAGCGGTCCGACTCCCGCGGTCACGGACGTCAACGGGCAGGTCGTGTTCACGGTCGCCGACCAGGCGGTGGAGACTGTGACATACAGCGCCGTGGACGTGACGGACGGTAATGTCCCCTTCCCAACCGGCGCGACCGCGACCGTAACCTTTGTCAACGGCGTTGCAAACGCCTGCGGGACCGGCACCCCAGTCGCCGCCCCCGGCTTTGCCGTTACGCCGTTTGCCACCGCCTTCGACAGTCGGAACTTCAGCTTCGCCAGTCTTTCCTGGGGCTTCTGCCCAGGCGTGACCGGCATGGCGTTCGATGCCGCGGG
>WNFR01013112.1_pt1 | contig 11899 bp, 13 predicted proteins | sample 5400221 | NCBI WGS metagenome assembly WNFR01 (sample SAMN13153357, study PRJNA577476) | soil metagenome | isolation source: 40 cm soil under Madrone tree | place: USA:California | collected 2016-06-14 | reverse complement strand
GTCATTCACTCGCAGGTCTTTAGCGGCTTCAGCGGGAAGGCCACGGCAGACCGCATCGTCGATTCCGAAAGCCGTGTGCTGATCACAATGGACGCCTATTATCGTAGCGGCCAGCTTCTCGATCAAAAGGAGAAGGCCGACGTCGCGGTCAGCGAGGCGGAAAAGGAAGGCGTGAAGGTCGAGAAGGTGCTCGTGTGGCAGAGATACCCGGGGCGATATTCAAGCAAAACGCCGTTGGTTGAAGGCCGCGATTTTGTCATGAACGAGATGTTGTCGGCCTATCGGCGGCGCAAGGTCGACCCCGTGGAAATGCTTGCGGAAGATCCGCTGTTCCTGATGTACACCAGTGGCACCACCGGAAGGCCGAAGGGATGTCAGCACAGCACCGGTGGATATCTGTCCTACGTTGCGGGAACGTCGAAATATATTCAGGACATCCATCCGGAGGATGTCTACTGGTGCATGGCCGATATTGGTTGGATTACGGGTCACTCCTACATCGTCTATGGGCCGCTGGCGCTCGCCGCGTCGTCAGTGGTGTATGAGGGGCTTCCCACCTATCCCGACGCGGGGCGTCCGTGGCGCATCGCCGAAGAGCTCGACGTCAACATCTTTCACACCTCGCCGACAGCAATACGGGCGCTTCGGCGCGCCGGACCCGACGAGCCGCTGAAATACAACCACCACTTCAAGCATATGACCACTGTGGGTGAGCCCATCGAACCGGCAGTGTGGAAGTGGTACCACGAGGTCGTTGGCAAGGGCGAGGCGGTCATCGTCGACACCTGGTGGCAAACGGAGAACGGCGGTTTTCTGTGCAGCACGGTGCCCGCTCTTCATCCCATGAAGCCGGGAAGCGCGGGGCCAGGCGTGCCCGGCATTCATCCCATTATCTACGACGAGGCCGGCAAGGAGATTCCGCCGCGCTCCGGCCGTGCGGGAAACATCTGCATCCAGAACCCCTGGCCAGGCTCTTTTCAAACGATTTGGAAGGACCCCGATCGCTTCGTCCAACAGTACTACGCTCGTTATTGCAAGAACCGAAATAGCCGCGATTGGCGCGACTGGCCGTACATGGCCGGCGACGGCGCTCTGCAGGCCGCCGACGGCTATTATCGCATCCTGGGTCGAATCGACGACGTCATCAATGTGGCCGGGCACAGGCTTGGCACCAAGGAGATCGAGTCCGCCAGTCTGCTTGTTGAGGAGATCGCTGAGGCGGCAGTGGTCCCCGTTCGAGACGAAATCAAAGGCAGGGTTCCCGACCTCTACGTGTCGCTGAAACCCGGGCTCACGCCCAGCGAGGACATCCGCAAACGCGTGGAAGACTCGGTGATCCGTGAGATTGGGCCGATTGCCCGTCCGCGCCGCATCGTGATTGTCACCGATATGCCAAAGACCCGCTCCGGAAAGATCATGCGCCGCGTCCTCGGGGCAATTTCGAACAACGAGGATGCAGGCGACATCTCGACGCTGGCTAATCCGGAGATCGTCGATGAGATTCGAAAGATGAAGTCCTAGTCCGAGGTCTTCGAAATTGTCGCGCAAAACGCGTCGGATAGAACACGGAGGAGCGATGGGCACAAACGAAGTAGTGGAGTGCATCCGGCCATTGCTGGCGAGGTTCTCCGAGAACGAGGACACCGTGCGACGGTTACTGGCGACGGACGAAAGCTTCGACGCGCTTTGTCACCAGTACCGCCACGTCATCGACCTTCTCGAGGGTTACGAGACCGAAGTTGGTCACGAGGCGGCAATTGAGCAACTCAAGCAGCGCCAGGCAAGGCTGGAAGAAGAACTGCTCACGCGCATTGAGGGATATCAGCCACAGTAGTGCTGATCCTACGAAGCGCGGAGCACGACGCCGCGCGGACGGAGAGAGCTGAGTGCCCGGCGGGCATCGAAGTGGAAATCACCGCAGCCCGCTACGACGCCTGCAACGGCAAGGGATTTTCACCGGTCCAGGAGCCGGAGCCAGGCCGCAGGATTTACCCGGCGCCCTGCCGGAAATGCGGTGGCAAGGGTCGGCTGCTTACGAAATCCGAGTGAGGCGAAAATAACCCGCCGACATCAGAAGCCGCGCGTCCGCCCTCGGCTTGGCTCGGATGCGAAAGCGGCCCGATCGCGATTGGGTGCGAAGCGCTTGTTGTCAATGCTGCTCGCGGCGATGGCATCTCATCGAAGCGCGGTCCACTGGCGCGATTTGAGCGACTCACGTCCCAAATCATAGAGATCGAGCCGCAGGCGGGCAAAGCGTGAAACGAAAGCGGGGTCGTCGAAGGCGCCGCGTGCTTCCGCGAGCGGGCGGCCATTGTTTAGTCTTGCTCGCCGTCCTGCCTCTCGACATTTCTCGGTGGAGGTGTGTGCTGTCAAACGAAACGATCCGCGCGACGTGAATTTCACATCCTTGAAAATGCACGAGCGACTATCGCGTCGCCCTTCGTTCCCGGCGCTCTGCACCATCATGACGCAAAACAGATCGTGGGAAGCAGGGAACGACACCATGAGCGCGCTATTCAGCCGTGGACGGATCGGAGGGCTCGATCTCGATAACCGCATCGTCGTTTCTGCTTCCTTGACAGGCAGCGACCAATCGCCGGTAAAGATAACTTGGACCGTGATACCTGGATCGACGGAACGAGCACCGAGCGCAAAGCTGGTGATGTTGAGTAGCACCTGGGGGATGGTTTTGGCTGCAACAGAGCCAAGCTTTTTCGATTTCGTGGCGTGATGCCACTGACAGAAGCGAGAGAGACGTTCAAGCGTGGGCGATCAAGATCGTGCAACGCGACCTGATAGTTTTAAAGCAAGACGGCGCGACTAAGGTCGCAGCGAAACAATGAGCGCTCTCTCACACCATATCAAAGTCCCGACAAACAAGACCAACCGACAATTGGACCAGTTTTTCTAAGCTTCACTGAAGTCCACAGGGTTATCCCCCAGCCTGTTGAAAGCCGAGCCCATTCGCTCAGGGAAACACGTCTTAGACGGCGACTTGCTATTTCAAACAGTCGAGGACAACTTTCCCCGAACTCTCGCCAGCTTCAAGGAGTGCGTGTGCGTCGCTGGCAGCTGCCAACGGCATCACCGAACCGATATGCGGCCTGATTTGTCCGCGCTCCAGCATCGTCATTATCCTTCCGAGATCGGAAGCGATATGCTCCATGAAACCGTAACGCTCGGAAAGAATCGCATAAAAGGTGGCGCTGGTGCCGGCGAGTGCTTGCATCTCCAAAATTGCGGCAAACGTTTCCCGAACCACCTGAGACTGGCCGTTTTTCGCCGCATCGGCAAAGCCGTATCCGACCAATATCCCGTTCGACCTGAGCGCGCTTCTCGACCGCCATAAATGGGCACCGCCGAGATGGTCGAAGACAGCATCGACACCACCGACCATCGTTCTCACTTTCTGAACGAAATCGCACGAGCGATAGTCGATCGGCTCTCCGCCATAACTCGTGACAAGAAGGTGCTTCACCGTCGAAGCGGTCGCAATCGTCCTGATCCCTCGTACCCGACCTAGATCGAGCAAAGCCGTTCCCACTCCACCACCGCCACCGTGGATCAGCACGGTCTTGCCGGCTACGACGTACGCCGAGCGGTCGATCATCTGACAGTTCCCGAGAAATCGTATCCGGGAACGAAGGGAAAGGCCGGCGCGCCAGGGTAGACGCCCCGCCTCATCTTCACATCGGCATATGCCACTCCCGCTGCGTGAATGCGGACGAGAATCTCATCGGGCTTCGGGACCGGAATGTCCGCCTCGATAAGTTCTAGCATGTCGGTGCCGCCAACCCCTGACACCTGAACGCAGATACCGCCCGATGACATGCGCACTCCTGATGTCGGTGTGAATTTAGCAGCTCGTTCACGTCGAAAGGGCGCCAATACCGATGGACCGGCTGTGCCTATGTCATATCTCATTTTTATCGCTGTGCAAATTTGCACCTTGATCAAATCTACGTAATATGCAAATGTTGGTTCATGAACGCATTGATCAAGCGGCAGCAGAACGCGGCGGCGAGACGCAGTCGCATCATCTCAACAGCGGCCGGCATGGTTGCGGATAACGGCATTCAAGCGCTGACGCTGCGCGAACTCGCGGTGGCCGCGGACGTAACCGTTCCCACGATCTATAATCTCATCGGATCGAAGGAAGTGGTCATCGCGGCTTTCATTGAACAGGCGCTCGACGCTATTGACCGCGAGTTGGAGACCTTGCCGCAAGTACGCGGCATCGAGCGCGCGCTCACGATCGTCGACAGAACCCTCGATTTGTATTTCGCCGACTCCAAGATATATCGCGCCGTATTTCGAGGCTTCCAAGAGCTTGAGACCGCGCAGAACAATAGATTTTTGGGGCAAATGTTCCGTCGAGCGGGATCGCTTCAGGAGCGAGCGGTAGAAGAGGCATGCGCCGACGGATACCTGATAGGAAGGTTAAGGACTCGGCCGCTCGCGCATAATTCGCTGCACGCTCAACATGGTGCAACCCGGATGTGGGCGGCGGGGACATTGTCGCGCGACCTGACAAGGGCCCGAGCACACTATGCGTTGCTCTTAGGGTTTTTGGCCGACGCAACGCCAAAGGGTTGCCGTTACATCAAACCGCTCTTGGCACGAGCTGAGGAGCTTCTCGACCGTTAGAGATGAGAGTTGCCTTGGTAAGTTGATTCATCGGCTTCAAGGTCCAATGCGATGGAATCCAAGGAGCGGGCTTGTTGGCTGCTTCTTTGTTCGTGCGTTCCCCCGAACAGTCTTGCCTTATCGGCGATCAGACGAGTTTACTATGAATGCCCAGAACTGGATTTCAGGTGGTCAGTACTTGAGGCTCGATACAGGAGCCAGGATCTTTTTCCGATCCCGCGGTAGCGGGAGGACGATATTGATGCTCCACGGCTTTCCAACCTGGTCGATCGACTATGCCGAGCTGGAGGGCCGCCTCGCGAGCAGTCGGCGAGTAGTTACGTTTGACTTTCTCGGCTTCGGCTCGTCCGACAAGCCGCGCCGACGCTACACGATCGCCGAGCAGGCCGACATTGCTGAAGCGGTCGCGTGCCATTTGGATATCAGAGGTTGTGATGTCGTCGCCCACGACTACGGTACCATCGTCGCGCAAGAGTTGATCCGGCGCCGCAGTGAGTCCCGAGATCGGATCGGAATCAGGCGGCTTGTGCTTTTAAACGCCGGTATCGTTTTCTCCGAATACAGACCCACAAGGAAGCAGGCGATCTTGTCGATGCCGGTCGTGGGCGCCCTGATCGCAGCGCGCGCGACGCGCGAGAAGGTCATGGGCGGACTCGCGCGGATATTTGGACCGAACACACGTCCGACAACGGTCCAACAGCAAGATATGTGGTACGGTATCGCGCTTCAGAACGGCCATCGGCTGTTCCACCGCCTTATCCATTACAACGCTGAACGGACGGTCTCTGCGTCGGTGTGGGAGCGAGCGCTGGCTTCCACCGACGTCCCGACAGCGCTCGTGTGGGGGATGGCTGATCCCGTATCCGGAGCGCACGTCCTGTGCGCTGCCCGAAAGCGATATCCCGCATTCAGCGTAACCGAACTTGTGGACATCGGACATTACCCGCAGGTTGAGGCGCCAGATGCCGTTGCGGCTGCGATCAAGACATTCGTGGAGGCCGCATGACGTCCTTTGCGGCAGCGGTATGTAAGTCCCTGGGCGGACCAAGTGCAATCGCGATTCAGCGTATCAAGGAGGTGCGGCTGCAGCCTGGCGAGGTTCGCGTCCGAGTGTGCGCCGCAGGTGTCAACTTTCCCGACTTGCTGATGACTCAGGGGCGCTACCAACTAAAACCCGAGCCGCCGTTCACGCCGGGCATGGAGATCGCAGGCGAGGTTATCGAAGTTGGAAAAGATGCGAATGCTGTCCTAGGCGCTCGCGTTTGCGCATCCATGCGCTTAGGAGGATTTGCGGAGCAAGTGACAGTACCCGACTCCGTGCTGAGACCGTGGCCCGAGGGTTACAACGCGCAACAGGCTGCGGCTTTCTACGTTGCTGCCGCTACGGCTTGGCACGCCCTGATTGACCGGGCCGCCTTGAAGGCCGACGAGCGCCTATTGGTGCTCGGTGCTGGCGGGGGCGTCGGCCTGGCGGCGGTGCAACTTGGCCGCGCGCTGGGCGCCGTCGTTGTGGCGGCCGCGCGTAACAAGTCAAGACTTGATGCAGCGGGTCGGGCCGGCGCCGTGAACGCGGTCGACTTCTCGGCCGGGTCGTTGCGCGTGGGAGTTGAGGCTATTTACGGCAAACGAGCTATCGATGTCGTGCTCGATCCCGTCGGCGGCGAGGTCGCAAATGAAGCAGCGGCTTGCCTGGATTGGGGCGGCCGCTACCTGGTCGTCGGCTTCGCGTCCGGACAGATCCCCACTATCGCGTTCAATCGTATTCTACTGGCGGGCTACAGTGTGGTCGGCGTGCGCGCCGGCGAGCACGTGCGCCGCGATGGAATGAGCGCCAAGGAGAGCACCTCGGGGTTGCTTAGCACGGCGGAGAACCACGACCTCCGTCCGGTAATTGGCCTCACTTTGCCGCTCTCACGCGCGGGCGAAGCGCTTGCGGCGCTCGAATTGGGTGGCTTGGTCGGCAAAGCCGTTCTGATTCCGGATTGAGAGCGGCTGATAAGGCAAAAAAGGACCAAGGGGAACGGATGACAACTAGCGCAATTGAAATCGGATCGTGGGGGGCGAGTGGTCTGTCCGTTGTACGACGCAACGTTCCCGACCCTGGGCCAAACCAGGTATTGGCTCGCATTCGAGCGGTGACGCTGAATTTCCGCGACTTGCTAGTCGTGGAAGGTCGATACAATCCGAAAATGCGTCTGCCGCTTGTGCCCGTTTCAGACGGCGTCGGCGATGTGATAGCGGTCGGTTCAGACGTACGGCGATTTCAGGTTGGCGACCGCGTGATGCCCATCCATGTTCCCGGGTGGGTGGGAGGCGAGGCTGCCGAGTCCTCTGGCCCCCGCGGCGGTCCTACCCCAGGAGTGCTCGCCGAGCACGTGGTGTTCGACGAACGAGACCTTGTCTCCGTCCCCGCTCACCTGAGCGACGTCGAAGCCGCCTGCCTGCCATGCGCTGGCGTTACCGCGTGGAACGCCCTTTATGGTCTTGCTCATACAAAACCCGGCGACAAGGTACTTGTGCTCGGTACCGGCGGAGTCGCACTGTTCGCGCTGCAATTTGCGGTCGCCGGCGGTGCCGAGGTGGCGATCACGTCAAAGGACCCGACCAAGCTCACAGCCGCACGCGCGATGGGTGCCGAACATCTTATTAATTATTCAACGGATCCGCATTGGGGCCAGACGGCGAAACGAGCGTTCGGGGAACCTGGGGCTGATCGCGTAATTGAACTCGGTGGCGCTATGACCTTGTCGCAGTCCCTGCGTGCCGTAAGGCGTCGGGGCGATGTCATGCTGGTCGGATCCGTGACCGGAAATGTGGTGCCCGACTTCAACGTGGTCACGACGTTCATGCGTGCGGTGCGGATGCAAGGGGTAGCTGTCGGTCCACGTACGCTGTTCGAGGAGATGAACAAGGCGATCGCACGGCATCAGTTGCGTCCCGTCGTGGACCGTGTGTTCGATGGGCTGGAAGCTTTTCCGGAAGCGTTGGCCTATCTCGCCGCAGGCCAGCATTTCGGTAAGATCGCGTTGAGGCTGGCGTGATACCGCTCGGCTCCATTCCGACGTTCTACACCGATCGTCTGGGTAACCGCGATGCCGTAATCCACGACGCGGAAGCGCTGGACTGGCCGTCATTGGATTTGGCCGCGAACCGGTTCTCGAACGCCTTCAAGGCACACGGCGTTCGGCAAGACGACGTAGTCACGCTCGCGCTGCCAAATAGCAACGAGTCGATCGCGGCAGTTTTCGGCGTGTGGAAGATCGGCGCAACGCCGAACATGACGCCCTTCAAGACTCCCGCCAGCGAGATGCGGGCGGTGCTGAATGTCGTACGGCCCAAGCTAGTGGTTTGCGCCGATCCTCTTCTCGCAGCCGAGGTCGGAGGACTTGGCCTGGACTTCGCCGGCGGTGCTCCCGACACAGCGGTCGATGTCCAGGTGGCCAAGCACTGGAAAGCGATGCCGTCCGGCGGGAGCACCGGTACGCCAAAGGTAATCGTAGATCATCGGCCTGCTGCTTTCGATCTTGCCGATCCTGTTCTGGGCCTGCCATTGCACGGCATGGTGCTGAACCCGGGTCCGCTCTATCACAATGCTCCGTTCACCGTGACCTTCAAATCTCTAATCCGTGGCTGCACATTGATAGGTATGCGCCGGTTTGACGCGGAAGAGGCGCTGCGCCTTATCGATCGCAATAGAGTTCAGTTCGTCAACTTCGTGCCGACGATGATGCATCGCATCTGGCGATTGCCGGAAGAGGTGCGCTGGGCCTACGACCTTTCTTCGTTGGAAAGAGTTTGGCACATGGCGTCGCCTATGCCACCGTGGCTGAAGCGAGCATGGATCACCTGGCTCGGTCCCTCACGCATTTGGGAGCTGTATGGTGGGACGGAGAACACCGGATCCACCGTGATCTCGGGCGACGAATGGCTGCACAAGCCGCAGTCGGTCGGCCGTCCCATCGGAGGCGCGCGCATCCGCGCTCAGGATGAAAATGGCCTGCCGGTTCCGGCGGGACAGATAGGCGAGCTTTTCTTCATGCCTGCTGGCGGCTCACGCTCTACTTACCATTATCTCGGTGCGACGTCGCCAGTGGACGCGGAAGGATGGGATTCGCTCGGCGATTTTGGGTGGTTGGACGAGGATGGTTACGTATTCCTGTCTGATCGACGCACGGACATGATCCTGTCGGGGGGTGCCAACGTCTATCCCGCGGAGATCGAGGCTGCGCTGACGGAGCATCCGCATGTTGACGGTGCCGTTGTCATAGGCCTGCCCGATGCAGACCTCGGTGCCCGCGTGCACGCCGTCGTGCGTCTAGCCGGCGACGCCGATCCGAACGACGTCCTGCCCAGATTGGCGGAATGGCTGGCGACACGGCTCGCCCGCTATAAGATTCCGCGATCGTTCGAGGCGACGGCCGAGCCGTTACGCGACGACGCCGGCAAGGTGCGCCGCTCCGCACTTCGCGCCGCCAGGATCGACGGCGCAAGCCAGGACGTCGCTCCGGAACCTGCCCAAGGTGGCGCGGCGGGCTGCCAGAGTGGCTGAGACGCCTCAGTTGCGATGCCACAACAGCAACGTTCGGGCAGCGCCCAGGCCCGCTTCCGTAAAATTCGGATGAGCGCGATGAACTTGCGCTCCGCCTAATCCATTCCACCAAGCGGCGCGCCGCCTCCAGTTCTCGAGATTCATGATCAGAGCGGTGACGAGCGGGGTCAGCCTCGGGTCCGCCATGCCCAGAGAACGATGGACTTCAACCCAGCCGTCAACGCCGCCGTACCCCCAGGCCGAAATCGTGAAACGCTCTAAACGCAACCTCTTTGGCTATGCGCCTCTGGTCTACAGAATGGCGCTCACTGGCTTTCTAAACTTGCCGGAACCTGCAAGCATATCGGGCGTAGAATGGTCCCGCGAGAGATATGACCTGATAGCCAATCAAGGTGATATCGAAGAAGCGTTGCTCACAGTGCTGGTTTCCGAGGCGCAGTATCGCGCGGAAAGAGCAGCGCGACTATCCCGTGTCAGAATGGTATCGCGGCGCGCTCGAACGGCTGAGATGCCTTAGCCGCCGCCATACATTTTCAACAACAGGCCAGCAACGGTCCCGGATACAACCTTTAGGCCGACATCCTGGGATAACTCCACCAGTCGTCCTCCCCAGCGCTTGAGTTTACCTACGTCTGGCGTAGGCTTTTCCGCTTCCGTCTTAACGATATCCGCAATGTCACGCAAACCTTCCTGCTCATCCGGCTTCAACGCAGCAAACTCATTGGATGCGAGTGCTTTATTGATTTCATCGATAAGCGGCTGGTGGTTTTGCAGGAACGCGCTTTGCGAGAACTCTCCCACTCCAACTTGTTGAGTGGCGCCTGGACTTCCCGTCTGGTTGGCCACGATGTTTACTACTGGATCCTTTTTCAACTTCTGGCTCCCTGTCATGCCGTGCTTGAAGTCGTCGAGTAGACGGTCTCGGGTCTCATTCATTGCATTGAGCATACGGTCCCCAATCTCAGCGTAACCATCCCCGAACGCCCTGTCATTCTCTCCCGCCCGTTGTCTGACACCTTGCATGATGCGATCAACCATTTGCTTGGAGCAGAATGCGACCTGATTGTAGACCTCGCCGGTGTTTTCGCCCGTCACATTGTAAGTAAATTGAATCGCGTCCTTAACTTCGCGCTCTAGGACGGCAACACCAGCACTCCATAATTCTAAAAAGGTACGAGAACCGTGCAGAGCGCCCGCTGCAGCCGCCTGCCTAGTTATCCGCGAAACCTCTAGCTCAAAATCTTGAACGGCTTTTAGGGTTCGCCCGTTCAAATTCCGTCCCAAATACTGCAGCTCATAAGACATGAGGAACCCCGATAAATCGGCCTATGGTAGGCGATACCCGCCGTGGTAGAAATGGCCATTTCGGCCGACTCACAGGAAGATAATGGCAGACGGTTTTCTCGACAAACTACTAACGATCATCACCAAAAGTGACCGGATTGGCTTTGCTCTCTGCTTTGCGGGCGGAGTTGTCTTCGTCTGCAATCGTTTGAAGATCGAACCTTTTTCTTATCTCAGCAACGAGCAATTGGTGTACATTTCGTTCGCCGCACTGGTTGGAGCAGGTCTTGTCTTACTCAGGCTCCTAAGTTGGTTTCACGATCAGTATGGCAAGGCTGCCGTATATTACAAAAGTTGGCGTAGAAGGCGCACCGCGCCCAACCGTCTGAATGAGCTATTACCCATCGAAAATAGCGGACTCGTTTGGATTATTGTCAACGAACAACACTACGTTCACGGCAACAGGCTCCAAGAGCCTCTTGAAGGTTTGCTCCGTAAGGGGTTTCTACTTGCCACGGACGGAAGAGAACTTGAGCAAGTGCTCCGTGTAAATCCTGTCGTTTTCAAACACGCTTCGCGCATTTTGAGTGATTGCCCACCTAACGTACAGGCTGTGTTTAAGGGAAGACGCGCGCCTTGGGACCACACACGAGAGAGACTCTGATCTGATCCTAAGCGTCCATCCTTGCATACGTCCTACATTGAGCGAGGCTGCCAATCATAGCGAGGTGGCTTTTTGTATTTAATTCCAACTTTTTGCGTGTGAATGAGGACCACCGGTCCGCGACGATAGTACCCCAAAGATTTGACCACCCCCCCAACCATGGGCTTGAGCGGACGCTTTCGCTCATGGTCATAGCGCTTGCTTGACCTTAGCACACCGAAGCTAGTCAACGACTTGCTTTGATCTTCGCTCGCTCTGCGATTTTCATCCATGCTTTGCCCATGGCAATTATGGCTTCGCGATACTCCGGAACAGAAGTTCGCTCCAGCAGTGCCGCACACTCATCAACGTGGCGCTTGCATTCTTCGATCGTTTCTTCTGGCACCATGTGCATTGAAATGGTCATGCGCGCCCCAGCAATTGTCTGATTAGTTTTTCCACCACGACTCTAGCGCAGACCCGCAGACCGTGCAGACCGCGTTACCCGTATGCGGTACCGATGGTAAACTCAGCAGCGTCGAGCTGGGGATCATTCCATTTCTTAGAACTCATTTAGTTTTCCCTGCCAGCCTTCGGAATGTTTGGCGATCCACTCGGCGGCCTGTTGTTCGGTGACGAAACCCTTGACTACTTCCGTCTCGCCATCGGGCCAAAGAACATCGACCACCCAGCCAAATCCGGGATTACCTTTTCGCGCCACGAAAGCGGGTCGGTATTCGGACATCTCGCGAATATGCGCCTACGGCGCGCCGGTT
>WNFR01017790.1_pt1 | contig 11900 bp, 7 predicted proteins | sample 5400221 | NCBI WGS metagenome assembly WNFR01 (sample SAMN13153357, study PRJNA577476) | soil metagenome | isolation source: 40 cm soil under Madrone tree | place: USA:California | collected 2016-06-14 | reverse complement strand
CTTTCATTCGTTGTGCGCGCGCCTGCTTCGACGCGAAGCCGCCAATGCCGGCCTGCCGCGCGATTTCGCCATTTACGATGATGAAGATCAACTCGCGGCGGTGAAATTGGTCATGGCGAATCTGGAGATCGATGACAACACGCTCGCGCCTCGAAATGTCCTAAGCCGAATCAGCTACGCGAAGAATCATGGGCAGAGCACGGAGAAGATTCGCAGCGAGGCGATCGACAAGGATGGCCGCCGAGTTGCCGATATCTACGCTGCTTACGAGCAACTGCTGCGCCAAAGCAATGCTCTCGATTTTGACGATCTCCTGATTCGCACCGTCAAATTGCTGCGGGACTCAGCGCCGGTTCGCGAAAAGTGGCAGTCACGTTTCCAATACATTCACGTGGACGAGTATCAGGACACGAACCGCGTGCAGTACGAACTGCTGCGTCTGCTGACCAGCGCCAAACAAAACGTTTGCGTAGTTGGCGACGAAGATCAATCCATCTACCGCTGGCGTGGTGCGGATGTCTCCATCCTGATGAGCTTTTCGCGGGACTTCCCTTCCGCTCGCGTCATCAAGCTCGAGCGCAATTACCGCTCGACGCAGCAAATCCTGGATGCCGCCGGCGCAGTAGTGGCCAACAATCCCGAACGGCTCGGCAAGTCGCTAAGCGCGCACAATGGCTCCGGATCGAACCTGAAATATTTCGAGGGGCGAGACGCGCACGCGGAGGCGGAATTTGTGGCTGGCGAGCTCGAACGCATTCTCGGTGAGGACTCCTCGCAGACCTGCGCCGTGGAATATCGCACCAATTTTCAATCGCGCGCGTTTGAGGAAGTGTTCCGCCGCCGCGGGCTCCGCTACAAGCTCGTAGGTGGCTTCAGCTTCTACAATCGCGCGGAAGTAAAGGACGCGCTGGCGTACGTTCGCCTAGCCATGCACCCGGAAGATGACGTCTCGCTGCTTCGCGTGTTGAATGTCCCGCCGCGGGGGATCGGCAAAACCACGGTGGATGCGCTGCAAGCCGCAGCGCGGGCCGATGGTTCCAGTTTGTGGGCGGCGATCGAGAAATTCGTATCCGGAGCGGCAGCCGGCCGCGCTGTAGCGCCTCTTCGCGCGTTCCAAGAGCTCATCGCCAAGCTGCAGGAAGCGCTTGCGACAAATGAGGCTCCGGATTTCTTGCGCGCCGTTCTGGACGAAACGGGGTACATAGATATGTTGCGCGACCGCAATACACCCGACGACGTCGCGCGGATCGAAAATCTTGAAGAACTTGTTCGTGCGGTTGCTGAGGGCATAGAAAATGGAGAATCGTTTACCGATTTTCTAGACGCCGCCGCCCTGGTCAGCGACGCGGACTCCTTTGAAGGCAAACCGGGCGTTACGTTGATCACCTTGCACAGCACCAAAGGCCTCGAATTTGACCACGTGTTCTTGACCGGCATGGAAGAAGGCATTTCCCCACACAGCCGTGCGCTGAACGAAGAAAAAGGCATTGAGGAGGAGCGGCGCCTGGTGTACGTAGGAATGACGCGCGCACGAAAATCACTCACCCTCACGCGCGCTGTGTATCGACGTATCTTTGGCAGTGAGCATCAGCTCCGCGCTTCGCTGCCGTCGCGGTTCCTTGGCGAAATTCCGAGCGAGCTGGTGGAGACGGTGCGTGGCTCCATGGCGGAGATCGGTCAAACGCGGCGTTATGAGCCCGATCCGGAGTATTCATACTCACCCGAAGAATTCCTTCGCCGTGTACGAGGCCAGTCTGTTCCGCCGTCCGCGGCGCGCCGGTCCGCTGGCTCGAGCGCGTTTACACGGCCTGCCGCAAGGCGCGGCGGGGACGCGAACCCGCTGCTGGGCCGAAAGGTTCGCCACCCGAATTTCGGAGTCGGCACGATTGTCGGCGTCGAAGGCGACGATGAGGACCGGCGCCTTTCTGTCAGTTTCCCCGGGCGAGGCACAAAAAAATTCGTCGAGCGCTACGCCCAACTGGAACAGATGTAGCGCGGGGGAACCAGTGTTGCGCCGCTACGCCTCTCAAGGTACATTGAGCACGGCGTGTCCGGCAGTCTGGCCTTAGCTCACGCGGATGCGATCGGAGAGTACGAGTGGCAACACCCCTCTTCCGCTGCAAGGGCATCGACCAGTTGTTGTCGGATTCCGAGAACGCCGAAGTTCGATTAAAGAAGTCCTTGGGCTGGCTGAGCCTCACGTCTCTTGGAATCGGCGCGGTGATAGGCTCGGGAATTTTCACCATAGTTGGCACAGCGATCGCTGGCCAAAAACTTCAAGTCAAATCCATTCTCAACGCGCCCCTGCTGGAATATTTGATTTACCATTCCGCTTCCTTTGGACGTCCCGGGGCCGGGCCGTCGATCGCACTGTCCTTCGTCTTGGTGGCGATCGTGTGTGGCTTCGCATCAGTCTGCTACGCCGAACTGGCCGCCATGATTCCGATTGCCGGGAGTGCGTACACGTACACGTATGCGACCATGGGTGAACTCATCGCCTGGATCATTGGCTGGGACCTCATCCTCGAATATGCGGTCAGCAACATGGCTGTCAGTGTAGGGTTCTCCGCGCATATCGTTGGTTTGCTGGATTGGTTCGGCGTCCACCCGAGCCTGCGCTGGATTACCCCCGCCTACCTTCCGGGCGGCTTGTCCGATTTGCAAGGAAATATGCTTTATCCTCCCGGCTGGCATTTGGGCTTCAATTGGCCCGCGTTCATCATCGTCATGTTGTTGACCGTGATCTTGGTCCGGGGAATCCGCGAGTCCGCGGAAACCAACAATGTAATGGTCCTGCTGAAAATTGTTGCCATCCTTGTCTTCATCACCTTCGCATCGCGTTTCATTCACCCTGCCAACTGGCATCCGTTTGCTCCCAATGGATGGCCGGGAATTCTCACCGGCGGCTCGATCGTTTTTTTCACTTACATCGGCTTCGATTCCGTTTCTACCGCAGCCGAGGAATGCAAGAATCCGCAGCGCGACGTGCCTATCGGCATCATTGCCACCCTGGTGGTCTGCACGATTCTTTATGTTGGCGTTGTCGTTGTGCTGACCGGACTCGTGCCGTGGCAGACGCTGGTGGACGATGCCGCTCCCGTAGTCAATACGCTGAAAAAACTGCATTTCACCGGTGTTCGTCTCATCGTCTTAATCGGCGCACTGATGGGCATGATTTCTTCGCTGCTGGTCTTTCAGCTTGGCCAAGCGCGCGTATGGTTCGCCATGTCCCGCGACGGCCTGTTGCCCCGCATCTTTAGCCGCGTGCACCCGCGCTTCTGCACCCCCGATTTTTCCACTTGGATGGCCGGCTTTGTAGTGGGCATTCCTGCCGGGCTTCTCGATATCGGAACCCTCGCAGATCTTTCTAACATCGGAACTCTCTTCGCCTTCGCGCTTGTTGCCGCGGGCGTGTTGATCCTTCGCTATCGCGAGCCTGACCGTCCGCGCGCCTTCCGCGCCCCGGGCGGCCCGCTCGCCCCCGTCGTCACGATCGTTACCTGCCTGCTTCTGATGGCAGGCCTGCCAATCACGAACTGGATTCGATTCTTCGTGTGGATGGCAATCGGACTCGTGATTTACTACAACTATGGACGGAGGCGCAGTACCTTGCGCGCCGCCAATCCGGCTTAGAACACTTGAAATGGGGCGCATGTTCCTCAATCCATTCCGAAAGTGCCTCAACGCCAGCCTCGCAATCACAATGAGCCTCGCGCTGCTTCCAACCGGCGCTGCCGCTTGGGGTGGCAACGGTCAAAGGGTTGTCGTCAATCAAGCCATCGATACGCTGCCCGCCGACCTGCGCAGCTTCTTCGAAAACAATCGTTCCTTCCTCGTGCAGCACGTTACCGATCCGCTGGACGCCGAAGCGAAAAGTCCGGCCGAGCGGCATAACCACTTCATCCGTCTGGACAAGTATGGGCGCTTCCCTTTTGAAGCTTTGCCCCGCAGTTATAAGGCCGCGGTGAGCAAATACGGCAAATCCAAAATCGATTCCACTGGCCTGCTTCCTTGGGAGATTGGCGTCTACAGCCAGAAGCTCACCGAAGCCATGAAGCTCGGCCATTGGGACGAAGCCAGGCTCGACGCTGCGGTGCTCGCCTTTTACGTCGCGGAGGCGCACGACCCGTTCAACTGCACAGAAAATTTTGACGGTCACCTGACCAACCAAACCGGCATCAATGAGCGATTTGGAACAAATCTTATCGATCGCTTCTCTTCCTTTTTCCCGATGCGTCCGAATGACGCCGCTTTCATCAGTGATCCGACCGAGCACGGTTTTGATGCATGCCTTAACGCGCATAGTTGGCTCGAGGTCATCCAGCTCGCGGATCGCAACGCGCGTTCGGAGAGCAAGTCCTACAATGATGAATACTTCGATCGCTTCTACAATCTGTCGGCAGGCACGCTGATTCGCCAACTGTCTGATGCCGCCACCGATGTCGGCTCTTACTGGCTCACCGCCTGGACCAATGCCGGCAAGCCTGCTTTGCCGCACTAGTGCTGCCGGCCTCAACCATGCTCCCCGAAAGCGTCGCCTCTCTTCCCAAAGCGGAGTTGCACCTTCACCTCGAAGGCTCTATTCAACCCGGCACCGTCTGCGCACTCACCGCGCGGCGCGGCGTCGTGGTGAGCGAACAGGAAGTGCGGCGCCGCTATGCTTACCAGAATTTTTCAGAGTTTCTGGAGGCGTTCAAATGGGTCACGTCCTTTCTGCGCGACCCGCAGGACTACGCGCTGATCACTCGCGATCTCGCGGAGCATCTTCTATCGCAGCGAGTGATCTACGCCGAAGTGACGATCTCGATTGGCGTGATGCTGCTACGCAAACAGCGCCCGGAGCGCAAGGTATACGACCAAGCCGCGGGGCTGGGCCTTCACCGGCTCATCCACGCCGGCGAAATTGGCGGCCCAGAAAAAATTCGAGAAGCTGTCGAGCTCCTCGGCGCCGAAAGGATTGGTCATGGCATCGCCGCGATAAATGATCCAGCTCTCATGGACCTTCTTGCCGATCGCCGCATTCCGCTCGAGATTTGCCCGCAGAGCAATATCCGCACCGGAGCGCTCGCGCGGCAATTGCGCCGCGCAGGCGCGCGCATCGAGGATCATCCGCTCGCCAAGCTGTTTCGGCACGGCATTCCGATCGTGCTGTCCACCGATGATCCCGCAATGTTCCACACCACGCTGCTCAACGAGTATGAACACGCACAAAAACTCGGCATGACAGACAACGAGCTCCTGCGCTTGGCGCAAATGAGTTTCGATTTCGCGTTTGAACGCCCACACTCGCGGACTGCGGGTTGAGATTTACGAGTTGAGAGCAAGCAACGAACGGGCAAGCTTGCGCTTTTGCGTGCGCGTCTTCATCACGGTCGGAACGACCTCGACCTTCATCCCCAGCTTGCGAATTGCCCCTACTCGTGTCTTGTCGGCGGGATCGATCACAAACGTCCCTGTAAAATCGGCATAAAGTCTTGCCACGCCGAACGCCGAAGGCTCGTGGCCAAGCTCGGCGAGCATCTTGTCCGACGGCCCCTTCAGCGATTTGCCGCCGACAATCGGGCAGACGGCAAGGACGGTTTCCTTGCGCGCCCGCAACGCTTCGCGAATGCCGGGCACCGCCAGAATAGGGCCGATGCTGATAAGCGGGTTGCTAGGGCAGATCAGGATGCAATCGGCGTCGCCAATCGCGTCGAGTACACCCCTTGCCGGGCGTGCTTTGTCGACGCCGTCAAAGCGGATTCCGCGCACCACCGGCTGCGCGCAGCGCTTCACCAAATATTCCTGAAAATGCAGCTCGCCTTCGCCTGTATCGATCATTGTCGGCACCGCCTGATCGCACATCGGCAAGATACGCGCCTTAAGACCCAGAGCGAGGCGAATCGTTTCTGCCGCATCGCTCAGCGATTTGCCTTCCGCAAGCATTGCCGAGCGATGAATGTGCGTGGCGAGATCGCGGTCGCCCAGATTGAACCAATTGGCGCGGCCGAAGGCCGCTAAACGCTTCAGCGCGTGAAACGTCTCCCCACGGTAGCCCCAACCTTTTGTCTCATCCACAATTCCCGCGAGCGTGTAAGTCACGATGTCGAGGTCCGGCGAGATTTTCAGGCCATGCAACGTGATGTCATCGCCGGTGTTCACAATCACGGTGAGGTCGCGCGGGTCGATTACGTCATGGAGGCCCAGCAGAAGTTTGGAAGCACCAATGCCGCCGGCCAGCGCGGTGATGGTTTTCTTCTTTGCGGAGGGCATGCGGGATAGCGCCCGTTACGCCGCAAAACCGTCGGCGCCGGCCAAACGATGCGCGCGCTCACGAACGCGAGCCGAGAGAAAGTTCCCGCTCGTCACGAATTCAGGATACAGCGCAAGGCGCTCGCGCAGGGTGAATCCCCGAGCTTCTGTTTCGGCGCGCAACCTTGCGATCTGGGGCCAAGCCGCTTCGGGGTTGATGAAATCCTTGGTGACCGGGGAGATGCCGCCCCAATCGTTAATCCCGGCTTCGAGCAGACGCGGAAAATCTGCGTAACTGAGATTCGGTGGCGCCTGCAGATTCATCTTCGGGCCCAAAATTAGCCGGGCAATAGCAATGGTGCGCAGCATATCCTCCATTGACGGCTCCGGATGATGGGCCATCGGAATATCCGGCTTGGCGCGAAAATTCTGCACAATCACTTCCTGAATGTGCCCATATTTCTCGTGCAAGGCGCGAATCGCAAACAAGGAATCAACCCGCTCCTCGAAAGTTTCGCCAATCCCGATTAGGATTCCCGTCGTAAAAGCGATTGAAAGTCTTCCCGCTTCCTCGATCGTCCGCAAACGCAACGCCGGAACTTTGTCAGGAGCTTTGGCATGCGCCAGACCATCCCGCATGAGACGAACACTCACGTTTTCCAGCATCAAGCCAACGCTGGCATTCGATTCCTTGAGCCGCTCCAACGCGGGGCGGTCCATGACGCCAGGATTCGCGTGTGGCAGGAGGCCTAGGCGATCGAGTACCAACTCGGACATCGCGGCCAGGTAATCCAGTGTGCGGGCAAAGCCGTGATGGTGGAGAAACTCGCGCGCTTCAGGGAAAATGCGCTCGGGCTGGTCCCCCAGACTGAACAGCGCCTCCTTGCATCCAGCCTCGCGCGCCGTTTCCGCTAGCGCGAGCACTTCGTCGGGCGTCATAAAGTGCGCGCCCGGTTGCCCCGGATCTTTGCGGAAAGTGCAGTACCCGCAGTAATCGCGACATAGCGTGGTTAAGGGAATGAATACTTTTTTTGAGAAGGAGACGACAGTCCCCTTCTCCCGAGGGCGAAGTTGGGTTGCCGCACTGAGGAGATCGTCGAGGGTCGCTTCTTCCGCGAGGCGAAGAGCGCTCGGCCGATCAAGGATGCCGGTTTCGCGCGACACGGCGAGGAGGTCAGTGATTGGCGCTGCGCTTTTTCCTGATGATAAGCCGGTAGACATGTTCGGTCGAGATCCGATCCCCTTCCGAGCCGCAGTGTTTTCCGGATCGCGCTGGATAATGACCCTGCACCGATACGATACCAGATTCGAGGTTTGCGGCTGCAAAGCGGGGGCAAGCCGCGCACTCCATATTATTAGCGGAAGAGGTCTTCCGCTGCTGGGCGGATGATGCTGGTCGCACTGTCGTCCGCGGGACGGTAGCGATAGCCGCGGATCACCACGGCGGGAAAGCCTTCCGACTTGCCCATCGCCAAGCCGGCGGCGGCGGCCAGTTCATCAGCAACGGCCAGAATCGTGGCTTGCAGCGGTTTCGAGTGGCGATCGCGCGTACCGCGCAGATCGCGCAGCACAGGGATACCAGCGGCGCCGATGGCTACATTGGTGAGGCCTAGCCGCCAGGGGCGGCCGAATGTGTCGCTGATGATTACGGCGATGTGTTTCCTCGTAAGCTTGCGAATTTCCGCGGCAATCCTGCGAGCGGAACCGTCCGGATCGCGCGGAAGAAGGGTAACGACGTCTTCGCCAAGCACATTGGAGTGGTCGACCCCGGCGTTGGCGCAAACAAATCCGTGGTGCGTTTCCACGATCAGCACGGGATGCTCCCTCACGATCCGGCGCGACTCGCGCAAAATAATCTCTACCAGACGCGGATCTCTTCCTGCTTTCGACGCGAGCTGCGATGCATGTGCGGAAGGTTCAATTGTGGAAAGCCTTGCGAGCCGCCCTTCTGCTTTGGAGACAACTTTTTGGGCAACGACCAGAATATCGCCGTTACGGAAAGCGATCCTGGCGTTGCGCGCCGCCCCGACAATTAGGCGCGTTAAGTCATTGCCCTCACGGATCTCAGGCAGCCCCGCAACCGCTATCAGCTCGATGGGAACTCTAGGTCGCCGTTTAGAGTCTCTCCCGCTTGCATTTTTCGCCATGATGACGCGAACAGAGTTTATTCGAAGCGCTCGATTAATGCATCGGTTGGCGAGCCGGGACGACTACGGCACGCGGGACGTTTCGCTGCTCAAAAAATGAATCGGGCGGAGCCTGCCATGCGGCAAACGCTCCGCCCGACCTACGGTTAGAAGAAAGGCTACCCCTTTGGTGGCTTGTCTTTGTCTTTTTCCTTGGGTTTGTCCTGTTGTTTCGGCTGCTGTTGCTGCTGACGCGGAGCAGGCTGCTGACGCTGTTCCGCCTGCGGCGGGCGCTGTTGTTGTTGCTGCACCTCCTGCGGCTGTTGGCGCGGAGGCGGCTGCTGACGTTCCGCCTGCGGCGGGCGCTGTTGTTGTTGTTGCTGCACCTCCTGCTGTTGGCGCGGAGGCGGCTGCTGGCGCTCCGTCTGAGGCGGGCGCTGTTGTTGTTGCTGCACCTCCTGCTGTTGACGCGGGGGCGGCTGCTGGCGCCCTTGCTGCTCATTTGCAGGCCGATCGTTGGCCGGCGGGCGATTTGGCTGCGCGTTGGGCGGAGGTGTATTGGAGCGGTCGCTTGCTGGTGCGCGGTTAGGCTGCGCGTTGGCCGGCTGCGTGTCCGGCCGGTTGTTGTCGGGGCGCGCCGAAGCTGGGCGATCATTGCGTTGATTGTTTGGCCGGTCGTTGTTGGCCGCAGGCGCTGCAGGTTGATTATTCACCTGCGGACGGTTTGGCTGCACGTTTCCTGGCCGCTCTGCGTTCGACGGAGGCGTATTCGGCGTATTATTCTGCGGGGCATTGTGCGGAGCATTCACCGGAGCGCTGTTCCCTTCGCGACCCGGACGCATGTTGTTCTGGGGCTGACCCGGCCGGTTGCCCGCATTGTTCTGCGGTTCCGCCGGCCGCGCTGGGGGCGCCATCCTCACGGGTGCCGCAACGGTTTTCTGTTGAGGTTCGATTTGTCGCGTCTGGGAAATGGCAAGCGGCTGCCCACCATTTTGCCGGATGGCAACTTGCTGCCTTTCCACGGAGGCTGGCGGAGGAGGTGGCGCAGTCCTTGCCACTACGGCACGGTTTTCAATCCGCTCCGGTGGACGCGCCGACGCCGGGCGCCCTGCCCCAACAAACGCCTCCCGCTCAGGCGCCATTGCAGGAGTTCTGATTGCAACCTGCGCGTTGGCCATCTGTCTCTCATCAGCCCTCACAACGTTCCGTGCCACCGGCTGCGAAGTGGTGAGAACCTGTGTGGAGGTCGCCGTGACGGCGCCTGGCACTCGCTGGTTCACATATGTCACGTTTGTGACTGTCGTGTTGTTGTTGACGACATTCGTGTTGTAGTAGTTGTTTACCACCGTCGTATTTACCGTGGTGTTCGATATGTTCACATTGTTCACGTACGTTCGGCTCACGCGATAGGAAGGAACGTACACTTCGCGCGGACCAAGCGGGAACCAGCCCACGCTGCTCGTGCCGCCTACTGCTACGCCCACTGCGAAACGCGGGCCGCCAATCCATGCGACCAGCGCAGGCGCATAAACCGGCCGCACATAGGCCACGCCGACTACAGCTCTCGGCCGGCACGGCACCCAACCCCAGACGCCGCCAACTGCGATCCAACGGCCGTAGTGGAATGGAGCAAACCCCCATGGTTCGTCATCCACCCAGGTATAGCCCCACGGCTGGATATAGACCCAGTGGCCATACCGATACGGAGCCCATCCCGCCACCGTGGTACGCGGAAACCATACCGTGCCGTACTCCGGGACGTCGCGCCATCCGCCATACTCGTCCAAGTCTTCGTAACCAACCACATCGTCGGATACATAACGACGCGCCGTCGCATGGTCATCGCGGCGGTCGCGCTCTTCCGACCAACGCTCCAGATCATCGTCGTTGCCCAATCCCACGATATCGGCATAGAGTTGGTCCGCTCCGGTGAACGTGCCGGTCTCATTCGCATACACGGAATAGGATTCGCCGCCACCGGTCACTTGGCCTTCGCCGTCGCGAACATTGACCACCGTGGTGTCGCCGGCTTCGTTCACGCTGATGCGGTATACGCCTGGCCGCAAAATCGAGAAAGCCAGGTTGGGCGTGTCCACTTCAAAATTATCGTTGCGATCCAGGCGCTTCACGCGAATTCGCAGCGTGCCCTCGGTGACCTGCAGTTGAACGGTGTTATCGTTGAGATTCAAAAAAGAAAAGCCGGTGCTGGCGCCAAGGCGAATCGAAGCAGAGCCAATGTGCAGCTCTGCGCGCGAATCGTGGTCAGCCCAAAGCTTGTCCCCGGTCGTCATGGGCCTGTTAACCACTGCTGTCATCCATTCGTCCGTGCCTCCCGGCTCAAACGACACTGATCCGTCGACGTGGCTCAGCCGGGCGACTCGTGTGGGAGGATCGTCATCGTCGGCTGCGGCGCGCTGCGGAACGCACAACGTTCCCAACAATGTGAGCGCAAAAACACTGATCAACTTCAGCGCATGTTTTCTCATAATCAGATTCTCTCCTGAACCTGACGCGGCGTGCTCTTCCTCAACCGCGTTTCTTACCGGTGGATTGGATCTGGGTACCTAGGTGCCGATGCTAAATTATGGACCGCAATCGGAACCTCGCTCTATCAGGCTTTTCCCCTTTGTCCAATCAGGAAACGCCCGACCTCTCACTCTTCTAAACACCTATGCCATTGAAGAGTTGTGAGAAGAAAACCGTTTCGCAAATATCTGAACAAAAAAAGCCCGCCCCAAAATTTGGGGCGGGCACTGTAGGTTTGAAATTTAGTGTCCGTGTGGACCGCTTCCGTGCGAGCCTCCCCCACCGCCGCGAGAACCGCCTCCGCCACTACTGTGCGAGCCTCCGCCACCACCACCGCTGTAACCGCCTCCTCCACTACTGTGCGAGCTTCCGCCACCACCGCTGTAACCGCCTCCTCCACTACTGTGCGAGCTTCCGCCACCGCCGCTGTAACCGCCTCCTCCGCCATAACTATGGCTAGGCGCTGAGTAAGTACGGCTCGGTGCGGAGTACGAGCGAGAAGGTGCGGAATAACTCTGGCTCGGTGCGGAGTAACTGCGGCTCGGCGGCGAGTACGAACGCGAAGGCGCAGAATACGAGCGCGACGGAGCCGAGTTGCCGCCGCCGGGCGCGGAGTACGAGCGTGAGGGCGGCTCATAGGAGCGACCGCCGCCGTTCGAGTACGACGGGCGGTTGTTGTAGTTCGGGGAGCTCGAGCGCGATGGCGGCTGATACGAGCGGTTGCCGCCAGACGGCCGATTGTTGCTAAAGCTGGGTGAAGTCGGACGCGAAACGGAACCCGCCCACGGCGGACGATCCGAATTAGTGGCGCGAGCCGTCTGGCTTGCGCCATTCGACGGACGATTCGCCGAGCCACTGCCGAACCCCTGCGGAGCGCGGCCGCGGTCGGTGGCATTGCCCCGAGCCGACCAATTGCGTGCTCCGTTCGACGGGCGATTGGCTGATGCACCGCCATTTCCATTGACCGATGCGCGGTTATTGACGCCTGCACCGGCGGACGGCGGACGATTGTTGGAC
>WNFR01006545.1_pt1 | contig 11903 bp, 6 predicted proteins | sample 5400221 | NCBI WGS metagenome assembly WNFR01 (sample SAMN13153357, study PRJNA577476) | soil metagenome | isolation source: 40 cm soil under Madrone tree | place: USA:California | collected 2016-06-14 | reverse complement strand
CGCGAACGTGGATAGATTCGGGAATACGGTTGCCCTATCGCTGACAGCCAAACCGTACCAGTTCGCGAGCGTCGCCGCATATTGATCCACCGCTGTCGTCGGGATCCATTGCCCGCGGTTACTATTGGTGTCGTCCGGGCCACCTAACTGTAGCGCTGGGTATCCATACGGGAGGCCGGTACCATCTGGCCTGAGCGATCCGTAGAACGCCCCTCCAAGTACTGATCCACCCACGATAAACCCATGGCTTCCCCAAGCATGATCAGTACCCACGCTGGCGGCGCCTGAGCCTGACGGCTGTAGAGTTCGGCCAAAATCGGAGAGTGTAAACTGAGTGACGTCATTGCTGCGACCCTGGGCAATCATCTCATCGTAGAAAGCGCGCATCGCCTGACTCAGAACTGTTAACAAGCCTCCCTGAGCGCCTGACTGAGTCCCACCGCCTCCAGGGTTCGTTGGGTCACTGCCGGTTTCGTTCGTGTGGGTATCAAACCCACCCAGCTGACAGAAGAAGATCTGGCGCTTCATAGTAATTCCCACGGCATCCTTGATCTTGATCAACTTAGCAACTTGCTTCAGCTGATTCCCAAACGGCGTATTTGGGAAGGTAGTCGCGAGTACTGGATCAGGCTGATTCAAAGCTGTGTCCGCAGTCAGCGCTTGAGTGGTGGTATCGGTTGATGCCTTGATCAGGGTGACACCCTGATCGAATCCGAGCAGAGTTCTATAGCTGCTGCCTGCGGTGAAGGGATTAGCGGCCGCTACTCCATTCCAACTCAATGCCAGCAAGCCCGCGAGCGTGCCAGTCCCTATCGCAAGCTGACGGGAGTTAATCCCGGTGGCAAAAAGGTTTGTGCCCGCCAGGGAGATATTCATTGGCAGGGCCACCGCGCCATTAAGCGAATTCGTCTTGTCTGCGATGCGTCCACCCCAGCCGCTTTGGCCCACGGTGTTTGCCACAGACGTTTGTTGTTGAGTAACCTGATCGGAGTGGGAGAACAATTGGTACGGGCGTCCAATTCCGGCAATGTAATTAGCACGAGTAATCGGCCGGACCAGCGAGCCCACATTGCACAGCACGGCGAGTTTCCCGCCGGTCCAAATATCCATGAAGCCTTTGAGTTGGCCCACGTTGTTTGCCTCGGGTGAAAGGTTGGGATGAAACGCGTAAGACACGCCTCCAGTGTTTGATGGCGTTATCTTCGTGTTTGCCAAAGCCGCCAGTGGCACCGCTAATCCTGATGTGCCGCGTACCGTCGCGTACCCGCCGTTATAGTCATCAAAAGGAATGACCATGTTATTACAGTCCGATCCACCATTGAGAAAGATGCACACTAACGCCTTGTAGTCAGTGGCGACCTCTGTTTGCTGCATCATCGCATTCACCAGATTGAACCTATCCATACTGGCGATCATGGCGGCTCCGGTTAGGCCACAGACCGATGTTCGAAGAAAATTTCTGCGCGATTCATCCATGTCTTCTACCTCTCCACCTGATATTGCGCTGAAGTCGCAACTAGATAAATTGCGGTTTGCGTTCGCTGCATAGCTTGAGTAGCAGGAGTCGCGTTGGTTATGTTCGTGATGGTTGCCACGATGTTCGCGCTCATGGCTGGGGACATCGTTCCGTGCATCAACCTGGTATTGAGCAGGTCAACCAGCTGCTGCGGCGTTCCGGCCAGGGCTGTATATGCCGAGATATTCAGCTGTGTACCTGTCGGCCGATTTGTTCCGACTGGAATACCGTTACCATTGTTGGCAAGGAAAAGGGTGTTCATAAAGTTGGCCCGCTTGTAAGTCGTCGATGTGTCGAGCAAGCCAAATTCCGGCCCAAAGAGATTGGTGCCGGGCAAAGCGAAGTCCGCCGGGAAATAGCTGAATACCGTTGGTGGGTTAAATAGGTTTTGGCCCATGTCATTGGCATAACTATTTGGCGAGTTGGTAACCAGCACTCCGTCCCCCGTCGCATTGAACGTGCGAAGCAGATGGGTCATTAGCAGCACAGGCTCACGGAGGTGTCCGTAGTTCGGATCGTCCTTGACATCTCCTCGCGCCTCGGGGTCTAAGAAAACCGCAGTAATCACGGCCTTCATGTCACCGCGAACGCCGCCGCCGTTGTTGGCAAACACCGCAGAGCAACGGCCCACGTAAGCTGGACTGGGATTGCTCGTCACCAACTGATGAATCAACTGACCACACAGATATGGACCAGTATTCGGGTGGTTGAACAGATTATCGATGGCCAGGTCGAGCGAGGCGATTGCGTACGCTTTCGTGTTTGCGAGGTTTTGGACAGAAGTGCCGCCGGTACAGTTATTACAGGCCGGGACGACCAATGGATTGGAGTGATTGAGATCCGTCAACAGCGTCTTCTGCGCGATGTCGTATCGATTTACGTTGCCGTTCGGTACCATTGGATCAAGGTAATTCGCAACGAGCGTGGTGCCATCAACAGACCAGGTCTTAGCCGGCGCTAAATCCCAACCGGTAAAAACGCGCGCGAGGTTCGCTATAGTTGTCTGGTCATAACTAGGAAGCCGATTGCCCTGCGCATCCAGCACCGGCGTTCCATCCTGATTCAAAGTATCGACGCCTATTGAGAATAGCTGCATGATCTCGCGTGCATAATTTTCATTCGGCGTTGGGTTCGCCCGATTTACTACAGAGTTTCCTCTCATATTGAGGTACTCGCCCATCCCAGGATTCAGCGTGATCTCAGAAAGCAAGTTACGGAAGTTACCGAATGCGTTCCGATCAATCGTCTGCAAATAGGGTGCGTACCAACTGGTCTCATTATTGTTCAACTGGACGCCGCCCGTGACGATAAGTTTGTGCAGCGCGAACGCTACCCTTTGTCTTAGCTGATCGTTTTGAGTAAGCGCATTCGTCATGAACTGCTTCTGAAGCGGATACAGCGAGTAGTTATCTCGTGAACAAATCGCATCACAGATGGGCGCTGGTGGGCTCGCGGGATAAAACTGTGGATAAAGCGGGGTAGCAGGATAGTTTGAGAACAAGTTAGAAGGTGCGTCTACGAAGAGCGGCGGCATGTTGAATTGTTCGTTGAGGTAAGCCTGCACCCCGACTGTGCGCAGATGCTGGAAATCGCTGTCGTCTCCTTTGCCTCCCCAACTGGCTTGCTCCAGGAATCTTCGTAGGTCTTGATCGGACGGGAACGCCGGATCGCTAAACTGCGCTCGGTACTGAGCGATCGTCAGCGGAGTCGCAGGGACCGGCGGGTTCTGCGGGGCCGGCGTTGGTACTGCCCCTTGATCATCTGCTGGGCCACCTCCCAGATGACCAATGGCCGTGCGCACACGGTTGCTCGAGTTTCCATGAAGATTGAGACGCAGGAGTACATCGCCCAAGTCACCCATCGCGTCGTTGAGTCGTAAGATAACCATCGAAACGCCGGGAAATCCGGGGACCGATCCTACATATTCCACGGTCAGTGGATAACGCGTGTGTGTCGAATCCTCAGCATCGGCTGTGAAAGCACTAGTTTCCTCACCAGCTAGCAAATCCAGACCGGTTGCAAATATCGCGATGCGGGTGCGGGTATCAGTGGAAAAGTTAACAGAGGCAGTTGGCTGGAAAGGCTCCGGCTTCATCGTTACGGACTCAAAAGCGATGGCCCGGGTCGAGGTTGACTCGCTTAATAGGACAGGCGCATTGGGATTGACTGCTCGGATTGTGTTGTAGCTGCCGCAGATGGCAATCAGAAAGGCAAATTGAAATAGTCTAAGGGAGGCCTTAGAAGCGTAGCGCGGGAGACTGATTGTCATAGGGATAACGCTCCATCAGATTTTCTGCGAAACAGTCGTAGCCGGAACTGCGAACGTGAGGTAAATCGATATTTGCTTTGGTGGAAGGGCCACCCGGTCAATAACCCAGGTTAAACGGAATATATCATGTTTGACACCGCCTGAGTCAATATTTTAGACGGTGGGTGAGCAAATAAAGCCGAAGAATTAGACCAAAAGATGTTTGGGTGGGCCAGGACTGCGGAATGCTCTGCATTCTTTGTTCTTTGGGCCAGATTCTCTCGCGTGCTCCGACCGTACAGCTTCAGAGGCCTACAGCTTCAGAGGGGTACGTCTTTCAGAGGCGTCCCGCTTCCCCAGGCGTCCGGCTTCAGAGGCGTCCGGCTTAGAGGCGTCCGGCTTCAGAGGCAACTCGAGAAACGGCTATGCCCCTTGATGTGAGGCGGCGGCTGTGCCCCGCCGGCAAGCACGCATCAGCATCCGGGCTGTGCCCTTGGTTTCGGGCTTTGCCCCATTGCGCGAATGATGTCTCATTGATGAGCAAGAATTTGCCCCTAATAGAAAGTCAGAAGTCGCTGAGATGGCAGAGAGACTTTGAAACTTAGGACACCAACTCATTTTTATTCAATTTGACACTGCTGACTGGCTTCCCTATTATCCAACCTGCACTTCGGGAACGAATAAACCTCCTTCAGTAGGAGTTCACTCTTTTCAAAGCATCGGGGCGTGGCTCAGCCTGGTAGAGCGCACGGTTCGGGACCGTGAGGTCGGAGGTTCGAATCCTCTCGCCCCGACCATCTAAAATCAAATGCAACTATTACTTACGGCTGCCAGCATTGGCGGCCTTATTTGTTGGCTGTGGCCAAATTGTGGACAGAAAATTCGACGCTTGAGATACTAATAGACCTTGGCGGTTAGAAAAATCTGGCAAAAACGGCCGAAATTGTAGTTCTTGCAAGCTTAAAGCGGCGACTTTTCATGACTTGGAACCGTGTGGTCGGTTGGCTTTGATCCCGCTCGTAACATTTAAATAAATCAATTATTTGCCATCGCTGGCAGCCGGTTGAGATGTCTTTTGCTTTTATCAACCTGTCGGCTTGAACTGGATCTTTCTGCTGGTAAACAACCTGAAACGCTGGTGCCGCGGAGAACTTTTGAAAACTTCTCCGCGTTTTTCGCGCAGGGTGCCAAACTTACTCCTTGATCGGCAGAAAGTAATTCTTAGCAACGTATTTAGCCACCTTTTTTCCAATCACAGCGCCATGTATGCACGCACTTCGGAAATGGAATCCGGCAAAGATCCGTGCATCGGTTACGTCCTTTCCGATGTCATCGGTATTATCGTAAACGCGCGTGGTGCCGGTAGTAGTGCTCGTTAAGGTAAAGTCGATCTTTTTCGTACCGAAGAACCACCGGAGCGCTTCGGCATAACCGTTTGATGCGAACGCGTGCGCTGAAGGATATTCCGGATGGGCCGGAGTTGCCATTAGGGGAACCCAGTTCGGATCGGCTTCGGTCGCCGGATTACCGTCCGTGTCAGCGTCTCGAATTGCCGTACTAGGACGCCAGAATCAGTAGTACAATTTCGAATCCCATCCGGCGATAAAGGCGTCCGTTTCGGATACATAAACTTGCGCGTAGAACCGTGCCTCATCGGCCGTGCTCAGATCTTTTTCGAGCGCCAGCTTCCTTAGTCCGCGAGCCGATTGATACGCAGCAACATCGAGAAAAAACCTCGCCAGTTCGGTTTGCTCCGGCGTTCGGTAAGCACTATTCAGCGAACCGAATTTTTTGGTTTCATTGAAATCGGCGGCGTATTGTTCGCTGTCGAGAGCCGGAGGACCGTCTGCTCTAAACTGGCTTGGGTTTTCGATGGCGAATGGCCGCATAAAGGCAAGCCATGGTGACGCCGCCGGCGCAAAAGCTGGCGGAGTTGGTATCCACGCGCCTGGTCCACTTCCGGGCGTATATGTGATCGACGTGTCATTTCGTCCGTCTCCGGTTCGCGAGACGAGAAACAAGGCAGCAACTTTGGCTCCTACGGCCATGCCGTCTATTTTTGCTTGATCATCGGGTATTGATGCCATCGATAGAACATACTGGGCATCAATGTACGCGGCCTGTTGCGGTATAAGAAACCGGATAATACGGTATGCGGCTTCGACCGCAGCCGCGTCCTGCGACGCTCCGGGCGGGACGCTCGTCGGCTTCACCGCAAACACTGTGTAGCCGCCGTCGATCGCATTGACGGCGTCATAGACAGCAATGTGCATGTACGACAAGTCGACAAAAATGAGACCATTGTTGGTTCGATTGAGATTTGCCTCGGCAGTGTTCGCTATCAGATTCCAATCGGTCACTTTGTCTGCTCTAGCGATGGCGGGCAGACAAATCAAAAGCAGCGGACCGGTGAAAGCGATTAGCGGATTCTTGAATTTGTGCATGATTGTCTCCTCCTTTCGGATGTTCGGAACCGTTGTTTTAGCGGGAGGCTACACTACCGCGAGTAATGCTGTATGGTTGTTGCGCTCATCCATTAACGCGACATTTTTCGAGAAAACCCGACAACTTTCATTTTTTCCGGCTAGGTTACGCGTTACAACTTCTTGACAAACCATCGAGAAAGTAGAAAAAGGTGAGGTCACTTGGTGGTGAAATGCCCATTTCTCCAAGTAAGAATGTTTCCCAGTTGCTGATAGCCTGGAGCGAAGGTGACGAGGCGGCGTTGGACCAACTGACGCCGTTGGTTTATGACGAACTCCATCGGCTCGCCCGTCGCTACATGCGGCGCGAGAGTCCCGGTCATACGCTGCAAACCTCAGCGCTGGTTAATGAGGCTTATCTCAGGCTTGTCGATCAAAGAAATGTCCGCTGGCAGAACCGCAGTCATTTCTTTGGCATTGCCGCCCAGTTGATGCGCCGTATTTTGGTGGACCATGCGCGCGCTCAGGGACGAGCGAAACGAGGAGGCGACGCGCACAGACTGTCGCTTGACGATACGGTAATTATGTCCAAAGAACGCGTCGTGGACTTGGTCGCCATCGATGAGGTCCTCAGCAAGCTCGCAAAGTTTGATCCACAGAAAAGCCGGATCGTGGAGATGAAATTCTTTGGCGGACTAAACACTGATGAGGTGGCCGAATGTCTGCACGTTTCGTCGCGAACCATCGAACGCGAGTGGCGCAAAGCTAAGGCCTGGCTGAAAGGCGCGTTAGAATAGCGCGTCAACCCGTTGACGGCTTCTCGTCGCACTTCGCCGTCACAATATAATCCAAAGCCGTCATGAAGCCTGAACGATGGAAACAGGTTGACCAGTTGCTCGACGCGGCGCTCGAGCTGCCGCCAGAAAAGCGAGCCGCGTTTCTGGATCAGGCCTGCGCCGGTGACGAAGAGCTGCGCAAGAAATTAGACGCCCTGCTCGCCTCTGACGATGGCGCTCACAGTTTCCTCGAGAAGCCTGCCCTGGAGGTGGCGGCAAAGACGTTAATGGACCAAAAAGATTCGATGTCGGGCCAGACCATTGGCCACTACAAAATCATCTCGCGGGTTGGCGCTGGAGGAATGGGTGAGGTTTATCTTGCCCAAGATATCAAGCTTGATCGCAGAGTCGCTTTGAAAATACTGCCGCCCGCTGCTGATCGGAATCGGATGCAGCGTTTTGTTCAGGAGGCAAAAGCTGCTTCTGCTTTGAACCATCCGAATATTCTCACCATTTACGAAATTGGAGAAGCTGAGGGTCAGCCTTTCATCGTCACAGAATTCATCGACGGGCAGACCTTGCGCGAGCGGTTGCGTTCGGGCTTGGACATCGATGACGCGCTCGACATTTCGATTCAAGTGGCGTCGGCGCTGGTGGCGGCGCACCGAGTAAACATCGTCCATCGCGACATCAAGCCGGAGAACCTGATGATTCGGAAAGATGATGGACTGGTGAAAGTTCTGGACTTTGGCTTAGCGAAGATGATCCAGCGCAGACAACCAGTCGATTCCGCCGTTGACACAGCGCTAATGGCAAACACTGGGCCCGGTGTCGTTCTCGGCACGGTGGCCTATATGTCGCCGGAGCAGGCACGCGGCGAAACGGTCGATGAGCGCACGGATATCTGGAGTTTGGGCGTAGTGCTTTACGAAATGATCGCCGGTTGCTCGCCGTTCGTCGCGGGCACCTCGAATGAAATCATCTCGGCAATTCTGTCGCAGCAGGCAACGCCGCCACTGACTCGCTACTCCCGTTTGGTTCCGGAACGGCTCGAAGAGATTGTCGAAAAGGCGCTAACGAAAAACAGAGACGAGCGTTACCAAACGAGCAAAGACCTCTTGATTGATCTGAAGCGACTGAAACAGTCGCTGGAACTTAAGGCCGGCATCGAGCGCAGCACATCGCCTGAAAAGTCGGGACCTCCGACTTCAGCCGGACAATTGAGTGATGCGACGAGTCTCCCGCCTGAAGGCGGAACTCCGAGCATCCAACCAACCTCAAGCGCTGAATACATCGTCGACCAAGTCAAGAGCCACAAGCGTGGGCTCATTGTTACGGCGTTGGCGCTGATTGTAGCTGCTGCACTCATCTACACCTGGCGCGTAAGACACACGCCCGCGTCTACTCAGCTGGGAATAAGATCCCTGGCCGTGTTGCCTCTCAAGTCGCTGGACACAAGTGACAATTATCTGGGGTTAGGCATTGCCGATGCCGTAATTCGCAGAATTAGTCAGACCGGGGAGTTAATTGTGCGTCCGACCAGCGCCGTGCGTCGATACCTGAGCGAAGACACGGACGGACTCACGGCTGCGAATCAGTTGGGAGTTGATTCCGTGCTCGAGGGCACGTTACAGCACGCAAATGACCGCTTAAGGGTCAGCGTGAATCTCCTGCGCTCCAGCGACGGCGCATCGCTATGGGCCGATAGTTTTGACATGACCTCGGGTGATATCTTTACGATTCAGGATACGATTTCGCAGCAGGTCGCCTCAAGCCTTAAGCTCAAACTCAATTCAGCGCAGCAAGCTCGTCTGGAAAAGCGCTTTACTTCGAGCCCCGAAGCCTATGATTATTATGTGAAAGGCCAAGCCTATTTGGAGCAGCGCACGACAGCAATAGGCGATCGCCAGCCGGTCGAAGCCGCCATTAGTAACTTCAAGAAAGCGATTGAATTGGATCCGAAATACGCCCTGGCGTATACGGCTTTGGCGTACGCCTATATGTGGATCGCAAACTTCAACGAGCCGGATAATCCTGTCTGGGTAGGACTAGAACAACAGGCCTCGGCGGAAGCTGAGTCGGTCGACCCGCAATTAGCAGAGATTCATTTGGCGCGTTTTGAATATGAGTTCAGCAAGTACGGCGGCTGGAACCTTGCGCAAGCAGCGCGGGAGGCTCGCCAAGCACTGGCTCTTAATCCAAGCGTGGGTCATGTGGAACTGGCGACAATTTACGACCACTTGGGACTGGACGAGGCAACCGGCCACCAAGAGATGCACCGTGCATTGGAGATCGATCCTACAAATACTTTTAACCAGGGACGTCAGATCGAGAACTACGAATTGTATGGGAGGTTCGATGAGGCCATTGAGGCATACCACCGTTTCTTTGGAACCCCCGGCCCACCATATGCTCTGATCGCGAAGGGCAGGCTCGACGAAGCGCAGCCTTTGGTGGAAGAAGCTGTGAAAAAGAATTCGGGGGACCTGCGTGCGAGGGCCCGGCTGGCATTGATCTTGGCTTTAAGAGGGAAATTCCAAAAGGCCGAAGCAGCCATCCCGCCAATCCTCGAACAGGCGCGAAACAATCGCGCATATCACCACGTCGTTTACGACATAGCGTGCGTCTATGCGCTCTCCGGCAAGTTGGATGAAGCCGTCAAGTGGCTGCGGGCAACGGCCGACACCGGAATGCCTAACTATCCGCTCTTTGCGCGCGATCCACATCTCGACCGGATCAGAAATGAGCCGGCATTCATTCAATTCATGACCGAGTTGAAGAAGCGTTGGGACGGATACAAACAGGAATTTGAGAAACCTGTAAGCTGATAATTTATGAGACACTCCAGCCTCATAATTCGGGACCGTGAGGTCGGAGGTGCGAATCCTCTCGCCCCGACCAATTACATCAAGCACTTACGGGCAGCGCATGCTGCCCTTTTCTTTCAACTGTGGGGACTTTTGTGTAGTTCAAATCAGCGATCGTCGGAATGATTACTTCATTCATCTCCGACTTGCCATGTGTGAGCAGCGCCAGTCCGCTGACCAACTGATCTCATCGGCGGCCCTTATGGGTTGGAACCTAACTGCAGGGGGAATCAGAAGAGCATAGGTTGGTTTTCTGTCTCAGCCTCTATCGGTTCTTCGCTGGAATGGGCAGATGGCTCGTGATCCATTGCGTGTCCATTCCCATTCTCTTCAATGATGTGGCGGGCAACGCCGTAGGCGTACTGCCTGGCCTCTTCGGTCTGTCCGTCGAAGCGAACGGAGATTGCTTCGGAACCTATGCCCTTCTCTCTCAATGGTGGCATCGATAGATCGCTCCAACAGAGTCTCCTTGTAGCGTGAGCTTCTGCGAGCATTTCCTGCAAGAGTCCGAGATTGAGTCCTTCTATCCGCAACGATTTTTCACTCAAGCTAATGTTCTTCAGTAAGAGAGCCTGGAGATCTTCGAGTGTCTCGGAGACTGCCGTTGTAGGCTTCATTTGTTCGGGTTCGATTCCAGCGGCCCGACTACGACGGGCAGCCAAGGCTTCAACAAGCAAAGTCCGGAGTACTGGCGCGTCCTTCCCGGCGCCGGTGGTTTCCATAATTGCCTGGATCTGTGTGGCCTGGTCAAAGTACATGTTGAACGACGTGACCTTCTTTGCCAGAGTTCTTTTGTTACTTTTCGTTCGGTTTTGCATATGGCGTCCGCTTTATTTCAGTCAACGCTTATGAAGCAAGACTAAAGCCACGAATGCCTGGAAAGCGCTGTCCTAGAGAATCTCATGGTGAGGGCCTTATCCTATGCGGAACACGAATTTGACGCCCCATGATCTGGGATTTATGAGGAGGCGGGTAAGCGGCCGACAGTAGGTGTTCACTTCCTTTTGCAGTTCGCATACCGTGAACAAGCAGCCTTCCTAAACGGCGTGGGGCTTTGATGAGTGGGCAGTGACTTAAGGATCGAGGAAGGAAAAACCAAGTTGAAACCTGGCCCTTTATCAAATCCAAATGTCGAACGACTATCGTACCATTCTTGACTCGTACTCTTCATTGGTTGCGCGTTTCGAGATTGTGATCTGGTGAAGAGGAAGACCCAAACTGTCAGCTTGCCTTTCCAGGAGCACTCGCCGAACCCCATGCATGCTAATCCGATCGTAATCGCGAGTTACGGGTCGTCAACAGCGCTGCAATACGGCATTGATGTCATGGAGCGGGGCCTGGGCTAGGCGAGCGTGACAGCGCTTTCCTAGCCCCTTCTGTGTGTTCAATCTCTTTCCAGGCAAACTTGGGCCATTGCAGAGTAGGACATGCCGGATTGGCGGTTGGCCTGCCATACCAATTGCCGTCGTCCTCACGTTCAACAGCGATCTCTCGAACAGTCTGGTCGTAGGGTGCCTGATCAGATTCGCACTTAAGTTTGATTACTCGCATCGCTCTTCTCTCTGACTGCGGTGGTCTTGGGTTTGTTTTGGTTTGGCGAAACTGATGGCTCTTGTTCGTTGTCGGGCTGCATTCTTCCAGGGCGGAGGATTTGATCGGCGGCGCGGAAGATCTTCTGCGCGCTCTTTTCGGGGATGGCATCGCCGTTGTAGCCAAGCGCCGGGCGGAGCCAATTCTGGATATAGCCGCGACAATAGTCGGCGCCTTCAAGGTTGAGCGCTTCGCAGCACAGTAAAGCGACTGCTTCTGCTTCGACTTCGCGAAGGTTGCGCGGTGTTCGTTCGGCGTCTGAGAAGTCGCCTTCGGTGGTGTGGCCCAAGACAATGTGCGAGGCCTCGTGAAGGAGAGTTTTTTGTGGAAGTTGGGCCACGGGGTTGATCGCGAGTTGGCGGAGGCGGGCGAAGCCCTGGCAGTTTCCGTCGGTATGGGTGAAGGTGATCTGCTCGATGTCGAGCGCGGCAAGAGCGCGGTTGGCATCCCACTCAGGCAGGCGGGCGGGTGTGAATTCCTCGC
>WNFR01017636.1_pt1 | contig 11908 bp, 9 predicted proteins | sample 5400221 | NCBI WGS metagenome assembly WNFR01 (sample SAMN13153357, study PRJNA577476) | soil metagenome | isolation source: 40 cm soil under Madrone tree | place: USA:California | collected 2016-06-14 | reverse complement strand
CCACCGAGTACATCAAAGCCAGCGGATCGTTCAACTGGAGCACGCGTATCGCGAACTTCAAGTTCCCGAATTGCGGTGGCATGGCAGACTACTCGCTTTCCGCCTCGCCGGCCAGCGTGACCGTAACGCAGGGTGGCAGCGGGACCAGCACCATAACGGTGACACCGACCAATGGATTTACCGGAAGCGTGAGCCTGTCAGCTTCAGGCTTGCCGGCGGGAGTTACCGCGAGCTTTAATCCCGCGAGCACCACCAGCACGAGCACGCTGACGCTTACTGCCAGCAGCACGGCCACGACAGGACCAGCGACTGTTACCATCACTGGCACTTCCGGCACATTGAGCCATACCACAACGATCTCGCTTACGGTGAACGCACCGGCACAGCCTGACTACACATTGTCCGCTTCGCCGAGCAGCGTGAGCGTAGTACAAGGCAACACCGGCGCCAGCACCATCACGGTTAACAAAGTGAATGGTTTTGCCGGGACGGTTGCATTGTCCGCGTCAGGGTTGCCGGCCGGCGTTACTGCCAGCTTCAATCCAGCGAGCACCACTACCACAAGTACGTTGACGTTTACGGCCAGCAGCACCGCTACGACCGGAACTTCAACTGTCACGATTACGGGCACCTCAGGTACCCTGACGCACACCACAACTATCAGTCTCACGGTCACATCGAGCGCGCCGACTCAACTTCTGGGCAATCCAGGATTTGAGAATGGAACCAGCACTGCGCCCTGGACGCTGACAGCAGGCGTGATCAACAACTCAGCGTCCGAGCCTCCGCACAGCGGCGCCTGGGACGCCTGGCTTGACGGCTACGGCACAACCCACACCGATTCAGCCGTCCAGACCGTGACGATTCCGTCCACCGCCACCACTGCTACTCTGACCTTCTGGCTGCACATTGATACCGCGGAGACAACCACGACCACGGCCTTCGATGTGCTCCAGGTCCAGGTGCTCAACAGCTCGAATACGGTGCTGGCGACGCTGGGCACGTTCTCCAACCTGAACCATGCTGCCGGCTATCAGCAGCGTTCGTTCAACATGATCAACTTCAAAGGACAGACCGTGAAGATCAGGTTTATCGCGAGCGAGGACAGCAGTCTCCAAACCTCGTTCGTGATTGACGACACGGCGCTCAACGTACAGTAAGATAATCTGCAACCCACTATTCGGGGCCGCAAGGCCCCGAATATTATTTATGAGCGTACAAATGTCCAGAATTCTGAAAGCAGTAGTGTGTTTTGTGTTCGCGGCTGCCGCGCTGGCGCAGACGCATGTGACGCCGGGACGCGTCGGAATGGTGATGATCGCGAATGCTGGTGATGGTTTCGCGCTCGCTGCCGACGGTGCGTCCACCAACGCGGACGGCACACTCAGCACAGTCCAGAAGTTATTGCCTGCCGGCAAGAATGGCGCGGTCCTTTTTGCCGGCGCCGTTTCCATCCAGGATCCGGTCGGGCGCCCAGTGCGCGAGGAAGTCAACGTTGCGCGGATTGCAACCGCGTGGCTCGATTCTCACCGCGACACCACTCTGCAAACGGCGGACACCGAGATCAATGCCGCGGTTTCACAGGCCGTGACAAAGTTTTTTTCTACGCGCAAGCCCGGCGCTGAGGCCGGCGGCTACAGGTTTGCTATTGTCTTCGCGGGCTATGCCGATGGCAAGCCGGTGGTGAGTGTGACCAGATACTTCATTCCGGTAAGCAAAGGCAAAGCGCCGCGCGCGGTCCATGTTTCCTATAAGGCCAAAGCCGGTGATGCATGGATATTGGGAGGATCGAGACCAAGTCGGAAAGTGGCCGGATCTTCGATACAGGATGTACTGGGCTCATTCGACGGCATTCTCAAGACCGCGGAAGAGCACTCCGGCAAAACGGCGAGTGCGCGTACCGCAGTCACTCCTCCAAATCGTTTTGCGACGGTTACGGTGACAGAGGGCTTCGTTGTTGTGAACCGGTGAGGCGTTTGCTGAAAGATATAACGTTGGCCCACCAAGCCTACAAGATGCCAACAGGAGTGCCTGTGCCACACGTCTAGAGTTTTGTGGTCCTGTTCGCTTGTTTTCGAGTTTGCTGGGCTGTGAAACCTTTTTTGGAAATCCCGTTTCTCCATTTCAGAAACTGAACATGTGGCACAGGCACTCCTGCCTGTGCGCCGTTGGCCTCTTGCAGGAATTAGGAATAAGGGGCTTCTAGTTCCGAAAGCAGCAGTCATCGAACGCAGAAGAACTGCTCCACGTCCGCCAGGTCCTTCGTCTTCTTGTATGCGGGAAGGCTGTCAATGAAAGTTCGTCCGTAGCGCTGCTTGAGAACGCGATTGTCGAGCAGCGCCAGCACGCCCCGGTCTTTCATGGAGCGGATCAATCTGCCGAAACCCTGCTTGAGCGAGATCACCGCCGATGGCACCTGGTATTCGAAAAATGCATTGCCACCGGCCGAGTCAATGGCGCGAATCCGCGCAGCCACCACAGGATCATTCGGCACCGCGAACGGCAACCGGTCGATGATCACGCAGCTTAGCTGCTCGCCCTGCACATCTACGCCCTGCCAGAAGGATGAGGTCGCGAAGAGAACGGCGTTCGGCGTGAGACGAAATTCTTCCAGCAGCGCGCTCTTGGGCGCGGAGCCTTGCAGCAGCATAGGGTAAGGCAGCTCGCCCAGCAGGCGGTCGTGTATGTCGTGCATCTGCGCGTAGCTGGTGAAGAGACAGAAAGCCCGGCCTTGCGTGATTTCCAGCAGGCGCCGTATCTTGTCCGCGGCGCTGCGCGCAAAAGTGGGCGAGCGCGGGTCCGGCATATCCGGCGGAATATAAAGAATTGCCTGGCTGGAGTAATCAAAGTGCGAATTGACTACCAACTCGCGCGCGTGCTCCAGACCTACTCGCTGGCGGACATAATCAAAGCTGCCGTGTTGCGGGTTCGCGGCCACGGCCAGCGTGGCTGAGGTCAGCACCGCAGTCTCAACATTTTCAAACAGCGTCTGTTTCAAAATCTGTGATACATCAATGGGCGTGGCCTGAAGGATCGTATGCTGCTGGCCGGTGCGCGTCTTGCGTTCGCCGCGATGCTCGATCCAGAAGACAGTGTTCTTGTCGCGCGATTCCATGATGAACGCGAGTTGTGTTTGCAGCTCCTGAGTGCGTCGCGCAAACCCAAACACCTCGTCCGGTTTTTGCGGCAGCAACTCCAATTCCGAGAAGACGCGCCCCAGCGACTGCATAATGGTGTCGTAATCGTCACAGTTCTTTTCCAGAAACTGTTCGCGCGTCTCAAAGGCAAAGCGTCCATCGCCTTGCGGCAACAAGCCAAAGAAAAAGCGGGAGCGTTCGCGCAATCGCGCCAGCGACTGGTGCAAGCCCGCCGACATGGCCTGCTTTTGCTGCAAGGTATTTTCAATATCGCGCGCCAGTTCTTCGAAGCGCAGATTGCTCACGCTCACGCCGAAGTAGCTGCTGGCCACGTCTTCCAGGTCGTGGGCCTCGTCAAAGATCACCGCGGAAAATTCCGGCAGGATCCCCGCATCCGGCGCGCCGGTCTGGCGGATGGCCAGATCGGCGAAGAAAAGATGGTGGTTTACGATGACGATGTCGCTCTCCACCGCGCGCCGATGCATCTCCGTAATGAAGCAGCGATCCCACTGCTTGCACTTCTGTCCGGTGCAGCGGTCGGTGCGCGCGTCGAGCTTCTGCCAGAGTTGGTTGGTTTCCGGCAGCTCTTTGAGTTCGGCGCGGTCGCCCGTTTCAGTCACAGGCTCCCACTCGGCAATCTGGCGGTACTGCTCGATCTCCTGTAATCCGCTGAGCACCGGCTGATCTGTAAGGTCGTAGAGCTTCTGCCGGCAGAGATAGTTGTTGCGTCCTTTCATGTAGCAGACGCGCAGCTTGCCCAGGTGCTGTTCGAGGAAGGGAATGTCTTTGAAGAAGAGCTGCTCCTGCAGGTTCTTGGTGCCGGTGGAAATAATCACGCGCTTGCCGCTGCGGATCACCGGCAGCAGGTACGCCAGAGTTTTGCCTGTTCCCGTTCCGGCTTCCACGATCAGATGTTTGCGCGACTCCAGCGCCTGCTCCACGGCTTCCGCCATTTGCAGTTGTCCGCGGCGAAATTCGAAATTCGGGTGCGCTTTGCTGAGAAGCCCGTTGGGCGCGAAGAACTGGTGCAGCGTGGGCAGCGACCGTGTCTGCGAGCCGGAGGCGGTGGCGGGTTGGGGGATCGAAGGCACGGCGAAAGTCTAAGTTTAAACCATGCGGCAAAATCCGCGCCAAAGCAGAGACAATCTTTTCCCTAACGCGTGGCTTTGCGCACACACCGCCGTTTTTTCGTAAGATGGCTAAGGAACCCTTTTCTTGAAGACTCAAGCCGCCAAAGCACCCTTGCTGGCTATCGTTGGCCGCCCCAACGTAGGCAAGTCCACGCTGTTCAATCGTCTGATTGGATCGCGTCGCGCTATTGTAGGCGACGAGCCCGGCATCACGCGTGACCGTCTGTACGGTGAAACGGTGTGGAACGGTCACAAGCTGCGTATCGTCGATACCGGCGGAATCGTCCCCGACGAAAAGGACTTTATCCCTGCGGAAATCTTTCGTCAGGCGCGCGTTGCGTTTGATGAAGCTGCAGCCATTGTGATGGTGGTGGACGCACGAACAGAGCTCGCCTCGCCCGACATGGAACTGGCACGCCTGCTGCGGCGTCTGGGCAAGCCGCTGTTTCTCGCTGTCAACAAGGTTGACTCGCTGCAGATGGAAGCTGCGGCGGAAAATTTCAGGACGCTCGGGATTGGGCAGCTCTTTCCCGTCTCCGCTGAACACGGCACCGGTACTGCGGAGCTGCTGGACGCCGTGTTGCAGGTTGTGCCCGCATTCAACGTGGAGCCTGAAGAAGCCGCTCCCGTTGCGGAAGACGGAGAGCCGCAGGAAGGAACCCAGCCTGAGCCGCTGGAAACCAAAGTTGCAATCATTGGACATCCGAACGTCGGCAAATCTACTTTGCTCAACGCGCTGACCGGGACTTCACGTGCGATTGTCTCACCGGTCGCCGGCACTACGCGCGACGCGGTGGACGAAGTGATCGAAAAAAACGGCAAGATCTATCGATTCATTGACACCGCCGGCATCCGTCGCAAAGGCAAGACACACTTGATGGCGGAGAAGCTCTCCGTGGTCATGGCGCGCAAGCATCTCGAAGCCGCGGACGTTGCCCTGCTCATTCTCGACGCAACCGAAGGTGTAAACGCGCTCGACGCCAACGTTGGCGGCTACGCGCATGAGAGCGGCCGGTCCGTGATTATCGTCGTGAACAAGTGGGACCTGGTCGGCCCTGGCCGATCGGACGGAAAACCTGCCGCAGACCGCAAGATTTATGAAGCCCAGGTGCGTCGTAACCTGAAATTTCTGGAATACGCTCCCCTCGTCTTTGTTTCGGCCAGCTCGGGCAAGGGCCTGGATACGCTCTTCAAGACGCTGGAATTCGTCTCGGCCGAACGACGCAAGCGAATTGGCACGTCACAGATGAACCGCTTCCTGGAGACGGTGGATTTCGAACGCGCGAGTGTGCCCCACCGGCAGAAGGTGCGGATCTTCTATATGACCCAGTCCCACGCCTCGCCGCCAACGTTCATCCTCTTCACCGACAAAGACGTGAAGCTGCATTTCTCCTATCAGCGCTTTCTGGAGAACCAGATTCGCAAGGTTTTTGGCTTTATCGGAACGCCCATATGGATCAAGAACCGGCCCCGCAAGAAAGTGGAATTGGCGAAGAAGAAGTCGCGTCGCTGAGAGTACGCCAGTACTGGTCGCCAAGTTTGGCAAAGCGGCTGGCCCCAAAAGCAAGCGTCCTGCGACTTGCGCCGCAGGACGCCCGGGCAGCCCTCCCCCAGAACTGCCATACCACCAAGCAGAGTCTAGGACTGGCCCACCCGTTCGTCCATATCACTTTGGTAACATCGGATATGGTGGGCAGTCGTACCCAGGCCGTGACCTGATGGGCCTTTATTTAGAGCATCTTACGGTCCGCGCCGTGGGAGCAGGTTGGCCGGGCGGCGAATCTTTCACGTCCGACTCACATCTAATGTTTTGATAGGATAGTGGCCGGCGCTCAGTGAAACGGTCGCCGGAGATACCCAGAAAGGGACATGATTCATGGCCAGCAACGGAATTATTGAAGTGACAGATGCAAATTTTGACCAAGCCGTACTCAAGAGCGAACAGTTGGTGCTGATCGATTTCTGGGCGACCTGGTGCGGACCCTGCAAGGCCCTCGCGCCCATCCTGGACGAAGTGGCCGCAGCCTATACCGGAAAAGTAAAGATCGCCAAAATGGATGTGGACAGTTGTCCGGCAACGCCCCAGCGTTATGGCGTGCGTGGCATTCCGACCATGCTGCTCTTCAAGAACGGCCAGGTGCAGGAACAGCTCAACGGCTATATGGCGCGGGAAAAGATAGAAGCCGCGCTCAACAAGCACGTTGGGTAAGCGGATTTGTCTTTGAGAAGGCCCGGTGCGCCGGGTCTTTTCTATTGCGGCAAAGCCGACCGTGAGTTTACGCTGGAGTCACAACAGCAAGACGCAGGGTGAAGCATGGTCACAGCGTCAAATCCTCAAAACAGTTTGACCCACGTAACTGACTACAAGCCAGGCTTCTGGCCGACGGACCGCGCCCGCTGGGCGTGCGACCAACTTGAGCGCGGGCATGTGCTCTTTTTTTCCGGCGTGCCTTTTGATTTTCCGCAGGCTGACCGGGAATTCCTGCTTTCGCAAAAGCAGACCGGCTCGCGCTTCCATAAGAACATTTCTTACCGGCCGTCCCAGGACCTGCTGAAAGGCGCGGAATCAGATGCAGCCGACCGCGAGCGCCTGCAGAGCATCATGCGGCACTTTTCCGGCGCCGTAACCGGATTCATCAACTCATTGCTTGCTCCGTATGCGGCAAAACTCAAGCTGGATTTTGCCAGCTTTCGTCCCCTGGAAGAGCGTGGGCGCGACTTGCCCGTTCATAAACGCAATGATCTTCTCCATGTAGACGCGTTTCCTACTCGTCCAACGCGTGGTTAATCCTCAGGAATCGCGCGTGTGGAATGTAGGCCAGCCGTTTCACGAGTTCGTGCCGAGACTGGCACAGTCGGAAAAACTGAGCCCACCATACCGCAACGCTGTTGCGCGCTCGCTGGCGCATTTAGCAGGAAGCGTCGGACTACCAGTTGCGGACCGCTCGCGTTATGACGAGTTCATGCTCTACTTCCACGACTGGCTCAAAGAGAATGGGAACTTCCAGCAGAACTCCGCGAAGCAGGAACTGGCCTTCCCGCCGGGCTGCGTTTGGATGGTCTATACCGATGGCGTTCCTCACGCCGTAATGTCGGGCCGATACGCCTTGGAGCAGACGTTCATTGTGCCGGCAGAAGCGCTGGTCACGCCGGATGTGGCGCCTGTGCGCGTGCTGGAGAAAGTCATGGGCACGGCCATGGTGGGATGATTCCAGAAGAGAGTTAACCACAAAGGACACGAAGGAACACTAAGGAAAATCCAGAACCGACGGGTTCTTTCTTCACTTCGTGTTCCTTCGTGTCCTTTGTGGTTAAAGGTTTGAAACTTACTGATTCACCGGAATCTTGATGATCTTTTTCTGGATCGCGTAGGTCACCAGCTGCGCTTTGTTGTGGATATCGAGCTTGCGCATCAGGTTGAACTTGTGCGCTTCCACCGTCTTCACGCTTAGACCAAGAATCACCGCAATTTCCTTCACGGAATTGCCCTCGGCCAGCAGCTTCAGGATCTCGCGCTCGCGCGGCGTGAGCGTGGACATGCGCGGACGCATACGAGTATCGCGGACACGGGAGCGGAAATCTTCCACCAGTTTCCCCAGCACCTGCGAACTGAGGTACTTGCCGCCGCGATAGACATCGCGCACCGCGGTCAGCAGTTGCGGGGCAGGAGTGTCTTTAAGCACGTAGCCTGACGCGCCGACTTCAAGGCACTGCACCAGGTAGTCTTCATCTTCGTACATAGTGAGGAAGAGGACCTTGGTTTCAGGACGGTTCTTCTTGATCTGCCGTGACGCCTCGAAAGACGAGAGGCCGGTCATACCGATATCCATCAGCACAACGTCGGGACGCGTCTCCCGCGCTTTTTCCACCGCTTCACCGCCATCGGCGGCTTCGGCAATGACTTCAAAATCGCTTTCGCTCTCCAGCAGACGGCGTACGCCTTGACGAAACAGCGTGTGGTCATCAACCAGCAGACATTTGATCTTTGGCATGGGGGATCCTTTTAAAGCTTCAATTCATCCGCGCAGCGGCATGGGCCGCTGCCCGCAACTCCAGATGTTCGCCGTTCAGGGCGGGTGTACCCGCGGGTACAGTTACTTCGACCCGCGTACCTTTCCCTTTGCCGGATGTGACTCGCGAAACTCCGCCCAGCATAGCTACACGTTCTTTGATTCCAGCCAGGCCAAATGAGTGGCCACGAGAGCTGCTCTTTGGTTGAATGCCAATTCCGTCGTCTTCCACCACCACCTGGACTTTTTCGCCCTGGCGGACCATCTGGACGATCACATTGCGGGCCTGGGCGTGCTTCGCCACGTTATGCAGCGCTTCTTGTACCACCCGGTAGATAGCCTGCTCCGTCCCCGGGGCCAGCCGGCCAACCTCGTCGGACACCAACACCCGGACCTTGACGCCCGTGTTCTTTCCCAGGTCCTTGGCTTCTTTACGCAAAGCAGCAACCAGCCCTAACTCCTGTAGAACCAAGGGCGAAAGCTTGCCGATGATGCGGCGAATGCCCTCGATGGTCCGGTCCACCACGCCCACGGTCTCGCGGATGCGTCCGCGGATGTTTCGTCCGGCCAGGCCGGATTCCATCATCCCGAGATAAAGCCGGACCACCATGAGCGATTGTCCGGTCTCGTCGTGCAGTTCGCGGCTGATGCGCTTGCGCTCGTCTTCCTGGACTTTCAACAGGTGGCCGGAGAGTTCGGCGATCCTGTGCTCCCGTTCCCGCAGCGCCTCGGTCATGCGGGCGCGCTCGATGGCCAGCGCGGTGCGGTCGCCAATGGCGCGCATGAGTTCGCGTTCCGTCGGCATCCATTCGTAAGGTTTGGGGAAACCAATGACCAGCACCCCGGTAATGTTTCCATTGGCTTTCAGTGGAACGCCCCACAGGGTCTTGGCTTTTCCGCGCAGGACCGGGGTGAGAACGCCGCTGTCCACGCTGGTATCCAGGATCATGTTCGGTTCGCCGGTCGCAGCGATGTTTCCGGAGAAACCAACTCCAATCTCAACGCGAAAATCTTCCGGCAGTGGTATGTCGAAACCCACGGAAGAGGCAATCTTCAATTGCGCGGTCTCGGGCTCGCGCAACAGGATTACGCCTACCGACGCCTGAAACGTCTGGCAGGAAATATCGAGCACCCTCTGCAGCAGAAGCGGGAGATCGCCGGCCGCGAGTTCCGCGTCCAGAACCGCAAGCAGGGCCTGAGACTCAGTCGTGCGCGCGTCAAAGTACGCGCCGGAGACGATCACAAACGTGACCGACGAAAGCATTTCCAGCACCGCTTTGGCTTCGCTCTCACGCTCGGGAAAGAGACCGGAGAGATACGGGTCGCACACCAACTGATAGAGTTCCAGCGAACGGGCCACCGCACGCGTGTCTACTTGCAATTTGGCGAGCCGGGTGCCGAAGTAATTAAGGTTTTCAGCGAAGGCAGGAAAATCATTATGGCAGAAGTAAGAGCTGCCGGCAGCCAACGTGAGCCGCTCCAGAGCGGCCAGGATGCGGCCATCAAATCCGCACTCCGCTCTGAGCTCTTCACGCCAGTTGTTGGTGATGTCGGGGAGATACGGTCCCAACGCGCGGGCCACTTCCACAATGAGTTCCCGTGACGATTCCTTGAAAGGCGGTACTAAGGTCAACTGGCACTTCCTGAAGCAACAGCTGTTAAGGAGGGGCGCTACTTCTTAACTTCTACTGCGAGAATTCAAATAAACTCAAGTTAAGGTATTCTACCCGGAATATCGGGGAATGTGAACTAAATAGTTAATGGTACTCTCGCCAACAGAGAAACACCTTATCAGCCGCGAACGCCTGCAGATTCGACCGCTTCGGTTGCGTCGTCCGCAGCAATTGCTTTGCGGAAGTAATCAAGAGAGAGCTTCAGGCCGGTTTCCAGATCAATCTTCGGCTTCCAGCCCAGCAATTCCGTGGCTTGGGTGATGTCCGGGCAGCGCTGCCTGGGATCATCTTGAGGCAGGGGTTCAAAGACGATCGGACTTTTTGATCCCGTGACTTGCAGCACCATCTGGGCGCAATCGAGCACGGTAAACTCGTCAGGATTGCCGATGTTTACCGGATCGTGCAGGTCCGACCTGGCCAGACGCAGAATGCCGTCAACTTCGTCCGACACGTAGCAAAAGCTGCGGGTCTGCGAACCGTCACCATAAACGGTGAGCGCCTCACCCCGCAATGCCTGTTTCATGAAGTTGGAAATCACACGCCCGTCGTTGAGCTGCAGGCGCGGGCCGTAAGTATTGAAGATGCGCAAGATACGCGTATCCACACCGCGATAGCGATGGTACGCCATGGTCACAGCTTCAGCGAAGCGCTTGGCTTCGTCATACACGGAGCGCGGACCAACCGGATTCACGTTCCCCCAGTACGTCTCTTTTTGTGGATGCAACAGGGGATCGCCGTAACACTCTGAGGTCGAAGCCAGCATGTACTTGGCGCCGTATCGCTGTGCCAGCTCCAGCGCGTGGTAAGACCCGAGGGATCCGGCCTGCAACGTCTCGATGCCGCGCTCCATGTAGTCCACCGGGCTCGCGGGCGAGGCGAAATGGAAAATGTAGTCAACGCCGCCCACGTCAAAGGGAAGATTCACGTCCTGCTGCACGTACTCAAAGCGCGGTTCACGTCGTAGTTGGGCGATGTTGTCGAGGCTGCCGGTGAGCAGATTGTCGAGGCACACCACGGCGTGCCCTTCAGATAACAGCGCTTCGCACAGATGAGAGCCGATAAAACCGGCGCCGCCAGTCACAAGTACGCGCATAGATCCTTTCGCTCCGGCCACATTGCAATTCTAACTGTCGCCACGGTTTTTGACACCCGCCAATCTCATGGTCCTGACGCGGCAGACCTCGCCTGTCCGCCACTTGGACCACAACGATTGATGCCGCGTTCAACCGCGGTGCCTTCCTCGTAATCATTCCACGTCACGATCAGCAGGTACGGCGGCGCGTTCTGGTCTCCGTAGTATTTGCGGAAGACGCGCAGCCCATCTTCGAAAGTCTTGCCGCACCGGTTGGACATCTTGCGGTTGCGGCTCCAGGACGCCTTGGTGTCATCAAACCCCGGCCACACCGCGCCTACCGCAATCTTGTCAGGATGATGTAACGTCATGTTCTTGTAAAAATAATCGAGATAATCGCCGCCCCAGTTGCTGCCGTCCTGCGCCCAGCCGCCTCGTCCTGGCTGCACCCAGGCATAAAACCCGTCAAAGGCATTGGGATATTTTGCGCTCTGGTCTTTGTAGATAAGCAACGGCGGGTCCGGCCAGGACTGCGTTGTCTGGCGTACGCGGTCCCAATCGGTTTCAGCGGTCTTGGGAAAGATAAAGATGACCGGCTTACCGTGGTAACGCAGATATGCCGAGGCTGCGGAACCCGCCTTGGGCCCAATGTGGCGATCATAAAGGTACTGCAGCTCGCCGATCACCGTGTCCGTTGTGCCGCCAGCCTGGTCCACGGCTTCGTCGTACTGCACTGCCAGCTTGAAGTCACTCTCGGTCGCACTCTGCTGGAGCATGGTCAGCGTCTGATCTTCAAACTGTTTGCGCTCGCCATACCAGTTCACCACAAAGCCGCCGATATTCAGCTCCCGGGCCCGAGAAATCTGCTGGCGCAACACAATAGGAT
>WNFR01006543.1_pt1 | contig 11908 bp, 8 predicted proteins | sample 5400221 | NCBI WGS metagenome assembly WNFR01 (sample SAMN13153357, study PRJNA577476) | soil metagenome | isolation source: 40 cm soil under Madrone tree | place: USA:California | collected 2016-06-14 | reverse complement strand
TTCACTTTCCTTCCTTGATGAGCGAAATGCTCCAGGGGATGGAATTGGGCCCCTTGACGCGTTTATTCAAACGCTGGACGGTGGCGCAACATATGACCAAGGTGCCACAGCCCATTGACTGGATTTGCGGTGCCTCCATGATGATTCGCCCCGCGGTGCTCGAGTCGATCGGGGGAATGGATGAAAACTATTTCCTGTACTTCGAGGAAACGGATTTCTGTTACCGCGCAAAGAAAGCCGGCTTTGCTACCTGGTACGTCCCGGAAAGTCGGGTGATGCACATCAGGGGACAAAGTACCACGGTAACGGATGAGACGAAGGGACCGAGGCGGCTGCCGTCCTATTGGTTCGAATCGCGAAGACGCTACTTCGCAATGACCTATGGAATTGGGCACGCCATAACAATAGACGTCGTTGCCTTTCTTGCATGCTCGATAGGCCTGGTGAAGCGCGCCGCCCTCGGACGCACACACACCGCTACTCCCCACTTCATTCGGGATCTTATCCGTCACAGTGGCATTTGGCCGCGAAACCGTAGATTTCCTGCCGTACGATGTTGATACGCTTCATAGCTGCACACTCCCACTGTCGATATTTCCGAAGCTGCCGGTTTGTGAGGCCCTTTCGGCCGCAAGGATTGCCGTCTTGGAAATGAGAGTACTGATAGTTGCGGAACATGCCTCCTTGAAATTCGGCGGGGAAGCGGCTCTTCCCGTGCACTATTATCGGATTCTGCGTCGACGGCAAATTCCGGTGTGGCTGGTGGTGCACGAGCGGACCCGCAGTGAATTGGAGTCGTTATTTCCGCTCGACCGCGACCGGATCGTGTTCGTTCCCGACACCAAGGCCCACCTCTTCGTCTGGCGGTTGAGTCGATTATTGCCCGACAGAATATCCAGTTTTACAACGGGATTTCTCCTGCGCTACCTGACTCAAGTCGCGCAGCGGCAGGAAATTCGGCGGTTGCTTCGCGAACGCGCCATCTCAGTCATTCATCAGCCGATCCCGGTCTCCCCAAAGGAGCCCTCCTTGATTTTTGGAATGAACGTTCCTGTGATCATCGGACCCATGAATGGCGGCATGCACTACCCGCCCGGGTTTCGGAAGCTCCAAACTCGGACGGAGCGCCTCGCGCTTGCCACGGGCCGCCGGCTTGCCGATTTCATGAACTACTTGATGCCGGGCAAGCGAGAGGCGGCGATGCTGCTGGTAGCGAATGAACGTACCCGCGCTGCCCTGCCGCGCGGCGCGTGCAGCAACGTCGTGACGCTGGTCGAGAACGGCGTCGATCTCGCGCTTTGGAGCGCGCCGCGCTCCTCGGCAAAGGAGTCAGCGTCTGCAGCTGTGCGTTTTGTATTCATGGGTCGACTCGTTGATTGGAAGGCGGTCGACCTCTTGCTGCTGGCGTTCAAGCGAGCATCCGCCCAAACTGCAATGACTTTATCGATCATTGGCAGCGGCGACGAGCGGATCAATCTGGAGCAGATGGCGCGCAGCTTGGACATTCTCGGCGACAGGAGAGATCAACCCGGGAAAGTATGCTTCCTCGGCTGGATGTCACAAGCTGACTGCGCCGGGCAGCTCGCCCAATGCGATGCCTTGGTGCTGCCGAGCATGGCGGAGTGCGGTGGCGCTGTCGTGCTCGAGGCCATGGCGATGGAAGTACCGGTCATTGCAACGGCATGGGGCGGACCGGTGGACTATCTCGATTCCTCGTGTGGAATTCTCGTCGAACCCTCCTCCAAGGACGCCTTCGTTGACGATTTGGCGCTTGCCCTGATTCGACTCGCCGCACACCCGCAGGATCGACGTGCAATGGGAAAGGCTGGAAGGGTTAAGGTGATCAGAGACTTTGACTGGGAAACGAAAGTGGATCGAATGTTAGACCACTATCAGTCATGTACGGCCACGTCTTGAGAATCGTGACTTGAGTACCGAAAATTGACATTGCCTCGAACGCGGCAATTCACCGGCTCAAGTTAGCGCCTGGACGCTTGACCTGGAGGCTCTCGATCGAGCTATTATCAAAGGCACAGGGATTTTTATCGAGATGGCTGCGAGACTGAACTTAACCTCGGAGGATTCGTCGCTTACGGAGTGCCCAATTGCTGAAAGGCACGTGAAGCAAGTCACAAGTACTGTTTCAAACGGTCCACCTGAACAAATATGAGGAATTCGTGACAGATACGCTCATGCACTTCGGCTGGTTACCGGAGGAGCCCGATTGGGCCATGCGCTTAGAGCAAGCGCGCAAACTCCAGCCGGTCGCTGCGCTTAAGGCGTTTGCTCAACTTGCCAACTATCGCATCGATTTCATACAAACCACACGGCTCGGTCGCGCCGTTCAACAGATTGCAACGCATCCTGACGCCCCTGCCTCTATGACGGGCTCGATCAGGTTGGCATTGCTTGGATCTTGCACCTTGACGCACCTGATCGCCGGCATTCGGGTCGGCGCATTGCGTCGCGGCATCTGGGTCGACGTTTACGAGGGACCATACGGTATGTACCGACAGGAACTGCAGGATCCCTCGTCGGGATTGCATGCGTTCAAGCCGGATGTCCTATTGTTGTCGCTGGATGCGCATCATCTCGTGGGCACCGAGGGAGTGAGCGTGGAGCACATGCTGAGCGATATCAGTGATTGTTGGAAATTGGCCAAGCAGACACTCGGATGTACGATCATTCAGCAAACGATACTGCCAATCTTTCGTCCGATCCTCGGCAACAGTGAGCACCGCTACCTTCAATCGCCCTTGACGATGGTGACTAAGCTCAATGAGAGTCTGCGGACTCTCGCGGATGAGAAGGGTACTCAAGTGCTCGCGGTAGATACCGTTGCTGCGCGGGACGGCATCACCGAGTGGCACGATGAAGCGCTCTGGCACCGATCAAAGCAAGAGATCCATCCACGAGTGCTGCACGTCTACGGCGATGAAGTTGGACGACTCTTGGCGGCCATTCGCGGACGATCTTACAAATGCCTGGTGCTTGATCTTGATAATACCTTGTGGGGTGGCGTGGTCGGTGATGATGGTTTGGCCGGCATCGCGATAGGTCAAGGAAGCGCCGCGGGCGAGGCGCACCTGGCTTTTCAGCGCTATGCGTTAGAGCTGTCTAGGCGCGGCGTCCTTCTGGCAGTGTGCTCAAAGAACGAGGAGGCCAACGCCCTCGAGGTGTTTGACCGCCATCCCGAAATGCTCCTCCGCCGCAAACACATTTCTTGTTTTGTCGCCAATTGGGAAGATAAGGCATCGAATCTGCGGCAAATCGCGAGGCGGCTGAACATCGGTACGGACTCCTTGGTCTTCGCCGACGACAATCCATTTGAAAGAAATCTCGTTCGGCAGGAACTGCCTGAGGTTGCAGTTCCTGAATTACCTGAAGACCCTGCCGGCTTCGCTGCGTGCATCGCCGCCGCAGGCTACTTCGAGGGTCTGAGCATCACGAACGAAGATCAAGAACGAGTCAATCAATACCGGGCAAACGCCGAACGCGAGCAGTTGCGCGAGTCCACGACGGATATGGCCGGCTACCTTCAAGGCCTGCGCATGGAGCTACATTGCGGCCCGTTCGACCCCATCGGATTGCAACGCATAGTCCAACTTATTAACAAAACCAATCAATTCAATCTACTGACCCGGCGCTATACGGATGCTGAAGTGCAAGCCGTGATGGCTGACCCCGCGGCGTTACATCTGCAATTTCGTCTCCAGGATCGATTTGGCGACAATGGAGTAATCGCCATAGTCATTGGTAAACTCGATGCTGGGCGGAAGCTCGTCATTGATACGTGGCTCATGAGCTGCAGGGTACTTGGTCGACAGGTCGAAGCCGCCACTTTGAATGTGGTTGCAAGACGGGCTAGCGCAATGGGCGCGACAGCTTTGATCGGCTCATTTCGTCCCTCTCCAAAAAACGAAATGGTAAGGGATCACTATCCGAAGCTTGGATTTGACGAATTGGGACAGCAAGACGGCGAGACGAGGTGGGTTCTTCCCCTCGATCGATTCCGAACGGCGCCGGTCTCAATGACCATAATCGAAGGATCTCGATGACAAGTACTGAACAGATCTATCAACGGCTCACCGACATTTTCCACGAGATTTTCGATGACCAATCCATAGTTCCGAAGCCGGAGATGAAGGCCGGCGACGTACCTGAATGGGATTCTCTGAATCACATCAACCTCATTGTCGCCATAGAAGCCCGCTTCAAGATCACGTTCAAGAGCACCGAGTTGGAGTCCCTGCGGAATGTAGGCCATCTTGTAGAGTTGATTGAAAGGAAGTTGAATGCGCCGCCACGAGGATAAGCTGCGTGAGTGATGCGCCGCGCGCCGCGGGCGATAATTTGAGCGCCGATATCGAAGACAATTCGTTCAAATCCACGACCGCTCATTTACGCTTTCAGGCCTATGCTTTGTTGATGCTAATCATTCCCGCGTTGTTTCTCTCCTCCTCGATTCCAATTGTTCGTTCCAAATCATTCCCGGCTGAATCTGGCGATCCATTTCTATTGAATCCTGATTACGCGTTCAGCCTGAAGCACGTAGATTGCGAAGTCGTGATCTACGGCGATTCGACCGCTCTAACCGGACTCGATCCCACAGTGGTCTCACGCGCAACCGGTTTCAAAACGTGCAATATTGCGCAGGCGCGGAGCATCGTAGGGATACTGGGGATGCTTGCCCTCGATACCTATCTGAGGAACAACGTCCCGCCCAAGTATATCGTCATGCAATTTGCGCCGGAGACGTTGTCTGGCAGCAAAAGCAATTTCTTTTGGCCGGAGGGACTCACTCTTCTGCTGCGCAAAAAATCGCTTTTCGAGGCGCTGCCAACTTTCATTCGGCATCCGGTAGAGGCGTATCATTTTTCCATTTGGGCGATTAAAGCCAGGGTCGCCTCTTTCATCAAACCCCCAATCGATTTCGCTTCTACGGAAGCCATTTTTCGCTCGCGCGGCGGACTGCTGATCCTCCCAAAGTTCGCCGAGACACATTGCCTCAATGATATTGCCTACGTTCAACCGACGGTCGACTGGGTGCATAGCTTGAAAGAACAGTACTCTCGCAATGGGACACGAGTTGTGATCAATGTGTCCCCTCTTCCCACTTGTTCTCCAATTGCCGCGCTCGTCGCGGCGGGAACGCGAAATGTGACCGATAATTCCCTATCGCTGTATCCTATTGGGCTTTTCTGCGATCTTGATCGGCACCTCACGATTGAGGGAGCGGAACGCGCGTCACTCGAACTCGCGGAACAACTCCTGGCCGGGACAAGGCCGTAGCGGGTACGGAGCATGAGCGCACCTACGCCCGCCTTCAGCATGACGAAAGTCCGAGGCGTCAACTAGATCATGCTATTCAATTCTCCGGAGTTTCTCTTCTGCTACCTGCCCATCGTGCTGCTGGGCTATGTGGTTCTCGGTAAATTTGGCCGCGCTCCCGTGGTTTCTTGGCTGGCTTTCTCGTCTCTGGCGTTTTACGCGTACTGGCGACCCGAGTTTGTGTTGCTCCTGGTGGGGTCCATCGCGGTGAACTACGCTTGTTCGCGAGTCATTTGGCAGCTTCGTGAGCGATCGAGACCTCAGATGATCGTTCTGACGCTGGCCATCACGGCGAACCTGGCGACGCTTGGATTTTTTAAATACCTGTTCCCTCTAATGCATTTCATAGACGACACGCTGGGACTTCATGGCCAATTCGCCGGCGTTATCCTGCCCCTGGGCATATCCTTCTTTACGTTCACCCAGATCGCCTACTTGGTCGACTTGTCACAGGACACGGCAGAGCCGCAGGATTTGATCAGCTACGTGCTATTTGTAACGTTCTTTCCGCACTTGATCGCCGGACCTATTTTGCATCATCGGGAGATCATGCCGCAGTTCGCCAAGGGCCGCGATTTTGGAATAAAGTGGGGCGACATTGCGCTCGGCTTGAGCTGGTTCACCCTCGGTCTATGCAAGAAGGTATTGCTCGCCGATCGGTTTTCGCCATACGCGGATGCCGCCTTTGCACATACCGGCAGTCTAACGATGACGGGCGCTTGGATCGGCGTATTGAATTATGCGCTACAGTTATATTTCGATTTTTCGGGCTACTCCGATATGGCAATCGGTCTGGCTCGCATGTTCTCGATCGAGTTTCCTTTCAATTTCGATTCCCCCTATAGAGCCATGAGCATTATTGATTTTTGGTCTCGCTGGCACATGACGCTGACGCGTTATCTGACCCTCTACCTCTACAATCCGTTTGCCATGTGGGCCAATCGTCGCCGAGCCGCCCTCGGAAAACCGAACTCACGGAAAGCACTGCGCACCGTCGGAGGATTCGGGAGTCTCGTCGCATTTCCAACGATCACGACGATGTTTCTCGCCGGGATTTGGCATGGCGCCGGATTGCAATTCATCATCTTTGGTGTACTCCACGGTTTATATCTTACCGTCAATCACGCTTGGCGGATCTTTCGCCGAGAAGGGTCGGTTCTGTCTCGCGTCATTGCACGGCCGGCGGTATGCGTAGGGCTGACGTTTCTCGCGGTTCTGATTGCCCAAGTATTCTTCCGATCTGCGTCGACACGCAATGCGTTGGACATTGTGGTCTGTCTCATAGGCCGGCACGGTGTTGGGTTCCGCGAATTGAGTAAGCAACCGCCAAACGCGTTCCTTTTCGTATTTGCGCTTCCAGTGATCTGGTGCTTCCCCAATACACAAGAGATTTTCAGACAGCTGAGCACTGTTCGAGCGAATATTTTTGGCTCGAGTACACTGGTGATATGGCGGCCGAATTGGGTTTGGGCGAGCAGCCTTGGTTCGCTGCTCATCGCCGTTCTTTGGTACATGACCGATACGAGCTCCTTTCTGTATTTTCAGTTCTAATTTACTTAGGTTTGCACTATTGTCTGCAGCGGAGTCTTGCTCCATGACGAACCCGACAGTCGCCGCCTCCCGACCTTGGGATGTGATCATAATCGGCACCGGTGTCGGTGGCGCGACGGTTGGTCGCTCGCTAGCGTTAGAGGGCCTTAGTGTACTGTTCTTGGAAAAAGGGGGCCGAATTGGCCCCAGCGAACAAAGTAACGCGGCAGTTACTCCCGAATCCCGCATGGCCCACGGCTGGTGGCCTCATCCTATAAGCCATCGACAAACTGACGGAGATCGCAAGCGCTTTTATGCGCCGGTCGGTTGTGCCCTGGGTGGAACTTCAATTCACTACGCGGCCGCCCTGGAACGCATGTCCGCGAGCGATTTCGATAGCCTGCACACGCCGAACGCGTCAACTTCCCCCTGGCCGGTAAGTTTTTCGGAATTCGTTCCTTACTACGATGCTGCCGAGGAACTCTACGGGATAAGCGGCGAGCCAAGCCACATTGCGGAACGACGCATGAGTGAATGGGACCGAGCACTGATGGAGCAGATGCGCCAATATGGCCTAAAGCCACACCCGCTTCGTGTAGCCATTCGCTACGATGAGCAGTGCAAAGAGTGTATCGGGAGAGTGTGCCCGAGAGATTGCAAATCCGATGCCCGCGTCGCCTGCCTCGACGAGGCGCTACGCCAACCGGAATGCCATATCCTCGAACATTGCGACGTACAAACACTAGAGGCCGACAAAGACTGCGTTCGGGCGGTGAAAGTGCTTCACCTAGGGCGCGAATTGGCATTGCGCGCGCGAATTGTCGTGCTGTCCGCGGGTGCACTGCATTCGCCGCAGATCCTACTACGCTCGCACAATGCGTTTTGGCCGCAAGGGCTTGCCAACAGTTCCGATCAAGTCGGTCGGAACCTCATGTTCCATACGAACGACATATTTGCGCTGTGGGCACCGCGTCGATTGGACCGACAGTCACGTCAACGCAAATCGATTTCTGTGCGTGACTTTTATGTTCACAAGGGTCGGCGCCTGGGCTACGTACAGAGTATGGGTCTGGATGCGGGTCGAGGGGATATTGCGGCTTATATAAAGGACCAATTGCGCCGGCGCGGCTTGCGCAATGAACTGCTACTGTCCTTGCTTGCGAAGCTACCCTCGCATATTGGCGCGCTGATGTTCGGCAGTGCAGGCATATTCGCCGCCATGGCCGAGGACGATCCCAATCCGGATAACCGCATCATTCTCGACCCCAACGAGCCGGACGGCGCCAGCTTCTCCTACACTATCACGGATGACCTCCGGCGGCGTGCTGACGAATTACGTGTCGCGTTTTCCAGGAGTGTGCGGCCCTGGCGAATGTTGCGGATTTCTACGAAGCTCGATATGAATTACGGGCACCCTTGCGGAACCTGCAGATTCGGAGATGAGCGGGCTTCCAGTGTGCTTGATCGCGACTGCCGGACTCATGACGTCCAGAATCTCTATGTAGTAGATGCCTCATTCATGCCGCGTAGCGGAGCAATCAACCCGAGTCTTACTATCGCAGCCAATGCCTTGCGAGTTGCGCCGCAAATCGCCGCTCAGGTATCGAACATCGTCGCGCAATAGGCTACACACACTTAATCGTATAGGGTAGACATTCCTCCGATTTAGTGTGGAATTACGGCTCGATACCTCTTTGCTCTAGTCTCTGCTAACATTTTCGCGGTTCTCATACCCTTTAGAATTCTAAAGAGCCGACTATGTGGATGAATCCCCCTCCGCTCTTGTATTGGTAAGCGTCCTGCATTCTTACCATTTGCAAGGGTGTCTCGATCCCGGCTCTGGAAATTTGAGTACTCGGAAATGACCCCAGTGGCGAGCACGATTGATGTGGTTGTACCGACCTTTAGGGAAGCCCTTAACATTACGCTTCTCATCGAGCGGCTAGCCGTCCTGAAAACTTCGCATGTTCCGCACTTACATGTGACTATAGTTGACGACAATAGTCGGGACGGGACCGAGGAAGAGATCCAGCGGCTGAACCTCCCCTGGGTCAGTTTGATTGTCCGAACTACCGATCGCGGGCTGAGCAAGGCCGTCCTGGAGGGGCTGAATCGCACCTCCGGCGACATCATCATTGTGATGGATGCCGACCTCAGCCACCCTCCTGAGGCGATCCCGAGCATGCTGAACGAACTTGGCAAGGGCTCTGAATTCGTAGTCGGATCCCGTTATGCAGAGGGCGGAGTCACGGACGACAACTGGGGTCTTTTCCGCTGGCTCAACAGTCGTGTTGCGACACTGCTTGCGCGACCCTTTACAAGCATCAGCGACCCTATGAGCGGATTTTTCGCATTACGGCGCGCCACCTACTCAAAAGCTGATTTTCTGAATCCGATAGGCTACAAGATCGGACTCGAACTGTTGGTCAAGTGCCGTTGCAGCAGAATCTCGGAGGTGCCGATCGCATTCGCCGACAGAATCCACGGCGAAAGCAAGCTTAGCTTGCGGGAGCAATTGCGCTATATCCAGCACATCCGCCGCCTGTTCTTGTACAAGTATGGTGCCTGGAGTGAAGTAGCTCAATTCATCGTTGTCGGTGCCAGCGGCGCGCTTGTCAATCTACTCGCTGTGACCGCTCTGCTGCGCGCTGGGCTAAGCGCCAATGTCAGCATTGCAGGCGCGATTGCAGTGTCAATCTGTACCAATTTCCTCTTGAACCGCCGCTTTACATTTTCGCACTCGAAAAGCGGACATATGCCCACGCAGTTTCTGAGCTATCTGGCGTCCGTCTCCTTCGGCGCCCTGATAAATTATTTCGTTGCATTGCTCCTGCTCGATCTATTCCCAAGATTTATCCCGCAGCTCGCATCTCTGGGTGGAATCGCGGTCGCGACGGTGGCGAATTTTGTCGCATTGAAGTTCCTTGTCTTCAAGCGCAAGCATTATCGCCCACGTAAGAACGCCGCCGATGAATGACCGCCGGGCCACTATGGCTCTTCCGTCAGTCTGGACGGTCGCGTTAGTCGGCCTTGCCACGCTGTTTGCGATTGTTGCAGTTCGCTTTGCTGCGCAGCAGAGTGTTTGGACGGATGAGGCGACCCAGTTGAGCGGTTTGAGCCTGGATTTTTCCGATCAGTTACGGTGGTCGGCCGGACGGCTGCCGCAGATCTTCGCCGTACCGCCTGATCGCATGCCGCCACTAAGCTACTGGCTCGGCTCCATATGGACACATGCTTTCGGCAACAACGTTCTGACAGCGCGCTACCTGTCCGTGTGTCTCTCGGTCGCTTCGGTTTTCGCTTTATGGGCGGTAGCCAGACAATATCTCGAGCGTCGCACGGCGCTCATATGCGCCGCTCTGCTGGCTCTTTCGCCAAACTTTGTAGTGGAAGCTGCGGAAATCAGAGCGTATGCGGCTTTTTGTTTTTTCTCGACTCTCCTGATTTACGGTTACTTGAGACTGATCGCGGCCAGACCTGCCCCCTCAAGTCTTGATCTGTGGGCGTTTGCGCTCGTGGCCACGCTGTGTTCGTACACCCACTTTTTCGGCATCGTGATCTCGGCGGGCGCGTTCTTGTGCCTGCTCGCATCCTACCTTCCCGTGAACTCGCGGACAGAGGGATTGGAGATCGTGGGGAAGGCAAAGTGGCCGCTACTGTTTTACTCGATCAGCGTCGTTGCGCTGATCCCAATCATCCTTTCCGCCGTGAAAATCTCGGATGGAGGCGATGTCAGCACCGCGGCCGTGGCACTGCCGTTTAGTGTCCGAATCCACGACCTCATCAAGCTCATTTACAGATTGTTCAGCCACCAATCAATGCTTGGAATCCCAGGACTGTCCGCCGCAGCACTGCTGGCGGGCCTCACGCTGATTGTATTTGCCACGATCCCCGGATCCACTCAGCGTGCCAGACAACTGCTGCTCTTCTTACTCGTGAATTTTGCGCTGATCACGCTTGCTGGCCTGACTACGAGTGCTTTCCACGCTTTTGCACCATCCTATAACGTGTGGGCGTTGCCAGTGACGGCATTGCTTGCCGCCACAGCGCTGACCCACAGAAATCGCAGCATCCGCATAGCAAGCACCCTGTGTATTAGCGTGATACTTGCTGCGGATTGCTATGCCGCACTGCGGCTGTCCACGGCCGGCGAGATTTATGCGCATACACGGTCGACCGTCGTTAAGACCGCTGTCGACAGTGCAGGCGCAAGCAACGCCATCGTCTTGTACGTCAACGACGCCGCATCTATCTATTTCGCGTTGACCTATGACTACGGGGGCGGCTTGCGGCAATATATCGCCGGGGGAAGCACTGTTCATTTGATCGGACTTCCCGTTGGGAGTCCATCTCTGACGCTCTGCGACCTGAACGCAGGCACGTTGCTCGTCGCAGATGATCAGCAGTTGTCGGCGGAGGCGCTTCAATTCCTAATTGCCCATCCGGGCGAGCATACGCAGGCTTATCACGCGCTCGACGAATTCTTGGAAACCCACCATGCGGACCTTGCCGCCAAGTGGACTTTGGTTTCACGGAATGAATATTTAGCCCAGTCGGCGCTTGCACTCGCGGTTTTCCAGGGCCGCACGGTCGACACTTCGCCGAGTTCCACGAACTGCAACGCGCGCTGAAGGGTAAGGGTCCGGTCTGGCTTTCAATTACCCACATTTTGAGATCCCAGCTGAAAGCCGAGTTCAATGTCGGTCAATCGCGTCATACCGCGCCACATGACCATGTTGCCGGGAGGACCGTCGCCGGCACGCGCGAGGTAGCCGCCAAGTTTGGCAAGTTGGATCAGGCAATCTTGCAGAGTTGGAGCGCGGATATTCGGTCGTCGATGAGTGAGTCGGTGCAACAGATCAATTTCCAATGGCGTGAATGCGATCGTGGACTCGACGTGCTCGGCAACACGATTGATCATCGTCAGCCAGAAGATGCGCCAGCTCAAGATGCAGAACATGGCCAGTAGATTGACCAGTCGCTCGGCGGTGCGCAGTTTCGATTGCTCTGCTCGGCATCCCGACTTGAGGATCTTGTGGAAGGTCTC
>WNFR01008561.1_pt1 | contig 11910 bp, 9 predicted proteins | sample 5400221 | NCBI WGS metagenome assembly WNFR01 (sample SAMN13153357, study PRJNA577476) | soil metagenome | isolation source: 40 cm soil under Madrone tree | place: USA:California | collected 2016-06-14 | reverse complement strand
CGGCCCGTCGACGACGACCGCGGTGACCAAGTTCCAGACTGCGCAGAAGCTGACCGCGGATGGCGTTTTCGGGCCGGCGACGCTCGCGGCGCTCGTCAGCGCGATCCACGGACCCTGACGGTTAGATCTGTGTCACGTCGGCGCTCCGGCTTCGCCGTGAGCGCTAGCCGCGGATCAGGTTCGGCACCGGCAGCGGCCTGCACGCGTTCTTGCACGTCTTGCTCAGCCCCGGCAGTGCGACATACGACACGTGAGCCGGATCGTGCAGCACCGTTACGACGCCGGCGAGAGACGCCGTGAGCTGCGAGGCCGGCGGCACCGCGTGCGGGAAGTCGTTCGGGCCGACCGCGATCTGCAGCGAATGGCCCGCCTTGATCACCGCGTTCGTCGGGAACACCTCGATCGGCAGCTCCATCGGCTCGCCGGGCGACACCGGCAGCACGGAGTCCTTCGTGAACCAGTGCCACGGCTGCATCAGCTGTCCGTTGACGTAGCGGCTGTGCGTCGGGTCGACGGCCCGGAACGATGCCGCGAGCCACCCGTCGGTGACGTCCGTGACGCTGCCGTCAGGCCCCACGTCGTTCACGCGGACGCTCACGACCGCGTCTTGCGCCGTCGTCGTCACCCAGAGATCGGCGAAGACCGGGCCCGAGAAGCGGAAGTCCTGTGTAAACGGCTGCGTCGTGTACGTGACCCCGCTCGTCGACTCGTCGAGACGTCCGTCCGTCGTGCATGGGACCGGCGCGAGCAGCCCGGCCGACCATTGGCTCGTCGACTGCGTGCAGACGCCCGAGACCGGGTTCTGTAGGAACGAGTCGTTGGACGTGAGCGTGGTGACCGAGGTCGGGCACGGCAGCCCGTCGAAGACGCCGTCGGGATCCGGATCGCAGGTCGTCGTGAGCGTCGTCGGCGGTGGCGAGCGCGTCAGTTGATTGCCGGAGTTCACGTACAGACGTGCGGGGACGAGCCTCGGGTCGGGCCAGTCAGCCTGCGTCTCGTAGTGACCGTCGCCGAGCACCACCTGCGTCACCTTCGGGATACCGGCGATGTTGGTGTCGATCCCCTTCAAGTACTGGTCGAACCAGCGCAGCGCCATCTGGTCGGCGCTCGGCACGCCGTCGGCCGGCAGCCCCTCGGTCGCGTGCGTGTGAGTCCACGGACCCATCACCAGCCGGGTCGGCACGTGATTCTTCAGTCGTTCGTAGAGGAGCGGCTCGCCGCGCTGGAAGATGTCGTGCAGGCCGCCGATGATGAAGGTCGGCACCTGCACTTGATCCGCCACCTCGAGCGGAGAGGTCAACTTCCAGCCGGGGCCGTCGTACTGCTGGTCGCCGAGCATGTTCTGGATCTCGAAGTTCGGGTCGAACGAGGCGTACCCGGCAGCGTGCGCCGTCAGCTCGCCGTACGCCTTCACGAGGTCTGTGGGATTGCCGCTCAGCGCGTACGACGGCGGCACGAGGCCGGCGCCCGAGACGAGGACGAGCCAGAACGGGATGAAGCCGGTGTTGTTCTGCCCGCCCGGGAAGACCATGTCGCGGTACGAGTCGCCCATCGGGATGATCGGAAAGAGAGCCGCCCGAGCTGCCGGTGCCGCGCACGTCGACGACCACTTGCACGTAGCCCCGCTGGACGAGGTACGGGTTCTCGGAGCCGACGATGGTCGTGCCGCCGTTGTATGGGGTCAGCGTCACGATCACGGGGAACGTCCCCGGCGCGTCTGGTCGGTAGACGATCGCGTTCAGTTGCACGCCGTCGGACATCGTGATCGGGACGTTCTGCTGCGTGACGATTCCGTATTGCGCGGGCCGGTCGTATGGGGTCCAGCTCGGCGTGCTCTGGGCCGCGGGAGCGGCGGCGGTGCCGCACAGGCCGATCGCGCCGAGCACGACGGCCGCGCACACGAGCGTCCGATGAGAAACGGTGCGCTTCGGCGGGCTCCGCACCTGACGACACATACCCCAGGCTTATGCGTTGTGAAACGTACGACATGGCCGCGCTCGACACCGAGTAGTCAAGGGATCCGGCATGCGAGGATGGGCGCATGGCTGACGCTCCCCTTCGTGTCGAGTGTCGGCCGTTCGGGACGGTCGACCGCTACACGCTCTCGCGGGCAGGCGGCGTGGAGATCTCGATCCTCACCTACGGCGGAATCATCCAGTCGCTCCGCATGCCCGGCGGAACCGACGTCGTCCTCGGGTTCTCGGAGCTCGACGGGTATCTCGCCGCCGGCGACGCCTACCTCGGCGCGATCGTCGGACGCTGCGCCAACCGGATCGCGCACGGCGAGCTCGAGCTCGACGGGAACGTGTATCGACTGTCCCGCAACGACGGCGACAACCATCTGCACGGCGGCGTTGTCGGCTTCGACAAGAAGATCTGGCGCGCGCAGCCGCGGATCGACAAGGACGAGATCGCGGTCGTCCTCTCGCACACGAGCGAGGACGGCGACGAGGGCTACCCGGGACGCGTCGACGCCGAGGCGGTCTACTCCCTCACGCTGGACAACGTCGTGCGAATCGAGCTTCGCGCGGTCACGACGCAGCCGACGGTCGTGAACCTCACGAGCCATTCGCACTTCAATCTCGCGGGCGAGGGGACGATTCTCGAGCACGAGCTCTGGCTCGACGCCGACCGCTATACGCCGGTCGATGCGCAGCTCATCCCCACCGGCGAGCTCGCACCCGTCGCCGGAACGCCGCTGGACTTCCGCCGCCCCGCGAAGATCGACGACGACTACGACGTCAATTTCGCGCTGAACGAGCCCGGCCTCTCGGCGCCCGCGGCCCGGCTCGCGGACCCCCGGAGCGGGAGGGTGTTGGAGATCCGCACCACCGAGCCGGGCGTCCAGCTCTACACGGGCGGCAAGCTCGACACGGCGACCGGCGGTGTCTACGAGCGGTTCGCAGGCGTCGCGCTCGAGACACAGCGCTTCCCCGATGCGCCGCACCACCCGCACTTCCCGTCGGCCGTCGTCAGACCCGGCGAGCTGTACGAGTCGACGACCGAGCTGCGGTTTTCATTCGCCTGAGTGACCGATAACATCCGCGGCCATGCGAACGCGGCGCTGGGCACTCGTCGGGCTGGGCCTTGCCGTCCTCCTGGGCCTCGTCGCAGCCTTCGGATCGCAGGCGGATCGGAACGGCACTGGAGGGACGATCGCAGTCGGCCGCGCGGCGCCCGGCTTCTCGGCTCCGATCGCCGGCGAGAAGCGCGGCGCGTTCTCGCTCGACAGGGAGCGCGGTCACGCCGTGCTCCTCTCCTTCCTGAACACGCAGGCCCAGGCGAGCGCCGCCGGCGATCCCTCGCGCTCCCAGATCGTCGTCCTGAAGAGCATGAACACGCAGAACCACCCCCACGGCCTGCGGACGGTGATCGTCGACGCCGCGGCCACCGCAGGCGTGCCGGCGCCGAGCCACGACGTGCTCGTCAACTTCACCTTCGACTGGGCGCTCGACCCGTCCATCGTGGTCGTCGGGGATGCAGGCGGCTCGATCGAGCGGGCCTACGGCGTCACGAAGGTGCCGACGACGCTCGTGATCGACCGGCGGGGGGTCGTCCGGCACCGCTGGAACGGGTACGCCCTCGCTGCTGCGCTCGACTTCGCGATCCGTCCGCTCGACGGTCGCCCTCTCGTCGGCTCATAAAATTGTGATCGGTCACGTTTGACGGCCCGGCAGCCCGCCCATAACAAGTGAACGGTCACATCCCTCCCGCCCAGGGACATTCCCAAAAGGAGCCGCAATGGTCCTTTGCAAGCCGAGGACGCTCGTCGTCCTCACCGCGCTGGCCGGCGTTCTGCTGTTGCTGCCGGTCGGCTCCGCGCTCGCCGTCGGGACGTCGTACTACGTCAACTGCGCCGCCGCCACCAACGGCAACGGCACAGCGGCGAGCCCGTGGAACAACCTGACGACGGTGAACAGCCAGACGTTCGCTCCGGGCGACAGCCTGCTGTTCAACCGTGGCACCACGTGCACGGGCTCGTTCGTGTTCTCCTCGTCCGGTACGAGCACGAACCGAATCACGATCGACGCCTACGGAACGGGCGCACTGCCCGCGATCGACGGCACCGGGCAGAACCGAGCCGTGAAGCTGCTCGACACCTCCTACGTGACGATGCAGAACGTGGAGGTCAAGAACAGCAGTGTGTGGGGGATCCTCCTCACGACCGACCATGACGCCCCCGCGGTCGGGATCACGCTCGCGAACCTCGTCGTCCATCACGTCACGGGCGGCGACTACACCGCGATGAACGCCAAATGGACCGGGCTCGTCGTGTTCGCGCCCGGCATGGTCGTCGAGCCCAACATGACCAAGGGCTCGGGCACGTACGACCGCAACAGCTACTTCTCGAACGTCCTCGTCGACAACGTCCAGGCGTACGACACCACGCTGTGGGCGGGCATCTTCGTCTGGGGCGTGCAGATCGACCAGGACCACGGCTGGGCGAGGGATTGCGCAAACCAGGCCGTCCAGAGCCGCGGGATCGTCATCCAGAACTCGACCGTGCACAACACGTACGGCGACGGGATCGCGCAGTTCTGCTCGCAGAACGGCACGCTGCAGAACAACGTCGTCTACCAGTCGGGCATGCAGCCTGCGCCCGTGACGACCGGCACGCCGGTCGGCCTCTGGTGGTGGACCTCGGAGAACATGCTCGGCCAGCTGAACGAGTCGTACGACAACCACTCGCCGGGCGTGGACGGCGGCGGCTACGACATCGACTACGGGTCGACGAACAGCACGATGCAGTACAACTACGGCCACGAGAACAGCACGTACTGCACGAGCGTCTTCGGCTACAGCGGACCGACGACGACGAACATCGTCCGGTACAACGTCTGCGCCGGCGACGGAACCGTTCACACGTATCTCAAGAACGGAGTCGTCACGCCCATGCCGGGCGACTCCGAGCTCTACGTGTGCACGTGGGGCGGCGGAAAGCTCGTCAACACGTGGATCTACAACAACACCTTCTACATCAACAGCACCGGGGCGTCTGCCGGCCTCATCAACTTCTGCAACAACGGCCCCGGCAGCGACTCCGAATCCGGAGGCATCTTCAAGAACAACCTCGTCACGTCCGCGATCGCCGGCGTCCTCGGCGACGTGACCACGGCGAACAACCGCACGCGTGACTACAACCTCTACTACTACACGGGCGGGACGTTCACCGACCCGAATCCCGAGGCGCACAGCATCTACAACCAGAACCCGTTGGTGAACGGCTTCGGCTACGACACCACCGGCAGGCCGACGACGCAGTGGACCCTCCAGACCGGGTCGCCGGCGATCAACCACGGCACGAACGCCTGCACCGGTCTCACCGGCTGCACGGTGGGAACGCGCGACTTCTTCGGTAACGCGATCCCGCTGGGCGGCGCATTCGACATCGGCGCGGACGAAGCGCAGTAGCGGAAGCGACACGACGGTTCGGGGCCGCGCGACGGCGGCTCCGAACCGCCGGTCAGCGCCGGAAGGCGATGCCGCGCTTGCGGTCGGGCGGCGGACCGACGCTGTTCCGCGCCACGAGCACGGCCGGCAGCAGCCGCGCGCCCGCCTCGAGCGACGCGACGCCGGTGAGCTGGTCGAGCAGGAGGCTCGCCGCGAGAGCGCCGACCTCCTGCATCGGCTGGTGGACCGTCGTGAGGCCAGGCTCGACGAAGTCCGCGACGGGAAGATCGTCGTAGCCGACGACCGAGACGTCGTCCGGCACGCGGTGGCGCGCATCTCGCAGCTGCCGGATCGCCCCGAGCGCGATCAGGTCGCTCTGCGCGAAGATCGCGGTGAACGACACGTTGCGCTCGAGGAGCCGTGCGGCAGCGGCCTGCCCGCTCGCGAGGCCCCAGTCGGACACGTACTCGACGAGAGCCGCGTCCTCCGCAATTCCCGCTTCGCGAAGGGCTCGGCGGTAGCCCTCGAGCCGCGCGGCTGCGGACGGCCATTCGCGCGGCCCGACGATCGTCGCGATCCGATCGTGACCGTGCTCGAGCAGGTGCCGTGTTGCGTCGTAGCCGCCCTGATGGTTGTCGACGTCGACGACGGGGAAGCCGGGCAGCACGCTCGCGCCGACGCCGACGAGAGGCACGCCCGCGTTCCGCGCGGGAAGAAGGTCGTCCGGCGCGAGCGGTGTGCTCGGCCGCGCGAGAATCAGGCCCTCGACGCGCCGCTCGACCATCAGGCGCAGGTAGCCGCGCTCGTCGTCGTCCGGCTCGACACTTCCGATCATCAGGTAATAGTCGCGCCGGCGGGCTTCTGCCTCGGCGCCGGCGACCATGCGGGCGAAGAAGCCGTCGGAGATGTCGTCGGCGACGACCCCGAGCGAATGTGTGCGGTTCGAGAGCAGCCCACGCGCCATCGGGCTCGGCACGTAACCGAGCTCGCTGATGGCCGCCTGCACGCGCTCGCGCGTGTGGTCGGCCACGTTCGGGTTGAGATTGATCACGCGCGAGACGGTTTGATGCGATACGCCGGCGCGCGTCGCAACGTCCCGGATGGTCGCCCGCTTCCCGGATCCTGCTGTGTGAGCGTTCACGTTCTTGACATCATCGCGCAAGCGCCCATAGGTTAGCGTTGTGACCGATCACAGCCCGAACGGGGCGTCGGACCGCTCCGTCTGGTTTCTCACAGGCAGTCAGCATCTGTACGGAGCCGAGACGCTCCGCGCCGTGGACGGACATGCACGCGAGATCGCGGCCGCCCTCGACGCCGCGGACGCGATTCCGGTCCGCGTCATGTGGACCCCGGTACTGACGACGCCGGACGCGATCCGCCGCCTGTGTCTCGACGCGACCGCGACCGACGACTGCGTCGGCGTGATCGCGTGGATGCACACCTTCTCGCCTGCGAAGGCGTGGATTGCCGGGCTCACCGCCCTTCAGAAGCCGTTGCTGCATCTGCACACGCAGTTCAACAGCGAGCTCCCGTGGGGTGAGATCGACATGGACTTCATGAACCTCAATCAGTCGGCGCACGGCGACCGGGAGTTCGGCCATCTCGCGATGCGACTGGGCGTCGCGCGCAAGACGGTCGTCGGCCACTGGCGCGATCCGGCGGTGCTCCACAGGATCGGCGCCTGGTCGCGGGCTGCCGTCGGCTGGCACGAGGCCCATACGCTGCGCGTGGCGCGGTTCGGCGACAACATGCGCCAGGTCGCCGTGACGGAGGGCGACAAGGTCGAAGCGCAGATTCGCCTGGGCTTCGCGGTCGACGGCTACGGAATAGGGGAGCTCGTGAACGCCGCGCGCGACGTCCCCGCAACCGCCGTCGACGCGTTGATCGAGCAGTACGAGGACGCGTACGAGCTCGCCCCCGCCCTCCGTAGCGGGGGCGAACGCCGGGAGTCGCTGCGCGACGCCGCGAGGATCGAAGCCGGTCTGCGCTCGTTCCTCGAAGCCGGCGGTTTTGCGGCTTTCACCGACACGTTCGAGGACCTCGGCGATCTTCCGCAGCTGCCCGGCCTCGCGGTGCAGCGGCTGATGGCCGACGGCTACGGCTTTGGCGCCGAGGGGGACTGGAAGACCGCAGCGCTCCTCCGGATCGTGAAGGCGATGAGCGCCGGCCTCGACGGAGGCACGTCGTTCATGGAGGACTACACGTATCACCTCGGCCGCGACGGAGCGAAGGTGCTCGGAGCGCACATGCTCGAGGTGTGCCCGTCCATTGCGGCCGGGAAGCCGTCCTGCGAGATCCACCCGCTGTCGATCGGCGGCAAGGGGGATCCGGTCAGGCTCGTCTTCACCGCCGATCCGGGGCCGGCGATCGTCGTCGCCCTGCTCGACGTCGGCGACCGTTTCCGGCTCGTCGCGAACGCGGTCGAGGTGGTCGCGCCCGACGAGGAGCTCCCGAAGCTTCCCGTCGCCCGCGCCGTGTGGGAGCCGGCGCCCGACCTCCCGACCGCCGCCGAAGCGTGGCTCCTCGCCGGCGGTCCGCATCACACGGTCTTCACGAGCGCGGTGGGCGTCGAGGTGCTCGAGGACTTCGCCGAGATCGCCGGCCTGGAGCTGCTCGTGATCGACGAGCACACGCGCGTCTCGGAGTTCCGTAAAGAGCTTCGCTGGAACCACGCCTACTATTCGCTCGCAGCGCGATGACCGGCCATCTTGACCTGCGCGAGCGCGTGTTCGAAGCGAACCGAGAGATCGTGCGCGCCGGGCTCGTGATCCTCACGTTCGGGAACGCGAGCGGCATCGACCGCGCAGCGGGCGTCATGGCGATCAAGCCGAGCGGCGTGCCCTACGACGCGCTCGGTCCCGAGTCGATCGTCCTTGTCGACGTCGAGAGCGGCGCGGCGCTCGAGGGCGACTACCGGCCGTCGTCGGACACGCCGACGCATCTCGTCCTGTACCGCCGCTTCGCCGCCGTCGGCGGCATCGTGCACACGCATTCGCCGCACGCGACCGCGTGGGCTCAGGCGCGGCGGGCGATCCCGTGCCTCGGCACGACGCACGCAGATCACTTCCACGGCCCCATCCCGGTGACGCGGGCGCTCGTGAGCGACGAGATTCGCGGCGAGTACGAGGCGTGCACGGGCGACACGATCGTCGAGACGTTCGATCGGCTGGAGCTCGACCCACTCGAGATGCCGGCCGCACTCGTGGCCTCCCATGGACCGTTCGCCTGGGGCGCCGACACGGTGCAGGCGGTCGAGAACGCGATCGCGCTCGAAGCCGTCGCGGCGATGGCGCTCCACACGGTGGCACTCGAGTCCGCGGCGGAAGCGATCGAGGACGACCTCCTCGAGCGCCACTACTCCCGCAAGCACGGCGCGGACGCGTACTACGGCCAGCAGTTCCGGTCGTGAAGGTGCTCCGCCTCCACGGCGCCGGCGATCTTCGTTTGCATGACGAGCCGCCGCCCTCGGCGGCGGCCGGCGAGGTGCTCGTGCGCGTGACCGCCGTCGGCCTCTGCGGGTCCGACCGGCACTGGTTCGAGGAGGCGGGGATCGGCGACGCCGTCCTCGCGCGCCCGCTCGTGCTCGGGCACGAGTTCGTCGGCGTCATCGAGGGAGGCGCGCGCGCCGGCGAGCGGGTCGCCGTCGATCCTGCGATCCCGTGCGCGCGCTGCACGACGTGTCTCGCAGGACAGCCGCATCTCTGTCTCGCGGGGCGGTTCGCCGGCCACGACGTGACCGACGGCGCCCTGCGCGCTCGGCTGGCGTGGCCGGCCGAGCTCACGCATGCGCTTCCCGACTCGCTCTCCGACGTCGAGGCGACGTTGCTCGAGCCGCTCGGCGTTGCACTGCACGCACTCGACCTCGGTCACGTGCAGGCGGGAACGACCGCGGGCGTCTTCGGTTGCGGTCCCATCGGTCTGTTGCTGATTCAGGCGCTTCATGCTGCCGGGGTATCGGCCGTCGTTGCGCACGACGTCCTGCCCCACCGGCTCGAGGCTGCGGTCGCGCTCGGCGCGACTCCCGTGGGACCGGTGGACGACGAGCAGCTCGTCGACGTCGCGTTCGAGGCCGCAGGTGAGGACGCGGCGCTCGACCAGGCGATCGCGACGACGCGGCCCGGCGGCCGGGTCGTCCTCGTGGGCATCCCGTCCGGCGACCGGACGAGCTTCACCGCGTCGGCCGCGCGGCGCAGAGGCTTGACGCTGCTGCTCTCGCGGCGGATGGAGCCTGCCGACCTGCCCCGCGCGCTGCGGCTCGCCGAGTCGGGGCTCATCGACCTCGCGCCGCTCGTCACCGCGCGCTACGGGCTCGACGAATGGCGGGACGCCTTCGGCGAGCTCGTCCGGCGGACCGGCCTGAAGGTCGTGGTCGAGCCGTGACCCGGTACACCGTCGGCATCGACTTCGGCACCGAGTCGGGACGGGCGGTCCTGGTCGACTGCACGAACGGGCATGAGCTCGCAACCCGCGTCTACCGCTACCGGCACGGCGTGATCGACGAACGCCTGCCCGCTCCCGACGACGACGTCCTGCTCGAGCCGGAGTGGGCGCTGCAGGATCCGGAGGACTACCTTCGCACGCTTCAGGAGACCGTTCCCGGTTTGCTCGTCGACACCGGCGTCGATCCGGAGGAGATCATCGGTGTCGGGATCGACTTCACGTCGTGCACGATGCTCCCGACGCTCGCCGACGGAACGCCTCTCTGCATGATCGAGGAGCTGCGCCGCGAGCCGCACGCGTGGGTCAAGCTCTGGAAGCATCACGCCGCGCAGCCCGAAGCGGATCTCATCAACAAGGTCGCTGCTGAACGGGGCGAGCCGTGGCTCGCCCGGTACGGCGGGCGCTACTCCTCGGAGTGGTTCTTCGCGAAGGCGCTCCAGATCCTCGACGAAGCCCCGGACGTGTACGAGCGCGCCGACCGCCTGATCGAAGCGGCCGACTGGCTGGTCTGGCAGCTGACGGGCGTCGAGAGCCGTTCGAGCTGCACCGCCGGGTACAAGGCCCTCTGGTCGAAGAGCGACGGGTTTCCAGCGGACGACTACTTCGCTGCGCTCGACCCGAGATTCGCCCATGTCGTCGACGAGAAGATGTCGCGGCAAATCGAATCGCTCGGCGGTCGTGCGGGCGGGCTGAGCGAGCGGGCCGCTGCATGGACGGGCCTTCGGCCGGGCACGGCGGTCGCGGTCGCGAACGTCGACGCACACGTCTCGGCGCCGGCGGTCACCGTGACCGAGCCGGGCACGCTCGTCGCAATCATGGGAACGAGCATCTGCCACATCGCGCTCGGTGCGGAGCTCGCGGTCGTCGACGGCATGTGCGGCGTCGTCGAGGACGGCGTCGTACCGGGACTGTTCGGCTACGAGGCGGGCCAGTCCGCCGTCGGCGACATCTTCGCCTGGTTCGTCGAGACCGCCGTGCCGCCGCGGTACCACGAGCTCGCCGGCGAGCGCGGCCTCGACGTTCACGAACTCTTGGAGGCCGAGGCGGCAGAGCTGGAGCCGGGCGAGAGCGGGCTCCTCGCGCTCGACTGGTGGAACGGGAACCGGTCGATCCTCGTCGACGCGGATCTTCGCGGGCTGCTCGTCGGAATGACGCTCGCAACGCGTCCGCCGGAGATCTATCGCGCGCTGATCGAGGCCACCGCGTTCGGGACGCGCGTGATCGCCGACGAGTTCGAGCGGAGCGGCGTGCCGGTCGACCGGATCGTCGCGTGCGGCGGGCTCCCGGAGCGGAACACGTTGTTGATGCAGATCTACGCCGACGTGACGGGCCGCCGGCTTGCGGTCGCCGGCTCGAAGCAGGCGCCGGCGCTCGGCGCGGCGATGTTCGGCGCCGTCGCCGCGGGTGCAGCGCTCGGCGGCTACGACTCGATCGTCGACGCCTCGCGTCGGATGGGCCGGCTCAGCGACACGACGTACGAGCCGAACCCCGCGCACCAGGCGACCTACGACACCCTCTACCGGGAGTACCGACGCTTGCACGACCTGTTCGGACGCCACGGCGACGACGTGATGCGAAACCTGAAACGCATCCAGCACGAGGCGATCGCAAGCCGGGCGCGGAACCCCGCCGAGCCGGTCGATGCGTGATGGAGACGCGCGACTTCCTCGCGTCGATCGGCCTCCCGCGCGGCGACCTGCACGAGCTCCCGAGCTCGCCGCGGCGATTTCCGGACGGCGTCCGGTATCGCGTCGAGATCCCGAGCACCGAGGGGCCGCGCTGCCTCGAGGCGTTGCTTGAGGAGGCCGCTCGGCTCGGCGTGCCACTGCACCGCGTCTCGCAGGGGAGCGGCGTCTTCCTCCACACCGACGACGAGCTGGACGAGCTGGCACGTCTCGCGGCCGGTGCAGGGGTCGAGGTCAGCTTGTTCGCGCGGCCGAACGCCGGCTGGGACACGTCGGCGATGGCGCGCTCGCCTGCCGGCGGCGCGCTCGCCCCCGCCGCCAGAGGACAGGAGCAGGTCGTAGCCTGTCTCGACGACGCCCGGCGCGCCGCGGCGCACGGCTTCCGCAGCGTCTT
>WNFR01007974.1_pt1 | contig 11910 bp, 13 predicted proteins | sample 5400221 | NCBI WGS metagenome assembly WNFR01 (sample SAMN13153357, study PRJNA577476) | soil metagenome | isolation source: 40 cm soil under Madrone tree | place: USA:California | collected 2016-06-14 | reverse complement strand
ATTGGGAAAATCACTGATGGCGATCAAATCGATCCCGGGGGCGATCGGCCGGGCTTTCGCGGTCGCGCCGGCAACGCCGGCTGATCGCGTGGCGATGTTGCGCGACGCGCTGGCCAAGGCGATCAAAGACCCCGAGATGATTGCGGAGGCGAAGAAAGCGAAGATCAACATGCAATTCATCTCGCCCGAGCAAGTGATGAAGGATTTTAATGCGTTGATGAACCAAACCCCCGAGACGCTCAAAGAAATGGGCAAATACATCAAGGCCGAAAGTTAATTTACGCAAATGGTAAGTTCATGCGTCTTAGCGAAGCGAACGGTTTGAACTTTCTGAATCAAAAGTTCCGGTTTCACGGCGAACAATTCATTGAGTTCAAACCGTTCAGCCAAGCTCTGAAGGTTTCAATACTTATTTCTTAATAAACCGCTGTACCGGCATATTGCCCAGCTCGAAGCGAGGATCGTAGGGCATGCCTTCGCGGATGCGTGTCAAATAGTTGTCACGGTTCACGCCGAACAGCTCGTAGCGATAGAGATGGTTCAGCAAAAAAGTGTGCACCCCCATCTGGTAGAGCTTGCCCACCGCCCCTGACGTCAAAGCGTCGCGCTCTTCTTCGGTCAAATTGAATTCTTTGATCACCGCCTCCGGCTCTTCCATCATCCGTTTGCGGAACGCCAGATCATTGTCAGTGCGATAAAGTAGCTTGTTGACTTGATAAACGCTCATATCGCGCTCGTTCTATTCGAATTTCCACACGGCATAGCCGTTGCCTTCGTCGCCTTCGAGAAATAACGGTTTGGTCTTGCCGACGGCGCCGGCAACGGTGATCCAGTTCAGCAGCTCGCCGCTGTTGTTGCCGGCCGCGTTGATGCGCTCTTCCGTGGCGCGGCGCGCCAACGTCTGATACTGGCCTCGAACCAGCAGGTTCGATATGGTTTCCGCCCATTCGGTATCAACCCAACCGCGCAGCGGACCGCCGACGTCCATGGCGAAGCAGCCGCTGGCGATCAGCGCGATACGCTCTTTACCCTCCCACGCGTCGATGAAACGACGCACCATCCGGCCCAGGGCCACGCAGCGGGTCGCCAGCGGCAACGGCGAAGCGAAACCGTTGGTGTATATTGGCACAACGGGGAGCCGCATGCCCGGATTGAGAAAATGAAGCGGCACGGTCAGCGAATGATCCAGGCGCAGCTCATGGGCCGCGGCGAGATCGAATTTATCATGCACGCCGTACTTGAAAAGCGCCTTGGCCAACGGCACGTGGCCGCGCACGGTATAGCGCGGCATCGGACACCAATCTTCCTGGGGACCTTGCGCTTCCTCCGCCATGCCGATACAGAACGACGGCAGATTGTTGTAGAAAAAGTTCACGAAATGATCGCTGTCCACTTCGATGATCAAATCAGGCTCGGCCTTGTCCACTTGCTCGCGCACCTGTTTCATCAACGCTTCGCCTTTCACTTTGCCCGGCGACTGCTGCATCTCGAAAACCAGCCGCGGCGGATGCGGCACTCCGGCGGCCAAAACGAGTTTTGCCATAGCTATTCCTCTCTGCGCGGTTGTCGACCTGCTTTTCGCCGACTTTCTTAACACCGCGCCCACAATGCGTCAATGAAACATTTGTTCAAAGTTCCAGGTTCAACGTTCAAGGCTCATGAACTCCTAAACTGTTTTTTCCAACTTTGAACCTTGAACATTGAACGTTGAACGCTCGATCCAAATGATTGGAACGACTTGAACGACTGCCAACCTTGAACTATAGTCGCGCGGGTTCTCGTTTTCGTTATGCAATCGCATAATTTTTATCACGTACACACGCGCCGGATGCACATCGCGAATTAATATGTTCGACGCTTTCATCGACGGTCTATTTCTGGTTCTCCAGTGGAAGGCCTTCAGCTTAATGCTCGTCGGCATGAGTTTGGGATTTTGCGTCGGCTTGCTTCCCGGCATCGGCGGCGCCGCGACTCTTGCATTGATGCTGCCGTTCGTTTTCAAGATGAGTCCGGCCGAGGCTTTCGCGTTCCTGCTGGGCATGCATTCCGTGGCCGCCACGACCGGAGACATTACCTCGGTGCTTTTCGGCGTGCCGGGCGAGGCGATTTCCGCTGCCACCGTGGTGGACGGTTATCCGATGGCTAAAAGAGGCGAGGCCGGTCGCGCCCTGGGCGCGGCGCTGATGAGCTCGTTGATGGGGGCGTTGATCGGCGCCGTCGCTCTCGCACTGGCGATTCCCATCGTGCGGCCCCTCGTGCTGACGTTCGGCTCGCCGGAACTGTTCATGCTCTCGCTTATCGGTATCTCGTGCATCACGTCGCTCAGCGGTTCGAGCACGCGGGCGCAGATCAAAGGCTTCGCCATGGGGCTTTTGGGCTTGCTGGTGTCGACCGTCGGTCAAGACCGCCAGTCAGGCTCGCTGCGTTTCGACATGGGCCTGATGTATCTCTGGGACGGCCTCGATTTCGTCCCCGTATTAGTCGGAATTTTCGCGATCCCCGAGATCATCGACCTGGCCGTGCGCGGCACTTCCATCGCCGGCGATCGCCCGCCGGAAAATTTAAGCCGCGGCGTGCTCGAAGGCGTCAAGGATACCTTTCGCCATTTTTGGCTCGTGTTCCGCTGCTCCGTCATCGGTGTCTTCGTCGGTATCCTGCCCGGCGCCGGTGGCGGCGTCGCGCAATGGATGGCCTATGCTCACGCCGTGCAGAGCGCGAAAAATTCGAAAGAGCGCGAAGGTTTCGGCAAAGGCGACGTGCGCGGAGTGCTCGGTCCCGGCGCCGCGAACAATTCAAAGGAAGGCGGTGAGCTGATCCCGACCGTCGCGTTCGGAGTCCCCGGCAGCGGCGCGATGGCGATCCTGCTCAGCGGTTTTTTGATCATGGGCATCATGCCCGGACCCGACATGCTCACCAAGCATCTGACCATCACCTTCTCGATGGTCTGGACGCTGGCCATTGCCAACGTCATCACCGTGCTGTTGTGCCTTCTGGTTCTCGACCAGCTCGCAAAATTGACCTACGTGCGCGGCAGCTTGATCATTCCCTTTATTCTCTTGTTGGTGTTCGTCGGCAGCTACACGGCGAACGGTCAAATCGCTGACCTGATGGTGACATTGATTTTCGGCTTGCTGAGTTATGTCATGGTGCTGTTCGGCTGGCCGCGCCCGCCGTTCGTCTTGGGTTTTGTTCTAGGGAAAGTCATCGAAACCTATCTCTTCATTTCGATGAACCGTTATGGCTTCGCCTGGCTCGCTCATCCGATCGTCATGCTGCTCACGGCTGTTCTAGTAGCGGTCATCGCCTATCCATACGTTCAGCAGCGCCGCCAACGTTTAGCGAGGGGAGCCAGTGCGTAAAGGCAGCTTGCTCTTCTGCGTTTTCTTGATCGCCGTCGCTCTGTGCTCGATTATTTTGGCGCGCGGCTGGGCGTTCAAGGCCGCGCTCTTTCCGCTGTCGGTGAGCGTTCCGCTCCTGGTGCTGGCGACGATACAGCTTTTGGTGGTGATTTTCGGAAAACCGGAAACAAGCGGAAGCGCCGAGATGGACGTCGACTTTTCTACCGACGTGGCGCCGGACGTCGTGCGGCGCCGGGTGCTCGGCATTTTTGCCTGGATCGTCGCCTTCATTGCGTTGGTTTATCTCTTGGGATTTCCCTCGACCGTGCCGCTGTTTATTTTTCTTTATCTGAAATTTCAAAGCGCCGTGAGTTGGCTTTCTTCGGTCATCGCCGCAGCGATCACCTGGGCTTGCTTTCACATGCTTTTCCAATCGCTGGTGCACATCCAGTTCGAGGCCGGCGCGATTCAGACATGGCTCGGAATGTGACTTTGCTGCTCGATGGGAAATACCGCTTAACTTGCGCGGCGGCCCAAGCCGCAGTTCTCTCGCAGAAGGATCGGCGGATGTGCTATCACTCGATTTAGCTCGTGTCGGCAGCAATTTTTTTGGAGGAACTACTCATGCGGTTCGGAACTTTTAGTTACAACCAAGCCCGGCCCTGGGTGTCTGAAAGACAAGCCTTCGAAGAGCTGCTCGAACAGATTCTCCTCACGGAGCGGAAGGGATTCGACGAGGCTTGGTTCGCCGAGCACCATCACTCCGACTATGGCATGCTGGCGTCGCCTAACTTAATCATCGCCGCGCTCGCGTCGCGCACCAAACGGCTTCGCATGGGAAACTTAGTCAGTGTTTTGCCGCTTTACGACCCCATGCGTCTCGCTGAGGAGTGCGGCATGTTGGACATCCTGACCGGGGGGCGGCTGAATGTCGGATTGGGCCGCGGCGTGCCCAAGGATGATATGAAGCACAGGCTCGACCGGGAAACGGCTCAGGCGCGCTTCGACGAGGGCATCGAGATCCTCATGCGCGCGTGGACGGGAGAGACCTTCAGTTACTCCGGCAAGGCGTGGGGCTATGAAGAGATCTCGTGCCGGCCGCAGCCGCTGCAGAAACCCCATCCGCCGATCTATTACGGCGCCACTTCACCGGACAGCCCGGCGATGGTCGCGCGCCGAGGTTGGAATCTCGCTCTCTCCCGGCAACCGCTCGCCAATTGCGCGCGCGCGATCAAGGCCTATCGTGAAGAGCGCGCCAAGCATGCCGCATTGCCGGGCACCGGCAATGCGATCATGGTGCGCGATATCTACGTCGCCGATACCGATGAGCAGGCATTGAAAGAGGCGATCCCGCAAATCACACGCTTCTGGCAATTGGCCACCGACAACGTCTGGCGCGGCGACTCTGTTTCGAGTGACGCCTTGCCGAAGTTTACCGAGCGCTTTCCGTATTTTCCCGGCGGTCTCAACGTCGAGCGTCTCGACGAATGGGGCACATCCCTCATCGGCAGTCCTGACACCGTCATCAAGAAAGCACGCGTCATGATCGAGACGGCGCGACCTGACACTTTAGTCGGTATGTTCAGCTTCGGCGGGTTGCATCATGAGCAGGTGATGCACTCCATCGAATTGTTCGCGACGAAAGTGATACCGGCGCTGGGCGCGTGATGGAATTTGGAGGGCGGGATTTCCAACCCGCCGTGAATGGCGGACAGGAATGTCCACCGTCCTGAGTAAAATCATCTCGAGAAGGCCAATGGAAATAGAAATAGTCGCGCCACTCCAGTGGCTCGACGTGCGCGACGAACGGCTCGATTGGCTAAATGTCGCGGACTGGGAACCCAGAGACGACGGTCTGCAGCCGGTGCGCGTGGCGAAATTTTGGCGCGAACAATGGCCGGCGCGCACGGCGCGCCGCGGCAAGTCGGCGGCGGGTGTGACGTTGCGCTTGCGCACGGACTCGAGGAAACTGGTTTTGTCGGTTACCTTCATCGACTCGCCCGACACGCCTGATAACGAGGCGGTCGCCTGGGAGCGTTCTCGTCCATCGTTTTTCTCGCTTTACCGCGATGGCAAGTTCGTCTCCAGCATCGCGGCGTTGACCCAATTTACTCGGCAAGACGTGACGATCTACGACGATCTTCAGATATCCAGCGAAGCTGAAATTCAGGTGCTCTTTCCGTTTTACTATCGCAACGCCGAGATCATCGTCCATGCCATCGGTATCGAACCGCAGGCCACACTAAGACGCCCAGCGCCGGACAACCGCCCGCGAGTTTTATTTCACGGCGACTCGATCACGCACGGCCACGGCGTCACCAGCCCGCGCGAAACTTACGTCTGGCAAGTCGCGGAGAAACTCGGCTGTGTGCCGCTCAATTATGGCTTTGGCGGCAGCGCGTGGGCGGACAACGTCGTCGCACAGGCGATCGCGAGCCGGAGCGACTGGGACGTGCTCACGATTATGATCGGGACGAATTCCCTGATTGGATCCGATGCAGCGGGAAAACCGGAAACCGCTACGCAATACATCGCAAAATACGATGCTTATCTCGCCACGATTCGAGCAGCGGCGCCGACCAAGCCGATCCTCTGCATCACGCCGATTTTGAATCGCGCCGACTTAAAACGCGGTGGCAATCAAAACGGCGAGAGACCGAACGCTTACCGCGACGGCATCGCCGGTATGGTTCAGCGACGCCAAAGCTCGGATGCGAATTTGTACCTGCTCGATGGATTGACAATGATCGATGATCCGCTCTATCTGCTGGTCACGGACAATGTGCACCCCAACGACGCCGGCATGCACCGCATCGCCGAAGGCGTCGCCGCGGCCCTCAAGCCCATATTGGAACGATTGGCATGATTGGATCTGGCGAATTGAACGATTGGAACGGTCTGAACGTTTTGAACAATCCGATAATTACCTTCTCGCCTTCTCGGCGAAGCTCCGGTCACGCACAGCTTGCATGGTCGGCGGCGCCTTTTCCTTTTCCTTCGACCTGAACGTTCCCACTGCTAACAGGTCTTCGATCGCGGCATCTGGAAGCGATAGTTCCGGGTTATATTGCTCACGAAAGATACCGTAAAACTTTTCCGCCGAAGCGCGATCGAAGCGGATCTTTTCAAACAGCGCAATTCCATAATCGCGCTGTTCTTGAATCGCCATCATCGCCGCCGCTCAAGTATCAAAACGAATTTCGGCGACTGGAGCGTGAGGCACGGGAGAAGATGCTGGCAGAGAGCTTTTTGGGCGCGGTTTAAGCCGCTTCATCTACCTCAACCAACTTGGATGCAAGAAGGATGTCCATCAGGCCGTCGGCGCACTGCTCACGCGAAGCCATAGTCTTGTCGGATGATCTCAGCGTTAAGCATGAGCGGCAAAGGTATTTTGCCATTCTCAGCGATATATCGCAGTGACCTGCGATACGTCAATTTCGCTCACGGCGTTTGACCGAGGGAGCCGAAATAGCTTTGATACTCTCGAATTGAAACGTCGATCAATTCAATCTCACGTTGGTTACGGAGGTTGACTCTGCTCTAGCGGACGAAATAGGCTGCGGGCTGGTAGTGAGTTGCCTTACGTGAAAATTGGGTTCAGGAATCTAAGGAGATCCGAGTATGTCAGATACGGCGCAGACAGAACTTGGTTCGGTGGTTTCGCTTTGGCGATATCCCGTGAAGTCCATGATGGGAGAGGAACTAAACGCCACTGAGGTTACGGAACGTGGGCTGCTTGGGGATCGTGCGTATGCCCTCGTCGACAGCTCCGACGGGAAGGTGGCAACCGCCAAGAACCCGCGAAAATGGCCACGTCTATTCGATTTCCGCGCCAACTTCATCGAGCCAGCGCGTGCGTCCGTGAAACTGCCTCCGGTCCGAATTACCCTGCCCAATAGCACTACCGTTACCAGTGACGATGGTGATCTCAACCAGATCCTCTCAAAGGCACTCGACCGTGAGGTGACACTGGGTGCAGCCCAGCACGGAGCCGTCAATGCCGAGGAGTACTGGCCGGACATGGAAGGGCTCGACCACCGGGACACGGTCACCGATTTCACTTTACCAGAGGAGACATTCTTCGACTGCGCTATGGTGCATCTATTGACCACGGCCACGCTCGATCGGCTGCATGAACTGTATCCGCAAGGCCGCTTCGAGGTCCGGCGCTTTCGTCCAAACATCGTAGTGCAACCGGCTTCAGGTGAGAAGAGCTTCGCGGAGAATGTCTGGGTCGGCCACACACTCGCCATCGGAGATGAAGTTCGCCTGAACATCACGGGTCCTTGCGGGCGTTGCGTAATGACCACTCTCGCGCAGGGGAATCTCTCGATGGATCCGGGAATTCTCCGCACGGCGGCCCAGCATAACCAAGTCAATGTCGGAGTTTATGCTGCGGTAGTGCGCGGCGGCACCATACGCTGTGGTGATCCGGTCAGGATTGAGTAACGTGAGCGAGCCGAGTGCATCGAACAACGGTCGGTATGCGTTCGCGTCTCGCCTAACGTAATCAGCCCTTAAACCACTCCCAAGCTTCGTTAGGGAGCGATGTGTCCTTTTTAAAATATGCGATTTGAAGCGACCGGCGCCAAAAACTATCTGTCGAAGATCGTATATGTCAAATTCTCAAAGAAAGGAGCAAACCACCTTGACAGAACTCGCCGCGCTTTCTATAAGCGGATAAATTCAGCGTTCACTCGTGAATCAAAAAGGAGCTTTTCGATGGCTGACTACGTAAAAAAGTTCATGCCGCGTTTTCGTTATGGAGTGATCCAACCGCGCGCTCACGAAGACATCCAGCGCGGGCGCAGCTACCAGCTTTATCGCCTTCTGCCGCTCGATTTCATGGAAATCTCAACGGGGCTCGGGCTGGAGAACTACACGGAAGAAGGCGTCGAGAAAGCGATCAAGAATTACTGGACCTGCGTCGATCGGCTGGCCAAAGAAAAAGTGGATCATATTATATTTAGCGGCGCGCCGATCTCAGCGGTGCTGACCCGTCCACGGGTGATCGAATTACTGCGTCAAACCAAAGAACGAACCGGGATCTCCGCCGACGCCCCGCTCGAAGCCCTGATCGCTGCGCTGAAACATCTCGGATTAAACAAACTTGCCATCGGCAGCCGGTGGGCTGATCCGGTCAATAACGCGATTATCCGTTACCTGGAAGCGGGCGGCATCAAAGTCGTCGGCATCACCAAACGCAACCAGTGGGCGTCGGATTCTTTCGCCATGACCCTGGAGCAGGGCTTGGAAATGGCTCTCGATGTGGGACGCGAAGCAGCAAAAACCTGGCCGGAAGCTGAGGGTATTTCGGTGCCGGGGGGCGCAGCGATGTCACTGCACGTCATTCCGGCTTTGGAAGAAGAGTTCGGTAAACCGGCCTTTACTAATATGAGCGCTGAAGTTTGGAACGACCTAGTGCGCCCCGGCATCATCCCGCCAGTGCAAGGTTGGGGTCGTCTACTCGCCGGATCGAGCCGCTAACCGCGACGCGCGAAATTCCAGAAAATCAGCCGTCGACTTCAACCTAATCGGAGTGACTCGCGCAAAGGTACAAAGGGATAAACGAGTCAATTCGAAGGTCGAGTAAGCAAGATTGGGGCGAGTTAATCCCTACGTCCTGAAGTTGCGGACCGTTGAGAAATTTGCCCAAGCCGCAAACACTTTGACGGATCGCAATACAGAAGCATCGCGGATTCGGAACAAACCAATCCGCCTAAAGGTGGGAGCAAAATCCGTCGCGCCTGGCTCAGTTGGCGGATGGAGCCGAAGACATCTCGACGCGCAGGGAAAAAATCCGATGCTCCCCCTGGCGAATTGCGCCGACGCCGATGATTTGCCGGGACAGCAACTTGCCCGTTTGGTCGCGGACCTCCATCAACATGTTGTATTCCAACGGCAATCCCTCGCCGGGATGCTCAAGGGTACCTTCCACCAATAGTGGGCATGTAGTCGGCTGCGACCGCGGGGGTTCATAGCCGAACGACGTAAATTTCAACACATGGCGGCACATCGGGCACGATGCGGCGCTCTGAAGTATCGTCGCTTTGCAGTGCGGACAGGTGCGCGATTCCCCCGCCGCCGGCGCGCGCATGATTTTCATCCCGCGGTTCCCTTCTCTTAGCTCTTCTCGTCGTGGACCTTGCCGTTGACGAACTTAGCGATCTCCGTCGGGCTCCAGCCGAACTCGACGTGGCCGCGCATGCGCGAACCGGCAGCGACGGTCAACGTGTTCGCTTTCAGATCCCCGATCAGTTGAGCCGATTCGAGAAGTTTCACCTGACCGTTTGCGGCCACATTGCCTGCCAGCTCACCGCCGATCGTCACATTCGCCGCACTGATCTTAGCTTCAAGGTGCGCACCTTTTTCTAAATTCAAATCTCCCTTGATTTGAATATCCCCTTTGAACTTTCCGGCGATCCGCACGTTGGCGTCACCTTCGATTTTGCCTTCGATGGTAACGCCCGCGCCGAAGACCGATTCCCCGCGCTCTTTGGTTACGGTCTCCTTAGGCGCGGTAATCGGCGCAGCTTGAATGGGCGACGCCGCTGCCACTGGTGCTGCGGCCGCTACGGGTGGCTTCTCTGCGGGCTTTTCCGGGGGCTTTTCGTTGGTCTCATCCGGTGTCGTCTGATTCCACAATGCCATAATCACCTCCCTGCTAAATTGAATAGACGCTGTGACTAAACCGAGTTAGGAATGTTATATGTAAATTCTAAACCTGACAAGGACGACGCAAGGCAGGTGCCAGCAATTAACATTGGCACTGCTTCGATGAAAATAACCCGGAAACGATGTAATACTCGCGATCATCTTAGCGAAGCCAATGATATTCCGAGACCTTACGCGTCCCGCGCGAGCCAGGCAGAGCCTGTCTGTTGGATCCGCCCGCGCGCGGGACTTGAACCACGGATAACGTCTGCGCAAAGTGTCTGCGAACCACTCTAGTCCCGCGCAGGGAATTCCGGTCACGAGGTGAATGATAAAATGTGCGGTTTGCAGCAGCCGGCCCGATATTCAAGTCTGCCGCTCGCCGCCGCCACCCAGGCACGGAGAGCGCGAAGTCGCTAGATTGTTTCGGCGAAATAGTACCCGCCGGAGCTTCGCTTCGACTGCCAGCCCTCGACGGCGCGACGAAAACGCGTATGCGGCGGCGTGCCGCGCCAGCGCTGATGATGCTCCTTGCTCTCCCACTCCAGCAGTACCACCACGCTTGCAACCGGATAGTTTGATTTCCTGAATCGCCTGTTTATACATCTTGACGTATTCTTCGCGTTTTTCCGGCGGCACAGTTTGGAAGCGCACTTCGTAAGTTGCGGCCATTTTGCTGTCCTCCCATTCGATTCTATTGCCCGGTAAATCTCTCACCCGGAGCGCGACAAGCAGGCCCGCCGCTTTTTCATGGCCGGTGTAGAGATTCGCCACGAGAACAAACGCAAACAGCCGACCCCGGTCGGCATCTATGTCGGTTGACAACGTTAGGCGCGCTGATGGCACATCGAATCAGCCCCGCGGAATTTCAGAACCCGACGCCTACACCGACTGAAGGCCCACGGCGCCGGTCGAACTCATTTTCATACCTGCGCCGCTCGTCCCGGCGCGCGCGATCGATTTCGCTCTCCATCCGTTGACCCACCCATTCAGCGTCGGCGATCAGCTGCTGCGGATCGATATCTTTGCTGGAAATCTTATCCAGGTCTTTTTCGATCGCGCCGCGGATCTCGCGCGTCGGATCCCAGTAAGCTTCGAACGGCCGTGTGCGCTCGATGTATTCGAGCCAGTCATGGAGCCCCGTCATGCCGCTTTCGATTTCTTTCACGCCCCTGGCGGCATCGCCGCTGCGCGCGAGCGTGAGACCAAGGTACAGGCGCGCCATGTTATCGTCTTGATCCTTGGCCAGCGCCCGTTCCAGCGATTGGCGAGCTTCGTTTAATTTTCCCGTGGCGTATTGAGCGCGCCCCACGTAAGTCCAAATTCCTTCACGAAAATAGACCGACTGGTAGACGTAGTCCGGATCGCGGTCCGCGGCAGCAAGAAAATAGGGCAGCGCGTTCTCCGGCTGATTGATCAACAGCGCCTGCCGTCCGGCTTGAAACTGCCCCGCGACCTGGAATCCAGCACACGCGGTTAGAATACCGGCAAACGAGAACATGACGAGTCGAATCGCAATGCCCATATGCCCACACGCTAGGTCGCGGCGACCGTGATGTCAATTGGGAATAAAATTCGAATCGCAACCGCGACCTGCACTCAAGTCACTTCAAAGCAAATCCGCGCCGCTAAATATATCCTACTTCTGCCCCAGCTCGGCCATGACTTCATTGACGAAACGGAGATCCATGTATTCCGTGGGGCGGCGCTTGGGTTTGATGTTAAGAGCGATCGCTTGCCACTGGGCCATCAAGTCCACGCCTTTCTCGGTCGGCACCGGCACCAGCGCCTCGCGAATCATTTGGTAAGCATCCTGGGCCGCGTCGCGTTCCAGGCCAAGCCGTTTCATGGTGACTTGCAATGCGTCCTCCGGATTGTCCCGGGTATAAATCACCGACCGGACGATCGCGCGCACCAT
>WNFR01006539.1_pt1 | contig 11911 bp, 11 predicted proteins | sample 5400221 | NCBI WGS metagenome assembly WNFR01 (sample SAMN13153357, study PRJNA577476) | soil metagenome | isolation source: 40 cm soil under Madrone tree | place: USA:California | collected 2016-06-14 | reverse complement strand
CGCGCGGCGGCGACGGTGCCGGCCACCGCGCACGGAATCAGCGACGCCACGTCGACCGCCGTCGCGTCGCGTCCGGCGCGGCGCGCGCCGAGCGCGACGTGCTCGACGGCGCGCGCGATCGTGCTCGGCGTCGGCCACGTGAGGAGCACTCCCTGCGCCAGCTCGCCCGCGATCTCGAGCATGCGTGGGAACAGCGCGGCCACGTAGATCGGGACGTCCGGCCGATGCGGCGGGAACCAGAGGTCGAACCGCTCGATGGTGACGACCTCGCCACGATGCGAGACGACGCCGTCGCGCACCAGGGCGCGCACGATGGCGATCGTGTCGCGCAGCCGCGCCGTCGGCTGGACGAACGGGATGCCGTGCTCGGGCTCGACCTGCACCCGGTGGCTTCCGCCCAGGCCGAGGATGAACCGGCCACTGGAGAGCTGGTCGACGGTGGCCGCCGCCATCCCGATGGTCGTGGCGCTCCGCACGAACACGCTCGAGATACTCGTGCCGAGCCGGATCGTCCGCGTCTCGACGGCGCAGGCGCCGAGGATCGCGAACTGGTCACCCCCATGACCCTCCGCCACCCACGCCGATTCGTAGCCGAGCGCCTCGGCGAGCTTCACGCACTCGACGATGTCAGCGGGCGACAGGCCGCCGCTGAAAGCGACTCCCACGCGAACCATTCGACGGAGTATATTCGAAGTACCCTGATCCGCCTCGGGGCCGGATGTCCGGCAGGCGGCGCGCTTCGCACGTACCCGGGCGATGCCGTCTATGCCGTCTCACCGTGGGGGTGGGCTCCGAGCATCCCTCGACGCCTCCGTCGCCGAGGGCGCCGCCGCCGAGGTGTTCGCCGCGTGCGCCGGCGGCGCGGTGCTCACCGGCTGGGCGCTCTTCCTCGGAGCGAGCCCGATCGTCATCGGACTTCTCAGCGCGCTTCCGCTCGCGGCGCAGATCGTCCAGGTGCCCGCGGCGTGGCTCACGCAGCGAATCGGCGCCAAGCCGGTCACCGTCGCCGCCATCGGCGCCGCGCGTCTCGTGTGGCTGCCGCTGGTTGCCGTGCCCTTCCTTCACCTGGCCCCGGCCACCGCGCTCCTGGTCTTCGTCGCCGTCGTCGCGCTGGCGAGCGTCCTGGGCGTCGTCGGCAACAATGCCTGGACGGTGTGGATGGGCGACCTGGTCCCCGGCCCCGTACGCGGACGCTTCCTCGCCCGCCGCATGGTCTATCTGACCCTCGCGGGCACCATCTCGTCGCTCGCCGCCGGATGTGCGCTCGACGCGCTCGCACCGCGCGGCTTCAAGGGCGAAACACTGGGCGTGCTGGCGGCCGTCGCCTGCGCGGCGGGGATCGTGAGCATCCGGCTCCTGCTCGCGCAGCAGAGCCCGCGCGGTCAGGAAGACAGCGCGCCCGACTGGGGCGACGTGGCTCGCGCGGTGCACGATCCTCGAGCGCGTCCGCTGCTCGGCTATCTCCTCGCCTGGGGCGCGGCGGTGGGGATCTCGGCGGGCTTCTTCTCGTTCCACATGCTCGCCAATCTCGAGATGGCGTTCATGCTCGTGGCCGCCCACGCGGTCATCGTGGCGGCCCTCCGCATCGTGTCGGCTCCGGCGTGGGGCCGTCTCGTCGACACCCTCGGCGCGCGGCCGGTGCTCGTCGTCTGTTCCTTCGGCATTTCGATCGTCCCGCTGATCTGGCTCTTCGTGACACCCGACCGGCTGTGGCCGATCGCGATCGAAGCGGTCGTGTCCGGCACCCTGTGGGGCGGGCACGGCATCGCCGCGTTCGATCTATCCATCGCCGTGTCCCCACGGCGCGGACGTCCCTTCTACCTGGCCGCCTTCGCCGCCGCGGGCGGATTGGGCTTCGCCGTCTCCTCGACGCTCGCCGGCCTGCTGGCCTGGGCGCTGTCGGCTCCGCTTCACGCGCTCGGCTCTTCGTGGAGCGAGATGCACGTGCTCTTCCTGCTCTCGGCGATCGGCCGGGCGGGGGCCGCGGTGCTCGCCGTCCGCATCGACGAGCCCGCCGCGCGTGGCGTGCCCGAGCTCGCGCGCGCGCTGCTGAGCATCCTGGCCCGCCGATCCGTTCGGCTGCCGCGGGCGGGAGCCGCCGAAGTCTGACCGGCGCCGACGGGCGATCGACGCGAGGCGTCTTGACCATCCTCGCGGACTCACCTAGCATCGCCACCGCGCATGAATCACCCCGACCGTGCGGTTGCCCTGCTTCGTGTCGTCGTTGGCGCGTGGTTCATCAAGGCGGTCTGGACCAAGGTCAGCTACGGGGTCGTGGCCGGCGTGATCCCCTACCCGATGGTGTCGCCGCGCTTCATCGCGTTCCATCCAAAGCGCGTGGCGGAGTTCGCCGCCGGTAACCCGATCGGATGGTATCGAGACTTTCTGCAGACGACGGTGCTCCCCCATGCCGAGCTGTTCGCCACCCTCCAGACGATCGGCGAGGTCGTCGTGGGCGTCGGGCTGCTGCTCGGGGTCATGACGCGCCTGGCCGCGGCCGTCGGCCTGTTCCTCGCGCTGAACTTCGGTCTCGCCAACCAGTGGATGAGCTTCGGACAGCAGGGCTTCCATCTGCTGCTCGTCGTCTCGATGGCGATCTTCCTCGTCACCGGGGCCGGCCGCGTGTGGGGGCTCGATGGCTGGCTCCTTGCGAGAACGAAGCGGCTTCGAATCCTGAGATGGCTCGCGGCTCTCCTTCTCGTTGCGATGGTCCCGGAGGCGCACGCCGAGCTCCGCGTCTTCGTGACCAACGAGAAATCGGACGACGTCACGGTCATCCAGGCCGACACCGGGACGGTGCTGAAGACCCTGGCCGTGGGTCAGCGACCGCGCGGGGTCACGGCGAGCGCGGACGGCAAGCGCGTCTATGTCGCGAACTCGAACAGCGACTCCCTCAGCATCATCGACGCGGCCGGCCTCACCGTGGTCGGCACGCTCCCGGCCGGCCGCGATCCGGAGGGACTGACCTTCAACCGGGACGGGACGCTCCTGTACGTCGTGAACGAGAACGACTCCGCGGTGACCGTCATCGACGTCGCGTCCGCGAAAAACGTGAAGAAGATCGAGGTGGGCACCGAGCCGGAAACGGCGGTCCTCTCGCCCGATGGTCGCTGGGTCGCCGTCAGCAACGAGACCTCGAACGACATCCACCTGATCGACACCGCGGCCCAGGCGGTGGCGAAGAAGATTTCGGTGCCGAAAAACCCGCGGGGCATGCGGTTCACCGCCGACTCGCGTCGCCTGTTCGTCGCCAGTGAGCAGGCGCACGTCGTCTCCATCGTGAACATGGACACGCTGAGCCTCGAGAAGTCGGCGCCGACCGGCGGCAGCCGCCCCGTCGACGTCGCCTTGAGCCGCGATGGAAAACGGGCGTGGGTGTCTCACGGGGGGTCGGGGGACATCCGCGTTCTCGACGCCTCGACCCTCGACGTGCTCGCGACGATCGCCGTGGGACCGCGGGCCTGGTGGACCGCGCTGACGCCGGACGGCAGTCGCCTGTACGTGACGGTGGGCCGGGCCGGCGACGTGGCGGTGATCGACACGGCCGCCGGCAAGGTCGTCGGTCGCGTTCCCGCCGGCACGCTGCCGTGGGGCATCGTGGTCGTCGATGTCCCGTGAGGGCTCACCCTGTCGCGCCGCGGCAGCACGACTTGACAGCGGCGAGTGATGGGGCGTTTAGATATGCCGCTGTGCGCGTGAGGATGTGTGCCATACCCAGGGTCAGAGTCGAGAGGAGAGCACGATGAGGAAGTGGCTGTCCGTCGGTCGCGCCACGCTTCTGTTCGCTCTGGTGTTGCTCTTCGTAGCGCCCCCGCTCGCGTCGGGGCAAACAGCGGGGATGGGTCGGCTACAGAACGAGGACCCCAACAACTGGCCCATGTACCACCGCACCTATGACTCGTTCCGCTTCAGCCCGCTCGCCCAGATCAACAAGGACACCGTCAAGAACCTGACGGTGGCCTGGGTGCATCAGCCGGGCGCGATCGTGCAGGGTCTGGAGTCCACGCCGCTCGTCGTCGACGGCGTGATGTTCTATATCGCCTCCTACAATCGCGTCTTCGCCCTGGACGCGGCGACCGGCAAGGAGCTCTGGCACTTCTATCCGAAGCTCGATCCGGTGGTGAACACGCTGTTCTTCCAGCCCTACAACCGGGGATTGGGCTTCGGTCACGGCCGCGTGTACTTCGGCAGCCTGGACGGGCGCGTCTTCGCGCTCGACCAGAAGACCGGGAAGGTGGCCTGGGAAAAGCAGGTCCTCGAGACCAAGAAGTGCAGCTGCAACTTCACCGGCGCGCCGCTCGTGGTGAAGGACAAGGTCATCCTCGGGCAGACGGCGGGTGAGCTGCCGATCCAGGGCAAGATCTGGGCCCTCATGGCGGCCACCGGAGAGAAGGCGTGGGACTTCAACACCATCAAGAACGATCCGAAGAGCTGGGGCGGCGACTCCGGCAAGTTCGGCGGCGGCGGCGGCTGGATGACCGGCTCCTACGACCCCATCCTGAACCTCGTGTACTGGGGCACGGGGAATCCGGCGCCGGACTACGACTGGGGCGGCGCGCGGCCGGGCGACAACCTGTACACCTCGTCGGTGCTCGCCCTCGACGCGGACAACGGCCAGCTCAAGTGGCACTTCCAGGAGATGCCGCACGACGACTGGGACTACGACGCCGGGCTCGGCGAGAGCCTGGTCCTCGATCGCGACGGCAAGAAACTGCTCGTGCACCAGAACAAGAGCGGCTTCGTGTTCGTATACGACCGCACCAGCGGCAAGATCCACAACGTGTGGCCGATGACGCACACGTACAACTTCGTGAAGAGCATCGATCCGAAGACCGGCGAGCTCGTCGGCCGCAACGCGCCGCGCGAGGTGGGCAAGGCGAAGTTCATTTGCCCGTGGATCGCCGGCGGCCGCAGCTGGAACTCGGGCTCGTACAACCCCAAGACGAAGCTCTGGTACAACACGGCGATGGAGGTGTGCGAGGAGGTCACGGTCGAAAAGCAGACGCCGCAGACCGAGCCGGCGGCGGGCCTCTTCTTCGGCGGTGACCAGGTCGCCAAGCACCCGCCGGGGGGCGAGGCCTACGGTCACCTCGATGCGCGCGATCCGGTCACCGGCGAGCGCAAGTGGAGCATCAACTTCAAGTACCCGCCGATCGGCAGCGTGCTCTCGACGGGCGGCGGCCTCGTGATCCACGGAGACCTCGAGGGCATCGTGCACGCGTACGATGCCGATACCGGCGAGCAGCTGTGGCACTTCCGCACGGGCTCCGGCCATCGCGGCGGTCCCATCAGCTACTCCGTCAACGGCAAGCAGTACATCGCCGTGCCGAGCGGTCTCGGCTCGCTCGTGCTGGGCCTCTACCCCGCGCTGTGGCCGGAGGTCGAGGACTTCCCGGCCGGGGCCGCGATGTTCGTCTTCACGCTAAAGTAGTCTCGCGCGGAGGGGAGGACGCGGCGTCCTCCCCTCCGCTTCACGCACATCGCCGCCTGGAGACGCATGCGAGTCGTCGTCGTTCTCGTGCTGGCGGCCGTCGCCATCGTCGGGCTGCCCTGCAAGGGTGTCGTGCGCGCGCAGGGGATGCGGCAACCCGCGGCCGCCGTCAGCAAGCCGCCGTTCCCGCTCGACGATCCGAACGCGATCGCCGAAGGAGCGAAGCGATTCTCGGCATCCTGCACCGGCTACTGTCACGGTCGTGAAGGGCGTGTGTCGCGGGCGCCGAAGCTGCGCGGCAAGACTTACGATCCCAACTTCCTCTACGCCCGGATCTCGAATGGGCTCCCGGCGGGACAGACCGGTCTTCCCATGCCGTCGTTCCAGACCATGCTGCAGCCCGACGAGATCTGGAAGATCGTCGCCTACATCATGTCGTTGTCTGACGTGAAGGACGAATGACGATGCGGCGTGAGCGGGCCCTTGTCGGCGCGGTCGCCGTCATGGTGACATCGGCCGCCCTGTCGGCCGACGCCGCGTCGCTCGCCACGGTGCGCGAGCGCGGGACGTTCGGTGTCTGTGCGCACCCCGACGCGCTGCCGTATTCGAGCCAGGATCGGACCCTGCCGGGATTTCAGGTCGAGATCGGCGAGGCGATCGCCAGCCAGCTCGGCGTCCGGCTCCGCATGGAGTGGATCGTGTTCACACGTCATGCGCGCCGGGTCGACTGCGACGCCACCATCGGCTCGATCGTCAAGGCCGACACGGACGGAGGCGGCCCTCGCCGCGGTCCGCGCCTCACCAAGCCCTATGTGGCCAGCGGTTATTCCCTCGTGATTCCCGTCTCCTCGAACGCCATCGAGCGCCTGGAAGACGTCAAGGGCAAGATCGCCGTCGAGCATTCGTCCTGGCCGCACTACGTGCTCGACACTCGCAAGCAGCCCCTGTCCTCGTTCGGGGGCCCGCTCGAGATCCTGGACGCCGTCGCGAAAGGTGAGGTGGCCGCGGGCCTGGTGTCCGACGCCTACGCCGGCTGGTACATCAAGCTCCACCCCGGCGCGGTGAAAATTTCCGACACATACGTGCCGGAGCGAGACTTCCGGTGGAACGTCGCCGTCGCGCTACGCAACGCCGACGCCCCGCTCGTCGAGGCGGTCAATCATGCGCTCGACGCGCTGATCGCCGATCAGACGATCCCGAAGATCTTCGCGCGCTACGGCATCACCTATCGCCCGCCGGCCACGCCGTAGCCGCACGGCTCGACGCCGCGAGCCGTGCGGCGCGCATCGCCCGAGTGTCAGAAGCCGCGTCGCTTCATGCACTCCTGATATGCGGTCTTGAAGGCGGGGTCCTTCGCTCCCTGGTCCGACATGCCGCGTAGCTGAGCGTTCGAGGCGCCGGCCGGCGTCCCGTCCGTGGAGTCCTTGGCGACGGCGCCGGTGCCCCCGCCCACGCCGCCGGTGCTGCCCGGCTCGCGGCCGCTGCCCGTGATCATCGGTCCGGTCTTGTCCTTGGCCCCGCCAGGCTGGACGCCCGCGGTCGAATCCGGTGTTCCGCCCGGCGTCGTGATCGAGGGCCCCGTGGCGCCACCCGCCTGCGGCGAGGCGCTGGGGTTCGAGCCGCCGGCCTGGGCGACGCCATTGCAGGCGTCGAAATCGGCCTGCGTGGGCTCGGCGGCCGACGCCAACGCGGAAACCGCGAACACACTTCCCGCGACAACTGCAACGGTCAGCAATCTCTTCATGGATACCTCCCGGGGCGTTGAGCATCAAGGCGCGTGCCGGCGAGTGCCGCTCACGAGCGGCCGAGCGCCCACTGGATCGCACCCAGGAGATGTGCCTGGAAGCGGCCATCCGCCCAGACGCCTGGCTCGTGGCCGAGCGCCGTATAGATGACCCGGCCGCGGCCATAGGCCTTCGTCCACGCCAGCGCGTAATCGCCGTCGGGGCGCCTGCCACGACCGACGTCGACGGAGCGGGGATCGAGCCGCAACAGGACGTGGACCGACGGCCGCGACCAGTCCCGAAACTGGTAGATCTCGTCATTGATCTCGAGGGCGTCGCCCAGGTGGCGCGTGGCGGGGTGCGTCCGATCCTCGACGATGAGCCGTGCGCGCTGGTGCCAGGGGTGACCGTCGAAGGAGCCGCCCAGGAGCTCACGGTACTCCGCGATCGTGTACCAGGTATCCGTGGCGCTGTGCACACCGACGAATCCCCCGCCGTCACGCACCGCCTGGAAGATCGCCTGCCGGACCGCGGCCACCATCGGCAGCTCGCCGGTCGTGAAGAAGAGGATGGCGCCATGCGCCCGCACCGACGTCGCCGTGAGCCGCTCGAGATCGTCACGCGTCGAGACGTGACTGACCTCGAAGCCGCCGGAGCGACGTCCGAGGTCCGCGACCACGCGCTCGGCCGTCGACAGCCCGCCGGCGGTCGGCCGCCGCACGACGTCGTGCTGGTATCCGGCCGAATAGGTCACCATGAGCACGCGCGGTAGCGCCGGGCGAGCCTGGGTGGCGGACAGCAGGAGAGCCGCGGCCACCACCACGAGTCCCACGAGCCGGCGGCGCGGGCGCATCTCCGCCGATTCTACCGGTCAGATCACGCGCCTTCGTCCCAGGGGCTGTGCTTCACCGGCGGCGGCAGCCAGATGCGCTCGTAGTCCTTCTGGAGGACGCTCTCGCGCGCGATCTCCTCCTTCGCGCTCATCCTCGCGTACTTCGCCTCCGTGGGGCTCGCGTAATTGCCGCGGTTGAGATTCGGCGCCGAGATCAGACGCCCGACACGCGCACCGCAGCGCGGGCAGGTTTCGAGCGGCGGATCCTTCACACCGTGTCGCGTCTCGTAGACGACCCGACACGGCACGCACTCGTATTCGTACGTCGGCATGGCCTCCTCCAGGTGCTGCGCGGGGGCCGGCGCGACGTCGCGCCGGCCCCCGACAACGTCAGACCGCGACCGGCCGCCGCGGCTCCATCGGCGCGGCGCTGGTCGTGGTCTTGAGGTTCCAGATGCGGGCCGCGTTGAGACCGAAGACCTTGGCCTTCAGCTCATCGGTGAGCGGCGGATAGCCATGACCCTCGACGAGCTGATCGGGAATCCTGAACTTCCGGAAGGCGTCGATCTGCCACTGTGGGTTCCCCCACAGCGCGGAATCGGTGCCCCACATCACGTAGTCGGGGCCAAGGTCGCGGAGCAGCGTGCCGAGCACGTGCGCGCACTCGAGCGGTCGGTTGGTCACCGTCGCCGCGAAGGTGGAGCCGACCTCCGCGTAGAGGTTCTTGCGCTGTGGCTTGAAGCCTTTCAGCGCGGCCAGCTCGTGCTGGTAGGGCCACGCCGAGTGATAAGCGATGAAGTTGAGATCCGTGAAGTCGTCGCACACCGCGTCGAGATCCTCGGGATGCGCGTAGCGCGCCATGAACTGTCCGAAGGGGATCCCCTTGTGGCATCCGATGTTCTTCAGGCCGAGCTTGCGGGCCTTCTCCCACATGGGGTACGCCAGCTTCTGATCGTCGAACCACCAGCCGCGCTTCTTCGTCGAGTCGAACGTGTAGAGCTTGAGGCCGGAGATCTGGTATTTCTCCACGAACATCGTCATCCGTTCCAGGGTCTCGGACAGCCCCTGGTTGGGCGTGAGGCCGCCGCCGAGCATGACGGTCCGGGTCGGCCAGCGGCGCTTGACCTCCGCCTGCTCCTCGATCGGGATCATGTCCTTGCCGCCGTAATCTTCGCGGAAGCCGAACGGGTTGAAGACGGCGACGCTGGTGTCGCTGCCCTCGAGGATGAGCTTGCCGAAGTTCTCGACGGTCATGTCCTTGGTCCCGTTCGGCAGCCCCATCGCCTTGCCGAGATCGTCCAGCAGCTGAACGAACCACATCCCGCGCTCGGTGGTGTTGACGCCGGGGATGTAGCCGTCCTTGCGCGTGCAGATGTGCGTATGGGCGTCGACGATGAAGTCGTTCCCCGGCTTGCGGCTGATCTTGATCTCCTTGGCCGCCGCCGGCTCGTACGCCTCCGCCGGCGTGACGTCGAAGAATCGCATGCCGGTGATGTTGTTGACGGCGAGCATGGCCGCCGGCAGCGCCGAGGCCGAGGCGAGAAAATTCCGGCGCGACAGCCCCGCCTTGGTCGCGCTGACGTCGAGATGCTCGCTGATCCGCGGGCCCAGATGTCCGCCGAGGAAGAACCGTGTGCCCTGCTCCTCGGGCGTCCGCGGGCCCTCCGACGTGCGCTCGAAACCCTTGAAGTGCTCGAAGACGTTGAACTCCATGATGGTCCTCCTTAATCTCTCAGCGCGAACACCCACACCACGCCGCCCTGCGGCACGTCGGTCTTGGTCCCCAGGAAGGTGTCGAGCCGTCCCTGCATCCGCTGGGCGTCGACGCCCCAGCCGGATTGCACGGCCACATACTGCACGCCGTCGACGGCGAACGAGCTCGGCACGCCGGTGACGCCGGAATTGGTCTTGAACTCCCAGAGCGGCGTGCCGGTCTTGGCATCGAACGCGCGGAAGTTGCGATCGTTGGTCCCACCGAGGAAGACGAGCCCGCCGCCGGTGGTGAGGATCGGCCCCCAGTTCTGATACGGGAACTTGTGGGTCCACACCTTCTGGCCGGTGGCCATGTCCCACGCCTGCAGCTCGCCGATGTGCGACGCGCCCTGCCGCCAGCTCATCGTCGTCTTCGGGCGATCGATGCCGAGGAAGAGCTTGCCGGGCTCGTAGGGCCCCGCCTGGCCGACCAGCGTGCTGCACAGGTTCTCGTTGGCGGGGATGTAGAGGTAGTTCGTCTTCGGGCTGTAGCCCGCCGGCGTCCAGTCCTTGCCGCCCCACAGGCCCGGACAGAACGTGACGGAGGCGCCGGCGCGCGGCTTACGCTCGGGGTCGTAGCTCGGGCGGCCGGTCACGGGATCGATCTTCGTGAACACCTCCTGGGTGACGAACGGCTTGGCGTCCACGAACCGGATGCCGTCCGCGCGGCGCTCGAGCCGCCATAGATAGCCGTTGCGGCCCGGGTGCACGAGACCCTTGACGAGGCGTCCGTCCTTCTGGAAATCGATGAGCAGCGGTGTCGAGACCTCGTCCCAGTCCCACGAGTCGTTCCAGTGGTATTGATGGTGGCCGCGAATGCGGCCGGTGTCGGCGTCGAGCGCGATCACGGACGACGAATAGAGGTTGTCGCCGGGATGCATGTCACCGGGCCACGGCGCCGCGTTGCCGGTCCCCCAGAACGTGAGGTTGAGCTGCGGATCGTAGTGCGCCGTGAGCCAGACCGAAACGCCGCCCGTCTTCCATGCCTCGCCCTGCCAGGTCTCGTGACCAGGCTCGCCCGGCCCCGGAATCGTATGGGTCTTCCACACCTGTTTGCCGTCGCGCACGTCGAAGGCCGCGATGTAGCCGCGGATGCCGAGCTCGCCGCCGGAAGTGCCGACCATGACCTTGCCCTTGGCGACGAGCGGAGCCAGCGTGAAGTAGTAGCCGGTCTTGTAATCGTCGACGGTGGTGTCCCACAGGACCTTGCCCGTCTTGGCGTCGAGCGCGATGAGGTGCGCATCCACCGTCGCGACGAACAGGCGGTCTTCCCAGAGCGCCACGCCGCGGTTCGTCGGGTGCAGCTGCGCCAGGTCCTCGGGCAGCTCCTTCTTGTAGCGCCAGATGAGGTCGCCGGTCTTCGCCCTGAGCGCGATGACCTGCTGCTGGGGCGTCGTGATGAACATCACGCCGTCGTTGACGATCGGCGGCGCCTGATGGCCCTCGGTGACGCCGGTGGAGAAGCTCCACACCGGCACCAGCTTCTTGACGTTTGCAGGCGTGATCTGCTCGAGCGGGCTGTATCCCCAGCCGCTGTAGTTGCCGCGGTACATCAGCCAGTTCTGCGGCTCCGGATTGAGGAGCCGTTGCTCGGTCACCGCGTTGTAGCTCCCGACGCTCTGCGCTGCGAGCATCGCCGGCCCGAGCACGGCGAGCGCGGCACCGACCATAGCCAGCGTTCTCAGCGACATCGTTTCTCCCTCGTGTGGCGTGATCGACAGATCGTGCGACGCCGCCTTCGGCCCCTCACCCCCCTCCGGGCCCGAACCCCGGACGCCCGATGAAGGCGCCGGCAACGACCGGGAAGCCGTTCGCGACCTTCACCGACAGCGCGGGCAGACGGCGCGGCGCCGGACCGTTCAGGACGCGGGCAACGGCCGTGAGGTCGAACTGCGAGAAGCGGCGGCACGGGCGTTCGATCAGCGGGGCTGCGCCGGGGGGCAGGTCGGCGTCCTCGGCGCCGGCAAGGCGTGCCAGCGGCAGGCCGACGCTCATACCGAGCGCCAGGGTCAGAACGCTACGACGGCCGGGCCAGGCGACCGGCGCGGGCCCTCCTGGTGTGTCGCGCATCCCCGTTCCTCTTGCTCCGCCGCGGGGCGGAGCCGACGACCCGACAACTGCGTGGCGGAAGAATCGTCCCCGCGCCGGACGATGTCAAGGTCGCTCGTGGCG
>WNFR01009301.1_pt1 | contig 11912 bp, 11 predicted proteins | sample 5400221 | NCBI WGS metagenome assembly WNFR01 (sample SAMN13153357, study PRJNA577476) | soil metagenome | isolation source: 40 cm soil under Madrone tree | place: USA:California | collected 2016-06-14 | reverse complement strand
CTAACTAGGCAAGGGCTTCGCCCTTGATATCCCATCGGGATATAGAAGCCAGAAGTTAGGAGCCGGAAGCCAAGATCGCCCGGGCATAGGCGTTGAGTAGCTTGCTGGCTTCTTCCAAGGTGCTCATGAGCGACTCGTTCTGGCCGTAGCCCAAGTCTTGGGACAGGATCAAATAGTAGCGGCACTCCTCAACGGAGCCCTCCGCGATATTCAGGAAGCGACCTTTCTCGGCCTGACTACGCTTGCCGAAGCCCTCGGCGATGTTGGCAGGAATGGAAACGGCCGCGCGACGCAGTTGGTGCGCCAGCCCATACTTCTCCCGTTCGGGAAACGATTCGCTGTAGCGGTAAACCGCCAACACAAATTGATGCGCCTTTTGCCAGACTCTGAGATCACGAAAACTGCGTGCCGGAGAGCGATCGGAGGACATACCCAAGAGGCGTCCATGGCGTTAGGCTTCAGGTGTCTCACCACACTGGAGGTTCCATGAACGCCTTTGTCGAGCATCATCAGGATAACATCAAGTTCAGCTACCGCTGCTTTGACCGTCTTCTGTTGCATGGCTGTATCCAGTCCTTCTTGGACGGTGCCCGAGCGCAGGGCTTTTTCTGGGTGTATCGCAAGATTTATCCGGTAAGCCGGAACGTCTTGCGCGACGTTGCCAACCAATATCACAACTGGGTCGAGCACAACGCTCAGAAGTGGGGCGTGGAAATCGTGAGCGACCCAAAAGGTCGGCGCGACGACTTCGTCAAGCCGTACTTTGGAAACACGCAACCAGACCAAGTGGTGGTAATCATCAAGGCCCGCGAACCAGCCGGCTTTATGACGGCCATCGGTGCCGGAGAAAAGTGGCATCTGGAAACCAAGTATCGCTGGGTGAACCAATACAACTTCTATATCCAGGATGCCGAATGGGGACCGATGTTCGTTCGTGTATGCCCGTACTTTCCTTTCTCCACTCGGATCTGCCTGAATCAGCATCACTGGCTGGCCCAGAAGATGACGCGAGCCGGGATTCGCTTTACCCAAAGTGGCAATGCCTTTCGCCGCTGTAGCGACCCCGCGGCTCTCCAGGATATGGCGGATTCCCTAACGGCCAACGACCTCATCCGCTGTGGGCACAAATGGCTGAACCGCCTGATTCCTTTCTTTCGTGGCTCAGAACGGCGCGAGCACGGTTGCTGGCATCAGTTGTTCTTCGCTCAGGTGGAATACTGCGAGAACCTGATCTTCCGCCGTCGCGCAGCGCTCGATCAACTAGGGGACCGACTCCTGGACGCCAATCGGAACCTCGGCCGACCAGACAAGCTGACGGTGATCTTCGGCCGCCGGATCACCAAGCAGTATCCGGGCAAACTGCAAACCGAGATCGAAGATTTGCATTTGGGAAACCCGGTGATGAGGAGCTATTACAAAAATGGCTTCGCCAAACATTATGTGCGCGATCATGATGTACTCCGCTTCGAAACTGCCAGCAACGATGTGAAGGGAGACTACGGCATCAATAAGGCAGTGGAAAATCTCGTTCCCCTGCGAGAAAAACTGCAGGGTATCACCGAGCGCTATCAGAATGTGCAGCAGGACATCTTGGAGACTTTTCTGGACCGGGGAGAACTCAGAAAGCTGGGTGAACCAACTCTACGGCTCAATGGCAAGCGGGTTCCCGGACTCAAACTGGACCATGTCCGCCAACTGGCTGTGATGAGTTCTCTGGTGCGGTTCTCGCATGTCGCTGCCGGAGACACCTTCACCACCGCGGAATTACAAGCGCCTGCGGCCGAGGCACTCGGAATAACTGCCGAGCAATGCCCTCTGGGCGCACTTCGTTATGAATTGTGGAAGCTCCGCGCCAAAGGTCTCGTGGAAAAGCTGCCACACTCTCGTCGGTGTCGGCTCCTCCCCAATGGATATCGCATCTGTCTGCTGTTTCTCAAACTCTTCGACAAGATCTACGCACCGCTCACCGCCGGGCTTCTTCATCCCTATCCAGGAGACCGAGAACCATGACCCACGATCGGCTGCATCAGCTCGACAAGCTCTACCAATCTGTCACTGCCGCCCTGGATCAATTGGTCGTCGCCGTCGGGCTCAAGCTTGCTGCTTGATTCAGTCCTAACGAGAACAAAATTCTCGTTGGGGCCCCGATAACCGTCTAAGGCACAGAATGCGCATGTTATTCTAAGGGTCCTCGGCTCCAAAAGCTCCATTTGGCGTTTCCCTTTTCAGTGTTTTCAACAACGGCTTGTAAATCTGGTAGCGGTCCTCTGCATCCTGAGCTGGCGCATCTTTTGGATGACGATGATCAACTGGAGCGAGCCGGGTGCCACGCCGGACGTAGGGTTCACGGAACTCGAACTGTACCTACTCGACACGCTGATCAGAGACAAAGCCGGTGCGGACAGCATACGAAATCGCTGGCCCACCTATTTGATCAAACTCGCCCGGCTCGGCCGACTGCCGTGGGGGATTCTACTTCCGCTTAACAGAAGTACGCCTCGCTCGCGCCAAATATTGCTGATCGAGTGCTTGGCGTATCAGCGTCTTGATTACCGCTTGTCGACTGATATTCAACTCTTTGGCAGCCGTATCCAGTTCTTCCAGCATGCCCGGAGCTAGATCAACGTTCACCCTTTGTATCGGACCCATCATGCGCCCGGCATTGGTGAAGAATCGTGATACATCCTGGCCTTCGTCGGCAAGGCGGGCGATGGCTTCCGCCGATATTGGTTTCCGACGTCTACGAGTATTCTTCATAAAGTCGCTGCTCCTGCTTGGTCGCCCTCCAAAGAGTCACGAGGTGGTAGTACTCGCCTTCGTTGTCCTCCCGTTACTTCGAAAATAACGGCGTACAACTGATCACCCACCCAACCGATCGCGCGGTACTGTTCAGGCAAGTCCGAGCGCTGGTCAAGGAAGTATGGGTGAGAGAAGATTTCTTGTGCCTCTTCGAATCCGATGCCCCTCTTCGGGTTTGCTCGTAAGCGTCCACTTTTCCGCTCATCGAAATGAAACCGCATTGGGTATAACAGTTATACCACATTGAGCAGAGTAGAGCGAAGACCTAGGCTATTGCCCGCCTGTATCGAGCGGAGACGAAAAGCTTTCTGCTCTGGGTGCCCCGACCTCACATATCACTCGTGATTAACCTGCTGAGTGCGTGAAGCTTTCTCTGGGGCACCCATGACGTAGGCACCAAGGGCTCGATTGTGCTGCCAACCAAAAATGTAAGTCCTTGAAAAGAATCTCCCCCTGAGAAATGGTCTTGAGGGCGCGACCCCCTGGGCTCGATCCAAGGGGTCAATTGGGAGCCCTTTTTGGGTGCCCCCGCAGGAAGTCAGGATTGCAAGTTGTTGAAAGGATTGGTCGGGGAGAGAGGATTTGAACCTCCGACCCCCTGGTCCCGAAAACGGGATTCGGGAGTCCTACGGAATGTTTTCATCTCATGCAGTGGTGCTTCGACCGTCTCAGTCCTGCTCGATCACCTCATTCTAGGGTGAAAGTAAGTCCTCGAATGGCAGTCCCAGATCGCGCCGGCGGCGAATGACGCGTGCGGCCGATACAACGTATACACAGCGACGCCGACGAGTGTCCAGACGGCGAGGTACGGCCCGGCGAATAGCCGCATGGCGCGCACACGACCGCTGGCATAAGCGGTCTCAAGACTGCCGGGGCCGCGCCCGAGAATAACCTCGATCCGTACCGATCAGACGCTCGGCACCGAGCCCAGTCTCTGTACCGTTGGCAACATCACGTCCTGTCTGCTCTCGAGACGAGGGCGGAAAATTCCCAGCTTCTGCATCCTGTTGATCAGCGTAGTGCGCTTCAAGCCAAGTTTGGCGGCTGCGCCGGCCGCGCCGCCGATTACCCAACCGACGGCTTCCAACGTACGCAGAATCAGCTCGCGTTCTGCATCCCTCAATGTAGTCGGAGGACCGAAATTAGCTTGTCTCGACGTCGCGCGGAAAGGATTCCGAAGCACGCCATCCTTTGAAAGGATCACGGCACGTTCGATCAAGTTTTGCAGCTCGCGGATATTTCCCGGCCACTCGTACGCGCTGAGCGCAGACATCGTTTCTTGAGGAATGTGTTCGATTTGCCTGCCCATCCGGCGGCCAAGAACCTTAACAAAGTGCTGCACCAATGGCGGAATGTCTTCGCGGCGCTCTCGCAACGGTGGCAGGAAGACCGGAAATACATTCAGACGGTAATAGAGGTCGTTGCGAAATGCGCCTCGCTCCATCATCTGCAGTAGATCACGGTTGGTTGCGGCCACCACGCGAACGTCCACCTGATGGGTCCGAGTGCTGCCCAAACGCTCGAACTCCTTTTCCTGCAGTACGCGCAGCAGTTTAGGCTGCAGTGCCGGTGGCATGTCGCCTACCTCGTCAAGAAAGAGCGTGCCTTTGTCGGCTAGCTCGAAACGGCCGATCCTTTGCGATATAGCTCCGGTGAAAGCACCTTTCTCGTGGCCAAAAAGCTCACTTTCCAGCAAATCCACTGGGATGGCAGCGCAATTCAGCGTTACGAACGAGTGCCCGCGGCGCGAGCTCAAGTTGTGAACCGCGCGAGCGATCAACTCCTTACCTGTACCGGTCTCTCCCTCAATAAGAACGTTGGCGTCGGTAGGCGCAACACGTTTTATTTGTTCGAGCACTGATGCTACAGCGGCGCTATCGCCTATGACCTGCTCGAATGCGCGCTCATAAGACACTTGGTCACCACTTGTGAACATGTACTGTTCTCCTAACCCGTGTTCGCTTTCTCACAGCGAAAGTAAATGTGTCATGGACTTTTGGAAACACCGGAAACGGCGGGTTTGGCCCTACATTTTTCTGGAGGTCGATGTACCAACGGCAAAATTCTGTGGAACAAAGGACCGAGCGATTGGACGCGGAACATCGCATTGGCAATGCCAACAATGATCTGGCGCGGCGGTGATTGCCAGGAGGCTTAAAATATTGAGCCCAGCGGGTCGGGAAGAATGTCCGAAGCGAATCGGTCCAAGTTGGACGTTTGATATTTTCAGCGAAAAACGTTTCTTATCGTTGCAAGTAAAGACCGTCGAACTGGGATCATCTTCCGGAAGATGATGTTTCCGGGGACGATTAGCTTAATCTCGGTCCCCGAGTTCGTGGAACTCACGATCGTGAGCTTGCCGCCGATGCGAGCGGCACGTTCCCGCATTCCTTGCAAGCCAAAGTGTCCGTCCTTCCCCGTATCCGCGATGGCGGGGTCGATCCCTGTGCCACTGTCACTCACACGCAGGGCAAGGTCGTTGGCATAGCCGAGCTCCACATCCAATCGACTTGCACTCGAATGCGCAAATGCGTTGCGGATGGCTTCGTAACCGATGCGATAGATTTCATCCCGGACAATGGGATGCATCTCTCTGGCATCGCCAACTACGGAAAATGTGACCGCCATGGAGCTGGGGATGAGGCCGTTTTCGGTCACGCGCCGGAGAGCTTCAGCCAGGTCGTTCGTCTGTGTCGTGGTCGTACGCAGAGAATTCAGAGCTGCTCGTCCTTCCTCCGTTGCTCTCCCAAGCCAAACGGATAGCTGTTCCACGGCTTGGCGCATTCGAATGGCATCGGTGGAGGGCTTTAACGCACGATCTGCAACCAGCTTGCTGCCCTGGATGGTCTGGAGGAAAGTGTCATGCAGGTCCCGTGCCATGCGCGTGCGTTCTGCCAATCGCTCATCGAAGCGAATGCTGATGGTTCTCGCGATCTGACGCAACCGCAGCTTATGAAGAGCCCCCAAAATGGCTACTCCGAACACAACGCAGAGAATTCGGAACCAGCTTGTCTGAAACCAGGCAGGCGTAACTATGAAGTCCAACGTGGCACCAGCCTCGTTCCAGACGCCATCGTTGTTGCATGCGATCACGCGAAACCGGTATCGTCCTGGACGAAGGTCACTATAGAAAGCTTGCCGCCGGGTTCCTGGCTCTTGCCAGGCTGAATCGCGACCGTCAAGTCTGTAACGAAAGAGTACTTTTTGCGGGACCACAAAGCTTAGTGCCGTGTAATCAATTTCCAGATCACGCGTAAGTGGAGGAAGACGAAGATCTTTGCGCGGTGAATAGTTCTTGCGGTCGGCAACGACTTGTTCAACGTGCACCGGCGGTGGCAAAGCATTCCCGGTCAGATGATTCGGATCGATCATTTGCAGCGCGACACCATTTGCAAACCACAACCGTCCATCGGGAGATCTTGCCGCTGCCCCGAAAGGAGCGCTCCCCGGTTGCACACCATCAAACACATCAAAAGTCTTAAAGTGCACAGTGATGTCAGGCTGCCCCCACCATCGTTGCATTTCGGTATCTGCAATTTCGACGAGGCCGCACTGCGTGTATAGCCAAAGATTGCGTTGGCTGTCCTCAATGAGTGCATTCACAGCATCGCAAGGAAGGCGGTTCCGAATCGTGAGGGTTTGCTGTTTTCCGTCCTTCCATCCGATGACTCCTACCGGTGTTGCTCCTAACACCGAACCATCGGAGGTCACAATCAGCTGATCTACCACAGAATTCTCTTCGTGTTTGAAGGGGAAGATTTCTGTCTTACCATGTCGATATCGAGCCAGATCGCCATTCCTTAGACCTAACCAGATGCCGCCTTCTGGATCGGCCGCAACTTTGCGGGCCCCCGGCATCTGCGGTACTGGAAACGCTTCTTGCACTTTCAGATCGCGAATGCGACTAAGCGTCCTGGGAGGTCCAATGGTCTCAACCCAGATGTTGTTGTCCACATCTTCCGTCATCCCGGTAACTAGTCCAATCGGACTGCCATCCGGCCTGTCGATCCTAGTGAACCTTCCATTCTTGTAAATCGACATCGTCTTATCTATACCGACCCACAACCGGCCCGTATGATCTTCGAGCAGTGAGGTAACTTGATTCCCTGGCAAGCCTTTCCCAGCTTGCAGGGAAGACACCCCGTCCCGATGAATGGCATCCAAAGCAACATCGCCTCCTACCCAGACAGTGCCATCTCGCGCGGCGAGAACAGAATCCACTTCTGGCGTGGTTAGTCCCTCCCGGGTTGAAAAGGTCGCGACTCGGAGGTCACGGAAACAATCAATGCCCTTGGACGTCGCCACCCACAGATTGCCTTCACGATCCTCGAAGAACCGCAACACCCAGTCGCTGGAAAGACCGTCGGTACTGTGAAAGTGATCTACCTTGCGGCCAAGAATGCGGTAAATGCCTTGGTTGGTCGTCCCGATCCACAGGGCGTTTTCGCGGTCCCGGAACAACGTTCGAACGACTAGGGTGCTGCCATCCAATTCGGGAGTGACAAATGGCTTCCAGGCGCCTTGCACCAGTTGCTGCAATCCCAGGCCACGGCCAGCCAAAGCTATTCCAGCCCATACGGAACCATCAGGGTTGGCAGCAAGTCCCGTTACGCCGTCCATCCCCTCAACCGATTTCAATCCCCAGGTGTGCGCGCTGGACCCGCCTGGTTTCCAGCGGACAACCGCAGTATCGCTACCGATCCATAAGTTTCCCAGGGTATCCTCGACGAGAGCTAACGCAGCGTTGGAACCTGGAAGTCCATCCGCCTTCCCATAACACCGCATGCCCGTGCCGATAATCTGGCAAAGACCTCCGTCCGCATCGCTTCCTCGGCCACGCGTGAACCAGACGGTTCCATTGCGATCTTCAATGATGGAACTGATGCGTTCCGGCTTGATCAAATAATTGGTTAGGTGCTGCTTGTCCCAGTGGCTCAGTCCACCGTCCGTGCCGATCCACAAGCTCCCGTCGCGTGCGCCCAAAAGAGAAGCGACACTAGAGGACCGCAGATGCGTTCCATCAGGAGGAGTCCACGGAACGAATCGAACGCCATCGAAGCGCACCAAGCCGACTCGCGTTCCGATCCACAGATATCCATCCGCGGTTTGTGTAACAGCAACCGGAGTGCCGCTTAGGACTCCGTCCTGAATCCTCCAGGCGGTGTGTCCGTATTGGGAGATGTGGCGGGACGGATCGACAGCCCAGACGCAGTTCACTGCGAAGAGAAACAACAAAAGGCAGAGAAACTCCCACCGGGGAATGTTCGCGCTATCTGCTTTTGGAGCAGAACCTGCGCGGCGCTTTTCGAGTGGGCTCATGGCCAATCCTGAGCTCCTTCTCCCGAGGAAAATACGTGAACGCGGAGGAAGATCGCCGGGGCTTCAACAAAACTTGGCACTGACCTTGGGGAGTGTTCCCTTACCAGCATCCGTGACCTTACCGAATTTGCGGCTTGCGCAGAACACCGAAATCTGCAGCCAGCACCCCACAGTTTTCTGTAGTCCTTGGAACCCGATCAGATCTGCAGAAGGCCGCGCCGGAGCGCGATGGTGACTGCATGGGTTCGGTCGTTGGCCTGAAGCTTATCCACCAGGTTCTTGATGTGGAAGTTAACCGTGTTCTCTGAAATCGACAGCTGATCGGCAATCTGTTTGTTGCGATAGCCATCTCGAATGAGCCGGAGAACATCCATCTCCCGAGCCGTAAGATCGTCGTCACCCAGATGCTCGGCGAGGCGAGCCGCCACCTCGGGCGGAATCTGCCGCCGGCCGGCGTGCACAGACCTGATCACGCTCAGCAACTCGTCCATATGCATGCTCTTCAAGATGTAACCCGAGGCCCCGGCTCGCAGAGCACGCTGGATGTCCCCGTCGCAGTCTGACGTTGTTAGCATGATGATACGAGCTTCCGGAAACTCACCTCGAATTGCGATCAGCGTGTCAGTGCCGTTGGTGCCAGGAAGCCCAATATCCATCAAGGTGACGTCAGGTCGATGACGACGAAATTCAGCTACAGCTTCCACGGCGTTGGACGCGCGAGCAACGAGAAGCATGTCCGGCTCAAAGCTGATGATTGTAGCCAGTCCCTCACGGAAGACCGGATGATCCTCTACGCTCAGGATACGAATGGGCTTGGCCTGAACCATGGTGGCCTCGCTTCAGCAATTGTAAATGGTTTGTCTGAGATCACTCAATCGCCAGAACGAAAAGCGCTCCTGAAAAGCTCGTTATGAGATACAGAGATCAGCCGGTCGAGCGATGCGAGTCTCCTCAGCGCCGCGGCGCTAGTCTTGCATTTAGAGATAGGGATGTTATCCGTCGCCTACGGAAAAATGTAGCGAAAAAACTACCGCATTTGGGGTGGTCGCAAGTCATGACTTCGCTCATTCTTATGCATGAGCTTGAAAATCACTACCGGATCTAACGCTATGTCCAACGTACAGAACAATGACAACCCCTCCACTCCCTCCGCACGAAAGATGACAGACATCATCGATGTCCACTCCCACATCATTACGAATCTGGGATCGCAGGCGCCGATGGACAAGCTGCCGCCTTGGTCGATCGAGCAGTCTTTGTCGATCATGGATGCGAATGGAATCTCCGCATCAGTCTTATCGCTGCCTGATTCGGCCAGTCACGTGAAAGGAGCGGAGGCCTGCCAACTAGCGAGGCGAATCAACGAGCAACTGGCCGACATCGTCTCAAGACATCCCACGCGCTTCGGTGCCATGGCGACGTTACCGGCTCTAGCGGCGACAGACGGTGTGCTCGAGGAGATGACATACGCACTCGACACGCTGAAGCTTGACGGCGTCGCGACCACAACAAGCACCGATGATGTCTACCTTGGCGACACCCGTTACGATCCATGGTTGGAGGAGATGAACCGCCGCAGGGTCACCTTGTTTGTCCACCCAGTCCCTGCCAAGGCATCTCGTTCCGTCGATCTCGGCGTCGACGTGTCGCTTTTAGAATTCATGTTCGACACCACCCGCATGCTCATCAACATGGTCTTCAGCGGGGCCAAGAATCGCTTCTCGAAGATCAAGATCATTTCCACCCATGGGGGAGGAACAATTCCATATTTGATGACGCGTATCGAGACTCTCGAACAGGTCTTCGGTCCTGGCAAGGGTCGTCCGCGCTTGAGCCCAGCCCAGATCCGAGAAGGTCTGGCCTCTTTCTACTATGACCTCACCGCGGCAACATCTCCCGCGCAGCTCTTCGCTCTACAGCAGATGGTGCCGCTCTCCCAGTTGGTGATGGGCTTCGATAATCCGTTCATGCCGGGATGGACGTTTCCACCTGCCATTCAGGATATGCAGCGCTGGAAAGGCTTCAGTGATACAGAGGTTTCTTCCATCGGCCATCAGAATGCCGAGGCGCTGTATCCCGCTCTCGCCGGCCGCAGGCAACGGTCTAAAGCCGCCTGAAAGGCCAACACATGCTTCAGAATTCGCATTCCGTTTTTGGGGTTTGCACTTAACTCAGATAAACACGAAGGAGAAAACCAACATGGCAACACTCAGTTACAGCGTCACAGAACCCGCTCTTCGGTCGCCAGTGGAGGAGTGGCAACCTCATGGCAAGCAGAGCGAGTCCACTACCGAGTGGTGGTACTTGACCGCAGTGGTCCACGATACGCCCGGGAATCCCTATTTTTTGGTTTGGTGTCCGTTCCACTTCACTGGCGAGAAGGCTAGTCCGGCGTCCGCCGGTCTTCCGGATGACCGCAGGGCAATCGCCGCTATGACCGGCTTCACGGACTACCGCGACAACTTCCGGATCGCTGATTTCCCGGTAGCAGTCGTGAATGAGGTCGACACTTGGGATCCGAGGACCAACGCGCTTCGTTTCGCGGCGGGCGACTACAGCTCCGAGTGGTCCTACAAGGGCGACACCATGAACCTGACGGTCGCATCGCCGCTGCTGTCCTACGATCTGCGCCTTTCAGGTGCGGAGCAGGTGATGTACGCCAAGGACAAGCTCGGCATCAAGGGCTTCATTCAAGAGGGAGCGCAGAAGGATCGGAGCTACTATTATTCGCTGCCGCGTGTCGAGATCGTTGGCCGGATCACTTACACCGGAAAGGACGGCGTCCGGCGCGAGATCGACGTGACCGGGCAGGGATGGGTCGACCGCCAGTGGGGCGACTTCCTAACCAAGTCCTGGGAGTGGTCCTCTGTGCGCTTCGCCAACGGCGCCCGGGTCAATCTGTACAACTTCGCCAACGGCTACCAGGTCGCAACCTACCAGAAGGCCGACGGCTCCACGCAATGGCTGGATTCTTTTCTCGTCCGCCAGAACGGTTACCTCAGAACGCCCAAGCAAGGAGTATGGCTCTCATGGGGCTGGAGCTATGAGTTTCCCGTCGAGGTGGAGGGCAGCCGACACTACACGCTGGAGCCGTTTAGCAAGCTCGATGTCTTCGAGAACCCGAACAATATCTTCTTTGAAGGTCCTTCGCGCCTCATTAATGACGACACTGGAGAGACGGTTGGAGTAGCGGTTACTGAGTCGATGGACGTTCGCATCATGCAGAATGCGCCGTATGCTGCCAACCAGCATTGACGGGTTCCAGGCGCACGCAGGGTTAGGTCGTGCCTCCTGTGAGCGCGAGCGCGCCGAAGCCCCCAGCGAGCCCGGATTGGCTCGATCCGGATAGAGCTCCAGCATCTCGGCGAAGAAGTTCCAGCTGTTAGCGGTCTCCGGCTCGCAACCTGCGGAAGCACCGCTGATGATGTCCTCGAAGATCAGTAGGCGAAGGTGGCATCCGAAGAGTACGCTACGGCGGTAACAAAAAATCTACTGCATCTCGTGATGCGTTCTGCGCAGCAATGGTGCAAGGTGTTGTAAGTCGCCGAGAGAAACGCGCCTCCTCGGTAAATGGGTTGCCAACTAGCTTCTGCGCCTGGCTCTGGGTCTGCAAACACAGCGTCTGGCGCAACTACCAATTTGACCGAAGAAGAATTAGTCGGAGTAGGGATCACGATTACTCATGACCCCCTCCACGGATCCGGACGAGCGGGTTTCCCGCATCCGGCTCTTGCCTTAGGTGACAACGCCCATGCGGCGCAAAGGATAGGGATGACAGACAGAAGGCAGAGGCA